>Ga0209347_1000370_pt1 | contig 120607 bp, 124 predicted proteins | sample AutmiccommuBRH23_FD_187382 | JGI IMG/M metagenome (GOLD analysis project Ga0209347, IMG submission 187382) | Deep subsurface microbial communities from Mt. Terri, Switzerland - Autotrophic microbial communities BRH/23 (SPAdes) (version 2) | ecosystem: Environmental > Aquatic > Deep subsurface...
CCAGAACGCCCTTGCCGCGCGCCACCGTCGAGACCGACAGGTCGATGACCAGAGGTGGGCCGTCGGCGCGCGGGCAGGCGAAGGCGATCGGGTTGGTGCCGTAGAGCGCGCGCGCGCCGCCCCAGGGCGCGATCGCCGCCGGGGTGTTGGAGAAGGCGAGTGCCATCAGCCCCCGGCTTGCGGCGTCCTCGACGTGGTGGCCGGCCACGCCGAAGTGGTGGCTGTTGCGGATGCCGATGGCGACGATCCCGGTCTCGCCGACGATGCCGGCGGCGGCCTCCAGCCCGAGGCGGATGGCCGGGAAGGCGAAGCCGATCCGGGAGTCGACGTCCAGCACGGCGGCGGCGGTGCGGGCCAGCACCGGCTCGGCGAAGCCGTCGACCTTGCCGTTCATCGCCTGCTCGGCATAGGGCGGCACCCGGGCGACGCCGTGGCTGGAGATGCCGTCGGCCTCGGCCCGGACCAGCGCCTCGGCGACGACGCGCGCGGTGTGCGGCGCCACCCGGCTGTTCTCGAACACCCGGGCGATCAGGCCGGTCAGATCGGCGGGACTGAAGGTGGCCACGGCGGGATCCGATCGCGCGGGTGAAACGGGCCTCCGTCGATAGCGCGGGGCGGCCGGCGATGGCAAGCAACCCGGGCTCCCAAGGAACGCACATCTCGGAGCGGCGGGTGGGTTCCGGAGCCGCGCGTTCACGCGCCCTCCGGAATGGCGAAATCTGTTGGGGTCGCCGTTTTCGGGCGGCGTCCCCCTTGCCCGTCATCCCGGAGAGTCCGCGCGAGCGGACGGCTCCGGGACCCACCAAACGACGTGCGCTGTCACGGCATTGAAAACGCATCATCTTTCACGGCTCGATCGCCCGATGACGGGCAAGCCGTTCAAACTCGAATCAAAGGCCTGCCACGGTTTGGTCACAGGAGGGTGGCGGCGCCCTCCCGCTAGCATCCCTCTCAGTCGGCCGCGGGTGCCGACCTCAACGAGGGAGGGGAAGCGATGCCGGTGATCGAAGGCACGACGGACGATGACGCCCTGGCCGGCACGGCACAAGCCGACACGCTGTCCGGCCATGACGGCGGCGACCGGCTGGAGGGCCGCCGCGGCGACGACGTGATCTTCGGCGGCATCGGGTCGGACGCCCTGCACGGCGGCGCCGGCGACGACACGCTGGATGCGGGCGACGGCTTCGACGAGCTGCGCGGCGGCGCCGGCCGCGACCTGCTGTCGGGCGGCGCATGGTCCGACACGCTCCATGGCGGCGGCGACGACGACCGGCTGCTCGGCGGCGCCGGTGCCGACCTGCTGTACGGCGGTGCCGGCAACGACTGGCTGTCCGGTGGCGACGGCCGCGATCTGCTCCGCGGCGGTGCCGGCCGCGACCTGCTGCTCGGCGGCGACGGAGCGGACAGCATCCTCGGCGGCGTCGGCGACGACACCGCGGCCGGCGGCGGCGGCCGCGACGATCTGCACGGCGGTGCCGGCGACGACGTGCTGGCCGGCGGCGACGGCGACGACCTGCTGTATGGCGGTGCGGGCGCCGACCTGCTGTCCGGCGGCGACGGTATCGACCTGATTTACGGCGGTGCCGGCGACGACACCATCGACGCCGGGGCGGGCGAGTCCACCGAGAGCGTGTTCGGCGGCGGCGGCGACGACCTGCTGATGGACGGCGACGGCCCCGGCGACCTGCACGGCGGCAGGGGCGACGACACCATCTTCGGCGACGGCCTGCCGGGCGTGCAGTCCCCCTTCGCGCCGCTGCACGTCTACAGCACCGACTGGCTGACCGGCGGTGCCGGCGACGACCTGCTGGCCGGCGACGCGCCGGTCCGCGTCGTCGCGGGGGGACCGGATCTCGGCCTCGACTTCGCGCAGGGCTGGACCGGCTTCGAGGGCGCGGCACTGGGCGGCGAATTCGTCAGCGGCTTCGACGGCATGGAGGGCGGCGCCGGCGACGACACCATGATCGCCGACGTGGTCGCGGTCGTCGGCTCGGCCCGCGCCAACAACGACCTGATGAGCGGCGGCGGCGGCGACGACCTCATGTTCGGCGACGCCACCGGCGGCTTCGTGCAGGCGTCGCCCTGGGCGCCGTCCGTCTACCAGGAGGCCGGCATCACCGGGTTCGCGGCCGGCGGCTTCGACAACATGCAGGGCGGCAACGGCGACGACACCCTGATCGGCGATGCGCCGGTGGTCGACGCCCTCGGCCTCGCCGGCGACCGCGACTACACCGGCGGCTCCGACCTGCTGTCAGGCGGCAATGGCTCCGACCTGCTGCTCGGCGAAGGCATCGACCTGCTGGGCGAGGCGGTCGGCGGCGACGACCAGCTGTACGGCGGCCGCGGCGCCGACATCCTGGTCGGCGACGCGTTCCGCGAGGACAACGGCAAGGGCGGCGCCGACACCTTGTCGGGCGGTGGCGGCCATGACCTGCTGATCGGCGGCAGCGGCGACGACTGGCTCGACGGCGGCGCCGGCCAGGACATCGCCGTGTTCTCCGGAGCCTTCGCGGACTACCTGGTGGCGGGGCAGCCCGGGGACGGGCTCGGCCTGGCGCATCTCGGCACCGGCGAGTTCGACATCGTCACCGGCGTCGAGTTCTTCCGGTTCGCCGACGTGGTGCTGCCCTACGACATGCTGGTCGTGTAGCCGCCGGAGCGCTCGGGAACCCGGTCTCACGCTCTCAGTTCGACTTTGGCCAATCGGACATGGCGAGGATGCAGGAGCCGGGCGGTAGCGAAGCGGTCCGGGAGTGTCCCGACGTCACGTCTGCTGCCGGGACATGACAGTATTCGCTTTGCCGCCGGCCACCCCCACCCCGTCGTCATTCCGGACGGACGCGCCGACCCGGCGCGGCCGAGCCGGAACCCACGGGGCGACGGGCATAACCAGCTGCAAGTGCTGCGCGTCGGGTGGGTTCCGGCTCTGCGCGACTACGTCGCTACGGCCGGAATGACGGCAAGGGAGGGTGCGGCGCCGGGGCGGTCTGCGATCGCAATATGGCCAAAGTCGTGCTCAGTTCGTCGGCGCCGGCCGCGCTTTCGGCCGGTTGTTGCTGCGCTCCCAGGCGTCGGCCGTCAGCAGCAGCTGGCGGAACGCCTCGCCGTTGGTCAGCAGCGCCTCCTTGAGCTGCGGCGCGAGCGGCTTCGGGTCGTTGTAGTCGTCGACCGGCATCTTGCCGGTGCGCACCTCGTCGAGGGCCGCGTCGATGGCGGCAGCGGCGTGGTAGGGGGTCTGCAGCAGGGTGAGCTTGTTCATCTTCCTGTGGCCCTCCGGCATATGGCAGACCGTGCAGTCGGCATCGCGGAAGTTGATCGCCATCTTGCGGTAGGCGTCGTCGAGGGCGGCGAGGTTCGGATTGTCGGTGCTGTAGAATTCCGAGAACAGCGTCACTTCCGGCTGGGCGCGCCCGGTGTCGTCGCGCCACATCCACTCGCCCAGGAAATACGGGTGCTTGACCGGCTCATAGCCGGCCGGGCGGGCCTCGTCCTTCCAGGTGTCGGCGCGGTAGGCGAACAGCACCTTGCCTTCGTCGTTCATGCGGAATCGCAGCTCGTTCGAGACCTCGTAGGCGTTCCACTTGGCGTCCGAGTGCCAGAACGGATAGGGATAGCGCCCCGCCGGCATCTTGTTGCGGAAATACGCCTGCACCGAGACCGTCGTCATGCCGTCCGGCGACTTCTGCACGCGATGCTTGCCGGTGAACATGTACATCGACATGTACATGTCCTGGAACAGGTCGCCGCGGAACACCGAGGTCTTCTTGTCCTTCAGCCAGGTCTTGGTCGGCTGCTGGCCGCCGAACAGGATGTAGGTCTCGCGCATCCACTTCTCGACGCCGGTGCCGATGTTCCGGGTGCAGGATTCATGGGCGGCGACGTCGCCGGGATCGGCCATCGGGCAGGACTTGGCGAGGGAGGTCGCCAGTTCGGCGCCGAACTTCTCGAAGTCGAAGGCGGCCTCGCCGCGCGCCGGCGCCAGTGCCACCGCCGCGAGCAACATCGCTGGCAGGGCGCGCCGCCAGCGCCGCGGCAGCATCGAGCGGAGCACCCCGTCGCCCTTGATGATGTTGTGGTAGACCAGCGCCGCCGCGGCATGCACGAAGATCAGGGCGAGCAGCGAGTACACCACCAGCTTCTTCCAGCCGTAGATCGTCATGGCGAGGTCACGGTCGTAGTAGAGCGGGCTCGGCATCTCGACCCACGCGATGCCGAAGGGGTGCACGTCCACCGCCTTGGCCTCGAGATACAGCCAGCCGAGCACCGGAGCGGTCAGCAGCAGCGCGTACAGCGCGTAGTGTGCCGCCGTCGCCGCCAGCCGCAGGGGCAGCGGGTCGGCCGGCACGTGCCGCGGCGCCTTGCCCCGGACGAGGCGCCAGACGAGGCGTGCAGCGACCAGGGCGAAGACGACGAAGCCGAGCGCCTTGTGCAGGTCGATCGAGCCCTTGACCACGCCCGGCACCAGGGCCAGCAGGAAAAGGGTCGCGACCAGGATGAAAGTCGCCCAGTGCAGCGCGATGCTGACGGAATCATAAGCACCGCCGTCGATGCCGGTTTGCGTGCGCACCTGTTCCCTCCCTCGAGACCCCTGGCCGGCGCAGTCTCCCCTGCCGACCGGCCACCCCTAAGGGTCTATGAATACGCGGGTTTTGGCAACAGGAATTGGTTCAGACGGCAAGTGCGCCGGTGCGTCCGCCGCTCTCCAGCTCCCAGGACGCCGTCCACCGGCCGTCGCCGCGCTCCAGCACGAGATAGTTGCGCTCGGCCACATAGATCCACCCGCGACCCGGGAGGGGGCGCAGGCCGATCGGCTGGCCGGGCAGCGGATCCTCGCCGAGCGTGGCCAGCAGGCCGAGTCCGATGGCGTAGCCAGCGGGCGGTGCCGGATGCGCGATCCCGGAGGCCACCAACTGGTGCAGGATGCTGCCGTCGCGGAACGGCATCTCGCCGCGGGTCGCCAGGTGGATCTCCCCCGACACCACGGTGATCCGTCGCCCGCGGTCCACCGCCTGGCGTTCCAGGGCCTGCAGGAACCGCTTCCACTCGGTGCGGTGCGCCCGGCTCTGCCACTGGTCGCGCAGGTCGTCCTTGTATTTGCGAATCCCCGGGAACACGACCATCAGGCGTTCGACCCAGCTCAGCCGCGGGCCGAGTGCGGGTACGCTCGACATCAGGATCAGGCGGTCGCCGGGCTCGCCGGCGGCGAGCGCCTGCTCGAAATTCGTCCAGCCGGCCTCGCCCATCACGCGGTCCGGGCGGCGCTCCGAACGCAGGTCGGGCGCCACCACGGTGAAGCCGGGGAAGCACGCCGCATAGCCGAGGCTGGCGCCGGCCGTTGCGGCCTCCGCCTCGCTCAGGCCGAGCTGGAACAGCGTGAAGGCCCGCCGGGCGACCTCGAACAGGCCGACGCCCACCGGACTTTCCTGGGTCGCCATCGGATGGCTGCCCCAGCCGTCGAGGATGTCGTGGTCGTCCCACATCATCAGCGAGGGCACCCGGGCGCAGAGCTCGGCGATGCCGGGCTGGCCGAACAGGGTGAGGTAGCGGCCGTCGTAGAAATGCTCGGCCGCCTCGCGCATCTCCGGCGTGAATTCGTGCCGGTGCTTGTGCGCCGTGCGGCAGCGGTCCCAGGCGCGCAGCCCGGGGTGCTGGTTGACGACCTCGTCGGCGTAGAGCTGGTCGCCGCCCTGCAGCAGCAGGCTGAACGGCGCGCGACGGTGCTCGGCCGCCAGGCGGCGCCACATGGCGTTGCGCTCGTCGAGCGGCCGCCGGATGTCGCCGCTCTCCTGTCCGTTGCAGGACACGTAGGCGATGCGCGCGGCATCCGTCAGGTCGGTGGCGACCCGGTATTCGCGGCCGCCGAGCCGGTATCCGGCCTCGACGCCGACCGGCAATGCGAAGTCGTAGCGCCAGACCGTCCGCCCGAACTTCCGGTCGAGCTCGATCGGCAGCATCGGCTCGCCGCCTTCGGGTTCCAGCGCCGGCGGCCTGCGGTCCGCCGGCAGCACCAGGAGTGCGGCCAGCCGGTACCGCCTGTCGTCGGCGCCGCGGGCGAACAGGATCGGCCCGGTGACCTCCGGCCCGGTCACCTCCGGCTCAGCGCCCTGCACGCTGGAATCCAACATCGTCGACGATCTCCGCCCCTGGCGACGCCGGCCGGCCGGCCGCATATCGGCAGGTGCCACGGAAGGGGATGCCCTTGTCGGGCGACAGGGCTAGTGTGCGCGTCTGAATTTCGACCGGCCCCGTCGGGGCCACCAGAATCGGAGGATCAAGCATGGCACTGCAACTGGGCGACATTGCGCCCGACTTCACGGCGGACACCACCGAGGGGACGATCAACTTCCACGAGTGGATGGGCGACGGCTGGTGCATCCTGTTCTCGCATCCCAAGGACTTCACGCCGGTCTGCACCACCGAACTCGGCTACATGGCGAAGCTTCAACCTGAGTTCGCCAAACGCAACGTCAAGGTGCTCGCGGTCAGCGTCGACCCGGTCGCCGAGCATCATGTCTGGGCCAAGGACATCCAGGATACCCAGGGCGTGCTGCCGAACTACCCGCTGGTCGGCGACCAGGACCGCAAGGTTTCGACCCTGTACGGCATGATCCATCCGAACGCCCTCGACAGCCTGACCGTCCGCACCGTGTTCGTGATCGGGCCGGACAAGAAGATCAAGCTGACACTGACCTATCCGGCGAGCACCGGGCGCAATTTCGACGAGGTGCTGCGGGTGGTCGACTCGCTGCAGCTCACCGCCAAGCACTCGGTCGCCACGCCGGTGAACTGGCAGCAGGGCGGCGAGGTGATCATCGTGCCGTCGCTCAACGACGAGGCCGCCAAGGCGAAGTTCCCCGGCGGCTGGCGGGCCGAGAAGCCCTACCTGCGCTACGTCCCGCAGCCGAAGTGATCATCTGACACCCGGCGGCGGCCGGTCCGGTCACACCCGGATCGGCCGCGGCCCGGCGATCAGCCACAGGATCAACCCGAGCACCGGCAGGATCAGGATCAGCAGGATCCACAATACCTTGCCGCCGGTCGACGCCGAGCTGCCGACCACGCTGACGATCGCCCAGATGTCGAGCGCCAGAATGATCAGCCCGAGCAGCCCGCCCACTTCGATTCCCATACCCTAGCTCCTTGACCGATACTGTCGTCAGCAACAGCAACGTCCCGGCCGGGCTGCCGTTCCGGCGCGGTGTCGGGGCAGGTCGGGGAGGAAGGCATGGGCGCAGGGATCGGCCGCACTCAGGTCGGCATCGTCGGCGGCGGCCCCGCCGGGCTGCTGCTGTCGCACCTGCTGCACCGCCAGGGCATCGAATCCGTCATCCTGGAGCGCCGCAGCCGGGCCTATGTCGAGGGCCGGATCCGCGCCGGGGTGCTGGAGCAGGGCAGCGTCGACCTGCTGGTCGAGGCCGGCCTCGGCGCCCGCATGATGCGCGAGGGCCTGGTCCACGGCGGCATCGAGATCGCCGTCGACGGCGCGCGCCACCGCATCGACCTCGCACGCCTGGCCGGGCGCAGCGTCACCGTCTACGGCCAGACCGAGGTCACCCGCGACCTGATCGACACCCGCCTCGCCGACGGCGGCAGTATCGTCTGGGAGGCCGAGGATGTCGGGGTGCACGGCTTCGACGGCGACGCGCCGACGGTAAGCTGGCGCAGCCCGGATGGCGCACGGCAGCTGCGCTGCGACTTCATCGCCGGCTGCGACGGCTTCCACGGGGTGTGCCGGCCGAGCGTGCCGGCGGGGCGCATCCGCACCTACGAGCGGGTCTATCCGTTCGGCTGGCTGGGCATCCTGGCCGACACCCGGCCGGTGTCGGACGAGCTGATCTACGCCAGCCACGCGCGCGGCTTCGCGCTCGCCTCGATGCGCAGCCACACGCGCAGCCGCTACTACATCCAGTGCGACCTCGACATCGACCTCGCCGACTGGCCGGACCAGCGGATCTGGGACGAGCTGAGGTTGCGGCTCGGGCCTGAGGCGGCCGCGGCGATGCAGACCGGGCCGTCGATCGAGAAGAGCGTCGCCCCGCTGCGCAGCTTCGTCGCCGAGCCGATGCGGTTCGGGCGCATGTTCCTTGCCGGCGACGCCGCCCACATCGTGCCGCCGACCGGCGCCAAGGGCCTGAACCTGGCGATCGCCGACGTCAAGGTGCTGGCCGAGGCCCTGGCCGAGCACTACCGCGACGGCTCCGACGCCGGCATCGACGGCTATTCCGAGCGGGCGCTGCGGCGGGTGTGGAAAGCGCAGCGCTTCTCCTGGTGGTTCTCGGCCCAGCTGCACCGCTTCGCCGACGCCGAGCCGTTCGCACGGCGGCTGCAGCTGGCGGAGCTGGACTATCTGGCGGGTTCAGAGGCGGCGGCGACGGCGTTCGCGGAGAACTATGTGGGGCTGCCATTCGGGTGAGGGGCGCTCAACCGGCCGCGCGGTCGAGCACTTCCTCGGCCCACAGGTTCAGGCTCTTGCCGGCCAGCTCGGCGGCCAGCGCCGCCCGGCGGTGAACCTCCGGGCTGACCCGGGAGACGAGGCGGGGCGGGGCGGTGTCAAATTTTTCGGTGACATATTCGGTGACAGTGCACTTGATTGGCCGTGACGTGGGGCGCGTTGTTGAGTGCACTGTCACCGAAATTGTCACCGCCGTAAAACCGTCCAAACCGAACCGGCCCGACAGCTCAATCGGCATCGTCGCCGGACGCACGCCGCCCGACCAGCCCGTCCTCCAGGAGTTGTCGGAAGTGGTCGACCACGGCTTCTGCAGCCGGCCGGAAATCGATGCCGAGGTCCTGCCGGGCGTAGCGGTTGTCGAACCGCACCTCGTGGCCGACATTGCGCGCGATGTAGGCGAGCGGGATGCCCATCGCCGGGCCGAGCAGCATCACCAGCGGCTTCGGCACGACGAAGCGCGGAAACGGGTAGCGGTCGCCGAAGTGCTCTCTGAGGATGCGGCCGATGCCGGGCAGGCCGAGGGTCTCGGCGACCAGGATGTGGCGGCCGCTGGCGGCGGGCCGCAGGCCGGCCTGCAGATGCGCCTCGGCGACGTCGCGCACGTCCACCACCCCCCATTCCAGGGCCGGCGCGCCGAAGCGGTAGTAGCCGGTGCCGAAGTCGCGCATCAGCGCCACGCTCTCCGAGGTCGCGTGCGGGCTGAGCGCCGGCCCGAGCACCAGCCCCGGGTTGACGACCACCAGGTCCCAGCGGTCCTGCCGTCCCGCGAGCTCCCAGGCCAGGCGCTCGGCCAGGGTCTTGGACCAGGAGTAGGGCTGGTGGCGCACGCTGCTGCTGCGGTTCCAGTGGCTCTCGTCGAACCGGCCGCTGCCGGTCTGCGCCAGCTCGGTGGCGTCGCCGTACACCGCTGCGACGCTGGAGGTCAGCACCACCCGCCGGACGCTCGGGGTCCGGTCGACGGCGCCGAGAACGTTGCGGGTGCCCTGTTCGGCCGGTTCGACGAGATCGCGGACCGGGTCACGGACGCCGCGGGCGATGAACGGCGAGGCGGTGTGGAACACCAGCCGGCATCCGGCCATCGCGGCGTCGAAGCCGCCCGGGTCGAGCAGGTCGGCCGCGAACAGGGTGAGCCGGCCCGGTGCGGCGTCGGACAGCGTGCGCAGATGCGTCGTCCTGCGGGCGTCCGCGGGGTCGCGCAGCGTGCCGTGCACCCGGAAGCCGCGCTCGAGCAGGCGTTTGACGATCCAGGAGCCGACATAGCCGCCGGCGCCGGTGACCAGCACCGCTCCCGTCGCCGCCCCCTCCTCGGGCACTGCTGCCTGTTCCGCCATCGCCCCCGACGACCTCCACTTTGCCTTTTCGGCAGGCTATCCTTAGTCTGCACGCGAGGATTGTTTGCGGGATAGGGTTTCGTGGCGGCACCCGTCTTCATCGTCTCCACCGGCCGCTGCGGCTCGACCATGCTGTCGAACATGGTCCGGCAGCACCCGGCGCTGCTCAGCATCTCGGAGTTCTTCGCCTCGCTGTCGAGCCTGGCGTTCCGCGGCGGCCGGATGAGCGGGGTGGCGATGGCCCGGCGGCTGAACACGCTGTCGCCGGGCGGCCGGGCGCTGCTCGGCAACGGCCTGCTGGTGGACGAGTTCCTGTATCCGCTGGGGCCGCAGGCGCGATACCGCCCGCAGGAGGTGCCGCCGATCCTGTGCGCGACGCTGCCGCATCTGACCGACGAGCATGAGACGCTGTGGGACGAGCTCGCCGCGGCGTTGCGGCAGCGCGGCGAGGCGATGCCGGCGGAACACTACCGCTTCGTGTTCGACTGGCTGGCGGCCCGCTTCGGCCGCCACGTCTGGCTGGAGCGGTCCGGAGCCTCGCTGCTGTTCGTGCCGACCCTGGCCCGGCTGTTCCCCGATGCCCGCTTCGTCCACGTCTACCGGGACGGCCGCGACACCGCAATGTCGATGCACCGTCACCACTTCTTCCGGCTGCGCGTGCAGTCGGCGGAGCTGCTGGGGCGGCTCGGCCTCGACCCCTTCGCGCCCTTCAACCTGCCCGGCACCAGCCCATGGATGCCGGTGCTGGAGCGACTGCGGTTCCGCTATTTCAATCCGGAGCGCTACCGGCGGACGGAGATCCCGCCGGCGGCCTTCGGACGCTTCTGGAGCGCGATGATCGAGCGCGGGCTGGGTTATCTCGCGGCACTGCCGCCGGAGCGGGTGCTGGCGCTGCGCTACGAGGCGGTCATGCAGGCTCCGGTGGAGGAGATGCGCCGGTTCATCCGCTTCGTCGGCCCGGAGTTCGAGAGCGAGACCTGGCTGGCGGAGGTCGCGACGATGCCGCAGGCCAGGCCGTCGGCCTGGGAGCGCCTGGACTCGGAAGAGCAGGCCACCCTCGCCGCGGCCTGCGAGCCCGGGCAGCGTCTGCTGGGTTATGGTCACCATGCGAGGCAGGCGGCATGACGGCGGAAGCGGCCGGTCCCGACGCGGTTCCGACCGCCTTCCCGCCGGGTCCCAAGGGGCGCGGCCTGCGCCATCTCAGGGAACGCTTGGCGGACGACGCCGGATTCCTGATGCGCCTGCATGCGGCGCATGGCGGCTTCGTCTCCCTCGACATGGCGGTCATGAAGCTGTGCGTGGCCTTCGATCCCGAGCTGATCCAGCAGATCCTGGTGACCAGGCGCGGCTCCTTCGAGAAGGGGCCGGCCTACAAGCGGTCCAACACGCTCAGCACCCCGACCATGCTGACCGGCGACGGCGTGGAGCATCGCCGCCGGCGCAAGCTGGCGCAGCCGGCCTTCCACCGGCGGGCGCTGGTCGGCTACGCCGAGCAGATGATCGAGGAGGCGGCGGCGCTGCAGCGGGACTGGGCCGACGGCAAGGTCGTCGACGTCCTGGCGGAGATGCAGCGGGTGACCCTGGGCATCGCCGCCGCCGCGTTCTTCGGACGCGACGCGCATGTCGGCACCGGCGTCGTCAAGGCGGCGCTGGACGGCCTCTTCTGGGGCTTCAAGCTGACCGTGCTGCCGTTCGGCCGGCTGCTCGTGAAGCTGCCGCTGCCGCGCAACCTGCGTGCCCGCCGCGCCTTCGCCGCACTCGACGCGGTGATCTACCGGATCATCGGCAAGGCCCGCGATGAGAGTGCCGAGCGCACCGACCTGATCTCCCTGCTGGTGCGGGCGAAGGACGAGGAGGACGGGCACCGCCCGCTCGACGACCTCGAGGTGCGCGACGAGGCGTACATCATCCTGATGGCCGGGCACGAGACGACCGCCACCGGCCTGACCTGGAGCTTCCACCACCTCGGCCGCAATCCGGCGGTGCGCGAGCGGCTGGAGCGCGAGGTGGACGCGGTGCTGGGCGGCCGCACGCCGCGCCTGGAGGACGTCGAGCGGCTGCCCTACACGCAGGCGGTGCTGGACGAGGCGCTGCGCCTGTGCCCGCCGATCTACCTTCTGGGCCGCCGGGCGACCGAGGATTGCGTCATCGGCGACTACCTGATCCCCAAGGGAACGGTGGTCCAGGTGTGCCTGCTGCCGGCGCAGCACGACGCCGGGCATTTCCCCGAGCCCGAACGTTTCCGGCCGGAGCGCTGGCTGGAGCCGGCGGCCGCCGGCCGGCCGAAATTCGCCTATTTCCCGTTCGGCGGCGGTGACCGGATCTGCATCGGCGGCGCCTTCGCCCGCATGGAAATGACCCTGATCCTGGCGAGCGTGGTGCAGCGCTGGCGGCTTGAGGCGGTGTCGCGCGCGCCGGTCGAGATCGAGTCGGGGGTCACCTATGCCCCCAGGGGCGGCCTGCCGATGCGCCTCGTGGCGCGGGATCAGGCGTCGCCGCGGTCCCCGGCAACGCGGTCCCCGGCAAGCGACGCCATGTCGTAGTCGCTGGCCTCCAGCCAGAAGCGGACGCCGACATACCGGCTCACCGCCGACGGCACCAGGAACGGCATCCATTCGGCGAGGCGCACCAGCGTGGCCAGGGCGGCACCGAACAGGCGGTGGCGCTGCGGCGGGTAGCCGAGGCGGTCCGCCAGGGCGTCGCCGAGCAGGTGCCGCGAGGTTCGGTAGGTCAGGTCGACGAACAGCCGGGCCAGTCGCGGATCGTCGATTCCCATGTATTGCGGGCCTGCCTGCATCATGGCCCTGCACAGCCGCGCCGCGGTGTCGTCGGGATCGGCCTCGACGCTGGACGCCACCTCGACCAGCCGGCGCGCCTCCTCCTCGGTGGTGTAGACCAGCTCCGGGCTGATACCGAACAGGTAGCCGACATAGCGCCAGGTCAGCAGCACGCCCTCGATCTCGTGGCGCGCGAAGCGCATGCCCAGGCGCTGCAGGCCGCGCAGCACATGGAACGAGAAATACACCGTGTTGAGCGCCATGTGCGCCTGGTTCAGCGGCACCCCGAGTGTCGCACTGTCCCAGTCGCCCGAGAGCAGCAGCCGGCGCCGGGTGCGGGCGTGCAGGACGCGGACCAGCACGGCGATCTTGAAGCCGTCGGCATGGCGCTGCAGGCCGTCCGGCATGAAGGTCTCGATGACGAAGCGGCTGGTCTGCGCATAGCGGTGGGCGGTGCGGTCGAGCAGCGCGCCGGTCAGCAGCAGCGGCCGGTTGGCGGTCGCGAGATAGCTGTGCGGCAGCGCATAGGTGGCGAAGGCGAGTGCCGCCAGCAGGCCGCTGCGGATGATCCTGGCGCTGCCGAAGCGCATGCGGCGCCAGTCGACCCAGAACGGCAGGTGGTCGAGCTCACGGAACAGCGCCACCAGCGGTTCCGGCGGATCGTCCAGCGAGCCGATCCCGCGGTCGATCGCCTGCATCAGCAACCGCATGCCCTCGCCCGGCGGCAGTGTCTCGAAATGCAGCACCAGCGCGTCGGCCAGCGGGTCGCCGAGATGCAGGTGCTCGATGTACTGGTCGACGGCATTGCCATGCGCCGCCCGGGCGGCGGCGATGCGTTCGGGCGACAGCGGCGGGAACGGCGAGGTGCCGGGCAGGATCATGGTGGGTAATGGCTTCCCGTCGTGCTCGCCGCGACCCGCGACCCGCGATCCGCTACGACGCGAGCTTACGGGCGTTTCTGCCGGCTGTCAGCGGCGGCTCAAGCCCCCGACTCGGCGCCGCCCTTCAAGGTCACCGGGATCGTCAGGTAGCGCACGCCGTTGGCGTCGGCCGGCGGGAAGCGGCCGGCGCGGATGTTGACCTGCACCGACGGCAGCAGCAGGCGCGGTGCCGACAGCTTGGCGTCGCGGGCGGTGCGCATGGCCACGAATTCGTCCTCGCTCACGCCCTCGCGGACATGCACGTTGCCGGCGCGCTGCTCGGCCACCGTGGTCTCCCAGGCGTAGCGGTCGCGCCCCGGCGCCTTGTAGTCGTGGCACATGAACAGCCGGGTGTCCGGTGGCAGCGCCAGCACCCGCTTGATCGAGCGGAACAGCTGGTGGGCGTCGCCGCCCGGAAAGTCGGCGCGGGCGGTGCCGTAGTCCGGCATGAACAGGGTGTCGCCGACGAAGGCGGCACCTTCGATCAGGTAGGTGATGTCGGCCGGGGTGTGGCCGGGGGTGTACAGCACCTCGGCCTCCAGCCCGCCGATGCGGAAGCGTTCGCCATCGGCGAACAGGTGGTCGAAGTCGCTGCCGTCGGTCTTCAGGTCGGTGGCATTGAACACCGGGCGGAAGATACGCTGCACGTCCTTGATGTGCTCGCCGATGCCGATGCGCGCTCCGGTGCGCGCCTTGATGAAGGGCGAGCCTGACAGGTGGTCGGCGTGGGCGTGGGTCTCCAGCGTCCAGGCGATGCTCCAGCCGGCGTCGCCGGCGGCCTTCAGCATCGCCTCGACCGAGCGGGTGTCGACCTCGCCGGTGGCGTGGTCGTAGTCGAGCACCGGGTCGATCGCCGCCGCCTGGCCGGTCGCCGGGTCGGCGACGAGGTAGCTGATGGTGTTGGTCGGCTCGTCGAAGAACGCCTGGATGATCGGATTGCCACTCATGGCCTCACCTCCGGTGTGACGTTCACAGTGAACACCCTTGACATATAGTTAAGCAAGTCCGAAATAAGTAGTGTCTTAAATAGAGGGGCGTTGGGATGGCGCAGGCCGGGCTCGACATCGAGGCGCTGGAAGGCAAGGCCGAGAAGGTCGCCGCCATCCTGCGCGCGGTCGCCAACGCCCGGCGGCTGATCATTCTGTGCCGGCTGGTGGAGTGGGGCGAGGCGACGCCGACCGCACTCGCCGCCGCCGCCGGGCTGTCGCAGCCCGCCCTGTCGCAGCATCTGGCGAAGATGCGTGCCGAGGGGCTGGTCGCCTACCGGCGCGAGAGCCAGACGCTCTGGTACCGGATCGCCGACCCCAGGGTCGAGCGGCTGTTCGCCGTACTGCACCGCGAGTTCTGCGGTCCCGAGGAGGAGTGAGAGAGATGACGCTTGCCACCGTTTCCCCGACAGACGCGCGCCGGCTGATCGAGCAGGGTGCGATCCTGGTCGACATACGCGAGCCCGACGAACACGCCCGCGAGAACGTGCCGGGCGCCCGGCTGCTGCCCCTGTCGCGGCTGGAGGACGCCGAGCTGACGGTGCTCGAGGGCCGGCCGGTGATCTTCCACTGCCGCAGCGGCGCTCGCACCGCCGCCAGCGCGTCGCGGCTGCGCGCCAAGGCCGGCGAGGGCTGCGAGGCCTACATGGTCGAGGGGGGCCTCGACGCCTGGAAGAAGGCCGGCCTGCCGGTCGCGGTCGACCGCCGGCAGCCGCTGGAGCTGCAGCGCCAGGTGCAGATCGGCGCCGGCGGCCTGGCTTTCCTCGGGACGCTGCTGGGGATCTTGGTGTCGCCGTGGTTCCTGGCGGTGCCGCTGTTCGTCGGCGCCGGGCTGCTGACCGCCGGCATCACCGGGTTCTGCGGGTTGGCGCGGGTGCTGGTGCGGGCGCCGTGGAACCGCGCGGCATTCGGGCCGGCAGGGTCGGCGAAGACTGTCTGAGGGCGGGTGGCGCCAGGCGCGGAGCAGGCGGGTGGGTTCCGGAGCCGGGCGCTCGCGCGCCCCCTCCGGAATGACGAAGAGGAGAGAGGGCCTCCCCTTTACATCGTCATCCCGGAGAAGCCGCGCGAGCGGCTGGCTCCGGGATCCATGAAGCGACGGGCGGTGCCGCCATCGCCCTCAGGCGCTGCGGTACAGCTTGGTCAGCACGAACTCGCGGTGGCCGAGCGCTTCCGCCGCGGTCAGCCGGCCGTTGCAGGTGCGGATCATCACGTCGATCAGGGCGTCGCCGGCCTGGTCCAGGGTCATCTCGCGGCGCAGGATGCCGGAGACGTCGAGGTCGATGTGCTCGCCCATGGTGCGCACCGTGCGCGGGTTGGCGCTGAGCTTGATCACCGGCTCGATCGGGTTGCCGATGACGTTGCCCTGGCCGGTCGGGAACAGGTGCACCGCGAAGCCGGCGGCGGCCTGCAGGGTGACGCACTCGGCGGCCGCCGAGGAGGTGTCCATGAAATACATGCCCGGGCCCTTGGCCGGCTCCTCGGCCGGGCCGAGGACGTCGATGTACTTCACGTGCTTGCCGATCTTCTCGAGGTTGCCGAACGCCTTCTCCTCGATGGTGGTCAGCCCGCCCTCGATGTTGCCCTTGGTCGGCTGGCTCTCCGACAGGTCCGACGTCTTGTGCGGCTCGATCACCTCGTCCATGTAGGCCTGCCAGGTGGCGAGGAATTTCTGCCCCACCTCCTCGTTGATGGCGCGGCTGGCGCAGACCATCTCCGCCCCGGTGATCTCCGAGGTCTCGCCGAAGCACGAGGTGATGCCGAGCGGGTCGAGCTTGTCGTAGAGGTTGCCGACGGTCGGGCAGGAGCCGAGGCCCGAGGTGGTGTCGCTCTCGCCGCATTTGGTGGAGACCCACAGCTCGTCGATCGCGCATTCCTCGCGCAGCTTCTCCGAGGCGTCCTGCAGGAACTGCTTCGCCCGGTACGAGGCCCGCGCGATGGTGCTGATGTCGCCGTGCTGCTCGATCGCGAAGCCCTCGACCGGCTTGCCGGTCTTCGCGATGCCGTCGACCACGCGCTTGGTCCAGCCCGGCTCGATGCCGATGACGATGACCGCGGCGACGTTGGGGTTGCTTCCCGTTCCGATCAGGGTGCGGAAATGCAGGTCGAGGTCGGCGCCGAACTGCAGCCGGCCATAGGCGTGCGGGATCGCCAGGCAGCCCTTGATGTTGTTGGCGACCGCCTCGCAGGCGGCGTTCGACAGGTCGTCCAGCGGCAGGATGACGACGTGGTTGCGGATGCCGACGCGGCCGTTCTCGCGGCGGTAGCCCTGGAAGCTCAGCTTGTCCTTGGTTGCCATGGTCCGGTCCTCCCCGCTCACCAGCGCTTGGTCTTCATGTTGTGGACGTGGACGTGGTGGCCCTTGCCGACGTCGGCGACCGCCTTGCCGACGTCGTGTCCGTATTTGAGGATGGTGTCGCCCGCCTTGATGTCGCCGAGCGCGATCTTGTGGCCGATCGGGATCGGGTCCAGCGCTTTCAGGGTGACGGTCTCGTCGGTCTCCATGATCCAGCCGGTCAGGTCCTGGCCGGCCTCGATGCCTTCCACCGTGATCACGCCGACCGTGTCGGCCTTGTGGTGGACATTGAAATGATTGGTCATCGCAGCTCTCGTCGCAGCGGCTTCGGGGACGTTTCCGGATGCCGGGCGCCGTCTGCGCGGCGTTCCCGCATCGTCCCCGTTGAGTACAGGACATGTAGGTCTTATACAAGACTGGACCTGGTACAAGACTGCCTGGGGCATTCGGGAGCATCGCGCAGTGACGGCCGAGCGGATGAGGCCGGGCCAGGGCCCGCTGTACCGTCAGGTGAAGCAGCGGGTCATCCGCAACCTGATCGACGAGGTCTGGAAGCCGGGCGACATGCTGCCGAGCGAGCCGCGGCTGGCCGCGGCCTTCGGCGTCAGCCCCGGCACCGTGCGCCGCGCGCTCGACGAGCTGGTGGCCGAGAACCTGCTGGTTCGCCACCAGGGCAAGGGCACCATCGTCTGCCGCCACGACCCCGAGCGCTCGCTGTTCCACTTCTTCCGCATGGCCGACGCGGCAGGGCGGCGTCCCACCCCGGACAGCCGGGTGCTGGCCTGCGTCAGGCGCCGGGCGGAGAAGCCCGAGGCGGCGCGGCTCGGCCTCGCCGCGGGTGCCGCGGTGGTGGCGATCGACCGGGTGCGCTCGGCCGGCGCCGCGCCGCTGCTGGTCGAGCGGCTGGTGCTGCCGGCCCGGCTGTTCGGGGCGCTGGCCGAGGTGCCGCCGGCAGAGCTGCCGAACACCCTGTATACGCTGTACGAGGAGCGCTTCGGCGTCACCGTCTACCGCGCCGCCGAGCAGCTGCGCGCGGTCGCCGCGGATGACCGCGAGGCGGAACTGCTGGGGGTGGAGCCGGGCACGCCGCTGCTGGAGATCGACCGGCTGGCGAGCACGCTCGACGGCGTGGCGGTGGAATGGCGGCTGAGCCGCTGCCGGACGGATTCGTACCGGTATCGGGTGGAGCTGGTGTAGGGGCGGCCCCCCTCCTGTGTCGTCATCACGGACGCAGCGGCGCAGCCGCGGCGATCCGGGACCCACCAGGTGACGTGCGCTGGCCACGGCCGCCGTCGCGGCAGCCGGTGGGTCCCGGGTCGTCGCTGCGCGCCGCCCGGGATGACGACAAGGGGAGAGTGCAAGCAGCGTTGCTGCGAGGCGGTGCGCAAACCCGATCAACGTGACGCCGCGGTGCCGCGACCGGCTACTCCCGCACCGCCACGAACAGCATCACGATCCCCGTCAGCGTGGCGAAGCGCGTCGCACCGTCCTGGCCGTTCCAGGTCGGCGACTGCCACATCGCGAACCACTCGCCGCCGATCGCCACGAACCCGACCGTCCAGATGCAGAAGCACCACATCAGCGCGAACAGCGCGAGGCCCTTGGCGGCGTGGAACGCCTCCGGCGCCGCCGAGCGCGCCCGCCACAGCCGTGCCGCACCCCACCACAGCAGCACCGCACCGGCGATCTCGGCGGCGATGATGCCGAGATAGCCGGCGGTCTGCAGCGTCGGATCCGTCACCGCCCGCCACATCAGCGCCGGGCTCCTGAACGTCGTGTCCATCGCCAGCACGCGCTGCACGAAGGCCCAGTTGCTGTCGTAGTCGGTGACGTTGCCGAACGCCGCGAGGCTCATGTGCAGGGCGATGCCGGCGACCCCCGCCAGCTTCGCCCAGCGCACCAGATCGGCGGTCACCGGCGCTTGGCTCACCGGCGGCCGGCCATGTGGCCGAGATAGGCGACGATGTCGGCGATGTCGGAGTCCTTGAGGATGTCGGGCGACACCGGCGGCATCTTCTGGTCGTCCCATACCCGCACCGACGCCGGGTCGCGGATGTAGCGCGGCAGCACCGCCGGCTGGAAATACTCGGTCGGGTTCATCGGCAGGTTAAGGTCGGGGCCGACCGTCGCCTCGCCGTTGCCGTTCATCTTGTGGCAGGTGAAGCAGTTGTCGACGAACAGCGCCTGGCCGCGCCGCGCCGGATGGTCGGCGGCCAGCGACTCCGACACCAGGATCTTCGGATAGCGCTTGGCGACCGATTCGGTCAGTTCCAGGCGGATGGTCTGGTACGGCCAGAACTCCGGGCCGATCCTGCCCTTATCGGCGTTGCGCCAGACCAGGTAGAACGGGCCGGCGCCGTAGTCCTTGTCCTTGAACTTCGGCCAGGGCTGCGCCGGGTCCTCGACCGCGAGGTAGGCGACCGGGCCGGCGGGATCGTCACTCAGCACCCGGGCGGCAGGGAGCTGTGCGACGAAGCCGTCGAGGGCGGTCGCCTTGAGGATGTCGGCACCGTCGACCGGCAGCCCGGCCATGACCCGGGTCAGCGGGATCGCCCGGAAGGCGGGGGCGGCCGCACCGTAGGACGGGTCGCCGGTCACCGTCACGGTGGTGGCGTCCGGATGTGCCAGCAGCGTGTCGCGCGGAAAGGCGTGGCTGCCGCCCTTGGCGTCGACGATGGTCAAGGTGGTCGCATCGGCCGCCGCCGCGGTCGGTGCGGCGAGGCCGAGCAGGGCGGCGGTGGCGAGGCAGGCGATCATGCAGTGCGGGAACATCCTTCCCCCCGGATCGTGGTGCCGGTGTCGGCGACGCGCCATGATATGCGGATCGCCGGCCGGCGCGAGAGGGATCGGTGCGTCCTCCACCGTTCAGCGCGGCTCGCTGCGCAGCCCCTTGACGATCGCGTAGCAGGCGCCGAGCAGCACGATGGTGAACGGGAAGCCGGTCGAGACCGCCATCGCCTGCAGTGCCGCCAGCCCGCCGCCGAGCAGCAGGGCGATCGCCACCAGCCCCTCGAACACGCACCAGAACACCCGCTGCGGCACCGGCGCGTCGACCTTGCCGCCGGCGGTGATGGTGTCGATCACCAGCGAGCCGGAATCCGACGACGTCACGAAGAACACGATCACCAGGACGATGCCGAGGAACGAGGTGATCTGCGTCAGCGGCAGCTGCTGCAGCACCATGAACAGCTGCAGCTCCAGGGCGGCATCCGCCGCACCCTGGTAGCCGTCGTTGACCAGCTGGCTGATCGCGGTGCCGCCGAAGGCGGTCATCCACAGCACGCAGGCCAGCGACGGGATCAGCAGCACGCAGACGATGAACTCGCGCACCGTGCGGCCGCGGCTGACCCGCGCGATGAACATGCCGACGAAGGGCGACCACGAGATCCACCAGGCCCAGTAGAAGGCGGTCCAGCCCTGGCTGAAGTTCTCATCCGAGCGGCCGAGCGGGTTCGACAGCGCCGGCAGGTGCTGGACATAGGCCCAGAGGTTGAGGGCGAAGCCCGTGGCGATCGCCAGGGTCGGCCCGACCACCACGACGAACAGCAGCAGCAGCAGGGCCAGCGCCAGGTTGATCTCCGACAGCCGCTTGACCCCGGCATCGAGCCCGGCCAGCACCGAGATCAGCGCCAGCGCGGTGATGCCGGTGATCAGCAGCACCTTGGAGACGTCGGTGACCGGGACGCCGAACAGGAACTGCAGGCCGGCGTTGGCCTGCTCGGCGCCGAGGCCGAGCGAGGTCGCGAGGCCGAACAGGGTGGCGAACACCGCCAGGATGTCGATGACGTGGCCCGGCCAGCCCCAGACCCGGTCGCCGAGGATCGGGTGGAACACCGACCGCATGGTCAGCGGCAGGCCCTTGTTGTAGCTGAACAGGGCGAGCGCCAGCGCCACCACCGCGTAGATCGCCCAGGGATGCAGCCCCCAGTGGAAGATGGTGGCGGCCATGCCGAGCCGGCGCGCCGCCTCGGCGTCGCCCGCGGCACCGGCGAGCGGCGCCCAGCTGTCCGGCGTGCCGGCGTCGGCCGCCACCGAGGCGGAGAAGTGCGACAGCGGCTCGGACACGCCGTAGAACATCAGGCCGATGCCCATGCCGGCGGCGAACAGCATCGCGAACCAGCCGGCATAGGAATAGTCGGGCGTCGCGCCGACACCGCCGAGCCGGACCCGGCCGAGCGGCGAGACGACCAGGAACAGGCAGAGCAGCACGAACACGTTCGCCGCACCGATGAAGAACCAGTCGAGGCTGGAGGTCAGCCAGCCGCGCAGGTCCACGAACAGCGGCCCGAGATGGTTCTGGAAGGCGAGGGTGAAGACCACGAACGCCACGATGGTGGCGCCGGATACCACGAAGACCGGGTTGTGGATGTCGAAGCCGAACGGCCCGATCCGGCTGCGGATGTTGTCCTGGCCGATCGTGTAGCCGGTTTCGATCGGGTTCATGGGTCCGTCTGGAATCGACCCCGATGCGTCTGTCATTGGCTGCTCCTCTGACGTGCCCCGGATGCAGCGGCCCTCCGGCCGTGTCCCGGTTGCAGTATCTCCGGTGCCATTCGACGCCCGACCGCCGCTTCGTCCGGCGGCGCCGGACTGCGGGAACGGTCACGCTGTGCAATGCTTGCAGTAAAGCGCCGTTCGGCGGCGAGTGCGGGTCCTTCCTGTATTGTGCATGGATTGATCCGATCGCCAGTTTGGCCCGAAAAGTCCCCAAGAATCAACACGGGCACTGCCGGAGAACCGGGTGGCATTGGCCGGCGACCGGAAGCGCTCCCGCGGCAGCTGCCGCTTGCGCGTCCGCCGCCGTGGCGGTTTGATGGCGCTCCCGCCACGTGCTCCGGATCCCGCGCCATGCCCGCCTCCGAACTGATCGCGAAGACCGCGGTCGAGATCGTCGCCCTGCTGAAATCGGGCGAAGTGACGACCCTCGACCTGCTCGATGCGCTGGAGGCGCGGATCGCCGAGGTCGAGCCCGCCGTTAACGCGCTGCCCACCCTGTGCTTCGAGCGCGCCCGCGCCGCCGGCAAGGCGCTGGCCGCCCGGCCTCCGGCCGAGCGTGGCGTGCTGGCCGGCATGCCGGTGGCGATCAAGGACCTGCTGAACGTCGCAGGCGTGCGCTCCACCCAGGGCTCGCCGATCTTCGCCGACACCGTGCCCGAGGCCTCGGACGTCACCGTGCTCACCCTGGAGGCTTCCGGCGGCGTGATCTACGCCAAGAGCAACACCCCGGAGTTCGGCGCCGGCGCCAACACCTTCAACGAGGTGTTCGGCCGCACCCTCAACCCCTGGGACACTTCGAAGAGCTGCGCCGGGTCGTCCGGCGGCTCGGCGGTGGCGCTGGCGACCGGCACCGCCTGGCTGGCCTCGGGCTCCGACCTCGGCGGCAGCCTGCGCAACCCGGCCAGCTTCTGCGGCATCGTCGGCTTCCGCCCGACCGTCGGGCGGGTGGCGCACGGCCCGGCGGCACTGCCGTTCAACTCGATGTCGGTCGAGGGGCCGATGGCGCGCACCGTCGCGGACTGCGCGCTGCTGCTGGACGCCATGACCGGGCAGACCGCGGTCGACCCGCTGTCGCTGGAGAAGCCGGCGGTGTCCTTCGCCGATGCCGTGGCGGCCCGGCGGGCCCCCGGAGCGATGCCGAAACGGGTGGCGTTCAGCCGCGACCTCGGCGGCATCACCCCGGTCGACCCGGAGGTGGCGGCGATCGTCGAGCGGGCGGCGCGGCGCTTCGAGGAGCTGGGCTGCATCGTGGAGGAGGCGACGCCGGATTTCACCGACCTGCAGATGATCTTCCGCACCCTGCGCGCCATGGGCATGGCGGCATCGCGCAAGGGCCTGCTGGCGACCCACCGCGAGCAGCTGAAGCCGGAGGTTATCTGGAACATCGAGGCGGGCCTGGCCCTGACCATGGAGGACATCGCCACCGCCGAACTGGCGCGCGGCCGGCTGTACCACCGGGTCCGGCAGTTCTACGAGAGCTATGACCTGGTGCTGTGCCCGGCCACCATCGTGCCGCCCTATCCGATCGAGCACCGCTACGTCGCCGAGTGCCAGGGCCACGAATTCTCGAACTACATCGAGTGGTGCACCATCGCCTACGCCTTCACCTGCGCCGGCCTGCCGGCGATCTCCGTGCCGGCGGGCTTCACCGCGTCCGGCCTGCCGGTCGGCCTGCAGATCGCCGGCCCGCCGCGCGGCGAGGCGGCGGTGCTGGCGGCGGCCGCCCTGTTCGAGGACATCCAGCCCTGGGCGCAGCACCTGCCGGTCGACCCGCGTCCGCCGCGGGGGTAGCGGCGGGGGGCGGGTAAGCGGCGGGTGGGTCCCGGAGCCGCCCCGGATCAAGTCCGGGGCTCTCCGGGATGACGATGGAAGGGTGGCGCAGCCCCATATTTTCGTCATTCCGGAGGGGGCGCGCGAGCGCCCGGCTCCGGAACCCACGGAGCGACGGGCGACAGCAGTTCGCTCCGCCCGCTGCCGCTACACCTCCCACCCCGCCGCGCGGCAGAACGCCAGTTGCTCCGCGGAGAACGCCGACAGGTCGCGGTCGCGCCAGCGGCCCATGCCGTCGGGGCGGATGACGCCGGCACAGGCCGGCGCGATGCGCTCTGCCGGCACCGGCAGTGCCAGTGCGTCCACCAGGGCGGCCAGCTGCGGCACCGGGTCGGCGGCGAAGTCGTCGAAGCGCAGCGGGTAGATGCGGCCGGGGAAGCGCTGCACCAGCGCGTCCAGCCGGCGCTGGGTGCGGATCCAGTATTCCAGCTGGGCGGCCTCCGGCGACGCGAAGGCGGCGGGATCCAGGTCGAACAGCCAGGACCAGTTGCCGAGCTGGCCCTTGTTGTCGCTGAACGCCATGTCCAGCGGATGCCGCGAGACGTAGACGAAGGCCGCCCGCGGCCAGGTCTCCAGGATCGCCTCCAGGAAGATGTGGCAGTTCGGCTCCTTGGTCATCCAGCCGGCGGCATCCGGGGCACCGGCGAGGCCGCTTCCCTGGTCGCGGCGGAACCGCCACAGTCCGGGGGCGGCGAGCAGCTGGCGCCAGCCGACACCGCCGGTCATCACCGCCTCGAACAGCCGCAGCCGGGCGCGCACCGCCGCGGCCGGTGGCCCGGCGCGCAGCCAGTCCGGGCGCTTGAACAGCTCGGTGAAGATCAGGTTGTCGTTGGCGCCGTTCAGGCAGCCGCCGGGGTAGTAGCCGAGGGACGCGACGGCGCCGGCTACCGCCCGGGTGCCGGAGCCGCCGAGGCCGCCGATGAACAGGATGGGGGCGTCGCCCGCGCGCGCTTGCTGCTGCATCATGGCGGCCCGTGTAGCCTGCGCGGCACCGCCGGGCAACGCGGATCGCACAGGCGGATCGTGCCGCCCGCGGCCGCTGCCGCCGGGCCGCTCCTACGGCGTCTTGGTGGTGGTCGCCTGGCCGGACGGCGACGTGCCGGCGGTGCCGGTCGCCTTCTCGATCGCCTTGCCGGTCTTCTGCATGTCCTGGCCGAAGCCGCGCACGGTGTTCTCGCAGGCCGCCGCTCCCAGGGCCAGCATCCCGGCGCACAGCAGCGCCGGCAGTCGCGCAATGACCATCCCCGTCATCCCTCCTCGATGGCGGCCGCGCCTCCGCGGCCGGCCGCCGACGCGCAGAACATAGGAAACCGCGGCCGCCGCCGCAAACCCCGGCGGCGCGTCCGCGGGCCGATCGAGCTGCCCGATCCGCTTGCGGTCAGGTGAAGCGCAGCTCCACCCGTCCCAGCCGCCCGAAATCCGCCACCACGGTTTGCCCGGCCGCCGCCGGCGCCGGCTGCGTGGTGGTGCCGGTGGTCACGTAGTCGCCGGCCTTCAGGCCGACGCCGCGCGCCGCCAGCGCGTTGGCCAGCCACGCGGTGGCGGCGAACGGCCCGCCCTCGACGTTGCCGCCGCGGCCCTCGCGCAGCAGCGCGCCGTCGATCGACAGGGTGACCCGGTGCTCGACCAGGTCGAGCGCCTCCCAGCCGTCGAACGGCTTGCCCCTGACCCACAGGCCGTGCGCGCCGCCGTCGCCGATCAGCGCCGGCCCGCCGGCCTTCAGCCCGGCGGCCAGCGGCGTGTCGACGATCTCGATCGCCGGCAGCACCGTCTCCACCGCCTCGCGGATGGCGGCGGCGTCGAACGGCGCGTCGGCGGGGTCGAGGTCGACGCCGATCAGCAGCGCGATCTCCGGCTCGACGACCCGCTGGAACATGCCGGCGGCCGCCACTTCGGCGGCTGCGCCGGCCGGGGCGTCGAGGGTCATGCTGCTCAGCAGCACGCCGAGGAACGGCTCGTGGACCCCCAGCATTTCGCGCGCGCCGGCGTTGGTGGCGCCGATCTTCCAGCCGATCGGCCGGGCCCGGTCCTCGCGGCCGCGCAGCGCCACCAGGGCCACCTGGATGGCGTAGCCGTCCTCTGCCGTCGCCGGGTGCAGCGCGTCCGGCAGTGCGGCGAGGGGTGCCGCGCGGCGGCGGTGGTCCTGCAGGATGCGGGCGGCCTCGGCGGCCTGGTCGGCGGTGAGCGGCATCGGACGGCTCCATGGGTGGGCAGGGGGCGAATTGTCGGAGCTTGCGGGACGGGAGTCCATCGCCTGCGGGATGGGTGGACGTTGCCGTGGTGCGACGCCGAGGGTGGCTCCCCAAGCCCCGGGCCCGCGGTCCGGAGCGGAGACAATGCCGCCCGCTCCGGAGCCGGGCGCCCCGGCGCCTGCCGATGCGGGGCGGTCGCTCCCCTGTCACGGCGCGGAACTCGCCCTGATACCTCCCTGTTACCGTCCTGATACGCCCCTGTTAGCCACCTGATACGGCCCTGTTATTTTGCGCCGGTCCAAGCCGGCAGGAGAGGCGGAGGCCGCCCGGGAACCCCTGGGAATCCGCCGTTCCCGCTCCTCGGGACGGCTCGTGGCGGGTGGGGCGGATTCGGCGATTTTCCCTGTAGACTCCCTGTTTCGCTCTTCGTCCGGCGGCCGGGCCCGGCGCGCCGCCGGGCCATCCTTGTCCCGCCCCGACCCCGACTGTATAGTCCCGCGCCGTTTGTTGCGGCGCACACAAGGGACCGGTGGGCATGCACGCCGTGAAGCAGTATTTCCTGGAAGACCTCGAGGTCGGCATGCGCGCCGAGTATGCGCGCGAGGTCACCCAGGACATGATCGAGTGCTTCGCCGAGGTGTCGGGCGACTTCAACCCGCTGCACCTGGACGAGGACTACGCCCGCTCCACCATGTTCCAGGGCCGGATCGCCCACGGCATGCTGTCGGCCGCGTTCATCTCCAAGGTGTTCGGCACCGTCATGCCCGGCAAGGGCTCGATCTACATCTCGCAGACCCTGCGTTTCCTGGCCCCGGTGCGGATCGGCGACACCGTGGTGGCGAGCGTCGAGGTGACGGCGATCGACCCGGCCAAGAAGCGGGTGTCGTTCAAGTCGCGCTGCAAGGTCGGCAGCACGGTGGTGATCGACGGCGACGCGCTGATCCTGGTGCCGTCGCGCGCCCGCGCCGCGGCCGCGGCGGCCGAATAGGTTGGCGGAGCAGGACCGGGCCATGGAGATCGTTCGCGCGCTTGCGCAAGTGCTGCCCCGGCAGCGCGGCGCCGTGGCCGCCATCGGCAACTTCGACGGCGTGCATCTCGGCCACCGCGCGGTGATCGGCGAGGCGGCGCGCATCGCCGGCGAGCTGCACGCCCCGCTGGCGGTGCTGACCTTCGAGCCGCATCCGCGGCTGTTCTTCCAGCCGGACGCCGCCGCGTTCCGCCTGAGCACCGCGGCCGGCCGCGCGGCGCGGCTGGAGGAGCTCGGCGTCGACCTGCTGTTCGAGCTGCCGTTCGACGCCGAATTCGCCCATGTCACCGCCGAGGCCTTCGTCGACGAGGTGCTGCACGGCGCGCTGGGCCTGCGCCACGTCGTGGTCGGCTACGACTTCAACTTCGGCCATCGCCGCCGCGGCACCCCGGACATGTTGATCGAGCGGGCCGGGCATCTCGGCTTCGGCGCCACCAGGGTGGCCGCCGTGCACGAGAGCGATGGGGCGGTGTACTCGTCGTCGCGCATCCGCCAGTGCCTGTCCGAGGGCGACCCGCGCGGGGCGGCCGCGCTGCTCGGCGCGCCGTGGGAGATCGACGCGGTGGTGGAGGAGGGCGACCGCCGCGGCCGCAGCATCGGCTTTCCGACGGCGAACCTGCGGCTCGGGCCGCTGCTGTGCCCGCGGCTCGGCGTCTACGCGGTGCGCGCCGCCCTGGCGGACGGCGAGGGGGCGGATGGGGTCGCGGCCGGCAGCTGGATGGCCGGCGTCGCCAATCTCGGGGTGCGGCCGACGGTCAACGACCGCGGCGTGCTGCTGGAGGTGCACCTGTTCGACCGGGCGATCGAGCTGTACGGGCGGCGGCTGCGCGTGCGGCTGGTTGACTTTATCCGGCCGGAACGGAAGTTTGGCGGCCTCGACGAGCTGAAGGCCCAGATCGCCGCCGATGCGGCGCGGGCGCGGGAGATCCTGGGGGGCTGATCAGCAGCTCCCGGGACCCGCGGGAAGGACCGGAGATGACCGACTACAAGAACACGGTGTTCCTGCCGAAGACCGACTTCCCGATGCGCGCGGGGCTGCCGCAGCGCGAGCCCGAGATCCTGGCGTGGTGGCAACAGATCGGCCTCGACCGGAAGATCGTGGATGTCCGCAAGGGCCGCGAGAAGTTCATCCTGCACGACGGCCCGCCCTACGCGAACGGCCACCTGCACATCGGCCACGCGCTGAACAAGATCCTCAAGGACGTCATCAACCGCTCGCAGCACATGGCCGGCAAGCAGACCGCCTACGTGCCGGGCTGGGACTGCCACGGCCTGCCGATCGAGTGGAAGATCGAGGAGGAGTACCGGGCGCGCGGGCAGAACAAGGACGACGTGCCGATCGTCGAGTTCCGCCGCGAGTGCCGGGCCTTCGCCGACAAGTGGATCGACGTGCAGCGCGCCGAGTTCAAGCGGCTCGGCGTCACCGGGCTGTGGGACCGGCCGTACCTGACCATGACCTTCGCCGCCGAGGCGCAGATCGCCCGCGAGCTCGGCAAGTTCCTGATGAACGGCAGCCTGTACAAGGGTGCCCGCCCGGTGATGTGGTCGGTGGTCGAGAAGACCGCGCTGGCCGACGCCGAGGTCGAGTATCACGACCACGTCTCGACCACGATCCATGCCCGCTTCCCGGTGGTGAAGGCCGGGCACCCGGCCCTCGACGGGGCGGCGGTGGTGATCTGGACCACCACGCCGTGGACGATGCCGGGCAACCGCGCCGTCGCCTATGGCGAGGAGATCGACTACGCGGTGGTCGAGGTGGCGGCGGTGGCCGAGAACAGCCTGGCGAAGGTCGGCGAGAAGCTGGTCTGCGCGGTGGCCCTGCTGGAGGACTTCCAGGCGCAGGCGAGGATCACCGCGGTGACCGAGGTCGCCCGCCTGAAGGGCGCCGATCTCGCCGGCACGGTGGCCGCGCATCCGCTGCGCGGCCACGGCTACGACTACGACGTGCCGCTGCTGGCGGCCGAGTTCGCGACGGCCGACCAGGGCACCGGCTTCGTGCACATCGCGCCGGGCCACGGCGCCGACGACTTCGCGCTCGGCCAGAAGCACGGCCTGGAGATCCCGCAGACCGTCGCCGACGACGGCAGCTTCTACGCGCATGTGCCGCTGTTCGCCGGCATGAACGTGCTCGAGGACAACATGAAGATCGCGGCGATCCTCCGCGATCACGGCGGCATCGTGGCGCGCGGCAAGCTCAAGCACTCCTACCCGCACTCCTGGCGCTCCAAGGCGCCGCTGATCTTCCGCAACACCGCGCAGTGGTTCATCTCGATGGAGACCACCGGGCTGCGCGAGACCGCACTCAAGGCGATCGACGACACCCGATTCGTGCCGCCGAGCGGCCAGACCCGGCTGCGCGGCATGATCGAGAGCCGGCCGGACTGGTGCATCAGCCGGCAGCGCGCCTGGGGCGTGCCGATCCCGGTGTTCGTCTCCAAGAAGACCGGCGAGCCGCTGCGCGACCCGGCGGTGCTGGAGCGCGTCGCCCAGGCCTTCGAGGCCGAGGGGGCCGATGCCTGGTTCGCCTCGCCGCCGGCGCGCTTCCTCGGCAACGACCACGACCCGGCGGATTACGAGCAGGTCGGCGATATCTGCGACGTCTGGTTCGACTCAGGCTCGACACACAGCTTCGTGCTGGAGAACGACCCCGAGCTGCAGTGGCCGGCCTCGCTGTACCTGGAGGGCTCGGACCAGCACCGCGGCTGGTTCCACTCCTCGCTTCTGGAATCCTGCGGCACCCGCGGCCGGGCCCCCTACGACGCGGTGCTGACGCACGGCTTCGTGCTCGACCAGGACGGCCGCAAGATGTCGAAGTCGCTCGGCAACGTGACGGCGCCGCAGACCGTCATGGACCAGTTCGGCGCCGACATCCTGCGGCTCTGGGTGGTCAGCTCCGACTATTCCGAGGACCTGCGCATCGGGCCGGACATCCTGAAGCACCAGGTCGACCACTACCGCCGCCTGCGCAACACCCTGCGCTACCTGCTGGGCGCACTCGACGGCTTCACCGAGGCTGAGCGGCTGCCGGCGGCGCAGATGCCGGAGCTGGAGCGCTGGGTGCTGCATCGGATCTCGGAGCTGGATGCGCTGGTGCGGCGCTGCACCGACGAGTTCGACTTCCACACCCTGTTCACCCAGGTGCACCAGTTCTGCGCCGTGGACCTCTCGGCCTTCTACTTCGACGTTCGCAAGGACTCGCTGTACTGCGACCGGCCGGACAGCGACCGCCGCCGGGCGGTGCGCACGGTGATGGCGCAGCTGTTCGACTGCCTGACCGCCTGGCTGGCGCCGATCCTGTGCTTCACCGCCGAGGAGGCCTGGCGCGAGCGCAACAAGGGCGAGGGTGATTCCGTGCACCTGCGCGAATATCCGGCGATCCCGGCGGAGTGGCGCGACGACGACCTCGCGGCGAAGTGGGCGAAGATCCGCCAGCTGCGCCGCGTCGTCACCGGTGCCCTGGAGCTGGAGCGGGCGGAGAAGCGGATCGGCGCATCGCTGCAGGCGCACCCGACGGTGCACGCGACGTCCGAGCTGCTGGCCGGCATGCAGGGCGTCGACCCGGCGGAGGTGTTCATCACCTCGGCCGCCACCCTGGCCGAGGGCGACGGGCCGGACGGCGCGTACCGGCTGGCCGACGTACCGGGGGTGGCGGTGGCGCCGGCTCTCGCCGAGGGCGTGAAATGCGAGCGCTGCTGGCGGGTGCTGCCGGAGGTGACGGTGGCCGAGCCGGTATGCGGCCGCTGCGCGGATGCGGTCGGCGCGGCAGGGTGACGCATCCGATGCCCAATCCTCCGGTGTCGCGTCGCCCGGCCGTCATCGGCTTCGCGCTGGCTGCGGTCACCATCGTGCTCGACCGCGCCAGCAAGTCCTGGGCGCTCGACGCGCTGTTCGACCCGCCGGCGCGCATGGTCGTCGGCCCGGTCCTGAACCTGGTGCCGGTGTGGAACCGGGGCGTCAGCTTCGGTCTGCTGTCGAACGATTCACCCTGGGGGCCATGGCTGCTCGGTGGATTCGCCCTCGCCGTCGCGACGGCGTTGGTGATATGGCTGCTGCGCGCCGAGAACCGGGTGCTCGGCGCCGGCCTGGGCCTGGTGATCGGGGGGGCGGTCGGCAACGCGATCGACCGGGCGCTCTACGGTGCCGTCGTCGATTTCCTGGACGCCCACTGGGGCGACCTGCACTGGCCGGCCTTCAATATCGCCGATGCAGCGATTACCATAGGGGTGGGCTTGTTGCTGCTCGACGCCTTCGGTGTCGGGACCGGGGCGCGGACGACCCAGGGAGGACGGACCAGCGATGGGTGAGGGAATTTTGCGGCGGCGTGCCGCGGCGGTGGCCGCGGTCCTGGCAGTCGGCGCCCTGCTCGGTGGCTGCGGCCAGTTCCGCGACGCCATGGGCGTGAACAAGGATCCGCCGGACGAGTTCCAGGTGGTGCAGCGCGCGCCCCTGGCGCTGCCGCCGAACTACGACCTGCGGCCGCCGGAGCCTGGTGCCGAGCGCCCGCAGGAGCTGTCGCCGACGGATTCGGCGGCGGCCCGTATCCTCGGCCGCCGGGCGGTCCCGGCCACGACACCGGCCGCCGGCGTCAATCCCGCAGGAGTGGGACCGGTGGTGCAGGCGGCGCCGCGCGCCCCGGTATCGGTGCAGACCGGCGGCATCGCCGCGCTGCGCGACCAGCTCCGCCTCGACGAGGCCGAACCGAACATCCGCCAGGTGGTCAACCGCGAGACTGCGGACTTCGTGTACGAGTCCGAATACCCGATCGACAAGCTGCTGTTCTGGAAGGACAAGCCGGAGTCCGGCGTGCTGGTCGACGCGCAGGCGGAGAGCCGGCGGCTGCGCGAGAACACGGCACTGGGCCAGCCGGTCGGCACCGGCGTGACGCCGGTGATCGAGCGCAAGCGCGGCGGGTTCCTGCAGAACCTGTTCTAGTCCTTCGAGGCGCGCCGCGCTGCGGCGCGCGCCTCAGGATGAGGCGCCGCAGCGGCTCACGCGGTCGTGTGCCGCCTGCCTTGACGGTGCCGTGATTGGCGATTTCTCTGGCGCGGCGATTCCGACCACCGGGAGAGACCTCGTGCCGCCACGCCCGACCAAGCGCCTTCTGCCAGCCACCGTCCTCCTGCTCCTCGGCCTGCTGTGGCTGCCGGCGCCGGCGCCGGCGGGGGTGTTCGATCCCGAGACCTTCACGCTCGACAACGGCCTGCAGGTGGTGGTCGTCCCCAATCACCGGGTACCGGTGGTCAGCCACATGATGTGGTACAAGGTCGGCTCGGCCGACGAGCCGAAGGGCAAGGCCGGCATCGCGCATTTCCTCGAGCACCTGATGTTCAAGGGCACGGCGACCCGGGGCCCGGGCGAGTTCTCGCGCATCATCAATCGCGTCGGCGGCAGCGAGAACGCCTTCACCAGCTACGACTACACCGCCTATTACCAGAACGTCGCCAAGGAGCAGCTCGGCCGCATGATGGCGCTGGAGGCCGACCGCATGGCCAACCTCAAGCTGGCGCCGGCCGACGTGGAGTCGGAGCGCGAGGTGATCCTGGAGGAGCGCCGCTCGCGCACCGACAACGATCCGGCATCGCAGTTCGGCGAACAGGTCACCGCCGCCACCTACCTCGCCTACCCCTACCGGCTCCCGGTGATCGGCTGGGAGAACGAGATGCGCGGCCTGAGCCATGACGACGCGGTCGACTTCTACCGGACCTGGTATGCGCCCAACAATGCCGTCCTGGTGGTGGCCGGCGACGTCACCACCGAGGAGGTGCGGCGGCTGGCGGCCGAGACCTATGGCGTGATTCCGTCGCGGCCGGTCCCGGACCGGGCGGCCCTGCGCGGCCAGGAGCCGCCGCAGCTGGCGGCCCGCCGCCTGGAGATGGCGAGCCCGCGGGTCGACCAGCCGAGCTGGTCGCGGCGCTGGCTGGCCCCCGGGGTGATCTGGGGCGACACCACGCAGGCGGCGCCGCTGGAGGTACTCGCCGAAATCCTTGGCGGCGGCACCACCAGCCGGCTGTACCGGGCGCTGGTGGTGGAGGCCGGCATCGCGGTGTCGGCCGGCGCCGGCTATTCGCCCGGCGGTCTCGGGCCGCAGACCTTCGCGGTCTACGCCAGCCCGCGCGACGGCGTGGAGCCGGCGGCGCTGGAGGCGGCGGTCGAGGCTGAGGTGACGCGGCTGCTGCGCGACGGCGTCACTGACGAGGAGGTGGCGTCGGCGATCATCCGCATGAAGCGGCAGGCGGTGTTCGTGCGCGACGACATGCTGGCGCCGGCGCGGCTGTTCGGCGAGGCGATCGTCGCCGGCGGCGGCATCGCCGATGTCGAGGAATGGCCGGAGCGGATCGCCGCGGTCACCGCCGTGCGCATCGCCGCGGCGGCGAAGGCCGTGCTGGTGCCGGAGACCTCGGTCACCGCAGTCCTGCGCCCGAAGCCGGCGAGCTGAGGAGAACGTCCATGAAGCGCGCTCTCGCACCGCTGCTCCTGCTGCTCGGCGTGCTGGTCCTCGCAGCACCGGCATCGGCCCTCGACATCAAGGAGGTCACCAGCCCCGCCGGGGTGAAGGCCTGGCTGGTCGAGGACCACAGCAATCCGATCCTCACCCTGTCCTTCTCCTTCGTCGGCGGCCGGTCTTCGGATCCGGCCGGCAAGGAGGGCCGGGCGCGCCTGGTCTCCGGCCTGCTGGACGAGGGTGCGGGCGAGCGCGACTCGACCGCCTTCCAGAAGGCGTTGACCGAGGATTCGATCTCGCTGCGCTTCAACGCGCGGACCGACCGCTTCGCCGGCGAACTGGTGACCCTGACCGAGACCCGCGCACGGGCCGTCGAGCTGCTGCGGCTGGCCCTGACGGCGCCGCGCTTCGACCCCGAGCCGGTGGAGCGGATCCGCGCCCAGATCCTGGCGTCGCTGCGCTACGATCAGCAGAACCCGCGCAGCATCGCCAGCCGCGCCTGGTGGGGGGCGAGCTTCCCGGGGCATCCTTACGGGCGGTCCGGCGACGGCACGCCGGACTCGGTGGCGGCGGTGACGGTCGACGACCTCCGGGGCTTCGTCGGTTCGACCTTTGCCCGCGACCGTCTGGTGGTCGCGGCGGTCGGCGACATCGATGCGGCCGGGCTGGCGGGCCTGCTCGACGAGGTGTTCGGCGAATTGCCGGCGCAGGGGTCGGCACCGGTGGCCGCCGACACCGCTCCGCAGGCGGCCGCCCAGACCTATGTGGTGCCGCAGCAGGTACCGCAGTCGGTGGTGGTGTTCGGCCACCAGGGCATCGCCCGGAACGACCCGGACTGGTATGCCGCGTCGTTGCTGAACGAGATCATGGCGGGCGGCTTCGGGTCGCGGCTGACCGAGGAGATCCGCGAGAAGCGCGGCCTGGTCTACGGCGTCTACGCCTACCTGCTGCCCCTCGACCACGCGCCGCTGGTGCTCGGCGGCCTCGCCACCCAGAACGCCCGCGTTGCGGAATCGATCGCCCTGGTACGGCAGGAGTGGCAGCGGATGGCCGAGAGCGGGCCCAGCGCCGAGGAACTCGCCGATGCGCGCACCTATCTGCTGGGCTCGTTCCCGCTGCGGCTCACCGACTCCGACGGAACCGCCAGCGTCCTGATGGGCTTACAGGAAGCCGACATGCCGATCGACTACCTCGACCGGCGCGAGGCACTGTTCCAGGCGGTCACCCTGGACGACATGAAGCGGGTGGCGAGCCGGCTCTACCGTCCCGAGCAGTTGACGGTGGTGGTGGTCGGGCAGCCCGAAGGCGTGACGGCGACCGCCCCGGTGCCAGCTATCCCGGGCGTGCCTGCCGGAGGCGGATGACGCAGGCTCGCCCTATCGGGTAGTGTGGGTGGTGGAGGTTACAGCATGTTGATGGAAATTCCGTTCACCCATGAGACCGCGGGCGTCTTCACCGATGCCGTCGGCATGGCCGGGCTCGACCACTCGTCATTCGGCGCGCTGATGCCGAGGGCCGCCAAGTCGCTGGAGCTGCTGCGCGGGCGCAAGACGTCGGGCGAGCTGCCGCTGCTGGCGCTGCCCGGCCGCCGCGACGACATCCTGGCCTGGCAGCCGATCGTCGATCGCTACCGCTCGCAGTTCGACGATGTGGTGGTGCTCGGCATCGGCGGCTCGTCGCTCGGCGGCGCGACGCTGTGCCGGCTGGCGGATGCCGGGTTCGGCCCGGCCAAGGGCTCGCCGCGGGTGCGCTTCCTCGACAACATCGATCCCTGGACCTTCGACGACCTCATGGGGCGTCTCGATCTCGGGCGCACCGGCTTCCTGTCGGTCTCCAAGTCGGGCGGCACGGCGGAGACCATCGCCCAGACCCTGGCCGTGCTCGACCGGCTGAACCAGCGCTTCGGCGCCGACGACCTGGCGACCCGGGTCACCGTCATCGCCGAGCATACCGACAACCCGCTGCGGCAGATCGCCGGGCATTTCGGGGTGTTCTGCCTGGACCACGACCCCAAGATCGGCGGCCGCTACTCGGCGCTGTCGGTGACCGGCCTGCTGCCGGCGGCGATCGCCGGCGTCGATGTCGAGGCGGTTCGCCGCGGCGCCGGCGCGGTGCTGGACGCCGCCCTGTCGGCGGATTCGCCGGAGCAGTCCGGCCCGGCGGCCGGCGCGGTGATCAATGTCGGCCTCGCCTCCGGCAAGGAGGTCAGCCAGACCGTCGTGATGCCCTATGTCGACCGGCTCGACCGCTTCGGCGCCTGGTTCCGCCAGCTCTGGGCCGAGAGCCTGGGCAAGGACGGCCACGGCACCACGCCGGTCGACGCCATGGGCGCCGTCGACCAGCACAGCCAGTTGCAGCTCTATCTTGGCGGACCGCGGGACAAGCTGTTCACGCTGTTTCTGGCCGACCCCGCCGGTCACGGCCCGGTCGCCAAGGCTGCCACCGCCGGTCCGGCGGCCGCGTCGCTCGACTACCTGGTCGGCCGCAGCATGGGCGACCTGATGGCGGCCGAGCAGCGGGCGACCGCCGAGACGCTGGTCCGCAACGGCTGCCCGACCCGCATCTTCCGCTTTCCAACGCTCACGCCTGAGGTCATGGGCGGGCTGATGATGCACTTCATGCTGGAGACCATCATCGCCGCCGACCTGATGGGGGTCGATCCGTTCGACCAGCCGGCGGTCGAGGAGGGCAAGGTGCTGGCCCGGCAGTATCTCAGCGAAGGGATCTCAGCGAAGGGGCCGGATGACCGCTGAGCGCGCCGCCCCGTTCCGTCAACCCATCCTTCGCCGCCTGCCGGAGACCCTGGTCAACCGGATCGCCGCCGGGGAGGTGGTGGAGCGGCCGGCGAGCGCGCTCAAGGAACTGGTCGAGAACGCCCTGGACGCCGGGGCCCGCCGGGTCGACGTGGTGCTGCGTGACGGCGGCCGCACGCTGATCCAGGTCAGCGACGACGGTTGCGGCATGGACCCCGACGCCCTGGTGCTGGCGGTCGAGCGGCACGCCACCTCGAAGCTGCCCGACGACGACCTCACCCACATCGCCACCCTCGGCTTCCGCGGCGAGGCGCTGCCGTCGATCGGCGCGGTCAGCCGGCTCAGCATCACCAGCCGCGCTGCCGGGGCGCCGGCAGCCTGGCGGATCCGGGTCGAGGGCGGTGCGGTGTCGGCACCGGAGCCGGCGGCACTCTCCGTCGGCACCCGGGTCGAGGTGCGCGACCTGTTCTACGCAACGCCGGCGCGGCTGAAGTTCCTGAAGGTGCCGCGCACCGAGCAGGCGCATGCGGTGGAGATCCTCGAGCGGCTGGCGATGGCCGCACCCACCGTCGCCCTCACGCTGTCCGACGGCAGCCGCACCGTGCTCGCCCTGGAGGCGGCGCAGGGCGAGCTGTTCGAGGCGCGCCTCGCCCGCCTCGGTGCCGTGCTCGGCCGTGACTTCGCCGCCGATGCGCTGCGCATCGACGCCGAGCGCCAGGGCCACCGCCTGACCGGCTATGCCGGGCTGCCGACCCTGCACCGCCGCACCAGCGCCCACCAGTACCTGTTCGTGAACGGCAGGCCGGTGCGCGACAAGCTGCTGCTGGGTGCCGTGCGCGGCGCCTACATGGACTTCGTGGCATCCGACCGCCACCCGATGCTGGCGCTGTTCCTGGAGCTGCCGGCCGAGGAGGTCGACGTCAACGTGCATCCGGCCAAGACCGAGGTGCGGTTCCGCGACGCCGGTCTGGTGCGCGGGCTGATCGTCGGGGCGCTGAAGCACGCCCTCGCCGAGGCCGGGCACCGGGCGTCCGCCTCGGTCGGGGTCGCCACGCTCGGGTCGTTCCGCCCGGATGGCCTGCGTCCACATGGTGGCGCCGCGGCGCCGGCCTGGCGCAACCCCGCCTGGGCGCCGCCGCCGTCAGCGGGCATGGCCGAGGCGCAGGCCGCCTGGCAGGCGCCGATGCCAGGCGACGGCCGGCTCGACCTCGGCGGTGCCCCGGCCGCCCGGGTCGAGAGCCCGGCGGCCGATCCGGCGGCCGAGCGGCATCCGCTGGGGGCGGCGCGCGCCCAGGTGCACGCCACCTATATCGTCGCGCAGACCGAGGACGGCCTGGTCATCGTCGACCAGCACGCCGCTCACGAGCGGCTGGTGTACGAGCGCATGAAGGAGGCGCTGGCGGCCGGCGGTGTGGCCCGCCAGGCGCTGCTGCTGCCGGAGGTGATCGAGCTCGACGAGGCGGCGGTCGACCGGCTGCTGCAGCGCACCGCCGAGCTGGCCGAGCTCGGGCTGGTGCTGGAGCCGTTCGGGCAGGGTGCCGTGGTGGTGCGCGAGGTGCCGGCCCTGCTCGGGCGCACCGACGCCGCCGCGCTGGTGCGCGACCTCGCCGACGACCTCGCCGAGGTCGGCGAGGCGCATTCCCTGCGCGACCGCCTCGCCGACGTCTGCGGCACCATGGCCTGCCACGGCTCGGTGCGCGCCGGCCGGCGGCTGGGTGCCGAGGAGATGAACGCGCTGCTCCGCCAGATGGAGGCGACGCCGCATTCCGGCCAGTGCAACCACGGCCGCCCGACCTATGTCGAGCTGAAGCTGGCCGACATCGAGCGGCTGTTCGGGCGGCGGTAGGGGCGGGCCATCGCGTGCCTCGACGCACGTGTTGACTGAATGCGCACTGATGCCAATTGTAGCTGGCCAGTCTAGCCAGGAGGGCGGCCCGTGGAATGGCAGCTGCAGGATGCCAAGAACCATTTCTCCGAAGTCGTGAAGCGGTCCGGCACGGAGGGACCGCAGACCGTGACCGTGCGCGGGCAGCGCGCGGCGGTCGTGCTGTCGGCGCAGGATTATGACGCGCTCCGCGCCAGCCGGCCCAGCTTGGTCGACGACCTCCTGGCGGGGCCGGCCTGGGACGACGATCTCGTCACGGCCATCGCGGCGCGGCCGAAGTCGCCGAGCCGCGACGTCGCGTTCTGATGTATCTGGTCGACACGAACGTCGTCGCCGAGGCGCGCCGAGGGTCGCGCGAGGCAGTTGCCTGGTTGCGGTCGGTCGACCCGCTGCATGTGCATCTCAGCGTCATCACGCTCGGCGAGGTCATGCGCGGCATCGCCATGAAGCAGCGGTCCGATCCCAAGACCGCCTCGCTGCTGGCCGAGTGGCTGCGCAAGCTTCGCCAGGATCACCGCGACCGGATCCTGCCGGTGACCGATCACATCGCCGTCGAATGGGGCCGCATTGCCGCAACGCGGCCGCGCGGCGACGCCGACGGCCTGATCGCGGCGACGGCGATCGTTCACGATCTGATCGTCGTCACCCGGAACGTGGCGGATTTTCAGGACACCGGCGCGTCCATCGTCAATCCCTGGGATATGGCGCCGTAGCCCACTGCACCTGATGGAGATGACGGGCATGCGCCGCGTGACGGCCGCGCCGCATCGGCGTAGAACCACCGCATGACCGACGCCAGCGACATCCGCCAGGGCGACTGGGTCGACCGGCTGCTGCCGGGCGGCTGGCGCCCCTATGCTCGGCTGGCGCGCATCGACCGGCCGATCGGCACCTGGCTGCTGTATCTGCCCTGCCTGTGGGGCCTGGCACTCGGCTGGCAGGCGCTCGAAGGCCAGGGGGGGCGGCCGCCGGCCCTCCACATGCTGTGGCTGGTGGCGCTGTTCGGGATCGGCGCGCTGGTCATGCGCGGTGCCGGCTGCACGGTGAACGACCTGCTCGACCGCGACATCGACCGCCGGGTAGCCCGCACCGCCACCCGGCCGATCGCCGCCGGAACGCTCACGCCGCGGCAGGCGCTCGGCTTCCTGGCGGCGCAGATGGCGCTCGGCCTGGTGATCCTGCTGCAGCTCAACCAGTTCTCCTGGGCGCTCGGCACCGCCGTGCTGCTGCTGGTGTTCAGCTACCCGCTCGCCAAGCGCGTCACCAACTGGCCGCAGGCGGTCCTCGGCCTGACCTTCAACTGGGGGGCGCTGCTCGGCTATGCCGCGGTGACCGGCACGCTGGCGGCTCCCGCCGTGGTCGCCTATGCCGCCGGCTTCTTCTGGACGCTCGGCTACGACACCGTCTACGCGCACCAGGACCGCGAAGACGACGCCATCGCCGGCGTCGGGTCCTCGGCGCTGGCGCTGGGCGAGCACACACGCGTCGGGCTGGTCGTGTTCTTCGCCCTGACGGTGCTGCTGCTCGGGGCCGCCGCCTGGCTCGCCGGCCTCGGCGCCTGGACCTATGCCGGTCTGGCGGTCATGGCCCTGCATTTCGCCTGGCAGGTGCGCGCGGTCGATATCGACGACCCGAAGGGATGCCGCGCGATCTTCAATGCGAACCGCGATGCCGGCCTGATCGTCGCCGCGGCGTTCCTGCTCGGGTGATGCGGGACCTCGCCGCCTACGACCCCGACGCCTTCATCCTCGCCAACACCGCGCTGAAGCCGCCGTCGCTGGTCCCCGAGATCCGCCTGCACCTGGCGGACGCCGCACTGCCGCTATGGGAGAAGACCGAGGCCGAGCTGGAGGAGGTCGGGCTGCCGCCGCCCTACTGGGCCTTCGCCTGGGCCGGCGGTCAGGCGCTGGCCCGGCACCTGATCGACCATCCTGAACTGGTGGCCGGCAAGCGCGTCCTCGACGTGGCGTCCGGCAGCGGCGTCGTGGCGCTCGCCTGCCTGTGGGCGTCGGCGGCGCATGTGGTCGCCAACGAGATCGACGGCTTCGCACTCGCCGCAATCCGCCTCAACGCCGAGGCGAACGTCCTGGAAAGCGGGCTGGAGACGGCCGGCCGGGACATGCTCGACGAGCCGGTGCTGGCCGACGACGGCAGTGCGCTGTGGGACGTCGTGCTGGCCGGCGACGTCTGCTACGAGAAGCCGATGGCCGCGCGGATGACCACCTGGCTGCGCCGGCACGCCGCCGCCGGGGCGCTGGTGCTGATGGGCGATCCCGGCCGTACCTACCGGCCGGCCGACGGCCTCGAGCAGCTGGCGGAGTACATGGTCCCCACGCCGCGCGACCTCGAGGACAGCGACCTGCGGCGCACCGTGGTGTGGCGGGTGCTGCCGGCCACCCCGGCTTGACGCCCGCCCGTCCGGATGCCCCGCGGCATCCGATCGGTCCGGCGGCGCGTATCCTCCAGGCCAGGTGCGTCATTCGGATGCGGGAGGGCTGACGATGCGCAAGACCAAGGTGCTGGACCGGCGGGTGTATCGCGAGGGCCAGGTGATCTTCCGCGAGGGCGAGCAGGCCTGGGCGGCATTCCTGGTCGAGAAGGGGGCGGTCGACATCGTCAAGAACGCCGAAGGTCCGGCGCCGATGCATCTGGCGACGATCGGCGCCGGCGACCTGTTCGGCGAGATGGGGCTGATCGACGGCTCGCCGCGCAGCGCCACCGCGCGGGCGGCCGAACTCACCGTCGTCCAGGTCATCAACGAGCGCGAGTTCCACCGCCTGCTGACCGCCGCCGAGCCGGGGCTGGTGGCGCTGCTGAAGGTGGTGCTGCGCCGGTTGCGGGCGACCAACAAGGCGCTCGCCGATCAGCGCGGCGAGGACCTGCAGTCGGTCATGCCGCCGTGTCCGACCGTCCCGTGCTCGACCACGATGCCGGGGCAGGGCGAGCGGTCGGCGCTGCTCGCCAGCCATTCCATGATGCTGTTGCGCCCGGCCTGACCCGCCGTCCCGATCAGCGTGCCCATCCAGTCCTCGAAGACGCCGTGCCCGCGCTCGACATGCAGCCGGCGCAGCAGCTGCTCCTGCGTCATCGCCCGGAACCGCCGTCCCTCGGCCGGGATCGCCGCCAGCGCCACCGGCTCGCCGTCAAGCCGCAGCAGGCCGCGCCGGGCGGCGTAGAGCAGGGCACGGCCCGGCGAGCGTGGCCCGGGATCGGTCCAGCGCAGCGCAACACTCACCCGATCGTAGTTCACGCCGACCGCCTCGGTCGCGTCCATGCGGGCGAGGGTCGTATCGTCAAGCCAGGTGATCCACAGCTCGGCGACGGTGCCGGGCGAGGCGGCGAGCGTTGCCGGCACGGCACCGTAACCGGCGATGTGGGCGGCATGGACGACGTCGACGTCGTGCGCCTGCAGCCGGGTCACCGGCACCGCCACCGCCATCTCCGCGAACTTGCGGGCCAGCTGGGCCGGTGCCCGGTTGGAGCCGACCGCGATGACCGGCGTCAGTCCGTCGATCGCGTGGCCGGGCGGCAGCGGCTGCGCCGTCCCTTCGCGGAACAGGAAATCGCCGCCATGCGCCGCGTAGGGATAGCCGAGGGCGCGGGCCAGCGGGTCCTCGACCTGCGTCATCCCATCCACATCCCGCCGTTGACCTCCACCGTCTCGCCGGTGACGTAGCCCGACAGCGCCGACGACGCCAGGTACAGGATGGTGCCAGCGACCTCCTCGGCGGCGCCGAGCCGGCGCATCGGGATCGCCGAGGCCAACTGCTGAAGCACGGCGGGTGGCGTGAAGCGGTCGTGGATCGGGGTGGCGACAACGCCGGGTGAGACGGCGTTCACGCGGATGCGTTCGGCGGCGTATTCGCGGGCCATCGAGCGGGTGATCGACGCCACATAGGCCTTGGTCGCGGCGTAGAACATGGTGCCGGAGGAGCCGCCGGTGCGGGCGGCCACCGACGACAGGTTGACGATCGAACCCTCGCCGCGCGCCCGCATCACCGGCACCGCCGCCCGGCAGGCGGCGACCACCGACAGCGCGTTGACCCGGAACACGTCCAGCACGAAGGCGTCGTCGACATCCTCGACGGTGTGCCGGCCGAGCAGGTCGCCGGCGTTGTTCACCAGCACGTCGAGACCGCCGAACGCCGCCGCGGCCGCCTCGACCAGCCCGGCCACCGACGCGGTGTCGCGGACGTCGGCCTGCAGGACGATGGCCTCGCCGCCGGCCGCCCGGATCGTGGCGGCGGTGGTCTCGGCACCGCAGAGCGAGCGGTTGTAGTGCACGGCCACATGCGCGCCGCAGCGTCCGAAGGCGACCGCGGCGGCGGCGCCCAGTCCGCTCGACGCCCCGGTCACCAGCACCGCCTTGCCGCTCAGGTCGTCGATCACGGACGCCTCCCTGCTCGCCGCGGCTTTGCCGCATGATCCGGTACCGTCAACGGTAAGGCGTGTCCGCGCCTGGCCGGAACCCTCGCGCGGGGGTGGCTGCATTGCCGAAAACGAGGGTCTCGGCGGGCGACGGCGCTGCGCCGATTGCCTCCGGGAGGGTGGGGCCTGTATCAATGGGCGGATCGTGCTTCGCCGGCCCGAGGGGAAACCGATGACGGCGGACCATCCCAGCATCCGAGTCGCGAACGAGCTGCTGCCGCAGTTCCACCGCGAGGAGATGCGCGAGCTGGTCGGCAACTGGCTGTCGATCCACCCGGGCGACCGGCTGCCCGGCCGGGGGGCCTTCGACCCGGGCGCGGTTCCCCGGCTGCTGCGGCACCTCGTGCTCACCGACGTCGAGCGGAACCCCTACCGCTTCAAGGTCCGCGTCCTCGGCACCGCAGTGGCCGACGCTTTCGGCCGCGACTTCACCGGCAAGTACATGGACGAGGTGTTCACGGGGCACGGGGCCTCGCTCAGCCACACCTTGCGCGTGCGGGCGGTGGAGACCGGCCTGCCCTGCCTGCGGCCGGCCGGCCCGGGCACCTTCCCCGGCCTGGAGATCGCACCCCTGGAGGGTGTACACCTGCCGTTCGCGAGCGACGGCGTCACCGTCGACTGCGTCATGAGCATGTTCCTCTACGTGCGCGGATCGACCGCCGAGCCGACCGGCGTCTGGCACATCGCCAACCGCTGAACGCCGCGCCGTCACCGCTGAATTTCCGCGCCGCGGGGTCGCAGCCGCCGGCTCCGCCGCTATCATGCCGGCCACGGCGACACACGGGAGACCAGCGATGCTCGAAGGTTTCGACCCCCGGCGGATCACGGTCGACGGCACCGACCTGCTGGTGTGGACCGCCGGTGACGGGCCGCCGGTGCTGCTGCTGCACGGCTTCCCGCAGACCCACCTGGCGTGGCACCGGGTGGCGCCGGCCCTGGCGGAGCGCTTCACGGTGGTCGTGCCCGATCTGCCCGGCTACGGCGGCTCTCGGCTGCCGGCGGTCACCACCGAGGCGATGTCGAAGCGCAGCCTGGCACACACCATGGTCGGCCTGATGACGGCGCTTGGCCATGACCGCTTCGCGCTGGCCGGCCACGACCGGGGTGCCCGCATCGGCTACCGGCTGGGGCTCGACCATCCGGGGGTGCTGAGCCGATTCGCGCCGCTCGACATTCTGCCGACCCTGGAGGTCTGGGAGGCGATGAACTGGCAGGCGGCACTCGGCTCCTATCACTGGCTGCTGCTGGCGCAGCCGGCGCCGCTGCCGGAGACCCTGGTCGGCGCCGACGGCCCCGGCTACGTCCGCCACCTGATCGACCGCTGGGCCGGGCATCGCGACCGCCTCGACCCGCAGGCGGTGGAGGCCTATGCGGCCGCCTTCGCCGATCCCGCCGTGGTCGCGGCGTCCTGCGCCGATTACCGGGCAGGCGCCACCCTCGACGTCGAGCACGACCGCGCCGACCGTGAGGCCGGGCGCAAGCTGGATTGCCCGGTGCTGCTGGTCTGGGCGCGGCGCTACCTCAAGGAACGCGGCCGCCGGCATCTGGACGTCTGGCGCGGCTGGGCGGAGGATGTGCGCGAGGCACCGCTGGATTGCGGGCACTTCGTCGCCGAGGAGGCGGCGGAGGAGTGCGCGGCAGCGCTGCTGAGTTTCTTCTCCGGGGAGTGAGCATGCTCGAGGATCCGCCCGTCCTGACCATCCGCCGCAATTTCCCGCGGCCGACCGAGAAGCAGATCGAGGCATTCCATGGTGCACCGACCGCCCAGGTGGTGGACGCCATGGACGGCCGCGGCGGCCTCGACCGGTCGATCAAGCCGCAGGTCCGGCCGGCCGCCCCGATCGTCGGGCCGGCGCTGACCGCCTTCGCCTATCCGGCCGACAACCTGGCACTGCTGGCCTGCCTCGACGTGCTGCAGCCGGGCGACGTGGTGGTGTGCGCCACCGACAGCTACCGCGAGACCGCGCTGACCGGCGACCTGCTGGCCGGCATGCTGCGCAACGCCGGTGCCGCGGCGCTGGTGACCGACGGCGCGATCCGCGACCAGGACGGGGTGGAGGGCATGGGACTGCCGGTCTGGCATGGCGGCGTCACCCCGAACTCGCCGGCGCGCTTCGGGCCGGGGAGTGTGGGGCTGCCGGTCACCTGCGCCGGCGTGCCGGTGCGTTCCGGCGATCTGATCGTCGCCGACCGCGACGGCGTGGTGGTGGTGCCGTTCGACCGCATCGACGCGGTCGCCGAGCGGGTGGCGGCGATCCGCGAGGCCGAGGCCGAGACCGAGGCAAAAGTGAAGGCCGGTATGGCCCGGCCGCCGTGGCTCGACAATGTGTTCGGGACCGGCAAGGTCCGCGAGGTCGAGTAGCCGGACGCACGGGATCGAGGTGCCGACATGACCGAGCGCCGCTTCGACCGTCGCCGCCGTCTCGGGCGGATGGCCGACATCGACCCCCGGGTGCCGCGGGCGCCCGGGCGGACCCTCGACCCCGAGCGGCGTCTGCGAGGCCTGGTGGATATCCAGCCCGACGAGGAGCCGGGGCCCGCATCGTCGCCGCTCGGGCGGCTGGGGCGCCGGCTGGGGCCGAAGGGGCGGTTCCTGGTTGTGGGCTCGATCATCGGTGCGGCGATCACCGCCGGCTCGATCTACTGGGACCGCTGGAGCAACGGCCACGCAACCGCCGCCGACCCCGCCAACCCGGCGCAGGTGGCGCTCGGCCGCAGCCTGTACGACCAGCACTGCGCCTTCTGCCACGGTAACGATCTCGCCGGGAAGCCTGGCTGGGACGGGGACTACCCGGCCGGCGGCCGTCCGCCGCTGCCGCTCGACGGCAGCGGCGCGATCGCCCGGCTCGGCGACCGCGACCTGTTCGACGTCACCAAGTTCGGCGGCCAGCCGTTCTCGCCGCCGGACTACAGGAACGCGATGCCCGGCTTCGAGGGCCGGCTGGCCGACGCTGACATCTGGGCGATCCTGGCCTTCGTGAAGTCGCGCTGGCCGGAGGAAGTACGCGAGCGGCAGCGGGAGCTAGCCGCGGAGCGCGGCGGGTAGGTGGTGCCTTCGGTTTCGCGCGCCGGCACGGCGATCGTGCCGGAAAACCATCGTAGCCTTTCCATAGTCGGTTCGTCGTTACTACATTGTCGTAGGTCGAGCCGCCGTGCAGTGGACATGGGATGCGAGAAAGGATGCGGCCAACCGCATCAAACATGGGCTGCCGCTGGACATTGCGGCCCTGGTCGTTGCCGACCCTCTGGCGGTCAGCCTGCTGGATCCGCATGCAGACGGGGATAGGTGGCGAACAGTTGGTAGGGTCGCGGGCAGGGTTCTCGTCGCGGTCCACACATGGCCTGAAGACGAGGTTGATGGCGTCGCCCGAAGCATCAGCGTCCGAAAGGCCACTCCGGGAGAGCGACGGGAGTACGAGAATGGATGAACAGAAGCCGACCCCGGAGCAGTTGGCCGCTTTGGAGGCCATCGACAGGCTGCCTGATGCTTCGATCGACACCTCCGACCCCGATGCTCCGGAGATACTCGACTGGGCAGGCGCCGAGCGCGGGCGTTTCCATCGCCCGGTCAAGGAGCAGGCGACCCTCAGCATCGATGCCGATGTGCTGGAGTGGTTCAAGCGCCACCCGCGCGGCCGCGGCTACCAGACCCACATCAACGCGGCACTTCGGGAATACGTCCGCAGGCACCAGCCGGAGGACGCCTGACGGCCGGCTCGCGGAGAGAACCGTTGATGGACAAGCGCTTCGTGTTCGTGCGCGAGGATCGGCCGGGCGACGAATGGGCCGCCCGCTTCGCCGCCGGCCGCGAGGCGGCGCGGCGCTGGTATCTCGGGGACAGGCGGGCGGCACGGCCGGCCGGCGCGGCACTCGCCTGGCACCAGGGCGGCGGCCGTGGTGAGCCGCCGACCGCCGGGGAATGCCGGGCGGCGCTCGCCCGCCACATGCCAGAGTTGCTGGCAGCTTATGACGAAGCCTGTGCGCTGGCCGGGGCCGACGCGCGGGACCGCTGCGTGCTCAGCCACTTCCGGCCGGCGCCGGAGGCGGCGGGCTGCACGCTCGCGGTCTGGCACGGTGACGGCGGGCCGGCGCTGGTCCGCAACCAGGACTTCCCGCTCGACATGGTCAACGACCGCTTCGAGCTGACCGCCTGGTCCGGGCGGCGGGTGATCGGCAAGGCGCAGCGCCCCTGGGGCGGGCTGCATGACGGCATGAACGACGCCGGCTTGGTGGTGACCTCGACCTTCGGCGGCGCCCCGGCGCAGGGCCTCGGCTTCGCGGTGATCCTGATCACCCGCTACCTGCTGGAGAGCTGCACGCGCGTCGAGCAGGCGGTGGCAGCGCTGTGCCGGCTGCCGATCGCGCTGTCGCACAACGTCATGCTGCTCGACGCGCAGGGGGACCACGCGACCGTCTACCTCGGTCCGGACCGAGCGCCGGCGGTGACCCGCGACCGCGCCACCACCAACCACCAGGAGACGGTGGTCTGGCCGGAGCTGGCCGAAAAGTCGAATACGGTCCGGCGGCTGGCGGCGGCGCAGGCGGCGCTCGATGAGCCTGGCATGACGTTGGAGGCGCTGGCGGCACGCTTCCTGGAACGGCCGCTCTACTCGCGCTCGGCCGGCTCGCCGACTGTCTGTACCGCAGTGTACCGGCCGGCCGCGGGCAGAGTGGACTACATCTGGCCCGGCAAGGTCGTGCGCCAGGGCTTCGACCGCTTCGAGCCGGGCGAGTATGTTCACGACTACGGCGAGTTGACGTGAGCGCCGACCAGCCCGTCCGATACTGCGCGGACACCGACACGATGTAGGTCGAGTTTCGGGCCGGTCCGGCGACCGATAGGGAGGATGGCTCATGGACAAGCGCTTCGTGTTCGTGCGCGAGGACCGGCCGGGCGACGATTGGACCACCCGCTTCGTTGCCGGCCGCGAGGAGGCGCGGCGCTGGTACCTCGGCGCCCGGGCCGGGGCGGTGCCCGCGGGGCCCGGATTCGACTGGCGGACCGTGGCCGATCGCGGCCCGAATGCGACTTCATGCCGGGAGGCTCTCGCCGGGCACATGCCGGAGCTTCTGGACGGTTACGATCGGGCCTGCGCGCTGGCCGGCGGCGACGAACTCGACCGCCGCATCATCAGCCACTACCGGCCGGCGCCCGACGCGTCCGGCTGTACCGTGGCGGTCTGGCTGGGCGAAGGCGGGCCGGCCATGTTGCGCAACTACGACTTCCCGCTCGGCACGGTGTCGGGTCGCTTCGAACTGACGGACTGGTCGGGCCGGCGCCGGGTCATCGGCACGGCGCAGCGCCCCTGGGGCGGCCTGTACGACGGCATGAACGACGCCGGGCTGGTCGCGGCCATGACCTTCGGCGGCGCTGCAGGCCAGGGCGAAGGCTTCGCCGTGATCCTGATCGTCCGCTACCTCCTGGAGACCTGCACCCGGGTGGCCGAGGCCGTGGAGACGGCATGCCGGATCCCGATCGCGCAGTCGCACAACCTGATGCTGTTGGACCGTACCGGCGAGCATGCCACCGTCTTCCTCGGCGCCGACCGCGCGCCGGCGGTCACACGGGACAGAGTCACCACCAATCACCAGGAAAGGGTGGTCTGGCCGGAACTGGCGGCGCGGTCGCTGACCGTTGAGCGAAAGCAGGCCGTCGAGGCGGCGATTGCCGATCCGGGCATGACGGTCGACGGCCTCGTCTTCCGCTTCCTGGAGCCGCCGGTCTACTCGCGCGCGGCGCGCTCACCCACCGCCTACAGCGCGGTCTATCGGCCGGCCGAGGGCCGGGTGGACTACATCTGGCCCGGCACGGCCGTGCGCCAGGGCTTCGACCGCTTCGAGCCGGGCGAGTATGTCCATGACTATGGCGAGTTGAAGTGAACGACACGAGGTAATACGTTTCGTATTACATGATGTCGTTCGAGAGTTAACGCGGGTTCTTAGCCATGCCCAGACTCACCCCGGATCCGAAGGCGGACACGCTGACATTCCGCATCGATCCGCAGACGAAGGCGGCGATTACCGCTGTCGCCAGGTCCGAGGAGAAGCCGGTCGGAGAACTGCTGCGCGAGTTGGTGCGGGGGCGCATCGAGGAAGGGCATCGGCGACTGTTCGAATCCGAGGCGCGCCGGCAGTCGCTGGAAGCAGCAGCGGCAGCCAAGGATCCGAACAGCGACGAAGCGCGGGTGATGCACGAGCTGGAAGCCGACCTCGACGAGTTCGATGAATGGAGGTGAGCCGCGGTGACCTGGTGACGGTGGCCCTGTCGGGTGACTACGGCAAGCCGCGGCCCGCGCTCGTCATTCAGGCCGACGCATTCCGGACCCTGAACTCGGTGACGGTGTTGCGGCTCACCAGTGAATTGCGCGACTGGCCGCTGTTCCGCATCACGGTGGAGCCCACGCAGGACAACGGACTGCGCCAGCTGTCGCAGGTCATGGTCGATAAGGCCGCAACACTGCCGCGCGAGAAGATCGGTCGCCGCATCGGCCGTCTCGACAACGGCACGATGCGGCAGATCGACCAGGCCCTCGCGCTCTTTCTCGGCCTTACTGACGCCCGCTACTCCGCCGCCTCCTGATACGCCTCGATCGGCGGACAGGTGCACACCAGGTTGCGGTCGCCCCAGACGTTGTCGATGCGCGACACCGGGGGCCAGTACTTGGTCGCCTCCATGCCGGGTGCGGGGAAGGCGCCGGCGCGCCGCGGATACGGGCGGTCCCAGGTTTCGCCCAGCAGGTCGTCGGATGTGTGCGGGGCGTTGCGCAGGGCCGACTGCTCGACCTTGTGGCCGCCCTGCTCGATCGCCCGGATCTCCTCGCGGATCGCGATCATGGCGTCGCAGAAGCGGTCGAGCTCGACCTTGCTCTCGCTCTCGGTCGGCTCGATCATCAGCGTGCCGGCGACCGGGAAGCTCATGGTCGGGGCGTGGAAGCCGTAATCGATCAGGCGCTTGGCGACGTCGTCGACGGTGACGCCGCTGGTCTCCTTGAGCGGCCGCAGGTCGATGATGCACTCATGCGCCACCAGTCCGTTCGGGCCGGTGTAGAGCACCGGGTAGTGGTCGGACAGCCGGTGGGCGATGTAGTTGGCGTTCAGGATCGCCATGCGGGTCGCCCGGGTCAGGCCCTCGGCGCCCATCATGCGGATGTAGGTCCAGCTGATCGGCAGGATCCCGGCCGAGCCCCATGGGGCGGCCGACACCGGGCCGATGGCGGTCTCCAGGCCGTCGATCTCCGGATGCCCCGGCAGGTAGGGCACCAGATGCTCGGCGACGCCGATCGGCCCGACGCCGGGGCCGCCGCCGCCATGCGGGATGCAGAAGGTCTTGTGCAGGTTCATGTGGCTGACGTCGGAGCCGAGCTCCTGCAGCGACACCAGGCCAACCAGGGCGTTGAGGTTGGCACCGTCGGTGTAGACCTGCCCGCCATGCTCGTGGACGATCGCGCAGATCTCCTTCACCCGCTCCTCGAACACGCCGTGGGTCGAGGGGTAGGTGATCATCAGCGCCGCGAGATTGTCGGCATGCCGGGCGGCCTTGGCCCTGAGGTCCTCGACGTCGACGTTGCCTCGGCTGTCGCAGGCGACCACCACCACCCGCATGCCGGCCATGGCGGCCGAGGCCGGGTTGGTGCCATGCGCCGAGGATGGGATCAGGCAGACGTCGCGATGGGCGTCGCCACGTGCCCGATGATAGGCGCGGATCACCAGCAGGCCGGCATACTCGCCCTGGGCGCCCGAGTTCGGCTGCACCGACACCGCGGCGTAGCCGGTGGCGGCCGCCAGCATGCGTTCCAGGTCGGCGATCATGCGGTGATAGCCGACGGTCTGGTCGGCCGGGGCGAACGGATGGATGTGCGCGAACTGCGGCCAGGTGATCGGGATCATCTCGCTGGTCGCGTTCAGCTTCATGGTGCAGGAGCCGAGCGGGATCATCGAGCGGTCGAGGGCGATGTCCTTGTCCGAGAGCCGGCGCAGGTAGCGCAGCATCCCGGTCTCCGAGCGATGCTGGTGGAACACCGGGTGGGTCAGGAAGGCCGAGGTCCGGACAAGGCTCGCCGGCAGCGCCTCGGCCACCGATTCGGCGATCGCGTCGAAGTCGAACTCGGCCTCGGCACCCTGGCGGAAGCAGGTCCACAGCCGCTCGACGGTGGCACGGTCGCAGGTCTCGTCCAGGGAGACCGTGACGCCATCGTCTCCGAGCCGCAGGTTCAGGCCCTCGACCCGGGCCGCCTCCCAGATTGATGCACCCCAATCCGGGGTCAGCACCGTGAGCGTATCGAAATACGCCGCGCTGCCGATCTCGTAGCCGAGCCGGCGCAGGCCCTCGGCCAGGATCGCGGTCAGCCGGTGCACGCGACGGGCGATCCGGGTCAGTCCCTCCGGCCCGTGGTAGACCGCATACATCGAGGCGATCACCGCCAGCAGGACCTGGGCGGTGCAGATGTTGGACGTCGCCTTCTCCCGCCGGATGTGCTGCTCGCGGGTCTGCAGGGCGAGGCGGTAGGCCGGTCGGCCCTTGGCATCGACCGATACGCCGACGAGCCGGCCCGGCATCGAGCGCTTGTGGGCGTCGCGGGTCGCCATGTAGCCGGCATGCGGGCCGCCGAAGCCGAGCGGCACGCCGAAGCGCTGGGTGGTGCCCACCGCGACGTCGGCCCCCCACTCGCCGGGCGGGGTCAGCAGGGTGAGCGCCAGAAGGTCGGCGGCCACCACCACCATCGCGTCCTGGGCGTGCGCCGCGGCGGCCAGGCCGGCGTAATCGTGGATGTCGCCGCGGGTCGCCGGATACTGCAGCAGCACCCCGAAGGCTCCGGCGGGCAGGCCGGCGAACTCGTCGCCGACCACGACATCGATGCCCATCGGCTCGGCCCGGGTGCGCACCACCTCGATGGTCTGCGGATGGCAGCGCGCGGAGACGAAGAACAGCTTGCCGGGATTCTTCGCCAGCTTGCGCAGCAGCATCATCGCCTCGGCCGCCGCCGTGCCCTCGTCGAGAAGCGAGGCGTTGGCGATGTCCATGCCGGTGAGGTCGGACACCATGGTCTGGAAGTTGATCAGCGCCTCCAGCCGGCCCTGGCTGATCTCCGGCTGGTAGGGTGTGTAGGCGGTGTACCAGGCCGGGTTCTCCAGGATGTTGCGCAGGATCACCCCCGGCGTGACGGTGCCGTGGTAGCCTTGGCCGATCAGCGACTTCACGACCTTGTTGTGGCCGGCGATCTCGGCCAGCTCGGCCAGGGTCTCGGCCTCGCCGCGCGGCTCGTCCAGCGCCATCGGCCGCTCGCGGCGGATGCCCTTCGGCACCGCGGCGTCGGTCAGCGCCTCCAGGGATGCGTAGCCGAGGGTGGCGAGCATCGCCGCCGTCTCGCCGGCGCTCGGGCCGATGTGACGGTTCAGGAAGTCGTCGCGGGCGGTCAACTCGTTCAGCGTCGGCCGGGTCATGAAGCTGCTGTCCTCTTTCGGCGATAATTCACGGCGGGCGGCATCCTCCGCCCCTCTGTCATCCGAGCGGCCCGCCGCAATGCGGCGGGCCTTGGAGAATTAACCGCCGGCGTGCGCCTTGTAGGCGGCCTCGTCCATCATGCCGTCGAGCTGGCTGGGGTCCGACAGCCGGATCCGGTAGAACCATCCGGCACCGGTCGGATCGGTGTTTACGGTCTGCGGCGCGTCGACCAGTGCGGCATTGGCGTCGACGATCTCGCCCGACACCGGCGCGTAGATCTCGCTCGCCGCCTTGACCGATTCCACGACCCCCGAGGCGTCACCCTTGGCGACGATGGCGCCGACTTCGGGAAGCTCGACATACACCACGTCGCCCAGCTGCTCCTGGGCGTGGTCGGTGATGCCGACGGTGCCGATCCCGTCTTCGACGCGGATCCATTCGTGGTCTTCGGTGTATTTCACGGTCATCGCACGCTCCTGTTGGGGTTCAACGCTTGTAGCCGGGGGTGACGAATGGCAGGCGCGCGACACGCGCCGGCAGCGGCTTGCCGCGCACCACCAGCCGCAGCTCCGTGCCCTCGCTCGCCAGCGCGGTCTCGACATAGCCCATGGCCACCGGGCCATCGACGGTCGGTCCGAAGCCGCCGCTGGTGACCCGGCCGACCGGGCGGCCGTCGAGGTCGGTGATGTCGGTGCCCTCGCGGGCCGGCGCCCGGCCCTCGGGCTTCAGGCCGATGCGACGGCGCGCCGGCCCATTCGCCAACTCGGCCTGGATGCGTTCGGCGCCCGGGAAGCCGCCCTGCTCGCGCCGGCGCTTGCCGATGCTCCAGGTCAGCGCCGCCTCGACCGGCGAGGTGGTGGTGTCGATGTCGTGGCCGTACAGGCAGAGCCCTGCCTCCAGCCGCAGCGAATCGCGGGCGCCGAGGCCGACCGGTTCGACGTCCGGATGGGCGAGCAGCCGCTCGGCCAGGCTCCGTGCCGCGTCCGCCGGTGCCGAGATCTCGTAGCCGTCCTCGCCGGTGTAGCCGGAGCGGGTGACGAAGCAGGGCACGCCGGCGACATCGAGGACGCGGAAGCTCATGAAGCTCATCGCCGCCGCCTCCGGCGCCAGCGCCGACAGCACGGCCTCCGCCGACGGTCCCTGCAGCGCCAGCAGGGCGCGGTCGCCGAGGGTGGTGACGGCGTCGCCGAAGACGGTGCGGAGATGTGCGGTGTCGGCCTGCTTGCAGGCGGCGTTCACCACCACGAACAGGTGGTCGCCGGCGTTGGTGACCATCAGGTCGTCGAGGATTCCGCCCTCGGCATTGGTGAACTGCGTGTAGCGGGTGCGTCCCGGCGCCAAGCCGGCGATGTCGCCCGGAACCACGGTCTCCATCCGTTCGGCGGCACCGGCGCCGTCGATCCGCAACTGGCCCATGTGCGAGACGTCGAACAGGCCCGCCTTGGCGCGGGTGTGGCGGTGCTCGCCGAGGATACCCAGCGGGAACTGCACCGGCATCAGATAGCCGGCGAACGGCACCATCTTGCCGCCCAGTTCCTGGTGCAGCGCGGTGAGCGGCGTGGTCTCGAGGTCGTGCGACTCGGTCATCAGTCCTCCGGCGACGGCTACGCAAACGGCGGAAGTGCCGTGCGTGCCCCCTCTGTCCGAAAGACCTGAGAGATTGGCCGGGCGATGGTCCTCCCGGCTTTACCCCGTCGGTGAGGCGATCGGCCCTCGCGGGTCGTCGCCTGCTCTCCAGAGTCACCTCGCCTCGGGGTTTCTTCGCCTGAGAGTTTCCGGGGCGGTTGCTCCTTCGGCGTCGACCGCGGCTTCCGGCTTGCACCGGTGGCCCGTCGCTCTCTCCCCCGAGAGTCGTGGGTTATGAGGCGGCCAAGATACCCCGCCGGCCGGCACTTGCAAGCCCGTTGCGGAAGGCGGACGGCAACCGTCGCCGGGGCGGCAGCGCGAAACAACTGAAACCTCGGCGACGTCACGCCGATACGCCGCCTCTTTAGAAGCTCTCGCAATCCCCCCTTGCGCGGCGGGACACTATCGATGGTGACAGCGATGACGAAGCATGGCGGCGTGGCCGTGGCGAGCCGGGGAAGCCTGCCGGCGGGGGGCGGGCAGGTCCCGGTGCGTCACGGCGTCGTGACCTTCCGGGACGGCCTGATGCTGCCCTATGCCGAGGTTGGCGATCCGGCCGGCCGGCCGGTTGTCCTGCTGCACGGCTATACCGACTCCTGGCGTTCCTTCGAGCCGGTGTTGCCGCATTTTCCGGCCTCCCTGCGTGTGGTCGCCCCTACCCAGCGCGGCCACGGCGAAGCCGGCCGGCCGGCCGGGGGCTACCGCCTGCGCGATTTCGCCAGCGACCTGGCGGCGTTCATGGACGCGCTGGGCATCGGCGCGGCGGTAATCGTCGGCCACTCCATGGGCAGCGCCGTGGCGCAGCGCTTCGCGCTCGACCATCCCGGGCGCGTCGCCGGGCTGGTGCTCGCCGGCTCCTTCGCCACCGCCCGGGGAAACCCGGGCGTGGAGGGGCTGTGGCGCGATGCCGCGGCCGGCCTGTCGGACCCGGTCGATGCGGGCTTCGCCCGCGCGTTCCAGGCGGCGACCCTGGCGCGGCCGGTGCCGGCGGACTTCCTCGACATGGTCGTCGGCGAAAGCCTGAAGGTGCCGGCCCAGGTGTGGCGGGCGGCCCTTGCCGGGCTGCTGGAAGCCGATCACGCGGTCGAACTCGGGCAGATCGATCGTCCCACGCTGGTGGTGTGGGGCGACCGTGACGAGTTCTTCCCGCGGTCCGACCAGGACGCCTTGCTCGGGGCCATCCCGAATGCCCAGCTGCTGGTCTACGAGGGCGCCGGCCACGGCCTGCACTGGGAGCAGCCGGAGCGTTTTGCCCGCAACGTCGCCGCCTTCGCCGAGGCGATCACGGCAAGGCTCTGAGCGCGGCCGCCGGTCGCGCATTCCGTGGCCCGGTCCCGCCGATGGCGCCGCGCGGCGCCAGCGGCGCCGTGTGCCGCATCCCGATCATTGGAGGATATCATGAGAACGACAACGAGCATTGCGCTGCGCGCCGCTGCCGCCGGGTTGTCCCTGGCGCTGCTCGCTCCGGCAGATCCCGCATACGGACACGAGACGGCAAAGAAGAAGACCGAACTGTTCAGCCCCGGGGCCGGCCTGGCCGAAGGCGACACGGCCGGCGGCGGCGGGCGGCCGCCGCTATACGAAGGCCTCGGCAGGCTGAGCATGCGGGTCACCACCGCCAGCGCGCAGGCTCAGGCGTATTTCGACCAGGGGCTGGCACTCACCTGGGGCTTCAACCATGCGGAGGCGCGCCGGTCGTTCGCCGAGGCCGGAAGGATCGACCCCGAATGTGCCATGTGCCTGTGGGGCGAGGCATTCGTGCTCGGGCCCAACATAAACGACGCCATGCATGACGACGCCGTCCGGCCGGCTTACGAGGTGATCCGGCGGGCCCTGGCCCTGCGGGACCGGGCGACGCCGCGCGAGCGGGCGCTGATCGAGGCTCTCGCCCGGCGCTACGCGGCGGACGCGACGGCGGCGCGGGCGAAGCTCGACCGGGACTGGGCCGATGCCATGCGAGATGTCGCGGCCGCCTATCCCGGCGACGTCGACATCCAGGTGTTGTTCGCAGACGCCCTGATGAACCTGCAGCCCTGGGACTACTGGGAGGCGGGCGGGGTGACACCGAAGGGCCATGGTGGCGAGATCGTGGCGGTGCTCGAGCGGGCGCTGGCCATCGACCCGAATCATCCGGCCGCGGCGCATCTCTACATCCACGCCGTCGAGGCGTCGGCCGATCCCGGACGCGCAGAGGCGGTGGCCGACCGCCTGCGCGGCGCCATGCCCGGCGCCGGCCACCTCGTCCACATGCCGGCGCACATCTATACCCGGGTCGGCCGCTACGGCGATGCCATGGCGGTCAACCGCGACGCCATCGCCGCCGACGAGTCGTTCCTGGCGAAGGCCGGCGCTGCCGCGAGCCCGCTGTACCGCTACGGCTACTACCCGCACAACGTCCACTACCTGATGGTGTCCGCGCAGATGGCCGGCGTTCGCCAGGACGTCATCGACACGGCTGCCAAGCTCGCGGCGGTCATCTCCGACGAGGTGGCGAGCGACCTGGCCTGGGTGCAGGCGATCAAGACGGCACCCTTCACCGCGCATGCCCAGTTCAGCGGCGCCGACGAGGTCATGATGCTGCCCGACCCGGGCGAGGCGTTCCCGTTCGTCCGCGGACTTCGGCACTATGCCCGCGGCGTGGCATTGGCCCGGAGTGGCGACACCGGGGCGGTGGCTGTCGAGGCGGCGGCGATCGGGCAGCTGATCGCGACCGCGGACTTCGATGCGCTGGAGGCGCAGTACCTGCCGGCACGTGATGTGCTGGGGGTCGCCCGGCACGTCGTCGAGGCACGCATCGCCCAGGCCCGAGGCGACCTCACCGCCGCCGAGCGGAGCCTGAGCGCGGCGATCGCGCTGCAGGACGGGCTGCCGTACATGGAGCCGCCCTATTGGTACTACCCGGTCCGCCAGACCCTCGGCGCGGTGCTGCTGCAGCAAGGCCGTGCGGAGGAGGCGGTTGCGGCGTTCCGCTCGGCGCTCGGACACGCGCCGCGCAATGGCTGGGCACTGTGGGGACTGATGCAGGCGCAGCGCGCGGCCGGGGTGGACGGCGGCGATACGGCGGCAGCCTTCGAGGCGGCGTGGCTCGGCGACCGGAGCCTGCTGTCGCTCGACCGCCTTTGAACCCCTAGCGGATGGCCCGGCCGGATCGGCCGGGCGTCCACGCCAAGGTCGCCGGCACGAACAGCTCGTCCACCTGCACCGGCCGCGGGGCGATGGCCTGGGCGTGCGACCAGCGGCACAGTGCCTCGATGGCCGGTCGGTTGCTGCCGACGCCATAGGACCAGAAGCCGGGGCCGAGGAGAGCCTGGTTGCGCTCGGCCTCGGCCGGCCCCCAGGGCAGGCTGGTGAACGGCGCCTGGCTCTCGCCGGTGCGCTCGACAGCCCAGCGCCGGGCCGCCTCGAAGGCGTCGCAGACCCGCAGGCAGAGCTGCGGGTCTGCCTCGGCGATCTCCCGGCGGATGCCGACGAGGTGCATGATCGGGAAGATCCCGGTGCGCCGGGCATAGTCGGCCTCGATCGCTGGGTAGTCGGCAAACAACCGGGCTATGTACGGCGCGCCTTCGAGGAAGGCCGGCGGCGGCTTGTAGGCGACCAGGGCGTCGATGCTGCCGTCGCGCAGGGCGTCCGAGAGGTTGCCCTCGCCGGGCAGCGGCTCCAGTTCGACGCCTGCGGGCTTGATTCGGACGATCGGCGGCGTGTCGCCCGGATACGCAGGACCGTAACGCCAGCGCATGTCCGCCGCCGGCAGGCCGTACTCGTCCTCCAGCACCCCGCGTGCCACCAGAGCCGCGGTCATCGAGTACTCGCGCACCCCCACCAGCCTGCCGGCGAGGTCGCGCGGCGTATGGATCCCGCGATCGGTGCGCACGTAGATGGCCGAATGCCGGAACGACCGCGACGGGAACACCGGCAGCCCGACATAGGGACATCCGACCGTCGCGGTCAGGTACAGGTAGTTGCTGAACGACAGCTCGGTGACGTCGTAGGCCTGCTCGTCGAAGGCGCGCGCGAAGATCTCCTCCAGCGGCGCCGTCACATACTCGGCGGCGGCGCCCTCGACGCCGACCAGCCCGGCCATGAGCGGCAGGGTCCGGTCGTAGGCGCCGACAGCGATGCGCAGCCGCCGCGTCAGGCGACCCACTCCTGGCTTACGCTACGGCAGTCCATCTCGAACTCCAGGTCGACCACCGGCGGTCGGTCGAAATGCCAGGTGACGCCGCCCGGAGCGGCACCGCGCTTGACGATCTCCGATCCGAGGAAGGGGTGGATGTCGTGGATGGTGTAGACCTGGGTGGCAGTCACGTCCGACCAGCCGGCGCCGAGTGCGGCCATCCGCCGCTCCATCTCGCCGAGCACGAACCGCGCCTTCTCGGCGATCGCCGACGTACTGGTGTCACCGCGTCTGACGATGTGGTCGCGATAGTTGCCGCGGCCCTCCGGGCATTCGCCGCTGCCGGCTACCACGAAGGAGGTCTGCGTCTCCTCCTGCTCCACGGTGTAGGTGAAGGCGTGGAACGACGGCTCGGCCGGGCCGCCGATCTCCGGGCAGACGTTGCTGCGGGCGACCGGGTTCGTCGTTCCGTCATAGATCCCCCAGCGTGCCAGCGTCTCGACATAGCCCTCGTTGAACCGTCGGAAACCGTCCTCGGAGAACTGGCCGGGCGAGCGCAGTTCGCAGGCGCAGAACGCCGTCAGCGGCCGTTCGGCGCCGGTGATCATCAGGGCGGCCAGGCGAAAACCGTCGGCGAGCGGCATCGGGCGGCGGAATCGGATCCGGCACAGGCCGTAGCCGGGCATCGCCGCCACACCGGCTGAGTACTGGAACACACCTGGAACGAACCGGTAGTTGCCCGGCTGGAAGACGGTCGTGCTCATGGAGGGGCCTCGGAGGGCGGGCGGCGGGACCCCATTCTGCCCATTGCTGCAGGCTCGCCGCAATGGGTCCGTCGCCGGCGCCCGCTACTGCTTCTGGCTGCGGTTGTACTCGAGCTGCTCGGGGGTCAGCTGGAAGCCGACCAGCACGCGGGTGTCGCGGAAGCCCTGCTTGGGCGTCGGGATGCGCAGCGACAGTTCGTCGATCCGGGCCACCCGGCGGATATTTCCCTCGAACGGCACTTCCAGGTCGAAGACCTGCTTGGCGGTGACACTGCCAGGCGCGTCCTCGACCGCCACGAAGTACTGCACCCCAGCCCGGCGGGACTGGTCGGCGGGGCCGCGCTCCACCACCAGGCGGACCTTCAGTTCGACGTCGACGCCCTTCTCGTCATACTCGCAGGCGAGGTCGACGCCATCGACCCGGCCGGTGAACCGCACCTGCGTGAGGTCGCGGCCGCTGCCGTCGAACCGGGTCACGCGGTCGAGCGGCGCCGGGGAGCCCACTGGCGGGCATGGCACCGGCGGCTCGTCGGAGGCGCAACCGGACAGCAGCAGGGCGGCCGGCACCAGGGTGGCCAGGAGAAATCGGCGCATCGCGGTGGCCGCCGTGATCGTTGTGAAAGGCATCAGAGCGCGTTGTGGCTGCCGTCGCACAGCGGGCCGCCTGCCGTCGACTTGCAGCCGCAGAAGAACACGGTCTCCGCCCGCTCGGCCTTGTAGCGCATGGGCACGATCCCGGTGCCGCTGTGCGAGCCGTCGCAGAACGGCTGCTTGGCGCTGCGGCCGCAGGCGCACCAGAAATATGCCCGCCCGGCCTCGACCTCGACCGCATAGGGTTCCTTCTGCGCGCACACCGGCTCGGTCATCGGCTCGCTCCTCGGCCCGGAAACAGCGGCGGACGATAGCCCGCTCACCGGGTCGGCGCAATTGACGGCGCCGGCCATTCGCGAGAAAACCGCCACGCCATGAGCGAACCTCTGACGATCGTCCTCGCTGCCCCGCGCGGCTTCTGCGCCGGGGTCGACCGCGCCATCCAGATCGTCGAGCAGGCGCTCGCGAAATGGGGGGCGCCCGTCTACGTCCGGCACGAGATCGTGCACAACCGGCATGTGGTACAGTCGCTGGAGGCACAGGGCGCCATCTTCGTCGAGGAACTCGACGAGTGCCCCGTCGACCGGCCGGTGGTGTTCAGTGCTCATGGCGTGCCGAAGTCGGTGCCGGCCGACGCCGCGCGCCGCAACATGGTTTATGTCGACGCCACCTGCCCGCTGGTCAGCAAGGTCCACCTGGAGGCGGAACGCCATCACAAGCGCGGCCGCCATGTCGTGCTGATCGGCCACGCCGGCCACCCCGAGGTGATCGGCACCATGGGCCAGCTGCCCGAGGGGGCGATGAGCCTGGTCGAGGACGAGGCGCAGGCGGAGGCGTTCCAGCCTCCGGAGCCGGGGCTGCCGCTCGCCTTCGCGACGCAGACCACGCTGTCGGTGGACGACACAGCGAAGATCGTCGAGATCCTGAAGCGGCGGTTTCCCGAGGTCGCGGCCCCCGCCAAGGAAGACATCTGCTACGCCACGACCAACCGCCAGGAGGCGGTCAAGGCGATCGCCGCCGGGGTCGACGCCTTCGTGGTCATAGGCTCGCCGAATTCGTCCAACTCCAAGCGGCTGGTCGAGGTGGCGAAGGCGGCGGGCTGTGCCGACGCGCGCCTCATCGGCACCGCCGGCGAACTCGACCCCAGCTGGATCGCGGGGCTCCGTCGCCTCGGGGTCAGCGCCGGTGCGTCGGCGCCTGAAATACTGGTCGAGCAGCTGGTCGATGCCTGCCGGGCGTTGCGCCCGGTGACGGTCGAGGAAGTCGCGGTTGCCCGCGAGGACGTGCGTTTCAAACTGCCCCGCGAGCTCGCCTCCTAGGGCCCATCCCGAGTTCCAAATGGCCGTCTACACCCCGGTTTCCGACGATGAGCTGCAGGCGTTTCTCGGCCAGTACGACATCGGCGAGGTGACCTCCTTCGCCGGCATCGCCGAGGGCGTGGAGAACTCGAACTTCCTGGTCCGCACCACCCGCGGCACCTATATCCTGACGCTCTACGAGAAGCGGGTGAAGCCGGCGGACCTGCCGTTCTTCATCGGCCTGATGGACCATCTCGCGGGCAAGGGGCTGAGCTGCCCGCAGCCGGTCGCGGCGCGCGACGGGGCCACGCTGCGCACCCTGAACGGGCGCCCGGCGGCGGTGGTCACCTTCCTCGAGGGGCTGTGGCACCGGCGCATCCAGCCGGCCTACTGCCGGTCGCTCGGTGCGGCGATGGCGGCGATGCATGTCGCCGGCGCGGATTTCCCGATGACCCGGGCCAACAACCTGTCCGTTGCCGGCTGGCGGCCGCTGCTGGAGGCCTGCGGCATGAAGGCCAACCAGATCTACCATGGGCTGTACAACGCCCTGAACCAGGAACTCGGCCTGCTGGAACGGGCTTGGCCACAAGGCCTGCCGTCCGGAACGATTCACGCCGACCTGTTTCCCGACAACGTGTTCTTCCTCGGCGACCAGGTGTCGGGGATCATCGACTTCTACTTCGCCTGCACCGATGCGTTCGCCTACGACCTGGCGATCTGCCTGAATGCCTGGTGCTTCGAGCCGGACGGCAGTTTCAACGTGACCAAGGCGCGTCTGCTGGTGAGCGGCTACCAGACCGTGCGCACCCTGTCGCCGGCGGAGCGCGAGGCGATCCCGTTGCTGGCGCGTGGCTCGGCGCTACGCTTCCTGCTGACCCGCCTCTACGACTGGCTGAACCATCCGGAAGGCGCGTTCGTGAAGCCCAAGGACCCGATGGAATACCACCAGAAGCTGCGCTTCCATCAGAGCGCGACTGGAACGGCCGCCTACGGGCTGTGAGCGGCACCTGTAAGACCCGGTCTCCGGCTACCGGATCACGCGCTCCGGCGGAATGTCGACCGTCACGGTGGTGCCGACCCCCGGCCGGCTGGCGAATTCGATCGTCAGGTCGAGCTGGTCGATCAGCGCGGTTACGATCGCCAGGCCAAGTCCGGCCCCCTCGGTGGCACGGACATAGGCGTTCTGGTGGTTGCGGACGAACGGGCGCAGCGCATTCGCGACCTCTTCGTCGGTCATGCCGACCCCGGTATCGCCGACGTGGATGCGGACCCCGCCGTGGTTCCGACCGGCTCCAATCGACACCCGTCCGTCCGGCCTGGTGTATTTCGTGGCGTTCGACAGCAGGTTCTGGACGATCAGCATGATCGCGGTCCGGTCGATCCGCAACTCCGGCAGGTCGAGCGGCGGCTCGAGCCGCACCGAGACGCCGCGCCTGCGGGCGAGCGCCTCGTTCGACGCCACCACCGCCCGCAGGATCTCGCCCAGGTCCAGCTCCTCGTCGCGCAGCAGGAACTGCCCGGCCTCGATCCGCGCGATGTCGAGCAGGTTGTCGACGAGGTGCAGCAACTGCTCGCCGCCGTCGCGGATATAGCCGGCATACTCCTCGACCCGCGTCGGCTGCGCGATCGCCCTGGGCTGCAGCAGCATGGCCGAGAAGCCGAGGATGGCGTTCAGCGGCGTGCGCAACTCATGGCTCATGCTCGCCAGGAACACCGATTTCGCCTGGTTGGCGCGGGCCGCTTCGTTCCAGGCCAACTGCAGCTGCTCGCCCTGGCGGCGCAGCTCCTTCTGGTCGCCGTGCCACTTCATGACGTATTTTATGGCGCGCTCCAGGACCCGGCTCGACAGGTCCGACTTGTTGAGATGGTCGGCGGCGCCGGAGTCGATCGCCTCCTCCTCCAGGGTGTCGTCGTCGGCACCGGTCAGCAGGATCGCGGGAACCGGCGCCCGGCCGCCGCCGATCCGGCGGATGATCTCGGTGCCGGTCTGGTCGCCGAGCCGCTGGTCCATCAGGATGACGTCGGCCGTGCCGCGCTCCAGCACGTCGTGGAGCGATGATGGATCGTCGGCTTCCTGCACCGAGAAGCGGCAGGATCGTGCACCGTTCAGGAAGCGCCGGATCAGCAGCCGGTCGTCGGCGTCGTCGTCGATGATCAGCACCCGGATCGCCTCGCCCGCGGCGGTGGTCCCCCGCCCACGCCGGGTCTTGCCGGCATTCGGTGGGCGATCCGCGGCGTGTGCCGCCCCGGCGCTCCCAAGGCCCATCTTGCTCTCCCTCTCGGCGTTCTGCGAGCAGGTGCAGGCTTTAAAACCGCTATTCCTAGAAATACGGAATGTAATAGTCATTATTTTTATAGCCGAGCTGCTTAACAACTCCTTATGAATTCTGCTGCCGCCCAGGGGCGAGTCAGCCGGCTGTCCGCACGAGGTCGAACCAGTAACTCTGGATGGTGCGGGCGGTCTTCAGCATGCGGGCCATTCCCACCGGCTTGGCGATGTAGGAATTGGCGCCCCGGTCATAGCAGCCGGCAACGTCGTCGGTGTCCTGGGAGGTGGTGAACACCACCAGCGGGATGCGGCGCAGGTCCGGGTCGGACTTGATCCTGCCGAGCGCCTCGCGGCCGTCCATGCCCGGCATGTTGAGGTCGAGCAGGATCAGGCCGGGCCGCGGCGCGTCGGCGTACGCGCCGCGTCGACGCAGGTAGTCCAGCAGTTCGGTGCCGTCGCTCACCCGATAGAACGGATTGCGGATGTCGGCCTCGCGGAATGCCCGGCGGGTGACGAACACGTCGTCGTCGTCGTCGTCGGCCATCAGGATGGCGGGCTGCTCGTGCCCAATACCGGCCGGGGTCGGTCGCGGCTCATCATCGGTCATCGCGTGCCTCCTGTCGTAGCGGCAGGACGACGCGGAACGTTGCCCCCGCTCCGGGATCGCCTTCCGCCTCGATCGTCCCACTGTGAAGTCGGACGATGCGGTGGCACAACGCCAGGCCGAGCCCGATGCCCTCGGTCTGGCGGCGGCCTTGCAGCCGCTTGAACGGCTCGAAGATCGCCGTGGCGTATTGCGGATCGAAGCCGATGCCGTTGTCCGCGACCGTCAGCACGCAGACTTCGCCGGCCGGTCCATGATCGCGCAACTCGGCTGCGACCGTCACCGTGAGGGGCCGTGCGGGGGAGCGATACTTCAGGGCGTTGCTCAACAGGTTCTGCAGCACCTGCTGCAGGCGGATCGGGTCGCCCTCGACCGTTGGCATGGCACCGATCTCGACCGTGGCACCGGCCTCGCCGATCTGGATCTCCAGATCACTGCAGACCATGCTCCACAGCTCGCCGACGTCGACCAGCGACACCTCGATACCGTGCAGCCCGGCGCGCGAATACGCCAGGATCCCGTCGATCATCCGGCTCATGCGCGCGGCTCCGTCGACCATGATGTCGACATAACGCCGGCCGTCCTCTCCCAGTTGCTCGGCATTCTCCATCAGCAGGAAGTCGCCGAAGGTGCGAATCTTGCGCAGCGGCTCCTTCAGGTCGTGCGAGGCGGCACTGGCGAACAGCCGCAACTCGTCGTTCGACCGCTCCAGGTCCTGCGACTGGCGCTTCAAGGCACGGTTCAGGCGTTCCTGCTCGCGTGCGTACAGGATCATCGCGGTCTCCGCCTCCTTGCGCGCGGTCACGTCGCGGATGATACCGACGAAGGTCCTGTCGTCGTCCTGGCTTGCTTCCCCGACCGAGAGTTCGATCGGGAACACCGTGCCGTCCTTGCGCCTTGCCGATACCTCGCGGCCGATGCCGATGATCTTGCGCTCGCCGGTGTCGAGGTAGCTGCGCAAATAACCGTCGTGCTCTCCGTGATACGGCTCCGGCATCAGCATGCGGACGTTGCGCCCGATCACCTCGTCGGCGGCGTAGCCGAACAGCGCCTCGCAGGCCTTGTTGAAGGTCAGCACGTCGCCGGCTGTGTCGATCAGGATGACGCCGTCGACGGCGGTGTCGATCACCGCGCGAAGCCGCTCGTTGCTCTCCGGCATGACGGCGCGAGCCTCCCTGGTCCCGTCTGCGGGGTGCGACGGTCGGGACCGACTCGCATTATTCGACTTGCCGGCGGGTTCGTCGACAACTTCGGGATGCGCCTGCCGCAGCGGCACCCTCTGGCGGCTGGACGCGCTGCGTGCGCGTCCGCATAGTCGCGCCGTCCCGCAACCCGTTACCGGACGACCCATGACCGACGCCAGGGCAATCGATGCGGCCGCCTCCCGGGCCGGCACCGCCAAGGTGGAGCGGGTCGCGATCTTCACCGACGGCGCCTGCAGCGGGAACCCCGGTCCCGGCGGCTGGGGAGCGGTGATGCGCTGGCGCGACACGGAGAAGGAGCTTTCCGGCGCCGAGCCGATGACCACCAACAACCGCATGGAACTGATGGCCGCGATCGCGGCACTCGAGGCGCTGACACGCAGCGTGCCGGTGGATCTGACGACCGACAGCAACTACGTGCGCGACGGCATCACCAAATGGTTGCGCGGCTGGAAGGCGAAGGGCTGGCGGACCGCCGACAACAAACCGGTGAAGAACCAGGATCTGTGGGAGCGGCTGGATACCGCCGCCCGCAACCACGACGTCGCCTGGCACTGGGTCAAGGGCCACGCCGGTCATCCGGAGAACGAACGCTGCGACGAGCTGGCGCGTCAGGCGATAGCCGCCCTCCGGGCCGCCCGGCGGCAAGGCGGCAGCTGAAACGATCCGGGGCGCCCGAAGGCGCCCCGCTGTCTCGTCATCCTGGCCCGGAGGCTCAGAGCTTGCCGAGCACGTAGTCGGCGCTCGACACCTCGAACTGGCCCGGCTCCTCGACGAACAGGTCCTTCACCACGCCGTCCTTGACGACCATGGCGTAGCGCTTGGAGCGGTTGCCCATGCCGTAGCCGCTGCCGTCCATAACCAAGCCCATCGCCTTGGTGAACTCGGCGTTGCCGTCGGCCAGCATGAGCACATTGTCGCCGACCTTCTGGTCCTTGCCCCAGGCGTCCATGACGAAGGCGTCGTTGACCGACACACAGGCGATCTTGTCGACGCCCTTGCTCAGCAGGTCCGAGGCCTTGGTGACGTAGCCCGGCAGGTGCTTGGCCGAGCAGGTCGGTGTGAACGCGCCCGGAACAGCGAACAGCACGACGGTCTTGCCGCCGAACAGCTCGTCGGTCTTGACCTCCTGGATACCCTCGGCGGTCTTGGTCTTCAGGCTCACGGCCGGAACCTTGTCGCCAACCTTGATGCTCATTGCGTCGCCTCCATTGCGGAGGAGCATGCGATCCGCCCCCTTGGCGGCCGCCGCCCTCCTCGAAACTCCGGAGCTTACATAGACCGTCGGCAGTCTCAATCCAACCGGGCCGTCGCGGCGGCGCCACCGGCCTGCCGCAGCGCCGCCAGGACGGCGGCGTCGGTGAGCAGCTCCGGCAGGGCTATGCCGGCCGGTGCCGCCGGGCCGTACACCGCGTTGAAGGGAATGCCGTAGCGCCCGAAGCTCGCCAGGTATTCGGCGATCACGGGATCCGGGCTGGTCCAATCGGCACGCATCGCCACCACGTCGCCGGCCAGCCGCTCGGCGACCGGACCGCGGTCCAGCACCGCCGCCTTGTTGACCCGGCAGGTGAGGCACCAGTCGGCGGTCACGTCGACCAGCACCACCCGGCCGTCGCCCACCAGGCGGTCGATGCCGGCTCGGTCGAAGTCCCGCCAGGCCGCCGATGCGGTGGACGGCTGCGGGGCGGCAGGCGTCGGGCGGCTGCGATCCGCCGTGCCGGCGACGCCCAGCGCCAGGGCGACTGCGAGCGCGCCGGCCGGCAGTGCCGTCTTGCGGCGCAGCAGTCCCGGCGCCGCGACCATCACCGCGAGTGCCGCGCTCACCATCATGGCGGCAGTCGCCCCGATCTGCGCCGCGAGGACGGTCAGCAGCCAGACGGCCGTCGCCGCCAGCGCCGCCGCGAGCAGCCGCCGCAGGACGATCATCCAGCGTCCGGGCCGGGGCAGGGCGCGGGCAAGGTCCGGCAGCGCGGCGACCGCCAGGTAGGGCAAGGCGAGGCCGAGGCCCATGGCCGCGAACACGGCAAGGATCTCGGCCGGGCCGCCGGCCAGCGCGAAGCCGATGGCGGTGCCGACGAACGGTGCCGAGCACGGTGTCGCCAGCAGCGTCGCGAAGGCTCCGGTGAGAAAATGGCCCGACAGGGAGGAGCCGCCGCCGGGACCGCGACCAGCGGGCAGCCGGGCGCCGAGGTCGGCGACGGCGCGCGGCAGTGCCACCTCGATCAGCCCCCACAGGTTGGCGGCAAACAGCACCACCACCGCCGCCATGGCGGCCAGGAACAGGGGCTGCTGGAACTGGATGCCCCAGCCGACCGCCACGCCCGCCGCCTGCAGCGCCACTGCACCGCCGGCGAGCAGCAGGAAGGACGCCATGATGCCGGCGGCCGACGCCAGGAAGCCGCGTCGCACCGCGCCTCGCGCGGCGCCTCCGTAACCGACCGCCGAAAGCAGCTTCAGCGACAGCACCGGCAGCACGCAGGGCATGAGGTTGAGGACGAGTCCGCCGAGCAGAGCGGTGCCCAGCATGGCCGCCCAGGTCCCCACGCCGGCGGCGGGGCCCGCGGTGCCGCTCCCTGGCGCGCCGACGGTGACAGGCCGTTCGGCGAAACGGTCGCCGTCGACCAGGGTGAGGGTCAGCGCTGCGCCCGACAGCGATGGTGCGGCGGCGCCGGACGGGCCGGCGATGCCCACCGGGATGCGAAGCTGGGCACTGCGCCGGTCGGCGCCGTAGCTGGCCTGAGGCTTGCCGAAGCTGAGCCCGGCCGGCCCCTCGGCGAACACGTCCGGCGCCTGCAGCGGCTCGGCCGAGGCGATCTCCAGTATCAGGATCGGGCTCGCGGGATCGCCGGCCGCCCGCGCCTCCATGACCTCGAGCCCGAGACCCGGCAGGTCGCTCGGCACCCGGGCCGACCAGCGGTCGAGCAATTGCGTGAACGGCGTCGGGCGCGCCTCGTCCGCGGGCAGGTCGAGGGTGAGCGCCGCGTCCAGCGGCACGCAGATCTCGCTGCACAGCAGGGCGTTGACCGCGGCGCTGACCACCAGCGGCTGTCCCGGCGCCGAGAGTCGCGCGGCGATCGGATAGACCACGTGATCGGAATAGCCGAACTGCTCGATGCCGAACGACGAGAAGCGCTGCGGCAGCGGGTAGGACGTCTCGGCCCCGGCGAGGTTGCCGGAGCCCGACCAGTCGACCTGCGGCGGATAGCCGACCTCGCCGGCTGAACGCCAGTAGACCTTCCAGCCGTCGGCCAGACGGAACTCCAGGCCGAGTGGTGCGGTTTCACGTCCGGCGGTGCCGGCGACCGCCGAGATCAGCCGGACATCGGCGGCCTCGGTGCGCACCCAGTCCGAGGCAGCGGGCGCCGCCCGGCCATCGGCCGGCGCCAGGAAAATGGCGGCAGCGGCCGCGACGACCGAAACGGAGGCCCGCATGGGAACGAAAATTGCCATAATCATCGGTCAGGTTTGAAACTCGCTCGCCGCTCAATATAGTAACGGGGGACGGGATTGTTGGTCACGAACAGGGGATGCCGGGCCGACCGGCCCCGACATATCGTCGCGGCCCGCGGTAACCGGAGCAACAAGGCCGCATTCCCGCAGGAGGACCGGCCATGATGTCGGAAGAAGCAGTCGGCGAGGGCTATCTCGCCGGACAGATCCTGATCGCGATGCCGAGCATGAGCGATCCGCGTTTCGCGCGCACCGTCATCTACCTGTGCGCCCACAACGCCGACGGCGCCATGGGACTGGTGCTGAACCGGGTGATCAGTTCGATCTCGTTCCGGGATCTCCTGGAGGAATTGAAGGTCGAGGAGCCGTCGGAGGGGCAGACCTCCGCGCCGGCGATACATTTCGGCGGCCCGGTGGAGACCGGGCGCGGCTTCGTGCTGCACTCCGCCGATTATGTCGGGCCGGACTCGATGCCGCTGTCGGGCAAGATGGCGCTCACCGCGACGGTCGACATCCTGAAGGCGATTGCCGCGGGCACCGGGCCGCAGCGCCACCTTCTGGCCCTCGGCTATGCCGGATGGGGACCGGGCCAGCTCGACGGCGAGCTGCACGAGAACGCCTGGCTGTCGGTCGAGGCCGACCCCGACCTGGTGTTCGGCGACGACCTCGACGAGAAGTGGGACCGGGCCCTGGCCAAGCTCGGGATCGACATCTCGCTGCTGTCGACCGACGCGGGGCACGCCTAGCGCAGCGTCGGCCCCGCTTCAGTCGCGGGCCTTCAGCAGGTCGCGGATCTCCTCGAGCAGCAGCTCCTGGCGCGGCGGCCCGCCCGGGACGACAGGGGCGTTCGGCCCCTCGAACCGGCGGCGCAGGGCATTCATCTGCCGGACCACGAAGAACAGCGCCCAGGCGACGATCGCGAAGTTGATCAGCGCGTTGATGAACTTGCCATAGGCCAGAACCGGCACCCCGGCGTCCTTGGCCGCCTGCAGCGACGCCGGCGCCTCGCCGCCCTTCAGCACCACGTAGTAGTTCGAGAAGTCGAGCCCGCCCATCAGGACTCCGATCGGCGGCATGATGATGTCGCTGACCAGCGAGGTGACGATGCCGGTGAACGCGGCGCCGATGATGATGCCGACCGCCAGGTCGACCACGTTGCCCTTCAGGGCGAACTCCCGGAACTCCTTGAGCATGCTGGCCTCGTGCTGCTGCTGTCTCCCCGTCTGATTAGAGCCGTTTTCGCGCCGCAGGCACACCCTGGTCGACCGCGACGGCACGAGCGGGCATCCTGAGCACCGCACGATCTCGGGAGACGGACAATGGCGGGAGCGCTGGACGGCAAGGTGGCGCTGGTGACGGGCGCCGGGAAGAACATCGGTCGCATGACCGCGCTGACGCTGGCGCGGGACGGGGCGGCGGTGATGGTCAACGGCCGCAGCGATCAGGCGGCCGTCGACTCGGTGGTGGCGGAGATCACGGCAGCCGGCGGCCGGGCGAAGGGCTGGATGGCGGATGCTTCCGACGAGGCCGCGGTCGCCGAACTGGTCGAGGCCACGGCCGCCGAATTCGGCGGCATCGATATCCTGGTCAGCAACGCCGGGCTGCGTCGCCAGACCCCGCTGCTCGAACTGAGCCTCGCCGAGTGGCGCGAGATCATGTCCGTCGCACTCGAAGGCGCCTTCCTGTTGGCGCGTGCAACGGTGCCGTCGATGATTGGCCGCGGCGGCGGCGCGATCGTGGCGATGTCCGGCATCTCAAATCACGTCGGCACGCCCAACCGCTGTCATGTCTCGGCCTCCAAGGCCGGGCTGGAGGGGCTGATGCGGAGCCTCGCCGTCGAGCTGGCGCCGCACCGCATCCGCTGCAACTGCGTGGCCCCGGGAGCGGTCGACACCCGGCGCGGCGCCTCGGCCGGGGCGATGCCGAGCACGCTGGCCGACGACGGCATCCCGCTCGGCCGCAAGGCGACGGTCGAGGAGATCGCCGCCACCGTCCGCTACCTGGCCGGCCCGGAGGGCGCCTACGTCACCGGCCAGACCCTGCACGTCAACGGCGGTCTGTACCTGACGTGAGGGAAACCCGCCTTGAGCCTTCCATAGCAGTGTCATACATTCAAAGGATGGAAGGCACCGCCATGGCCGACGCGACAAACGAGCTGATGCTGGAGCAGTTTCGGCAGATCCGGACCATTTTGGGCGTTCACGGACAGAAGCTCGACGAGTTGCTCCACCGTGTTTCGACGCTGGAGATCGGGGTTGCCGGTCTGCGCCGCGACCATGCCGCCGACGCCGATGCCCGGGCGCATCTGCAGGCCCGTGTCGACCGGATGCAGGGCCAGATCGATCGGATCAACCGCCGCCTGGAGATCGACGACCCGCAGCCCTGAGCGCGGCTTTGGGGAATTGCTGCGGTGCCGCAAATCGAAGCTACGGCTCTGCGACCAGCCGCGGCCGCTCCGGTGCCGCGACCGCTTCCGGCGACTCGACCTCGACCTCGCGGATGCGCTCGGCGCGCTTGTCGATCTTCTCGGTCGAGATGCGGATCTGCCGCATGTCCTCGTCGGCCTGGCGGAAGTGGCTCTGCAGCCTGCCCACCCGGTCGTCCAGCCGCCTGATGTCGTCGAGCAGCAGCCCGACCTCGCCCTGCAGCAGCCCGGCCTGCTCGCTGATGCGGGCGTCCTTCAGCACGGCGCGGACGGTGTGCAGGGTCGCCATCAGTGTCGTCGGCGACACGATCCACACGCGGCGGCGGAACGCCTCCTGCACCACCGCGGGCAGGTTGGCGTGGAGCTCGGCGTAGACCGCCTCCGACGGCAGGAACATCAGCGCCGAATCGGCAGTCTCGCCCGGCACGATATAGCGCTCGGCGATGTCGCGGAGATGCCTGACGACGGCCTGGGCGAGCAGCCGGCGGGCGGCGTCGCGCTCGCCGTCGCTGCCGGCCTCGCGCAGTGCCCGGTAAGACTCCAGCGGGAACTTGGCGTCGATGGCGATGGCGCCGGGCGGGTTCGGCAGAGTCAGCAGGCAGTCGACCCGGCGGCCGCTCGCCAGGGTCGCCTGGAAGGCATAGGCGCTGGGCGGCAACGCCTGCACCACCAGGTCGTTCAGCTGGATCTCGCCGAAGGCGCCGCGCGCCTGCTTGTTGGCGAGGATGTCCTGCAGGCCGACCACCTGGGTCGACAATGCAGTGATGTTCTTCTGCGCCGAGTCGATCACAGCCAGCCGCTCCTTGAGGTCGGCGATGGTGGTCTGCGCGGTCTGGCTGGACTTCTCCAGGCTCTCGCCGACCCGGCGCGAGACCTCGGCCAGCCGCTCCTCCAGCTTCCGCGCCAGTTCGCGCTCCTGTGCCCGCAGTTGCTCGGCCATGCGCGCCTGTGCTGCCGCCTGGCTCTCGGCGATCTGCGCCAGCCGGCCGGCCAGCTCGGCCTGGCTGCGGGCCAGCCGCTCCGCTGCCTGCTCCTGGCGGCGCTCGCTGTCGGCCAGCGCAGCCTCGACGTCGGCGCCGCCCGCCCACAGCCGCCAGGCGATCAGCAGCAGGGCGACGACCCCGACTGCGGCGAGGATGAGCAGCAGCAGGTCGGGCGGGAGTGGGAGGTCGGACGCGGCCATGCCGGAATCCTACCATGTTCCGGCATTGTTCCGTCCGCCGTCGCGGCGTCGGCGCGGGAATCTTGACGCTCGGAACGGCTTCGCCTACCTGAGGGTGTCCCGAAACCGAACGAATCGCCCCGACCAGCCGTGATGAACACCCTGCCGATCATCTGGGCGCCCGACCCGGTGCTGAAGACCAAGTGCAAATCGGTGGAGGCGGTCGACGATGCGGTTCGCCGGCTTATCGACGATATGTTCCGCACCATGTATGCGGCCCCCGGCGTCGGCCTGGCGGCGCCGCAGATCGGCGTCACCAGGCGGGTGATCGTCGTCGATGTCGCCGGCAAGGACGAGAAGCCGCAGCCGATCGCCCTGGTCAACCCTGAGGTCGTGTGGACCTCCGGCGAGACCCAGGTCTACGAGGAGGGCTGCCTGTCGCTGCCGGAGATGTACGCCGATGTCGAGCGCCCGGCCGCGGTCAGGGTCCGCTATCTCGACCGCCACGGCGCCGAGCAGGAGGTGCACGGCGAGGGCCTGCTGGCGGTCTGCCTGCAGCATGAGATCGACCACCTCGACGGCGTGCTGTTCGTCGACCACATCTCGGCGCTGAAGCGCAACATCATGCTCAAGAAGATGGTCAAGGCGAAGAAGCTGCGTGCGCGCGAGCCGGCGGCGTGAGCGACCCCGCCGCCCGGTCCGATCCGTCGCTCCGCCTGGCCTTTCTCGGCAGTCCCGACTTCGCGGTCCCGACCCTGCGGGCGCTGATCGACGCCGGCCACGATGTCGCCTGTGTCTACGCCCAGCCGCCGCGCCCGGCCGGGCGGGGCAAGCGCGACCGGCCGACCGCCGTGCAGGAAGCCGCCGAGGCGGCCGGCATCCAGGTCCGCACGCCGCGCAGCCTGCGCGACCCGCAGGCCCAGGCGGAGTTCGCCGCCCTCGGCCTCGACGTGGCGGTGGTGGTCGCCTACGGCCTGATCCTGCCGCAGCCGGTCCTCGAGGCGCCGCGCCTCGGTTGCGTCAACGTGCACGCATCGCTGCTGCCGCGCTGGCGGGGGGCGGCGCCGATCCAGCGCGCGATCCTGGCCGGCGACGCCGAGACCGGCGTGACCATCATGCAGATGGACGCGGGGCTGGATACCGGCGCGATGCTGCTGCGCCATGCCGTGCCGATCGGTCCTGACACCACCGCGGCGGCGTTGCACGACAGCCTGTCGGCGCTAGGCGCCGCGCTGATCGTCCCGGCGCTCGCCGGCCTGGCGTCCGGGACGCTGACCGGCAGCCCGCAGCCCGAGGACGGCGTCACCTATGCGCGGAAGCTGGAGCGCGACGAGGGTCGCCTGGACTTCACCCGGCCGGCGGCCGATCTCGAACGGCTGGTTCGCGCCTTCGATCCCTGGCCCGGAGCTTTCCTCGACATCGGCGGCGAGCGCATCAAGGTGCTGGCGGCCCGGGTGCTGAAGGTCGGGCGGCTGTCCAACGATCCCGGCACCGTGCTCGACCACGAGTTCACCATCGCCTGCGGCGAGGACGCGTTCCAGCCGACCCGGATGCAGCGCGCCGGCCGGGCGCCGATGGACGCCGACGCCTTCCTGCGCGGCTTTCCCGTTGCGCCCGGCAGCGTGCTGGGCTGAGCCATGCCGCGCTACCGGCTCACCGTGGAGTATGACGGCGCCCCCTTCGTTGGCTGGCAGCGCCAGGGCAATGGGCAGACCGTCCAGGCGGTGCTGGAGGATGCCGTGCTGGCGTTCTCCGGCGAGCGCGTCGAGGTGGCCGGCGCCGGGCGCACCGACACCGGCGTGCACGCCGCGGGCCAGGTGGCGCATATCGACCTGCTCTCCGACCGCTTCGCCCCCCGTGCGGTTATGAACGCGGTGAACGCGTATCTGCAGCCGCTGCCGGTCGCGGTGATCGCTGCCGAGGCGGTGCCCGACGAGTTCCACGCGCGGTTCTCGGCGATCTGGCGGGCCTATCGCTACGTCATCGTGAACCGCGGCGCGCCGCTGGCGCTCGACGCCGGCCGGGCCTGGCACATCAAGGCGCCGCTCGATGTCGGGGCGATGCAGGCGGGGGCGCAGCGGCTGCTCGGCCACCATGACTTCACCAGCTTCCGCGCCACCCATTGCCAATCGAAGTCGCCGGCCAAGACCCTCGACCTGCTTACCGTGTCGCGACACGGCGAGCGGGTGGTGGTCGAGGCCCGGGCCCGCTCCTTCCTGCACCACCAGGTCCGTAACATGGTCGGCACACTGAAGCTGGTCGGCGAGGGCAAGTGGCGGCCGGACGACGTGACCGCTGCGCTGGCGGCGCGCGACCGGGCGGCGGCGGGCCCGACAGCCCCGGCCGAGGGGCTGACCCTGGTGGCGGTCGGGTACCCAGGCTGAGCGGGCGGCTACGCCACGTCCGCCAAGGCCACGTTGCCGTCGGGATCGCTCAGCATCCAGCGCCGCGTGACGGATCGGCCGGTACTCCCTCGCGGACAGCCATCGCCAATGCCGGTCGACCAGCGCCAGGGGCGGCGGCGTCTCCCGCATGATCCGCTCTGTGTCCAGTTCGGCTCCCGGCGGCAGCGGGTCGGCCGGATCGAGCACCGCGCCGAATCGCGGCGGCGGCGGCGCCTCCGAGGGCTTCGGCGATGTGCCGGGCGCGCCCCTGGTCGCGCGCGGCGATGGTGATCGGCAGTTTGGGGTGGCGGGCGCGCAGCCATTCGGCGATTCTGAGTCCGAGGGCGCCGGTGCCGCCGATAAGTTAGAAGAAGTAGGCTTTCAACACCGGAAGGCGACCCCGTGAAAAATTCCGCATCGTCGAGGCTTTCCAAGGCGGAGCGCCGGCAGCAGCTGCTCGACACGGCGCTGGTCATCTTGCGGGAGGAGGGCGCCGACCGGCTGACGCTGGGCCGGCTGGCTGCGCGCGCCGGGGTGTCCAAGCCGATCGCCTACGAACATTTCGGCACCCGGCCGGGCCTGCTGATCGAGCTGTACAAGGCGATCGATGCCGGGCAGGCCGAGGCCCTGCGCGAGCGCCTGCTCGCCGTGCCGCGCGGGCTGGAGGAAATCGTGTCGGAACTCGCCGCCGCGTACATGCACTGCTACGCCGACACCAGCGGCGAATGGCACCAGATCGGCGCCGCGCTGTCGGGCAGCGAGGAGATGGACGCGGTGCACCAGGAACTGCTCGACAGCTATGTCGCGCTGTTCGCCGACGCCCTGCGACCGCACAGCGACCTGCCGGCCGGGCAGCTGCAGCTGCGCTGCGTCGGCCTGATCGGCGCCGGCGAGGCACTGTCGGCCGCCATGGTGCGTGGCGAGGCCACCGAGCGGGACGCCGCCGAGGCGCTGGCGGCGCTGATGCGCGCGAGCGTGAGCGCTAAAGCAGCGGCGACAGCACCTTGCCGATGATGATGTCGAACATCAGCGTGCCGATGACGACGGCCGCCGCTTCACCGCCCTTCACCGCCAGCCCGGTGCGGGCGACGAACCAGCGGGCCCACAGCACCAGCATCAGGAAGCCGATCGCCAGCAGGCTCTCGATCGCCGAGGGCAGCAGCCCGGTCGCCCGCAGCAGGGTGAGCAGGGTCTCCGCATAGGCGAGCGGCACGGTGGTCCAGTAGTAGGCGATCATGTAGCTGTCGAAGCGGCCGAGCTTGCCGACTCCCCGCAGCACGTAGAAGCCGAGCAGCGCGTAGCCGAACCATCCGACCATCAGGATCAGCGCCTCGCGCACCAGGTCGGACAGGCCGAACGAGCCCATCGGCCGACTGGCGACATGCACGGCGATGGTCAGCAGATGCGCCGGCAGGATCAGGCCGACCGCCCAGGCGGCCGACCAGAAGCCGTCGCGTCCGGATTTGAAGTATGTCACACCGCCGGCGTCGCCGCGGATCAGCCGCCAGGCCCCGTACAGCGCGGTCGCCACTTCGATCCGGTCGGGAGGGTTCATGGCTGCGGGGTCAGGCGAAGAACCGCCGCAGCATGGCGGCGTAGATGTCGGTCAGCGCCCGCAGGTCGGCGACCGCGACCCGCTCGTCGACCTTGTGCATGGTCTGCCCCACCAGGCCGAACTCGACCACCGGGCAGAGGCGCTTGATGAAGCGGGCATCCGAGGTGCCACCGGTGGTGCTCAACTCCGGCCGACGCCCGGTGATCTCCTCGGTGGCGTCGGCGACCAGCGCGCTGAGATTGCCCGGCTCGGTGACGAAGCTCTCGCCGGAGCACTCGGTGGTGAGCTCGTAGCGCGCGCCCTTCTGGTCGAAGCTGGCGCGCAGCATGCGCTCCAGCGACCCGGCGGTGTGGGCGTCGTTGAACCGGATGTTGAAGACCGCGGTCGCCTTGGCCGGGATGACGTTTCCGGCCGGGTTGCCGACGTCGATCGTGGTGACCGCGAGGGTACTCGGCTGGAAATGCGCCGTCCCCTGGTCGAGCTGGCCGTGCGCGAAAGGCTCGAGCATGCGCAGCAGGTGGTGCACCGGGTTGTCGGCGAGATGCGGGTAGGCGACATGGCCCTGGGTCCCGTGCACCGTCAGGCGGCCGGTCAGGCTGCCGCGCCGGCCGATCTTCATCATGTCGCCGAGCGCCGTAGGATTCGTCGGCTCGCCGACCACGCAGGCGTCCGGGATCTCGCGCCGCTCCTCCATCCAGTCCAGCACCCGGGTGGTGCCGTTGACCGCGGGCCCCTCTTCGTCGCCGGTGATCAGCAGGCTGATGGAGCCGGGAACCGAGCCGCCATGCTCGCCGATCACCCGCGACGCGGCGGCGGCGAAGGCGGCGATGCCGCCCTTCATGTCGGCGGCACCCCGGCCCCACAGCTGGCCGTCGCGGACCGCACCCTCGAACGGCCCGACCGTCCAGGCGGCGGCGTCGCCGACCGGCACCACGTCGGTGTGGCCGGCGAAGCAGAAATGCGGACCTTCGGTTCCGGCGCGGGCGTACAGGTTGTCGATCGGATCGGTGCCCGGCGTTTCGAACCGAAGGCGATGACAGGCGAAGCCGAGCGGCGCCAGCAGCTCCTCGAGCACGCCGATCGCGCCGCCGTCGGCGGGGGTCACGCTCGGGCAGCGGATCAGCCGGCCGGCGACCTCGACCGGATCGAGCGCGCCGTGACTGTCCCCACCCGCGTTGCCGGCCTCCGGCATTTCCACGCTCTCAATCGCGCAGCAGGTCGTTGATCGAGGTCTTCGAGCGGGTCTGCTCGTCGACCTGCTTGACGATCACTGCGCAGTACAGCGACGGGCCCGGCTGACCGTTCGGCAGCGGCTTGCCCAGCATGGAGCCCGGCACAACGACGGAATACGCCGGCACCCGTCCCATCGAGACCTCGCCGGTCTCGCGGTTGACGATCCGCGTGGTCTTGCTCAGGTACACGCCCATCGACAGCACGGCACCGGTCTCGACGATCACTCCCTCAACCACCTCGCTGCGGGCGCCGATGAAGCAGTTGTCCTCGATGATGACCGGGTCTGCCTGCAGGGGCTCCAGCACGCCGCCGATGCCCACACCGCCGGAGAGGTGGCAGTTCTTCCCGATCTGCGCGCAGGAGCCGACGGTCGCCCAGGTGTCGACCATGGTGCCGCTGTCGACATAGGCGCCGACGTTCACGAAGCTCGGCATCAGGATCACGCTGGGGCCGATATAGGCGGAGCGGCGCACCACGCAGTTCGGCACGGCCCGGAAGCCGGCCTCGCGGAAACGGTTCTCGCCCCAGCCGGCGAACTTCGAAGGCACCTTGTCCCACCACACCGACGGGCCCAATTCCGGATCGCTCGGGCCGCCGGGAACGACGACCATGTCGAACAGCCGGAACGACAGCAGCACCGCCTTCTTGAGCCACTGGTTGACCTGCCATTGATGGTCGCCGAGCGGGGTCGCCACCCGCAGGCTGCCGTCGTCGAGTCCCGAGAGCGCCGCCTCGACGGCGTCGCGGACCTCGCCCTTGGTGGCGATGCCGATTTCGGCCCGATTCTCCCAGGCGGCGTCGATCACAGCTTGCAGTTGGCTCGTGCTCATCGGGTCCGTCGTCGGTTGTCGAAGGTGCGAAACAGGCGGAAATCAGGGTCACAATGGCCGCGGGCGACCGGCGCTGTCAACGCGCCTCCGGGACAGTCCGCGGCAGCGACTCCAGGAAGGCGATCACGTCTTCGGCGACGTGGTGGACGTGGTCGGCGTCGGCGCCATCGCGGGCCCAGTCGAACTCGCTGCGCAGCCAGACCGTGCGCATCCCGAGTGCGGCGGCGGGTGCCAGGTTCTTCGCCATGTCTTCGATCATGACCGCCGTCGCCGGGACGAAGCCGCCGGTTTCGAGAAGCTGCGCATAAGGTCGAGGGTCGGGCTTCGGCACGTAGCCGGCGGCGACGATATCGAACACGGTGTCGAAATGCCGGGCGATGCCGAGCCGTGTCATCACCCGTTCGGCATGCGGCACCGAGCCGTTGGTGAACACGATCTTGCGCCCGGGAAGCTCCGCCAGCAGCGCGTCGAGGCGCGGCGACGGGTCGATCGGGCTCACGTCGATGTCGTGCACGAAGGCCAGGAAGGCGTCGGGGTCCACGGCATGCTCGGTCATCAGCCCGCGCAGCGTCGTGCCGTGCCGCCGGAACAGCGCGCGCTGCAGCTCCCGCGCGGCGTCCGGATCCAGGACCAGGCGGTCCTGGATATACTGCGTCATGCGGGCGGAGACCTGCGCGAACAGGTTGGAACGCGCCGGATACAGCGTGTTGTCCAAGTCGAAGATCCAGGTCTCGACCGCGGCGGGATCCAGCGGCGGGACTGTGGTTTGGCGCAATGGCGTGGTGTTCGTCATGCCGCTAGAGTGGCGTCGGACGGGGACATCGGCAAGGCGGGAAGGGACGTCGGATGGGCGTTGACGAAAGCGCGGCTGGCGATCTGGTGCGCCTGATCGAGGAGGGCGCTCTCGCCGACCACCCGGGGCCGGTGCTGCTGGTCGACAATGTCGGACTGGTGCTGGCGCACAATATCCCTGGCGCTCCCTATGCGCATCGCTTCCTGGCCGGGGAGATCCCGGCGGTCACCGCGATGGTGGCGGCCGTGACCGCCGGCACCGGCTCGCAGAGCTTCAAGCTGTCCGACGACGACACCGGCAGCACGCTCGACTTGGCGGCGATCCCCGTGACCTCGCGCCTGGCGCTGCTGGTCGGCCGCGACGTCTCGCTCGATCACAACCTGCGCGCAGCGCTGGTCGACTCCCGGCAGCGCTACAAGGACCTGGTGGAGATCTCGTCAGACTTCGCCTGGGAGACCGGGCCGACCGGCCAGTTCGTGTTCGTCTCGACCGCCGGTGCGCTCGGCTACGACCCCGACGAACTGGTCGGCCGCCCGGCCGAGCGCTTCCTGGTAGTTCCGGAAGGCTTGGCGATCGTCAGCCCCTTCGACACCCGCGAGCCCGTGCAGGGTGTCGAGGTTCGGTTTCGCCGCGCCGACGGCGGCCTGGCGATGCTGGAGGCCTCGGCAGCGCCGCTGTTCGACGATCGCGGCCGCTGGAGCGGCGCCCGCGGGGTGTGTCGCGACGTGACCGAGGCACGGCAGCGCGACGTCGCCCTCGCCCGGGCCCGCAGCCGCGAGCGTCTGACCACCTACATCGTCCGCACCATCCGCGACGAGGTCGAGCCGGACCGCATGCTCGACGCCGCCGCCGCCGCCCTGAGCCGGGCGCTGTCGGCCGATGGCTGCGCGATGTTCCGCATCGTGCCCGGCGCCGGCCTGGACCTGGCGGTGGGAATCGGCGCGGCGGTTCCCGAGCGGGTGGTAGACGAGCTTCGCGAGGCGATCGTCGATACCCGCGACCCGGTGGTCGCGGAGATCGACGAGGGGGCGGCGCTCGCCCTGCAGCTCTCCTATCACCAGGAGATGAACGGCACCGTGGTGCTGTGGCGGCAGGGCGGCGACGCCGTCTGGGACGACGAGGAGGTGGCCCTGCTGGTCGAGGTAGCAGACCAGCTCGGCATCGCGCTGCAGCAGGTGGCGGCGCACGAGCATCTGCGCACCCTGTCGTCCACCGACGCCATGACCGGGCTGCTGAACCGCCGCGCCTTCGACGAGGCCCTGGCGGTCCGGCTGGCCAGGGCGTCCGCCGGCGGCAGCGCCGCGGGAACGCTCGTCTATGTCGACCTCGACAACTTCAAGAAGGTCAACGACACCCGGGGGCACCAGGTCGGCGACCGCGCACTGATTCACGTCGCCGAGATCCTCGGCCGGCAGGCGCGTCCTGGCGATTTCGTCGGGCGCATCGGTGGCGACGAGTTTGCGCTATGGCTGGACGGGGTGGATGCCCAGGATGCCCCGGGTCGCGCCGAGTGGATCCTGGCGGCCGCCCGCGAGCTGCTGGAGTACTCCGGATCGCGGGAGCATCCGCTCGGTCTGTCGATCGGCATGGCGGTGCTGGAGCCCGGTTCGGCCGAGACCCGTGAGGAGCTCGTGGCGCGCGCCGACGCGGTGATGTACGAGATCAAGCACGGCGGCAAGGGCTGGTATCGCCTCGCCGACGCTCCCACGCCCGTCGTTCCCGTCATGCCAGACCGCCGCAAGATCCGATGACCGACACGCCCCCTCGCCGCCGAGCCATGGACCGCACCGTCGCCGCCAGCGACTACGAGAGCGCCATGAAGGTGGCGCGTGGCACCGACGTCGCCGCCCGGCGAGGCCTGGCGGCGCGCCCGGACCTGGCGCCGGAGCTGCTCTTCTATCTGGCCGAGGACGACGACCAGGGGGTCCGGCGCGCGGTCGCGGCCAACCCGGCGACGCCGCGCCAAGCCGACGAGTTCCTGGCGCGCGACGCCGACGAGGTGGTTCGCGCCGCGGTGGCCGGGCGGGTTGGAGCCGAGGCGGCCCGCATCGGCGGCGAACGGCGCGCACAGTACCGGCGCATAACCGTCGACGTGATGGAGAGCCTCGCGCTGGACGCCGCCGAGAAGGTCCGCGCGCGGCTGGCCGAGGCGGTCAAGGACGCCGCCAACGCGCCGCCCGAGGTGGTGCGCCGGGTGATCGAGGTGCTGGCCCGCGACACCGCCATCGAGGTGGCGGGGCCGGTGCTCGAGTACTCGCAGGTGCTGAGCGACGACTTCCTGGTCGGCATCGTGCAGGCGCCGCGCAATTCCGGGGCCGTCACCTATATCTCGCGCCGCCGCGGCGTTTCGTCTCGCGTGTCGGACGCCGTCGCGTCGAGCGGCGATGACGCGGCGATCGCGGCCCTGCTGGCGAACGAATCGGCGCAGATCCGCGAGGCGACCCTTGACCGCCTGATCGACATGGCGCCCGACAAGCCCGGCTGGCACGCACCGCTGGTGACGCGGCCGAAGCTCTCGGCCGGCCATGTCGGCAAGCTGGCGCGGTTCGTCGCCAGCGCCCTGGTCGAGGAGCTGCGCAAGCGCACGGACCTGGACGACGAGTCCTCGGCCCGGCTGGCCGACGCCATGAGCCGCCGGATCGAGGAGGAGGGCGCGCGCACAACCCCGGCCAGCGCCGAGCGGACGCGGGCGCTGTCGATGCACGGCGACGGCCGGCTCGATGAGCTGTCGCTGCTGGAGGCGCTGACCGCCGGACGGCGCGCCTTCGTGATGGCGTCGCTGTCGGTGCGGGCCGGCCTGCCGGAGTCGACGGTCCACTCGATGATGAGCTCGGGCAACGCCAAGGCGGTCACCGCACTGGCCTGGAAGGCCGGCCTGTCGATGGAGTTCGCCGAGCAGCTGCAGCTCCGGCTCGCCTATATCGAACCGCGCGACGTGCTGCGCGCCGGCTTCGCGGTCCGCTTCCCGCTCGACGACGAGCAGCTGGAGTGGCAGATCCGAATGTTCTCGGAAGGCAGGGCGGGGTAGGGGCGGCAGACGGCGATCGGTCGTGGGTCCCGGCTCGCGCTGCGCGCGTCCGGGATGAGGGACAACGGTGAATGCCTGCACTTTCTCCCTCATCCCGGACGGGCGCGCGCTGGCGCGACCGAGCCGGGATCCACCAGCATCTCAGTCCTTCTTGATCCAGGTGCCCATGCCGTGGCTGGTGAACAGCTCCAGCAGCACGCCGTGCTGCACCCGGCCGTCGATGATCACCGCACCCTCCGCCCCGCCCTGCACCGCGTCGATGCAGGTCTCGATCTTCGGGATCATGCCGCCGGAGATGGTGCCGTCGGCGATCAGCGCCTGCGCCTCGGCGACCGTCAGTTCGGGGACCAGCCGGCCCTGCTTGTCGAGCACGCCGGCGACATCGGTCAGCAGCAGGAAGCGGCTTGCGTCGACCGCCGCGGCGATCGCGCCGGCAGCCGTGTCGGCGTTGATGTTGTAGGTCTCGCCGTCCTCGCCGGCGCCGATCGGGGCCACCACCGGGATCAGGTCCTGGACCACCAGCCGGCGCAGCATGTCGCCCTCGACCGCCACCGGCTCGCCCACGAAGCCGAGGTCCAGCACCTTCTCGATGTTGCTGTCCGGATCGACCTTGGAGCGGCGCAGGCGGCGTGCCGTGATCAGGCCGCCATCCTTGCCGGACAGGCCGATGGCGCGGCCGCCGGCGGCGTTGATGGCGGCGACGATGCCTTTGTTGATGGTGCCGGACAGCACCATCTCGACGATCTCCACGGTCGCCTTGTCGGTCACCCGCAGGCCGTCGATGAACTCGCTCTTGATCGCCAGGCGTTCCAGCATGCGGCCGATCTGCGGGCCGCCGCCATGCACCACGATCGGGTGCATGCCGACCTGCTTCAGCAGCACGATGTCGGCGGCGAACTTCAGCGCCAGGTCGTCGTTGCCCATGGCGTGGCCGCCGTATTTCACGACCACGGTCTTGTCGTTGTACCGGCGCATGAAGGGCAGCGCCTCGGTGAGGATTCCGGCCTTGGAGAGCCATTCGGCCCGGCGCTCGAGATCGATGCTGTTGTCCACGCGGCTCATGGCGAATGCCCCCTGACGACGACGCGGTGAATAGAGCAAGATTGGCCGCCGCCGCGCAACCCCGAGAGGCGCCTCTGGAAGCGATCGGGCGCGGATCACGCGGCCGGCGGCGTCGCCTGCTGCGGCTTGCGGCTGCCGTCGCCGCGCAGGTTGACCGCCAGCCCGAGAATGTCGAACCAGAACGGGGCCCCGAAGGACAGGGCCACGGCGGTGATCAGCCAGCCGAACAGGGACCAGGGCAGGCTGACGTTCAGGCACGGCTCGACGGCGTCCGGGCTGGCGCTGCTAACGGGCGCCGGAACGCCCGCCGGCGGGGCCGCCGGCACGGGGCAGGTCCAGCCAATCGGCAGTGTCTTCAGGATGCCGGCGATTTCCTCCTGCGACACCGTCGGCAGGGCGCGGTCGGCGGTGCTCCCGGCGACCTGGACGGCGTCGGCGACCAGGGCGGCGCGCAGCGTCTCGTTGCCGAAGATCACCCGGGCCACCCTGAGGGTGTCGACGTTGAGCGCCACCGTCACCACCAGGCCGATCGCCAGCAGCCACCATTGCACCTTGCGGCGATAGATCGCCGAGGCGGTCGCCATCGCTTCGTCGAACCATGCGGCGAGGCGGGTGCGGAACGCGTCGACGTCGCCTTTGGCGTCGTTGAGCAGCGCCGTCGCGGCCTGCCTCAGTCTGGGGTCGGGGATCGCCTGGATGGCCGCCTGCAGCTTCTGGCCATCGTCGGCGGCCTGGCCGATCGTCGCCATGAAGGCCGACACGAAGCGGTCGGTCGGCAGGTGCGACGGCCGCTTGCCGTCCGGCCAGCCGAGCTTCGCCGTCAGCCAGTCGGCGAGGCTGCCGTTGCCGCCGAGGCCGTTCATCACCCCGTGATCGAGCACCTGCAGGGCACCGGCGTCGGTGATTAGGTCGGCGAGCCGCTCGTGCAGGTTGGTCGAGCGGAGCCCGAGCAGCTGTGCGATCCACTCCTGGATGGCGGAGCACAGCAGGCTGAGCACCAGATAGACGAAGACCAGCGCGACCACGGTGTCGATGACCGGCCCGAACATGGCGCGCTCTCCCCCTCGACGCGAACTCCCCTGGGAACTCTACGCGCGGTCCGGGTGGCGGGCTAGCGGGAAGGCGGGCGGATTACACCGCGAATCGGGCGAGCTCAGCGCGCAACTCGGGGATACCCTCGCCGGTCAGGCTGCTGGTCGTGCGGATCACCGGATGCGCCGCCGGCCGGCGGGCGAGAGCGGCGCCGGTCATCTCCAGCATTTCCGCCAGTTCGTCCGCCTTCGGCTTGTCGACCTTGGTCAGCACGACCTGGTAGGAAAGGGCGGCCCGGTCGAACATGTCCATGGCCACCACATCGCTGTCCTTGAGCCCGTGGCGGCCGTCGATCAGCAGGTTGATCCGCTGCAGGGTGGTGCGGCCGCGCAGATAGGCGAACAGCGTGTCGGTCCACAGCTGGACCTTGCTCTTCGACACCTTGGCGTAGCCGTAGCCCGGCAGGTCGACCAGCTGCAGCCGGCCGCCGAGGTCGAAGAAGATCAGCTCCTGGGTGCGGCCGGGCGTGTTCGAGGTGCGCGCCAGCGTCTTGCGGCCGGTCAGCGCGTTCACCAGGCTGGACTTGCCGACGTTGGAGCGGCCGGCGAACGCCACTTCCGGCAGGCCGATCGGCGGCAGCTGCTCGCTGGTGGCGGCGGCCCACACGAACCGGCATTCCTGGGCGAACAGGACCCGGGCGGCCTCGATCTGCTCGGGCGCGAACGCCGGGTCGTCTTGGTTCAAGACAGCGCCTTCCGGATGCCCATGCGGCGCATGATGATCGCCTGCTGGCCGATCGACAGCAGGTTGTTCCAGGTCCAGTAGATCACCAGGCCGGCGGCGAAGTGGCCGAGCAGGAAGGTGAACATGATGGGCAGGAACATGAACACCTTGGCCTGCACCGGGTCGGTCGGCTGCGGGTTCAGCTTCTGCTGCAGGAACATGGTGATGCCCATCAGCAATGGCCAGGCGCCGATCATCAGGAACTGCGGCGGATCCCAGGGGATCAGGCCGAACAGGTTGAACATCGAGGTCGGGTCCGGCGCCGAAAGGTCCTTGATCCAGCCGTAGAACGGCGCGTGCCGCATCTCGATGCTGACGAACAGGGTCTTGTAGAGCGCGAAGAACACCGGGATCTGAATCAGGATCGGCAGGCAGCCGGCAGCCGGGTTGATCTTCTCCCGCTTGTATAGCGCCATCATCTCCTCGTTCAGGCGCTGGCGGTCGTTGCCGTACTTCTCGCGCATCTCCTGAAGCTTCGGGGTCAGCTCCTTCATCTTCGCCATCGACTTGTACGACTTGTTGGCGAGCGGGAAGAAGATCAGCTTGATGATGACCGTGAGTCCGAGGATCGCCAGGCCGAAGTTGCCGAGCACGCCGTGCAGCCAGGTCAGCGCGTAGAAGAACGGCTTGGTGAGGAAGTAAAACCAGCCGAAGTCGATCGCCAGGTCGAAGTTGTCGATGCCGTGCTGCGCTTCGTACTTGTCCAGCAGCTTGACCTGCTTGGCGCCGGCAAACATCCGGCTCTCGACCGTCGCGGATTGGCCGGCGCCGACCGCCTGCGCCTGGCCGAGATAGTCCACCTGGTAGCGGTCGTCCTGGCCGCGCTTGGCGTGCCGGAACGTGTAGTTCCAGCTCTGGCCCTGGCCCGGCACCAGGGCGGCCAGCCAGTACTTGTCGGTGATGCCGATCCAGCCGCCGGTGGCGGTACGCGTGACGTCGCCGTCCTCGACCAGGTCGCCGTACTTGATCTCGGTCAGCGTGTCGTCGAACACCCCGAGCGGGCCTTCATGCAGAATGTAGAAATCGACCGTCTCCGGTGTGCCGCCGCGGCTGATCAGGCCGTATGGATACAGCGTCACCGCCTCGGCACCGTCGTTGACCACGCGCTGCGCGACCGTGAACAGGTAGTCCTCGTCGATCGAGATCACGCGCTGGAACGTCAGGCCCTGGCCGTTCGACCAGGACAGCGTCACCGGCTTGCCGGGAGCCAGGGTGTCGGAATCCGCCGTCCACACGGTTTCCGGGGTCGGCACCGCGGTGGCGGCACCGGCCGCCGCCACCCAGCCGAATTCGGCATAGTACGGGTGCTGCACGCCGGTCGGCTCCAGCAGGTGGATCGCCGGGCTGCTCGGGTCGATCGTCACCCTGTAGTCCTTCAGCACCACGTCGTCGATGCGGCCGCCCTTCAGCGCGATCGACCCTTCGATGCGCGGCGTCGAGATGCGCACGCGCGGCGTCAGCGCCAGTGCCGCGTCCCGGCTCTGTGCCGCGGTCGGGGCGGCGCCGGCCGCGCCCGGGGCGCCGGGCGCCGACGGTGCCGTGCTCTGGCCCGGCGTTCCGCCGGCCGGCTGGTCCTGCGCCTGCTGGGCGCGCTGTTGTACCTGCCGCGGTTGCTCCACGAAAAACTGAAAGCCGAGCAGGATCAGAACGGAGAGAACGATCGCGAGGATCATGTTCTTCTGGTCGGTCATCGCGAAGATCCGTCGGTGAGGCCGCGCGTCGGCAGCGTGAGCGTTCGGTGGAGGTCAGCGGCGGCGAGCGTGGGCACCGGATCGACGCCGGCGCCGCCCCAGGGGTGGCAGCGCGCCAGCCGGCGCACCGCGAGCAGCAGGCCGCGCAGCGGCCCGTGCACGGCGATGGCCTCCAGGGCATAGGCCGAGCAACTCGGGGCGAACCGGCAGCCCGGGCCGAGCAGGGGGGATATGAACAGCCTGTAGGCGTGGATCGGGGCGCTGACCAGGGCGCGGATCACGTCCTCGGCTCCTGTCCGGCGCCGGCCTCGGCGGCCCGGGCCTTGCCGGGCCGGGCGCGGTCAAGGGCCTTGCCGAGGTCGGCGAGCAGATCGTCGTATGCGCGGTCGGCGGTGGCGGCGCGGGCGATCAGCACGTAGTCGCAGCCGGGCTCGGCCCGGGCCGAAAGCACATCGGCCACGGCGGCACGCAGACGCCGGCGCGCGCGGTTGCGGACCACGGCGTTTCCGACCTTGCGGCTGGCGGTATAGCCCACGCGCGGCCGCGCATCGCCGCCTGTCTCGTCGGGCGAGCGCCGCCGCACCTGGAGGACCAGGCCGGGACGCGCGGCCTTGACGCCGCGCGCGGCGCGCAGGAAGTCGGCGCGACGGAGCAGACGCGGCAGCGGGGTTGCGCCAGTCGTCCGCATCGCTTCACCGTCCGACGCCGTCGAACGGGCCTAGGCGGACAGGCGCTTGCGACCCTTTGCGCGGCGGGTGGCGATCACGCGGCGGCCACCGACGGTAGCCATGCGCGAGCGAAAGCCATGCCGACGCTTGCGGACCAGGACACTCGGTTGATAGGTGCGCTTCACGGGAAGTCTCCGTCACGTCGACGTGCCGTCTTTCGGCGAGGGCGCGTGTATATCGGCTGAATCCAGGCAAGTCAACGCCCCGCGGTATGCCGTTATAATACCTGCCGGGCGCGCAGCGCCTGGGCCAGCGTGCCGTCGTCCAGGTAGTCGAGCTCGCCGCCGACCGGCACCCCATGTGCGAGGCGCGAGACCTTCACCGCGGTCGGCGCCAGCCGGTCGGCGACGTAGTGCGCGGTGGTCTGACCGTCCACCGTGGCGTTCATCGCAAGGATCACCTCGGTCACCACCGGGTCTGAGGCGCGGACTACCAGCTGGTCGACGTTGAGATCCTCCGGCCCGATGCCGTCGAGGGCCGAGAGCACGCCGCCGAGGACATGGTAGCGGCCGCGGAACGCGGCCGCGCGCTCTAGCGCCCAGACGTCGGCCACGTCCTCGACGACGCACAGGATGTGCGGGTCGCGCCGGTCGTCGGTGCAGATGCCGCAGGGGTCGACGGTGTCGAGGTTGCCGCAGGTCGAGCAGGGCCGCACCGCCCGGGCCGCCTCCGCCAGCGCCGCGGCGAGCGGCAGCATCAGCGATTCCCGGCGCTTCATCAGGTGCAGGATGGCGCGCCGCGCCGACCGGGGACCAAGCCCCGGCAGCTTCGCCAGATACTGCATCGCGCGGTCGAGCTCGCCGCCGGCCACGGTCGCCTCCTTCGCTGGGGCCGATCCGTCAGAACGGCAGCTTGAATCCTGGCGGCAGGCTGAGACCGCCGGTCAGCTTCTGCATCTCCTCCGCGGACCGCGCATCGGCCTTGGCGCGCGCGTCGTTGATGGCGGCGACCAGCAGGTCCTCCAGCACCTCGACCTCGGCCGGGTCGAGCAGCGCCTTGTCGATGGCTACCTTGCGGGCCTCGCCCTTGCCGGTCAGCACCACCTCCACCATGCCGCCCCCGGACTTGCCGGAGACCTCGATACCGGAGAGCAGTTCCTGCATCTCCTGCACCTTGGCCTGCATCTCCTGAGCCTGCTTCATGAGCTGGCCGAGGTTCTTCATGACTGCCTCACGCCTGGTTTGCCTTGCCTGCGGGTGTATCGTCGTCGAACGCCACGGTGTCGGCGTCCGGCATCTCGTCGTCGTCGTGGGGCACGTCGGCGACCTCGGGTGGCGGCACCGTGACCTCCTCGATGCGGGCGCCGGGGAACAGCTCCAGCACCCGCGCCACCACCGGGTGACCGGCGACCTTGGCGAAGCGCTCGGCCTTGGCCGAGGCGGCCTGCTCGCGCAGGGTCGGATCGCCTTCGGCGCGCGACTGCCGGATCTCCCAGGGCTGGCCGGTCCAACGTTTCAGATGGGCGGCGAGCTGGGCCGGCAGCCGGGGATCGGCCCCCGGCTGGGTGCGGATCTCGACGCGGCCGGGGGCATAGGAGACGCAATGCGCCGAATTGACCAGCTGCGCCGAAAGCACCGGCTCGCCGCGGGCGTGGAACAGGTCGGCCATCGCCCGAAAACTCTGCGGCATCGGCGCCGGTCCGTCCTCGTCTTCTTCGGGCGGTGGACCGTCCGTCACGTAGGCCGGCGGTTCGTCGAGCGCCGGCGGCGGGGGCTCGGCCGGAGGGGGCTCTGCCGATCGTGGCTCGGTCCGCAGTGGCTCGCTCCGCAGTGGCTCGCTCCGCGGGGGCTCGGGAGCGATACCCGGAACGGAAGCGACCGCAGCCGATGAGGGGGCGAATGCCGCCGGTGCCGGCGTGGCGGGTGCTGCGGCCGGCCGGGGGCCGCCGGCCGCTGCCACCCCGGAGCCGTCGGCCAGCAGCCGGATGAGGTCGGCCGGGTCGGGCAGGTCGGCCGCGTAGCCGAGCCGGATCAGAACCATCTCGGCAGCGGCGATCGGCGTAGTGGCGTTCTGCACCTCGCCCAGGCCCTTGGCGAGCATCTGCCAGGAGCGGGTCAGCGCCGGGACCGGCAGGGCCTCGGCGAGGCGGCGGCCGCGATCACGCTCGGCCTCCCCCAGGTCGTTGGCGCCGGCCGCCTTGGGGGCGGCTTTCAGCCGGGTGACGGCGTGGGTCAGCTCCATCAGGTCCTGGATAACCACCACCGGGTCGGCGCCGCCGTCGTACAGCATGCGCAGCACGTCGAGCGCCTCGGCGATGCGGCCGGCCATCACCGCCTCGAACAGATCGTAGACCCGCTCGCGGTCGACCAGGCCCAGCATGTCGCGGACCTGGGTGGCGGTCACCGGGCCGGTGGCGAGCGCCATCGCCTGGTCGAGGATCGACAGCCCGTCGCGGGCCGAGCCGTCGGCGGCGCGCGCCACCATTCGAAGCGCCTCGGCCTCGGCCTCGACGCCCTCGGCGGTGCACACCTTCTCGAGCAGGCCGGTCAGCACCGGCACGTCGATGCGCCGGAGGTCGAAGCGCTGGCAGCGTGACAGGACGGTGATCGGGATCTGCCGGATCTCGGTGGTCGCGAAGATGAACTTCACATGCTCCGGCGGTTCCTCCAGGGTCTTCAGCAGACCGTTGAAGGCCGCCTTGGAGAGCATGTGCACTTCGTCGATGATGTAGATCTTGTAGCGCGCCGACACGGGCCGGTAGCGCACGCTCTCGATGATCTCGCGGATGTCGCCGATGCCGGTGCGCGAGGCAGCGTCCATCTCCAGCACGTCGACATGGCGGTCCTCGGCGATCGCCCTGCAGTTGTCGCACACCCCGCACGGCGTCATGGTCGGACCGCCGCCGCCATCCGCGCCGGTGCAGTTCAGGCCCTTGGCGACGATCCGCGCGGTGGTGGTCTTGCCGACGCCGCGCACGCCGGTCAGCACGAAGGCATGGTGGATGCGGTTCAGCGCGAAGGCGTTGCGCAGCGTGCGGACCAGCGTCTCCTGGCCGACCAGATCCTCGAAGGTCTGCGGACGGTACTTCCGCGCGAGCACCCGGTACTCGGCCGCGGGCGCGGCGGAACTCAGCTCGGGGCGGGCGTCGGCATCGCTCATGCGGGGATCATAGGGCTCCGCGGCTGGCCTTGAAACCGACGATGACGCGAGGGCGGCGACGCCTTGGCGGCGGGACGAAGCGGAAGGCCGGCAGCGACCCGGACCGAAACTCGTTACGGCTGCTTCCTTCCGGACCTGACCGGGTTGGCGAGGAGCCCGTCCGCGCCGACCTTCCGCGCGGGGATATAGAGGCCGGGCGGGGCCGACGCAAGGGCGCCGGGAGGCCGCCGCCGCCTCACACAGCGCGCAGCAGCGCGTCGGCGACCACGTCGTCGCCGCCTTCGCCCAGCCCGGCCAGGGCGTCGCGCGCTTCCCGGGCCAGCACGACCGCCCGCTCGTCGCGGCGCTGCCGGGGTGCCTGCTGCCCGACGTCGACCAGTTCCAGCACCGCGGTGAGCTTGTCGGCGGCGCGGGTGTTCCGCGCTGCCTCCTGGCCGTCGCGGGCGGCGGCGAGTGCCTGCGTCAGGTCGCCGATGCCGCCGCGGGTGGGGCTGAGGCCGCGGATCTGCTCGGCCAGCGCGGTCTCCTCGGCATATCGCTTCAGGTACGCAGCCATTGCCGCCGTCCGGTCGGCGTCGATGAGGGCCGGCGTGCCCCGCACGGTGGCCAGCAGCTTGCGCATCGCCAGCTGTGCGGCACCGGTGTCGCCATCGAGCGCTGCCAGCACCTCCTGCCACTCGGCGTCGAACAGGTCCGGCGCGATGCCGGTGGCCTCCTCCAGGATCGTCGAATAGCGTTCGATCGCCACCAGGCAATAGTCGAGGTCGGTGATCATCCTGCCGTCGCGGCAGAGCTTGCCGCCGTGGACGCCGATCCCGGGCTGCCCGAGCAGGCCCGGCGGAGCATTGGCGACCACCAGGTAGCCGCTGCCGGTGCCGGGGAGCGCCCGGCCGTCCTCGGCCTGCACCAATGCCTGCAGCGTGCTGAGCCCGACCAGCGACCCGAAGCCGGCATAGACCGCCCGCACGACGTCCAGCGCCGGGTCCACCGCCTTGGCCGCCGGCAGGATCGCGCCAGCGGTTTTCGACAGGTCGCCGACCACGTCCAGCAGGGTCGCCACCACATCGTTGCCGGGAACGCTGTACAGCCCGACGAACAGCGACAGGTTGCCGACCCCGACGGGAGTCGGCGGGACGATCGGCAGGTTGCGCAGCTCGACCCAGGCCGGCTTCGCGTCGGCTTCGTTCAGCGCCCCGGCGGACTTCAGCTTCGCGGTGATCTCGCGCGGTCCGATGGAGAACGGCAGGCTGCGGTCGCGGCCGCGCTGCCGGAACTCGGCCAGGCTCACGAACAGCGGGAAGCGCTGGGTTCCGAACTGCCGGGCGTTCACGACGTGCAGGCCGGCCAGCCGGACCGCGAAATACGATCCGCCGGACTGGAACCTGTCGCCGTTCACCAGGGCCGGGAACGGGTCATCCTGCACCCGGTCGGAGGGCACCATCTCGGCCGCCTTGCGCTCGACATCGGCGCTGCGCGCCACACTCAGGGCATTCCAGAACCAGTCGAGCATTGCTCAGTCTCCCACTCCGAGGTCGGGTTGCGCCCAGTTGTCCTGCTGCACGACCAGCATGGCCGACAGGAAGGCCGGACGGTCGGGGGTGAGCACGCGCACCGCCCCGAGATAGGCGCGGCCGAGCGGCATGCCGGCCGCCAGCTGCTCGTGCAGGCGCGTGCAGAACGTGGTCGCCTCGCTCGACTTGACCTCCCAGCGGAAGCCGATGGTCGCCGGCACGCCCTCCTGGGCAGCCCGGAAGACGCCGTGCGACGAGGCACCCTCGCAGGACGACAGGATCAGCAGGGACGCCTGCGCGCGCCGGAGGATCTGGGCGAACCGGCCCATCGACAGGCCGGTCAGGCGTCCCGCCCGGTCGCCCGGCAGTACGAGGAACACCTCGTCGTCGTCCGAGCGCACGCTGTGTCCGCAGAAATGCACGATGTCCCACGGGCCGTCGCCGATCGCCGCCTCCAGCGCCGCGATCGCGTCGGGGCCGGACTCCAGCACGCAGGATTCCGCCGGTCCGCCGGCACCGCGGCCGCGGGCGGCCTGGATGGCGTCGATCTCGGACTGCAGGTCGGGCAACCGTCGGAAGCCCTTGGAGTCTTCGCCCCGGAACCGGTGCTGCCCCACCCGAAGGCTGCCGCCGCCGGTGTCGGACTTGATCGCCAGCACCCGCCCGGTCAGCTGCGAACTCGCCGGCAGTGCCGCACTGCGGCTCATGCTGACGGTGGCCTCGGCCGGCCGCAGCAGGATGCGGCGGGCCAACGGCGACATGTCGCGGACGAACTTCTTGCGGCCGCGGTCGAGGATCGCCTCGAAGGGCACGTCGGGGAACGCGACCCGGTCGGTGACGAAGCGGAAATGGATGTCGTCCATCGAGCGCACCAGGCCGAGGCAGGTCTCGATCGCCTTCCGCTGCGGGTCGCTGACCAGGTACTGGTGCAGCCGCTCGCCGACCGCGCGCAGGCGGGCCGGCCAGCCGTCATTGACCCGGGGCTCCCCGGGGGCGTCGTATTTGTAGAGTTCCCAGGGATGGAACTCCGTCTGCGCGTCCTCGAGGAACGGCCGCATGTCGGAGGCCACCGGCACGTCGGCGAGGACCCTGCCGTCGGCGAGGGACACGCGCACCTTGACCGCCTCGACCCCGATGAAGATGTCGACCTGGGCCCAGGGCTGCGGGCCGGGCGCGCCGGTGCCGGCCCCACCGAGCGCCGCGCGGATGCTGTCGATCGATTCCTCCTCGATCACCGTCACGTCCGCGGTGCTCGCCGCGAAGCGCTGCAGCAGGTCCAGGCGGACGGGGGCGGCGAACAGGACGGGAAGGGTGCGGCGGTGGCCGCGGAGATTGATCGCAAGCTCGCGGGCGGCATAGCCCGGCAGCGACACCAAGCCATGGCCGCCGGCTCCGGCATGGAAGCCGTAGATCAGCACCGCGGCGAACGGATCGTCGCCTTCGGCGTCGAGCGCCGCCAGCGCCGCGGCGTCGTCGGCACAGCCGACCAGCCGCAACTGGTCGCCCGGTGCCGTGGCATCGGCGGTGCCTCCGGGGTCTTCGAGCAGCATCGACATCGCCTGCAGCCAGGCGGGATCGGAGCCGACGAGGAGCAGGCGTTCAGGCATGGCCGGCCACCGTGGCTCGTGGCCGGCTGATGGCCGCCGGCCAGGTGAGGCGCAGCGTCAGCCGGCCGGCCGGCCGGCCGATCCGCAGCGAGCCGCCGTTGCTCTCGACCACCCTGCGCACGGTCGACAGGGCATGCGCCGTCGCCTCCTGCGCGTCGGCCTGGGCGCGGGCGAGCGGGTCGGCGGCGCCTGCCGCGGATGGCAAGCCGCTGCCGGAGCCGCCCGGAACGCCGGCCGACAGGTCCAGGACGATCTGCCGCGCGGTTGCGCCCGCATGCACCGCGACCGGACCGCGCGGGTCGCGGGTGGCGAGCAGGTAGCCGATGGTCGATCGCAGGACGAATCTGAGGCGGTCTGGATCGCCCCAGGCCGCGGGCACCGCCTCGTCGCAAGTCAACTCCACGGCGCGACGGTCCTCTTCCGGCAGGTCGCCCAGAAATCCCTCCAGGATCGATGTGATGTCGACCGCCACCGGCGTGCCGACCGGTGCCCGCTCGAACTCCAGGCCGGCGACCAGGCGCTCGTAGGTGATGTCGGTCTTGGCGAGGCTGGAGCGCGCCCTGGACAGCAGGCCGAGCAGGACAGGGTCGCCGTCGACCAGCCCACCGGCCTTGGCGACCAGCGCGCTGGCCAGCAGGAGCGGGCCACGGGTCTGCTGCGCCACGCCCTGGACGGTCGCCCGCATGTATTCGAGGTTGGTCATCCAGTCCCATGCCCTGGGATCCGACAGCCGCCAGATCCGCCGGTTGAAGGCGTCCTCGGCCTCGCGCGACGAGGCGACGACGTGGCGCTCGACGCCGTCGGCGCCGCGCAGGCGGAGCGGCGTGGCGGCGACGTGGCCGGTCGCGAGGATCCCCTTGGCCGCCTCGTCGGCGGCGAACCGGGCGAGCGGCGTACCGCGCAGTGACCGGTAGACCCGCCCCGTCGGCGGTCCTGCAGCACCGCTGGCGCCGGCGATGTCCTCCTCCTCCGGGGCGCCGAGCAGCCGGCCGGCGAGCCCGTTCAGCCGGGTGATCCGGTTGGCCTGGTCGACCACCACGACACCCTGGTCCAGGTTCTCGATCAGGGCGCGGTTCAGGCGCATCTCGAACCACAGCGCCAGCGACTTCTGCGCTTCCTCGATCAGGCCGCCGAGCTCGACCTCGTCCGGATGCTGGAACGCTCCGACCTCGCTGGATTCGCAGTCCAGGATCCACTCGACCCCGTCCTCCAGCAGGATCGGGTAGCAAAGACAGGAGCGGGCATCCGGCAGCGACTGGACGTAGCCGTGCCGGGACCGCCGGGTGGTGTCCTCGACGCGGACCGGCTGCCCGGTCTTGAGTGCCCGGCCCAGCACGCCGTCGGCGAAGCCCTGGGAGTATCCGTCCTCGAGCAGCATCCGCTTGTCTGAGGCATTGTGCTGCTGCACCAGCTCGAAGCGGCCGCGCGCATGCGCCACCCGGAAGATCGCGGCGTAGTCCCAGCGGTACCACTCGCACACCCTGACCACGGCGGTCCGCGCGACCTCGTCGGGATCCGCCTTCCGCTCGAAGAGGTCACGGATCTCCTGGCGGAAGGCGGCGGCACGGCTGCGATAGGCGTGTCGCACCAGCCGCAGGGCACCGGCGACGTCGAGCCGGCTCAGCACCTGCTGGTCCGCGGCCTCGAAGGGGGCGCCGTCCTTGCGCGCGAAGGTCAGGCTGCTGACCACCTGTCCTCCGGCCTCGTGCAGTGGCACCACCAGGAAGCTGCGCGCGCCGCGCCGCAGATAGGTCTGGATCACCATGTTGCCGCGCAGACCGCGAAATGCCGGGTTCGCCCGGAAGAAGCCGTCGACGCTCGGCACAGCCAGGACCTCGCCGGCCAGCAGGGACTGCAGCGCCGCCGGAACCCTGATCCACCGTGCCGGCCAGTCGAAGCGCCGGCCGTCGTCCACGGCGTAGTGGCCGCGCACGAGGATCTGGTCTGCGGCCTCGGGGAGCGTTGGCTCGCTCGCGTACTCGGCGAAGGTCGCGATGTCGAACGCCACGAAATCCCGCAGCACCGCCAGCATCCCGTCCAGCATCGCTTCGGGCGGTTGCGGCGGGTCGCAGGCGCGCCGGAGGTCGAGGGCGCCGAGAGCGAGCTTCACCACGTCGGGCGGGCTGCGCAGCATGAGCGGTACCGGCCTCCGAGCCGCGGCGCTTCCCCCGGAGCAGCCACCGGAAGGGTAGCGCATTAACCAATTAAGTCGAGATAAATTAGCCGGGAATGCAGTGGCTGCAGCCCTCTTCCGGAGGTGTCCCCGGCGGCGGCTTGTGCCCCTGCCGTGCGCGCCATAGTTTCACGAGGTCAGAAGATGGAGGCCGACATGAACGTCCGCGAGATCCTGCAGGCCGGGCCGGTGATCCCGGTGGTCACCATCGACGATGCGGCGCGGGCGCCGGGCCTGGCGCGGGCGCTGCTCGCCGGCGGGATCAGGGTGATCGAGGTGACCCTGCGGACGCCGGCGGCGCTGGCGGCGGTGCGGGCGATCCGCGACCAGGTTCCGGACTGCATCGTCGGCATCGGCACGCTGCTGGACCGCGAGCAGATCGCGCCGGCGGTCGAGGCCGGTGCGGTGTTCGCGGTGTCACCCGGGTTCGATGCGGCCCTGGTGGCACCGGTGGCGCAAGCCGGGCTCGCCTACCTGCCGGGCATCCAGACCGTGTCCGAGGCGATGGCGGCGCGCCGCGCCGGACTCGACACCCTGAAGTTCTTCCCGGCCAAGGCGGCCGGCGGCACCTACGCCCTCGACCAGATCCGGCCCGTGCTCCCCGACATCGCCTTCTGCCCGACCGGCGGCATCGGCGCCGAGGACGCGCCGGCCTACCTGAAGCTGGCGAACGTGCTGTGCGTCGGCGGCAGCTTCCCGGCCCCGAACGACGCCATTCGCGACGGCGACTGGGCGCGCATCGAGGACCTGGCGCGCAAGGCAGCGGCGCTGAAGGGGTGAGCCTCGACATGACCGACAAACCGACACTCGTCCTCTACCACGCCGTCCCCTCGCGCTCGTCCATCGTGCACTGGATGCTGGAGGAGGTCGGGCGTCCCTATGAGCTGCGGTTGCTCAACCTGAAGACGGGTGAGAACCGGACGCCGGAGTATTTGGCGGTCAACCCGATGGGCAAGGTGCCGGCGCTGCTGCACGACGGCGTGGCGATCACCGAGGCGTCGGCGATCTGCTGCCACCTGGCCGACGCCTTTCCGGAGGCCCGCCTGAACATCCCGGTCGGCGATCCCCGGCGCGGTCCGTACCTGAAGTGGCTGTTCTTCTCGCCGGCTTGCATCGAGCCGGCGATGACCGACGTGGCACTGAAGCGCGAGGCGCCGCCGCGCTCGATGGCCGGCTACGGCGACTTCGACACCCTGGTCGGCGTGCTGGCGGATGCGTTGCGCACCGGGCCCTACCTGCTCGGCGAGACCTTCACCGCCGCCGACGTGGTGCTCGGCTCGACCCTGCGCTGGGCGATGCTGTTCGAGCTGATGCCGAGCCGCGACGAGTTCGTCGCCTATGCCGGGCGGCTGGCGGCGCGGCCGGCGCTGCAGCGCGCCGAGAAGACCGACGCGGATCTCGCCGCGAAGGCGGGATAGCGGCTCAGCCGGCCGCCGCCGCCGGCTGTGCCAGGAATGCCTCGACCTCCTCTCGGCCGGGCGCGCCGAGCCGGCCGCCGAAGCGGGTGACCTTGATGGCGGCGGCCGCCGCCGCGAAGCGCATGGCCTCGGCGACCGGCCGGCGCTCGGCGATCGCCAGCGCGTAGGCGCCGTGGAACACGTCGCCGGCCGACAGCGTGTCGATTGCGGTGACCGGGAAGCCCGGCTGAAAGTGGGCTCCCCCGCCGGCAATCCAGCGCACGCCTTTGGCCCCGAGGGTCACCGCCACCACCGCCGCGCCGGGCAGCCGTGCCGCCAGCGCCGCCAGGTTGCCCGACGGCTCCAGCAGCGCCAGCCCCGGCTCCGAGCACACCACGTGGTCGGCGCGGCCGGCCAGGTCGCACAACACGGCGGCATCTGCGACGTCGGCGTCGAGCACCGCCGGCACGCCGGCGGCGCGGGCGGCGTCGAGGGCGGCGGCCGCCCCCTCCGGCCAGCGGGTGTCGACCAGCACGGCGCCCGCGTCCGCCAGCCGGTCGAGCGGCAGCCAACCTGGCTCGCGCGGCATCTGCGGGTCGTAGAACGGAACGATCAGCCGCTCGCCGGCGGCGTCGACGATGATCGTGGAGATCGCAGTACGTCGGCCCGGCACCACGCGGACCATGGAGACGTCGACGCCCTCGGCCGCCAGGTCGCCCAGCCAGCGCGTTCCGGCGTCGTCGTCGCCGACCCGGCCCCAGATGCCGGCGCGACCGCCGAGCCGGGCGATCGAGGCCGCCGCCGCCGAGGCCATGCCGGCGCCGAACACCGCGCAGGCGTCGGCCAGAACCTTGCCGTGCGGCGGGATCGCCGGCACCCGCAGCACCGTGTCCAGGGTGGCCGCGCCGAGGCACTGCACATAGGCGGACGTTTCGGCGGACGCCCGGCTGTTCTGCGCCGGAATCGTATCGGCCATGCGTGGATTTCCTCTGGTGCGCAAACGCGGTTTCGACTACCTGTTCGCGCACTGTATCAGAGGACGCCCACGGGTATGACCCAGCCGACGAGCCGAGATCAGCAGCGACGACGAGCAGCACCCTGCGGTGCTGCTGCGCGACGACGCGCCCACGACTGATCCCGCCCGGCTGCGCCGGAGCGGGCTTCTGCCCCCTCTCCGGTCCAGGTGTCCAAGATGTTCCAGATCCGCTCCGAACTGCCATCCGATGGCGCCGCCATCGAAGCCCTCAACGACCTCGGCTTTGGCCCCGAGCGGCGCGGCCGGACCGTGTACCGGCTGCGGCTCGGCGCCCCGACCCTCGGCTTCATTGCCGCCGACCCGGAGAGCGACCAGCCGCTGGCGACCCTGCGGTTCTGGCCGGTGATGGCGGGTCTCGACCGCTCGGCACTGCTGCTAGGCCCGCTGGCGGTGTCGCCGGACCGGCGCGGCCAGGGTCTCGGCCGGGCGCTGGTCGGGCACGGCCTGTCGATGGCGCGCGACCGCGGCTGGCGGTTGTGCCTTGTGTCGGGCGATCCCGACTACTACCGGCCGTGGGGCTTCGAGCCGGCGGCACCCTTCGGCTTCGCGATGCCTGGGCCGATTACCGCCGGCCATCTCCAGGTCAAGGCGCTGATTCCCGACGCGCTCGCCTGCCTGCCGCGCGGCGACGTACTGCGCGTCCTGCCCTGGAGGGGGCATCGACGGGACGATGCCGACGGCGATGCCGTCATGAGCCACCGCAGGCTGCGCGTCGGCTGACGGTCCGGCCGCATGCCTTCCGGGGTCATGCTGCTCGGCTGGGGCGTCGAGGTCTGGGCGCTGACCGCGGCGGCCGCGCTGGTGGCCGGCGTGGTGCGCGGCTACACCGGCTTCGGCTTCGCGCTGATTCTGGTCACCGCCGGCTCGGTTCTCGCACCCCCCGCCGACATCGTGCCGATCTCGGTCGTGCTCGACCTGTTCGCCGGCTTCCGGCTGCTGCCGCATGTGCGCGGCGAGGTCGACCGCCGTGGTGCGGCGCTGATGGTGCTGGGCGCCCTGCCGGCGATCCCATTGGGGGCGATGGCGCTGGCGGTGCTCGACGCCGACGCGGTGCGGCTGGGCATCGGCATCGCCGTGCTGCTGGCGACCGTGGCGATCGCGTCGGGGATCGGGCTGAAGCGGGTGCCGGGAATCGGTCTGAAGCTCGGCACCGGCGTCGCCATGGGGCTGCTGTCGGGGTTCGCCGGCATTCCCGGGCCGCCGATCATCCTGCTGTACCTGTCCTCGCCGCTGCCGGTCGGGATGCTGCGGGCGACCGCGGTCGCGGTGTTTCTGGCGATCGACCTGATCGCGCTCGCCACCATGGCGGCCTACGGGCTTGTCACCGGGGAGCTGCTGCTGCGCTGCCTGCTGCTGGCGCCGCTGGTCGAGATCGGCCAACGGCTGGGGCACCGGCTCTACGGCCTGGCCGACCCGGCGGCGGTGAAGCGCGCCGCCCTGGTGCTGCTGGCGGTGCTGGCGGTGGTGGCGATCGCCCGGGCCAGCTTCTGAGAGGGCCGTGAGACTGCTGCTCGACCGGCCGAGGTCGACACCGCTCCTTGCGCGCGCAGTGCTGCGCTATCCTCGCCTGGGCGAGGGGAGGGTGCGATGAAGGATGTCCGTGACGACGCCGGCGGGTTCGCGTCGGCGCTCGCCGTGATCGGCGGCGAGTGGAAGGCACAGATCCTGGCGGAACTGCATGTCGCGCCGCGGCGCTTCGGTGCCCTGCGGCGGCGGCTGCCGGGCATCGGCGAGCAGATGCTGCTGCAGCGGCTGCGCGAGATGGAGGCCGACGGACTGGTCCACCGCGAGGTGCTTCCGGCGCTGCCGCCCAGGGTGATCTATTCGCTCACCGATATCGCCGCGTCGCTGAACGCCGCGGTGCTCGCGATGTCGGAGTGGGGAAGGCGGTACCAGGCGTGGAGCCGGTCGCGACAGCCGACGGTCGCCGCGGCGGCGGACGCCCTGCCGGAAGAGGGAGCCGGACCCTCCGAGCGTGAGGAGGGTCCGGCCCCGTGACCGTCGCGGGGGGGGATGGGGATCAGCGCAGCGCCGACCCCTCCCGGACGATCGTGAAGCGGGCGGTGCAGACACTTCGGGTCGCGATCGCGACGCTCTCCCAGGCCTTCCTGGCGTCGCCGGGGTCGCCGTAGGGCCCCATGATCTTCTCGGTGCCATCCAGCAGCTTGTCGAAGGCGGTGGACTCGTATTCGCCGCCGATCACCCAGTAGCGTTCAGACATGGCTTGTTCCTCCTTAGCTCGGGCCGTTGGTGGGGGGCCGATCACTCGGCGGCGACGTGCAGCGACGCCGCCGGCCGGAACTGCGCCTCTTCGGTCGACTCGTGCAGGGCGGTGGTCGAGGCATCGGCGCCCTTGATGGCCACCGACACCGCGTCGAAGTAACCGGTGCCGACCTCGCGCTGGTGACGGGTCGCGGTGTAGCCGTTGCGCTCGGAGGCGAACTCGGCGTTCTGCAGCTCGGAGTAGGCGGCCATGCCGCGCTCCTTGTAGCCGCGGGCCAGCTCGAACATGCCGTGGTTCAGGCTGTGGAAGCCGGCCAGGGTCACGAACTGGAACTTGTAGCCCATGGCGCCGATCTCGCGCTGGAACCGCGCGATGTCGTCCTTGTCGAGGTTGGCCGACCAGTTGAACGACGGCGAGCAGTTGTAGGCCAGCATCTGGTCGGGGAACTCCTTGCGGATCGCCTCGGCGAAGCGCCTGGCCTGCTGCAGGTTGGGGGTCGAGGTCTCCATCCACAGCAGGTCGGAGTAGGGCGCGTAGGCCAGGCCCCGGACCACGCAGCGCTCGAAGCTGTTGCCCTCCTTGAGGCGGTAGAAGCCCTCGGACGTCCGCTCGCCGGTCAGGAACGGCCGGTCGCGCTCGTCGACGTCGGTGGTGATCAGCTTGGCGCTCTCGGCGTCGGTGCGGGCGACCACCAGGGTCGGCACGCCCATGACGTCGGCGGCGAGGCGGGCGGCATTCAGGGTGTTGACGTGCTGCTGCACCGGGATCAGCACCTTGCCGCCCATGTGGCCGCACTTCTTCTCCGACGCCAACTGGTCCTCGTAGTGGATGCCGGCTGCCCCCGCCTCGATGTAGGCGCGGGCGAGCTCGAAGGCGTTCAGCACGCCGCCGAAGCCGGCCTCGCAATCGGCCACGATCGGCGCGAACCAGTCGGTGTCACCCTTCCCCTCCATGGTCTGGATCTGGTCGGCGCGCATCAGCGTGTTGTTGATGCGGCGGACCAGCTCGGGGCCGGAATTGACCGGGTACAGGCTCTGGTCGGGATACATGGCGCCGGCGACGTTGGCGTCGGCCGCGACCTGCCAGCCGGACAGATAGATCGCCTTCAGCCCGGCGCGCACCTGCTGCATCGCCTGGTTGCCGGTCAAAGCACCCAGCGTGTTGACGTAGGGCTCGGTCCTCAGCAGCTCCCAGAGCCGCTCGGCGCCGCGCCGCGCCAGCGTGTGCTCGACCCGTAGCGAGCCGGACAGCCGGCGGACGTCCTCCATGCTGTAGTCGCGGCGGATGCCGTCGAAACGACCCGGCGCGCTGCGGGTGCGATCCTCGAACTCCTTGGTCATCGGCTGGTTCTCCTCGGGGCCGGTTCGGCGGTGCGCTCGGTAATGACGCGCCGCAACATGGTGGCCATATGTTCACCAAAGACTCCGAAGGGCCATAACCCGTTGCATGAAAACGAGTAACACCGTCTCAGGTGTAAGAATAAAAATTTGTAATTTGTAATGTTTGTAAAAACTGTCGCGTCCGCACAGGCTATTTCGTAGACTTTCGAAAGACGCAACCGAGGAGGCCGGCCAGCCGATGGCGACCGAACGGCTCGACCGCAAGGCGATGCTCGGCCACAAGATCCGCCGGTTCCGGCTCGACCAGGGGCTGAGCCAGACCGAGATGGCGGCGCAGATCGGCATCTCGCCGAGCTACCTGAACCTGATCGAGCACAACCAGCGCCCGGTTACCGTGCCGCTGCTGTTCAAGCTCGGCAACGCCTTCGACATCGACCTCAAGGAGTTCGCCGAGGATGACGACCAGCGGCTGGCGGCCGGATTGTCGGAAGTGTTCGGCGACCCGCTGTTCGAGGGCCAGGGCGTGTCCGACCGCGAGATGCGCGAACTGGTGGCCGCAGCCCCGGCCGCCGCCCAAGGCGTGCTGACGCTGTACCGGGCCTATCGCCGGATCTGGGAGAGCGCGCAGGCGCTGGCGCATGAGGCCGGCGGCACCGGCGACGGCCCGCTGCCGCCCGACAGCCCGGTCGAGGCGGTGCGCGACGTGCTGGAGGCCGAGGCCAACCACTTCGAAGACCTGGAGGGGGCCGCCGAGGGGCTGTGGGACGACGCCCAACTCGACCGCGACGCGCTGTTCGCCGGCCTGCGCGACCACGCCAAGGCGGCACTCGGCGTCGAGGTGCGGGTGATGCCGGTGGAGGTGATGGGCGACACGCTCCGGCGCTGGGACTACCACCGCCGCCGCATCCTGATCTCCGAGACGCTGCTGCCGTCGGCCCGGGCCTTCCATCTGGCGGTGCAGATCGCCCTGATCGGCCACCGCGAGCGGCTCGATCGCATCGTCGAGCGGGTCGAGCTGCCGAGCGACGAGGCTCGCGGGCTGTTTCGCATGACGCTGGCCAACTACTTCGCCGGCGCGGTGATGATGCCTTACGGCGCGTTCCTGCAGGCCGCCAAGGACCTGCGCTACGACATCGAGGCGCTGCGCCGGCGGTTCGGGGCCAGCGTCGAGCAGGTCTGCCATCGGCTGACCACCATGCAGCGCTCCGGCGCCCGCGGCGTGCCGTTCTTCTTCCTGCGGGTCGACAACGCCGGCAACATCTCCAAGCGGCTGTCCGGCGGCGGCTTCCAGTTCGCGCGGTTCGGCGGCACCTGCCCGCGGCTGGTGGTGCATGACGTGTTCCGCAGCCCGAGCCAGGTGCTCACGCAGGTCGCCCGGCTGCCCGACGACACCACCTTTCTCATTCTCGCCCGCACCCTCGACCCGTTCGGCGGCGGTCGCGACCGGCTGCAGCCGCGCTACTCGATCGCACTCGGCTGCGATCTGAAGGACGCCCGCCACCTGGTCTACGGCGACGGCATCGATGCCAAGCGTCCCGATGCCGTCACCCCGGCGGGTGTGAGCTGCCGGGTGTGTGAGCGCCTCGACTGCACCCAGCGCGCGCATCCGCCGGTGAACCACCGGATCCGCGTCGACCAGGCGCTGCGCCGGGCTCAGCCCTTCGATTTCGTGCGGTAGGTGGGGGGCGCCGCTCAGCCGGTCGCCTCGTCCAGCCAGCGCAGCGTCGCCTCCGCGAAGGTCGGTGCCGCCTCCGGAACGTACTGGAACAGCAGTCCCGGCTCGTTCACCTCGGCCTCGAGCAGCAGCAGCCGGCCGTTCCGCGGCACCGCGTCGCAGGTCACCAGGGCGACGGCGGTCATCATTGTCCTCGTGCACGAGCGGCGGCGGTTGCGCGGTTCGGGGTCCAGTCCCGGGTGATCCGCACGACCAGGCCCTCGTCGGTGCCGAGCACCAGGGTCCGGCCGTCCGGCGACCAGGCGAGTGCGGTAATCTCGCCGTTGCCGGGCCGCTTGACCAGTTCCGGCAGCGATCGGTCGAGCGGCACCAGGAGCACCGTGCCGTTCTCGTAGCCGGCGGCGACGGCGGATCGTGATGGATGCCCGGCGACCGCCGTGACCAGGCAGCCCAGGGCGGGTCCCGCCTCCACCGGCGGCTTGCCCATCGGCCCATGCCGTCCGGCGAACGGCCAGCAGACCACGGCCTCGGCGCCGCCCGTCGCCAGGAAGCGGCCCTCGGGCAGCCATGTCGTCGACTTCACCTTGACCGGATAGCCAGACATCTGCATGTCGACGCCGTCGCGCATCCGCCAGCCATGCAGGGCGTTCTCCTGCGTCGCCGATACCAGGAAGCGCCCGTCAGGGCTCCAGGTCAGCGCCAGATGCGAACCGACCCAGGCGAGCCGCCGCGGCCTACGCCGCGCGCTGCCGGCGGTCGGCCAGACGGTCACCCCGCCGTAATGCGATGCCGCGAGGCGTTGTCCGTCCGGATCGAAGGCGAGGCCGGCCACCGTGGATGGATGCTCCAGCGCCGGCGCGGAAGTGCCGTCGGCCGCCAGCAGATGCACCGCCCTGCCGGTCGCGGCGGCGCGCCAGCGGCCCTGTCGCGACACCGCCACCTGATCGATCCAGCGGCGGGGGCACGCCAGCAGCGTGTCGACGCTGCCGTCGCTGGCCACCCGGGCGAGGACCCCGTCGTCGCCGCCGGACAGCACCGACCGGCCGTCCAGGTCGACGGCCAGGGCCAGGCAGGCTCCGGCATGAACGGCCGAGAAGCGGAAGGCACCGGTGTCGCCGGGCGGCGCCATCGCCACCCGGCCGTCGCCGAGGCCCACGGCGAGCGAGCCGTCGTCGAGTGCGACCGCCGCCACCACATGGGTATCGAGCTGTGTGCTGGATCCGCCGTCGTCCGACAGCGCCGCCGGAAGGCGGCCGGCGGGCCCGCTCATGCCGCGCAGGCCTCGAAGCCCCGTCGCAGTCCCTCGGCGTCCAGGTCGCGTCCGATGAAGACCAGGCGGCTCTCCCGCCGCTGCGCGGCCGCCCAGGGTGTGTCGAAGCCGCCTTCCATCAGCATGTGGACCGCCTGCACGACGAAGCGCCGGTCCTGGCCGGCGATGGCGAGGATGCCCTTGGTCCGCAGCAGGTCGGCGCCGCGCTCGGCGAGCAGGCCGCGCAGCCAGACCGTGAATCGATCGGGATCGAGCGGCCGGTCGCTCCGCAGGCAGACGCTGGCGATCGCATCGTCGTGATGATGGTGATCGCCCTCCAGGAAGTCGGGCTCGGCGGTCAGGATCCGGTCGAGGTCGAAGGCACGGCGGTCGAGCACCGTGGCCGGATCGATCGCGCAGCGTTGCGTCCGGTGTATGGCCGCCGTCGGGTTGACCGACCGGATCCGGCGCTCGACCCGCTCCAGGTCGTCCTCGGAGACGAGGTCGGTCTTGTTCAGCAGGACGACGTCGGCGAAGGCGATCTGCTCGCCGGCCTCGTCGCTGTCCGCGAGCCGGTCCTCGAGATGGCGCGCATCGACCACGGTGACGATGGCGTCGAGCCGGGCGCGGCGGCGGACCTCGTCGTCGACGAAGAAGGTCTGCGCCACCGGGGCCGGATCGGCGAGGCCGGTCGTCTCGATCAGGATGCCGTCGAGGCCCTTGCGCTTCAGCAGCCCGCCGAGAATGCGGATCAGGTCGCCGCGCACGGTGCAGCAGATGCAGCCGTTGTTCATCTCGAAGACCTCCTCGTCGGCGTTGACGACAAGGTCGTTGTCGATGCCGATCTCGCCGAACTCGTTGACGATGACGGCGTACTTCTTGCCATGCGGATCGGTGAGGATGCGGTTGAGCAGCGTCGTCTTGCCGGCGCCGAGGTAGCCGGTCAGCACGGTGACGGGGATCTGTGTCATGGCGTGTCTCCCATGGTGTGGGGGCAGACGGCGGGCAACGTCAGCCGATGACGGCCTTGGCGATCTCGCCGACGTTGTGCCGGAACATGTCGAGGTAGGTCGGGGCCGGCCCGTCGGGCCCGGACAGCGAGTCCGAGTACAGCGTGCCGCCGACCACCGCCCCCGCCTCACGGGCGAGCTGCTCGATCAGCTTGGGGTTCGAGATGTTCTCCACGAACAGGGCACGGATGCCCTCCTGCTTCATCTGGCGGAGGAGCGTCGCCAGTTCCCCGGCCGACGGCTCGCTTTCGGTGCTGAGGCCGACGGGTGCGTGGAACTCGACGCCGTAGGCGCGGCCGAAGTAGCGGAACGCGTCATGCGACGTGATGACCTTGCGGCGGTCCGCGGGGGCGGCGGCCAGGAGGCGGCGGATGTCCCGGTCCAGCGCCGTCAGCTCGCGGTCGTAGGCTTTCGCCCGGAAGCGGTATTCGTCGGCGTTCGCTGCATCGGCGCCGACCAGCGCACGCGCGATGTTGGCCACGTAGACACGGCCGTTCGCCAGATCCTGCCAGGCGTGCGGATCGTGCTCGTCGTCATCGTGACCATGGGCGTGGGGTCGGGCCGCGGCTCCCTGGGTGCCGTGCGCGGGCTCCTCCTCGGCCTCCAGCGGCGTGATCCCGTCGCTGGCGACCACCCGCGGGCCCTTGTAGCCCGAGGCCTTCACGAGGCGGTCGATCCAGCCCTCGAAGCCGAGGCCGTTGGTAATCACGAGGTCGGCCTTCGCCAGCGCGCGGGCGTCGGCCGGGGTCGGTTCGTAGACGTGGGCGTCGCCGTCGGGCCCGACGAGCGTGGTGATCTCGACGTGCTCTCCTCCGACGACGCGCACCATGTCGGCGAGCACGGTGAAGGTGGCGACGACGCGGAGCTTGCCGGCGGCGTATGGCCGCCGGCCCTGCGTCAGGCCCAGGGCGATGCTGGCGGTGAGCAGCAGGCGGCGTGAAATGGGCTGCATGGTTGTGTCCTCTTCGGAACTCAGGCTTCGAGGTGAGGCGGTGGCAGCCAGCGTGTCCGCAGGCTGCCCTGGCTGCCGAGGGCGACCGAGGCGATATAGACGCCGCCGGCGACCAGCACGATCGCCGGGCCGGACGGCAGGTCGAGGTGAAAGGACAGCAGCAGGCCGGCGAAGCCGGACCCGAAGGCAATGGCGCTGCTGGTCGCCGCCAGGCCGATGACGTCGCGGGCCCAGAAGCGGGCGGCCGCCGCCGGAAGCATCATCAGGCCGACGGCCATCAGCGTGCCGAGCGCCTGGAAGCCGGCCACAAGGTTCAGGACCACCAGCACGACGAAGGCGATGTGGATAGCGGTGCCGGGTCCGCCGACGGCGCGCAGGAAGCCGGGATCGAGGCATTCGACGACGAGGCCGCGACCGATCCCAGCCAGCACGAACAGGGTGCAGGTGGCGATCGACGCCACCAGCACCAGCGCGGCGTCGTCGACCGCCAGGATGGTGCCGAACAGCACGTGCATCAGGTCGACGTTGCTGCCGCGGGTCGAGACGATCAGCACGCCGAGCGCCAGCGAGATCAGGTAGAAGGCGGCAAAGCTGGCGTCCTCGCGCTGCGGCGTGACGCGCGCGACGATGCCCGACAGCACCGCGACCGTCAGGCCGGCGATGAAGCCCCCCAGGCTCATGGCGAGCAGCGACAGGCCCGCGACCACGAATCCGATCGCCGCACCCGGCAGCACCGCGTGGCTCAGCGCGTCGCCCACCAGGCTCATCCGGCGCAGCACCAGCAGCATGCCGACCGGGCCCGAGCCGAGGCTGATCGCCAGGCAGGCGACCAGCGCCCGGCGCATGAACCCGAACTCGATGAACGGCTCGGCGAGGAGCGCGTAGACGGTCATCAGGCGGCGGCCCGGCGGCACACGGCGGCGCGGTCCTCCCAGGCTTCGGCCATGCGCCTGGCCTGCAGCAGATGCTCCGGGCTCAGCGCCTCGACGGTCGGACCCCAGGCGACGGGCTCGCGGGCGATCAGCAGGGCCTCGGGGAAATGCGCACGCACCTGGTCGATGTCGTGCAGCACGGCGATCACCGTGCGGCGCTCGCCGTGCCAGCGCCCGACCAGGGCGAGAAGGTCGGCCGTGGTCCTGGAGTCGATCGCCGCGAACGGCTCGTCCAGGAGGATCACCGGGCAGTCCTGCAGCAGCATGCGGGCGAACAGCACGCGCTGGAACTGGCCGGCCGAAAGCGAGGCGATCGGGCGCCCGGCGAAGCCGTCCAGGCCGACCGCCGACAACGCCTCCTCGCCCTGGCGGCGCATCGGCTTCGAGATCGCGCCGAGCAGCCCGATGCGGCGCCAATGGCCGAGCAGCACCGTCTCCTGCACGGTGATCGGGAAACTGCGGTCGATCTCGGCCTGCTGCGGCAGGTACGCGATCTGGTCGCGGCGCAGCGCGCCGCGCTCCACCCTGCCGCCGAGCGGCGCCAGGATGCCGGTCAGCCCCTTTAGCAGCGTGCTCTTGCCGGCTCCGTTCGGGCCCACCACCGCCGTCAGCGAGCCGGCCTCGAAGCGTCCGTCGAGGTGGTGGACGGCCGGATGCCGGTCGTAGCCGAGGGTGAGGTCGTGGAGGGTGAAGGCGGACGGCGTCGCACTCATGCCAGAGCCCATGCGACTGCGGTCCACAGGATGGTCGCCAGCGTGGCGGCCCAGAGCAGCCGAGGCAGCGGCCCCAGCGAGACGATGCCGGAGCCGGCCGCGGCGCCGCGCGACGGTCGGTCCCCGATGGCGTCGCTCGACGTCACGACGGCTCCTGCCGCAAGGTCGCGTCGGTGCAGCGCGAACAGGTGCCCTCGATCTCCAGCACCCGCCGTGACGGCCGGAAACCCAGGGCCATCGCCTGGGCGACCAGCAGCCGGTCGATCTGCGGATCCGCCAGTTCGGCAGTCACGCCACAGCGTGAGCAGACGTATAGGGCGTCGCGATCCTCGGTCTCGGGATGCGGCCGCGCGACATAGGCATTGCGGCACTCGACTCGCTTGACCAGCCCCTGGGCCCTCAGGAACTCCAAGGCCCGGTAGACGGTCGGAGGCGCGATCGGCCGACCGGTCCGCTGCTTCATGGCGCGGATCAGGTTGTACGCGCTGGTCGCGCCGCCCGCCTCGATGAGCAGCTCCAGAACGCGCCGCCGGATCGCGGTGAGCTGCACACGGCGCACACGGCACAGCGAGGCGGCAGCGGCCGTGGGACCATCGGACGGATCGTCGGGCGCCAGGTTTTCGAGTGACGAAGCCATCCGGCTCTCGCTTGCAATCTTATTATGCAACGTTATAACGTAACAAATATCGAGATGGCAAGGGCGCCTGGGGCCCTGCCCCTCATGAACCACGGGGGAATGCAGTCATGGACGGTGCCGTCAAAGCCAGCTTGAACCCGGCTATCCCGTCCGCCCGGCCGAGCCGTGCCGAGGCCGAGGCGGCGGTGCATACCCTGATCCGCTGGGCGGGCGATGATCCCGCCAGGGAAGGCCTCAGGGACACGCCGTCACGGGTGGTCCGGGCCTATGAGGAGTTCTTCGCCGGCTACCAGATGAACCCGGAGCGGCTGCTCTCCACCACCTTCGAGGAGACCGCCGACTACGACGAGATGATCGTGCTGCGCGACATCCGGCTCGAATCGCACTGCGAGCACCACATCGTGCCGATCATCGGCAAGGTGCATATCGGCTATCTGCCGGCGGGTCGGGTGGTCGGCATCTCCAAGCTCGCCCGGCTGGTCGACGCCTTCGCCCGTCGGCTGCAGACGCAGGAAACGATGACGGCGCAGATCGCCGACACGCTGCAGCGTGTGCTCGACCCCCGGGGCGTCGGCATCATCGTCGAGGCGGCGCATCAGTGCATGACCACGCGCGGGGTGCGGAAGCCCGGAGTGACGATGAAGACCAGCCGGATGCTGGGCTGCTTCCGCAGCGATCCCACCACGCGACGCGAATTTCTGGCCCTCGTCGGCGGCCCGGGCAATCCCGCGGCGTGACCCCGCAGAACCCCCATCCCAAGGCGAGTGTGAATCGACGATGAACCAGATCGGACCCAACCGGATTGCGCCGAAATTGCCGGTGACCGTGCTGTCCGGCTTCCTCGGCGCCGGCAAGACGACGCTGCTCAACCACGTGCTCAACAACCGCGACGGCCTGCGGGTCGCCGTCATCGTCAACGACATGAGCGAGGTGAACATCGACGCCGACCTCGTCCGGGCCGGCGGCGCCGGGCTGAGCCGGACCGAGGAGGCGCTGGTCGAGATGTCGAACGGCTGCATCTGCTGCACGCTCCGCGACGATCTCCTGGCCGAGGTGCGGCGGCTGGCCCTGGCGCGGCGCTTCGACTACCTGCTGATCGAGTCGACGGGAATCTCCGAGCCGCTGCCGGTCGCCACGACCTTCGATTTCCGCGACGAGGCCGGCGCCAGCCTCGCCGACGTCGCCCGGCTTGACACCATGGTGACGGTCGTCGACGCCGCCAACCTGCTGCGCGACTATGGATCGACCGAGTTCCTGCGCGACCGCGGCCAAACCGCCGGCGAAGGCGACGGCCGGAGCCTCGTCGACCTGATGGTCGAGCAGATCGAGTTCGCCGACGTGATCGTATTGAACAAGCTGGATGCCGCCGCCCCTCATCAGGTGGCAGCCGCGCGGCGGATCGTGCGGGCCCTGAACCCGGAGGCCGACCTCGTCGAGACGAGCCATGCGCGGGTGCCGCTCGACCGGGTGCTGGACACCGGGCGTTTCGACATCGAGCGCGCCCAGCGCCATCCGATGTGGTTCAAGGAACTGTACGGGGCCGACGATCATCTTCCGGAAACCGAGCAGTACGGCATCGACAGCTTCGTGTATCGGGCGCGCCGGCCGTTCGACCCGCAGCGGTTCAACGCCTTCGTCGGCTGGAGCTGGCTGGGGGTGATCCGCGCGAAGGGGCATTTCTGGCTGGCCACCCGCCCGGACTGGGCGGGCGAGATCAGCCAGGCGGGCGCCCAGGTCAGGACTCTGGGCCTCGGCCGCTGGTGGGCGGCGGTGCCGCGGACCCGCTGGCCGGCGGATCCGCAGTGGACCGCCCAGGTCGATTCGCTGTGGGATCCGGTCTACGGCGACCGCCGGCAGGAGATCGTGTTCATCGGCTCGGGGATGGACGAGGCCGCGATCCGTGCCCGCCTCGACGCCTGCCTGGTCGGGGACCCCGGGGCCGACCGATTCGAGCCGGCGGTCTGGCGGACCCTGCCCGACCCGTTCCCCGCCTGGGGACGGGAGGACGTCGCATGAGCAGGCTGACGCTCGACCGTTCCCTGCCGGTGGCCGGCGACCCGTCCGTGGTCGCCGTGGCACACCCCGACCATCTCCTGCGGATCCACGATCCGGATGCGCTTCTGGTTCGCTGGCCGCGGCCAGTCCCCGGCGCCCTGTGCGCCTGGCTGGATGCGCTGCCGGCGGCCAGCCTTCCCGATGTCCGGGTCAAGGTGCCGCTGGGGGCCGTGGAGGCGGCGGTGGAGGCGGCCTTCGCGGCGCGCGGCGTGGCGGCGTCGCCGGAGCGGCACATGCTGGTCGCCGACATCCTGCTGCTGGCGATGCTGTTCAGCCATGTGGAGCGCACGGAATGGCTGGCCATACGCCTGGAGGCCATCGACCACGACGCCTGCCGGCGCCCGCATGTCGACCACGTATCGACGCGGCTGCTGTGCACCTACCGTGGCTCCGGCACCGAATTCGGCCGGGTCGCCGGGCGGGTCTGGCAGGCCGACCTGGAACTGGCACGGTTCGAGGTGGGCCTGGTCAAGGGCCTGCTGCACCCGAGCCTGCGCGATGCTGCGGCATGCCGACTGGCACATCGCTCGCCGGGCTTCACGGCCGGCGATCCGTCGCGGCTGCTCGTCGCCATCGACCGGGCCGACGCCCCTTCCGCCGCCGCCTACCACTGATCGCATCGGCCGCCGCCGCCGGCACGGGACGCCGAGTCGGTGGCTGAGTGCGAGCGGTTGTTGCACACGCCGCCGATACTGCTAGCGTATGCGCCTCCGCCCGTGTCAAACGACGGCATGCGCACGCTTTTTCACTTGGCCCTGTCACCGCAGTCGCGTCTGGTCCGCCTCGTGCTCGGCGAGAAGCGCATGGAAGCGCATCTGCGCGCCGAGCCGATCTGGGACCGCCGCGAGGACTTCCTGGCGATCAACCCGGCCGGCGAGGTGCCGGTGCTGGTCGAGGACGACGGCACGACCATCGCCGGCGCCACTCCGATCGCCGAGTATCTGGAGGAGATCTGCCCGGAGCCGCCGTTGTTGCGGGGGGACCCCGCCGAGCGGGCCGAGATCCGTCGGCTGGTCGCCTGGTTCGATCGCAAGTTCGACCGCGAGGTGACCGACCTGCTGGTCGGCGAGAAGGTGCTGAAGCGCTTCCTCGGCATCAGCGAGCCGTCGAGCGAGGCGATCCGCGCCGGTCATTCCAACATCGTGATCCATCTCGACTATATCGGCTGGCTGGCGGAGCGCCGGACCTGGCTCGCCGGCGACCGGTTCTCGCTCGCCGACGTGGCGGCTGCCACCCACCTGTCCTGCGTCGATTACCTCGGCGACGTGCCGTGGGAGCGCAATGCCGAGGCCAAGGACTGGTACGCTCGGGTCAAATCACGCCCGAGCTTCCGGCCGTTGCTGGCGGATCACGTCTCCGGTCTGCGCCCGGCAAAGCACTACGCGGACCTGGATTTCTGACCGATCCTCGTCAGCGCCGCTTGACGTCCATCTCCTCCAGCCGCGCCCGCGCCGCCTCTGCCGCCGGGCCGTCCGGCTGCAGGCGCAGCACCTCCATCCAGCTCTTGCGGGCAGCGGCGCCGTCGCCGGCCAGCCGCTCCAGGATCCCGCGTTCCAGCCAGGCCTCCGGCCGCCGCGAGTCGATCTCGATCGCCCGCCGGACATCGTCCCGCGCCAGGTCGAGCGCGTCGAGGTAGCGGTAGGCCGAGGCACGGTACAGCAGCGCCTCGGCGTCGTCCGGCTCGAGGTCGAGCGCCACGTTGAGGTCGTCCACCGCTTCCCAGGACCTGCCGCGGGTGAGCCGGGTGGCCGCCCGGTCGATCCGCAACTGGTGATCCTGCGGCGCCATGCCGATCGCGCGATCCTGGAGTTGTTCGGCGCGCTCCATCCGGCCGGCCAGCTTCCAGGCCTGCGCCGCCTGCTGCAGCAGTCCCAGGCGCAGGCCCTGGTCCTGCTCCGGCGCATCGCGGAACAGGCTCTCCAGCCGCGATGCCGCCTCGTCGTACTGGCGCTTGCCCACCAGTGCCACGGCCGCGCAGTGCCGCGCCGGCAGGCCGCCACCGAGCTTGTGCCACGCCAGCGCCTCGGTGTAGGCAGCGTCCGGATCGGCCTGCGCCTGCTGGATGCAGCGGTCGTAGACGGCGGCCCGCCGGGCGTCGTCGTCCGCGCCTGCCGCATATGCCGGCATGGGACTTGCATAGACAAAAATTGCAAGGGCGATTGCACTTGCGACGACCAGGGCCGCGACCGGGGTGAACGCGGTCCTGGAGGCGTTAACCCTTCGGTAACCAGCCGGGACTAACGTTTCAAGAAGACCGCGAAGGACGGAAGCGATGATGAAGACGGGCCTCAGCACCGCCGAGAATAGCCGGCGCCTGTCCCATGAGGCTGCCGCCCAGCTCCGTGAGATCGCCCACGAGCTGCGCAATCCGCTCAATGCGCTCACCGCCATCGCCGAGATCTTCCGCGACCAGCGATTCGGCCCGTTGCCGGGCGACAAATATGTCGAATACGCCTCGCTCGCGCATGGCGCCAGTGTGCGCATGCTGGAGCTGTGCGACCGCCTGCTGCTGGAGGATCCCGCCGCACGGTCGGTCGAGACATCGCCGGTCGGCCAGGTGCTGTCCAACATCGTCCGCCTGTTCGGGCCGATGGCGGAGGAGCGGGGGGTGGCGCTCGCGCTGGACCTGCCGGATTCGCTTCCCGAGATCCGGGTGCAGTCCGAGGCGCTGACCTCCGCGGTCAACAACCTGGTGGTCAACGCGATCAAGTTCACGCCGCGCGGCGGCCGGGTGACGGTGTCGGCGCGGACCGAGGAGGCCGAGAACGTCGCGGTGCTGGTGATCTCCGATACCGGCGTCGGTATGGAGCCCGAGGACCTGGCGCGGAACATGTCGCCGGGCTGGTCGGGCGTGCAGTCGACCATCGGCGTCCATGGCGACCAGGGCAGCGGCATGGGGCTGGCCGTGGTGCGCCGGCAGGTCGAGCTGCTGGGCGGTACGCTCGAGCTGCGTTCGCGCAAGGGGCTCGGCACCTGCGCCATCATCCGGCTGCCCCTCGATCCCGGCTGAGCCGCGCAGCGCTCAAGATGCAAGCAGCCCATCGACGGTCTCGGCCAGGATCGCCAGGTCGCGGGCGGTCGACAGCCGGTGGTCGCCGTCCTTGATCAGACGGACCTGCACGTCGTCGCCTTCGATCCGTTCCGCGAGGGTCAGGGCGTGGCGGTACGGGACGTCCGGGTCGCGCATGCCCTGCAGCAGGCGGACCGGAACCGGGATATGGATCGGCGCCCGCAGCAGCAGGTGCCGCCGGCCCTCCTCGATCAGGTCCATGGTGACGACATAGGGCTCGGCGGAGTACGCCGACGGCTGCCGCAGGATGCGGTCGCGCTCCAGGGTGGCGCGCTGGCCGGCGTCGAGTTCGGCCCACATCAGGTCCTCGGTGAAGTCCGGCGCGGCGGCGATGCCGACCAGTCCGGCGACGCGCTGCGGGCGGGCCAGCGCCAGCAGCAACGCGATCCAGCCGCCCATCGACGAGCCGACCAGGATCTGCGGGCCGTCGGTGAGGGTATCGAAGGCGGCCAGCGCGTCGTCGCGCCAGCGCCCGATGGTGCCGTCCTCGAAGCGCCCCGAGGACTGCCCATGGCCGCGGTAGTCGAAACGGAGATACGCGTGCCCTCGGGCCCGCACATGCGCCTCCAGCGCGGTCGCCTTGCTGCCGGTCATGTCGGAGGCATAGCCCCCCAGGAACACCACGCCTGGCGAGCGGCCGGGCGTGCAGTGATAGGCGATGCTGGCGCCGTCGGCGGTGTCCAGGCGATGTGGCTCCAGCTGGCCCGGCGACACGGGCTGCGGCGCGTGCGTCATCGTGCTAGGGTCTCCCGGGTTTGGACCATGGATTGCTGGAAGGGCCGGTGAACGAGCCGCTCGATCTGGGTGCGACGACCGCGCCGGACTTTATCAGGATCATCGAGGATTACGAAGCGTTCCGCCGGCTCACCCCCAAGGGTGCGCCGACGGTTCTGCAGGTTCTCCCGGCCCTGGTCTCGGGCGGTGTCGAGCGTGGCACCGTCGACGTGGCGCGTGCCCTGGTGGAGGCCGGCTGGCGCGCCCTGGTGGTGTCGCGCGGCGGTCCCATGGTGCACGAGATCGAGCGCGTCGGTGCCACCCACATCACGCTCCCGGTGCATTCCAAGAACCCGCTGTCCTGGCGGTCGACCTACCACCGGCTCGTCGACCTGGTCCGACAGGAGAGCGTCGATCTGGTGCATGCCCGCTCGCGCATGCCGGCCTGGCTGGCCTGGCGGGCGGCGCGGCGCAACCGGGTGCCGTTCGTCACCACCTTCCACCAGCGCCCGGCGGCGGCCACCGCGCTGAAGCGCCTCTACAACTCGGTCATGGTCAAGGGTGACCGGGTGATTGCGATCTCGCACTACGTCGCCGAGCGGCTGGTCGCTGAATACGGCCTCGATCCGGCGCGGCTGCGGGTGATCCAGCGCGGCGTCGACCTCGGCCTGTTCGATCCCGACCGGGTGAGCGCCGAGCGGCTGGTTCGCCTGGCGGAGCGCTGGCGGGTGCCGGACGGGGTGCCGGTGGTGATGCTGCCGGCGCGGGTCACCCAGTGGAAAGGCCATGGCCTGCTGGTCGATGCGCTGGCGCGGTTGGAGCGTGGCTCGTTCCACTGCCTGATGGTCGGCGAGGACGGCGGCCGGCACAGCGTCAGGGCGGCGCTGGAGCCGAAGATCGCCCGGCTCGGCCTGACCCCGCACATCCACTTCGTCGGACGCTGCGATGACATGCCTGCGGTCTACAAGATGGCCGACGTCGTGGTCTCGGCCAGTCTCGATCCCGAGCCGTTCGGCCGGGTCATGATCGAGGCGCAGGCGATGGGCCGGCCGATCGTCGCCACGGCGCATGGCGGGGCGCGCGAGACCGTCCTGCCCGGCGAGACCGGCTGGCTGGTGCAGCCGAACGACGCCGCGGCACTGGCCGACGGCATCCGCGCGGCACTGTCGCTTGACGGCCCCGCGCGCGACCGGATGGCGGCCCTGGCGGTCGCGCATGTCCGCGAAAACTTCTCGCGCTACCAGATGTGCGCGCGGACTCTCGCGGTGTATAGCGAGCTGCTCGATGAACAGGCGGCGGCGCGCAATCCGGCCGCCGCCGTTTAACGCCCGCTGCCGCGCCGGTACCGATCGAATGCCGCATCCCCGCATCCTGGTCATCAAGCTCGGCGCGCTCGGCGACTTCCTGATGTCGCTCGGGGCGATGCAGGCGATCCGCCGGCATCACCCGGACGCCGAGCTGGTGCTGCTGACCCGCGAGCCGTATCGCGAGCTGGGGCGCTCGACGGGGCTGTTCGCCGAGGTCTGGGCCGACCCGGCGCCGCGCTGGAACCCGCTCGCCTGGCTGCGCTGGCGCGCCCGGCTGCGCGGCGCCGGCTTCATCCGCGTCTACGACCTGCAGACCTCCGACCGCTCGGCCGGCTACTTCCGGCTGTTCGGGCGCGCCCGCGTTCCGGAGTGGTCGGGCAAGGTCGAGGGCGCCAGCCACCGCCACGTCTATCCGGGCGGCCACCGCATGCATTCGATCGACCGCCAGCGCGCCCAGCTGGAGATCGCCGGGATCGCCTCTGTGCCGCTGCCCGACATGGCGTTCCTCGACGGCGAAATCGCCGGCTTCGGCCTGCCGCAGCACTTCGCCCTGCTGATCCCGGGATCGTCGCCGGAGCGGCCGGAGAAGCGCTGGCCGGCCGGGCGCTACGGCGTGCTGGCGGCACAGCTCGCGGCGCGCGGCATTGCGCCGGTGGTGATCGGCGGCGGCGGCGAGGCCGGCATTGCCGCGGCCATCCGCGCCGCGGCGCCGTCGGCGCTCGACCTGACCGGCCGCACCGACCTCGGGCAGGTGGCGGCACTCGCCCGCCGCGCGGCCGTCGCGGTCGGCAACGACACCGGGCCGACGCATCTGGCGGCACTCGCCGGCTGCCCGACCGTGGCGCTGTTCTCCGCGGCGTCGGACGCCGCCAAGACGGCGCCGCGCGGCGCGGTGGTGCGCGAGCTGCAGGCCGGGTCGCTCGACGACCTGCCGGTCGAGCCGGTGGCGGCGGCCGCCCTGGCGATCGTGCGCGATTGATTCGGCCACCAGTAAAGGTAGATTCGGCGGCGGGGAGGATCCTGTCATGGCCGTCACCAGCACCGACTACCAGCCCTTCGCCGAGCAGCACGAGGGCAAGATCGCGTGGATGTACCTGGATACCGTCGGCAAGGTCACGGTCGGCATCGGCCACATGATCCCGACCGCCGATGCCGCCGCGGCGATCCCGTTCGTGGACGGCACCGGCCAGAAGGCGTCGCCCGACGCCATCCGTGCCGCCTTCGCGGCCGTGCAGGGCGCGCAGGCCATGGTCGGGCGGGTGGCCTCGGCATTCCAGTCGCTGACCACTCTGCGGCTCGACGACGCCGGCACCGCCGCAGTGTTCGCCGGCGACTTCGCCGGCATCGTCGGTCGCACCCGCACCCTGTTCCAGGCGGTCGGCGGCGGTCTCGACAGCTACCCGGACCCGGCCCAGCTGGCGGTCATCGACATGGCCTTCAACCTTGGCCCCGACGGGCTATACGGCAAGTTCCCGAGCTTCCGCACCAAGGGACTGGCGCCGCGCGCCTACGACGTCGCCGCCCAGCAGTGCCGGCGCGGCGGCATCTCCGACGAGCGCAACCAGTGGACCTTCGACCAGCTGATGGCGGCGGCGAAGATCGAGGCAGCCGGCCGGCAGGCTTGACTGGGTGCCGCGATCTTCGCAGAAGTCGCGGATCGGGAAGGCGGCGGATCGAGGGGCATCGATGAGGGGCGGCGGATGCTGACCATCTGGGGGCGCCGCGACGCGTTCAACGTCCAGAAGGTGATGTGGCTGGTCGGCGAACTCGGGCTGGAGCACGAGCACATCCCGGCCGGCGGCGTGCATGGCGGGCTCGACGATCCCGCCTTTCTGGCGATGAACCCGCATGGACGGGTGCCGGTGATCGACGACGGCGGCACCGTGGTGTGGGAATCCCACGCGATCCTGCGCTACCTCGCCGCACGGCACGGCGGTGCCGCGTTCTGGTCCGACGACCCGGCCCTGCGCTCGCAGGCCGAGCGCTGGATCGACTGGTCGGCGACCACCCTGCAGCCGGACTTCCTGACCGGGGTGTTCTGGGGCTTCTACCGCACGCCGGAGGCGCAGCGCGACCGGGCCGCAGTGGCGGCGCGGATCGCCGCCTGCGCCCGCCATATGCAACTGCTCGACCGGGTGCTGGCCGATCGTCCCTGGCTCGGCGGCGACCGCTTCGGCCTGGCCGACATCCCGGCCGGCACCAACCTGTTCCGCTGGTTCGGCATCCCCATCGAACGTCCGGCAGTGCCGAACGTCGAGGCCTGGTACCGGCGGCTGGCCGAGCGGCCGGCCTATCGCGAGCACGTCATGCTGCCCTTCGATCACATGTTCGGGCGGCTCAGCTATTGACGGCGTCGACGACCCGGCACCCGGATCCGCCGGCCGCTCGCGGGGCCGCGGCGCTGCTGCTGTTCGTTGCCTGCATCTGCGGCGGCGGGGCGGCATCGGCCGCCGACGCCTCCGACGCCGCGGCCTACAACAAGGTCTTCTTCGAGACCTTCATGACCCGCTGCCTGTTCAGCGCGCATTCCGGCCGCGGCTACGTGACCGAGGGTATGGTCCGGCTCGACGAGCAGGCCTCCGCCCCCTGGCTCGCCGGTGCGCCGGGCCGGGTCTGGGTGCCGGACCCGGCGATGCGCGTGCTGCTGATCGTGCGCGAAGGGGCCGGATGTTCGGTGGTGTCGCAGACCGGCGACGTGAAGGCGATCGAGGACACCATCGCGCACTGGTTCGACGGCACCGGCTCGCCGTTCACCCGCGACAGCTTCGAGCGGGCCGCCGATGGCGGCTTCACCTCGCGCTACCGCAGCAACTGCACCGGCGGCACGCTGTGCAGCGTCGTGTTCAGCGCCAGCCCGCCGCGCGGCCCGGGCGGGGTGGCGCTGATGGCGACCGCTGCACGCGTCACGCCGTAGCGGCGGCACCTCTCGACGCCGCCCTTGCGACCGGGGTCGGGCCGCGTTAAGTAACCGCCGTCGACGACACTGCAGGCGATCCGATGCGCTGCTCGCGCGAGCTGACTAGCCGGCCGTCTCGGACGGACACCGTCTGAGGCGGCGCCCACCTTCCGGACCGGTCACCGCCGGCCCGCGCGGTCCCCTGTCAGTTCATCGCTTGAAGTCGAGAGACACACGATGCCCGCCATAACGCTCCCCGACGGCTCCGTCCGTTCCTATCCGCATCCGGTGACGCCGGCCGAGGTGGCCGCCGACATCGGCCCGGGCCTCGCCAAGGCCGCGTTCGTCGCCAAGCTCGACGGGCGCTTCGTCGACCTCGACCGCAAGATCGAGCAGGACGCCCGGCTGGCGCTGGTGACCCGCAAGGACGAGGCCGCGCTGGAGCACATCCGCCATGATTGCGCGCATGTCCTGGCCGAGGCGGTGCTGGAGCTGTACCCGGACGCCCAGGTCACCATCGGGCCGTCGATCGAGAACGGCTTCTACTACGACTTCCACCGTGCGGTGCCGTTCACGCCGGACGACCTGGTGGCGATCGAGAAGCGCATGCACGACATCGTCGACCGCGACGAGCGGATCGTGCGCGAGGAATGGACGCGCGACCAGGCGGTCGCCCACTACAAGGCGACCAACGAGCCGTTCAAGGTCGAGTTGGCCGAGGCGATCCCCGAAGGCGAGATCATCAGCTTCTACCGCCAGGGCGAGTTCCTCGACCTGTGCCGCGGCCCGCACGGTCCCTCGACCAAGGCGATCGGCCACGCCTTCAAGCTGACCAAGGTGGCCGGCGCCTACTGGCGCGGCGACAGCAGCAAGCCGATGCTGCAGCGGATCTACGGCACGGCGTTCGCCGAGCAGAAGCAGCTCGACGCTTACGTGACGATGCTGGAGGAGGCCGAGAAGCGTGACCACCGCCGCCTCGGCCGTGAGCTCGACCTGTTCCACGTCCAGGAGGAGGCGGTCGGGTCGGTGTTCTGGCACCCCAAGGGCTGGACGCTGTACCGGGTGATCGAGACCTACATCCGCAGCCGGCTCGACGACGGCGGCTATCGCGAGATCCGGACGCCGCAGCTGATCGACCGGGCGCTGTGGGAGGCCTCGGGGCACTGGGAGAAGTTCCGCGAGGCCATGTTCACGGCCAACGCCGACGACGACAGGGTGCTGGCGCTGAAGCCGATGAACTGCCCCGGCCATGTCCAGGTCTACAAGCAGGGCCTGAAGTCCTACCGCGACCTGCCGCTGCGGCTCGCCGAGTTCGGCGCCTGCCACCGCAACGAGCCGTCGGGCGCGCTGCACGGCATCATGCGGGTGCGCGCCTTCACCCAGGACGACGCGCACATCTTCTGCACCGAGGACCAGATCACTTCGGAGAGCATCCGGTTCTGCGACCTGCTGAAGAGCGTGTACCGCGATTTCGGCTTCGACGACATCCGCATCAAGTTCTCCGACCGGCCGGCCGTGCGGGCGGGCGAGGATGCGGTGTGGGACCGGGCCGAGGGCGCGTTGCGCGCAGCCTGCGACGCCGCCGGGCTGGAGACCACGCTGAACCCGGGCGAGGGCGCGTTCTACGGCCCGAAGCTGGAATTCGTGCTGCGCGACGCCATCGGCCGCGACTGGCAGTGCGGCACCCTGCAGGTCGACTTCGTGCTGCCGGAGCGCCTGGACGCCGAGTATGTCGGCGAGGACGGGGCGCGGCACCGGCCGGTGATGCTGCACCGGGCCATCCTCGGCTCGATGGAGCGCTGGATCGGCATCCTGATCGAGCAGCATGCCGGTCGCTTCCCGCTGTGGCTGTCGCCGCTGCAGGTGGTGGTCGCGACCATCACCAACGACGCCGACGGCTATGCCGCCGAGGTCGCGGAGGCCTGCAAGGCCGCCGGGCTGCGGGTGGCGATGGACCGCCGCAACGAGAAGATCAACTATAAGGTCCGCGAGCACTCGGAGGCCAAGGTGCCGGCGATCCTGGTGGTCGGCGCGCGCGAGGCCGAGGGCCGCAGTGTCGCGGTGCGCCGGCTTGGCGGCCAGGCCCAGGAAGTGCTTGCCTTGACCGATGCGGTTAATAAACTCAAAATCGAAGCTGCTCCGCCCAGCGGACGAGCGTGATCATCACAAGGAGATGACCCCATAGCCAGACCACCCTTCAACGCCGCGCCACCGAGCAAGGACGGGCCGCGGATCAACCGAGAGATCAACGTGCGCAGCGTGCGCTGCGTCGGCCCCGACGGCGAGATGATCGGCGTGCTGAGCCTGCATGAGGCGCTCGCGCAGGCTGAGCAATTTGGCCTCGACCTCGTCGAGGTGTCGCCGAACGCCGACCCGCCGGTCTGCAAGATCCTCGATTTCGGGAAGTTCAAGTACGAGGCCCAGAAAAAGAAGAACGAGGCCAAGAAGAAGCAGAAGGTCATCGAGGTCAAAGAGATCAAGATGCGCCCGAACATCGACGATCACGACTACCAGACCAAGATGCGCGCGGTGAACCGCTTCCTCGAAGAGGGCGACAAGGTCAAGCTGACCATGCGCTTCCGCGGCCGCGAGATGGCGCACCAGGAGATTGGCCTGAATGTGCTGAAGCGGGTGCAGGACGAACTGGCCGAGGTGGCCAAGGTCGAGGCGCATCCGAAGCTCGAAGGCCGCCAGATGATCATGGTGGTGGCCCCGCGCTGAGCTTCGGCGCGGCGGACGACCGGATTTTCGAACGGCCCGGGGCCTCCGCTCCGGGCCGTTCGGCGTTGTGTGACGAGCCGATCCGGCGGCCGCCCGTCGCGTGCTCCGTGGGATAGGCACATCCCGGAGCGGGCGGGTGGGTCCCGGCTCTCCGCGGCTTCGCCGCTCCGGCCGGGATGAGGATAAATAATAGCTTGGCCTGTACCCCTCATCCCGGCCGGAGCGAAGCGGCTACCGGATTCACACATTGTAGCTGGCCAGAGTGGAGACGCCGTCTTTGGCAGCTTGGAAGTGCAGCCAGCCTGAGAGCATGACGGCGGGTCCTGGTTTGCCATAGTAGCCTGTCCAGCCACCGAGGCGTGCGCAGACCCAGCTGGCGTAGGCGAGCGAGCGTTCGGGATGAGGGTTCT
>Ga0209347_1000371_pt1 | contig 120498 bp, 109 predicted proteins | sample AutmiccommuBRH23_FD_187382 | JGI IMG/M metagenome (GOLD analysis project Ga0209347, IMG submission 187382) | Deep subsurface microbial communities from Mt. Terri, Switzerland - Autotrophic microbial communities BRH/23 (SPAdes) (version 2) | ecosystem: Environmental > Aquatic > Deep subsurface...
TCTGCCGGCAGCAGGCCGTCCAGATCGACCATGTCCCAGGAAAGCTGGGAGCGATCCGCTTTCACATAACGTGCCGATCCTGCCATCACCGTCTCCTCCAACGACCCCGGAAGAGAATCACACCTCGTCAAACAAGGGAATCGGTCGATAACAACTATAGCGAAGAAAACATAGACAATACACCCGCCAAAGTCACATCATGGCGCGTGCAACGGCGGGCAGGTGATTTCTTCACATCCTCTCCGGCCGGGATGACGACAAGGGGAGGGTGGCCGCCTCTACATTTTTCTGACGTCATCCCGGACGCGCGCAGCGCGAGCCGGGACCCACCCGCCGCTGCGCCGTCAGCCGCAGATCCGCGCCCGCGCCGCCCGGTACTCGCGCTCCAGCCGATCCACCAGGGCCGCCGCCGGCACCACGTCGGTGACCGCGCCGATGCCCTGGCCGGAGCCCCAGATGTCCTTCCAGCTCTTCGGCTTTGAGCTGCCGCTGGCGAAGCTCATCGCCGACGGGTCGCTGGACGGCAGGTTGTCGGGGTCCAGGCCCTGGGCGGCGACCGACGGCTTCAGGTAGTTGCCGAGCACGCCGGTGAACAGGCTGGTGTAGACGACGTCGTCGGCGGCGCTGTCGACGATCATCCGCTTGTAGCCCTCGACGGCGTTGGCCTCGGCGGTGGCGATGAAGGCGGAGCCGATATAGGCGAGGTCGGCGCCCATCGCCTCGGCGGCCAGGATCGACTCGCCGCGGGCGATCGCACCCGACAGCACCAGCGGGCCGTCGAACCAGGCGCGGATCTCCTGCACCAGGGCGAAGGGCGACAGCGATCCGGCGTGGCCGCCGGCTCCGGCGGCGACCGCGATCAGGCCGTCGGCGCCTTTCTCGATGGCCTTGCGGGCGAAGCGGTCGTTGATGACGTCATGCAGCACCACGCCGCCGCAGGAGTGTGCTGCCTCATTGACCTCGACGCGAGCGCCGAGCGAGGTGATCCACACCGGCACCTTCCAGCGGGCGCAGATCTCGATGTCGCGCTCCAGGCGCAGGTTGGTGCGGTGCACGATCTGGTTGACCGCGTAGGGGGCGGCCGGCCGGTCGGGGTTGGCCTGGTTGTGGCGGTCCAGCGCCTCGGTGATGCGCTGCAGCCAGCGCTCCAGCTCGACCGGCTCGCCGTCCTTCTCGCGGGCATTCAGCGCCGGGAACGACCCGACGATGCCGGCGGTGCACTGGGCGATCACCAGGTCCGGGTTGGAGACGATGAACAGCGGCGAGCCGATCACCGGGATGCGCAGGCTCTGGAGCAGGGGCGGCAGGCTCATCGAGGTCCCTCGGAGTTGTCGACGGCGATGGTAGCAGGTCGGACCGGCGGCGGAAGCGCGCAGGCGGTATTCGATTGCTCCTGCGAGTGAGTTGCATTACAGCCGCGGCCTCGTTAGTTTTCTCGTTCCAGGCAAGGGAGTGACCGCCATGGTCGAGCAGGTCGAGGTCCGCGCGGAGCGGCGGGGGTCGCCGTATCGCCTGGTCGCGGCGATCGAGCGTCACCCATTGCTGACGCGCTGGCTTCTCGCCGGTCCGGGGGCGCTGATCGCCGCCATGCTGATCATGGCGGCAATGCCGGTGTGGCTGCCGGCAGGCGTCGCCGGAATCGACAACATCGTCTACCCGATCATCCTGGCGCCGCTGATCTGGGCGGTGGTCTTCATGTACGCGGTGCTCGAGGAGAACCTGCCGAGGGGCCTGGCGGTCGCCGCGGCGGTGATCCTGGTCAAGGGCGCCATCGTCGCGCTGTCGGTGACCGGCGCGATCGGCGGCAGCGGGTTGTGAGCGGCGGTGGCCGGCAGCAAGGGCGGAGCGAGCGATGATTCCGGTCTCTCAGGGTCAGATGAAGCGGCTGACCACCGTGCACGGCTGGTCCGGCGTGGTTCTCGGACTGCTGCTGTTCACGGTGGTGATCACCGGCACGGTGGCGGTCTTCGCACACGAGATCGCGCGCTGGTCCGCCGGATCGAGCTCCAACCGGGCGCTCGACCGGCCGATCGACGGCATCGTGCGCGGACTCGCCGAGACGATGCCGCGCTTCTACCTGGAGGACACCAACATCTGGCGCACCGACGCCGGCGACCTGATGGTGTTCTTCCACGCCCACGCCACCAACCCCGAGACGGGCGAGCCGGACGAGTACGGCACGATGTTCCGCGTCGACCCCGACAGCGGTGCGGTGCTGGCCCGCGACGAGGGCTTCATGTGGCACGAGCAGCAGGCCTGGGAGCCGAGCGCGCTGCGCAAGTTCCTGGTCGACCTGCACGTCCAGCTGTACATGCCCGATCCCTGGGGCCTGATCGTCACCGGCCTCCTCGGCCTGCTGATGATGGCGGCGGCGATCTCGGGCTTCCTGATGCACCGACACCTGATCCGCGACCTGTTCGTCGCCGAGCGGCCGGGCGCGCGTCTGGTGTCGGCCCGCGACCGCCACGTGCTGGCGTCGAGCTGGAGCCTGCCCTTCGCGATCATCCTGGCCTTCACCGGCTCGTTCTTCAGCTTCGCCTTCTCGGTGAGCTTCCCGATCGTCGCCCAGGTGGCGTTCGGCGGCGACCAGGAGGCGATGGCCAAGACCCTGTTCGAGGCGCCGGTCGCCGAGGACGCGCGGCCGGTCCGGGCCGCCGACCTCGACGCCATCCGCGCGGCGGCGATCGACGAGGCCGGCGGACCGCTGACCTTCATCGGGATTCACAACTATGGCCGGGCCGACGCCCGCGTCCATGTCTGGCACGCCGCCGCCGACGGCCGGCTGGGCTTCACCCAGACGGTGTTCGACGGCGCCGACGGCCGCTTCCTCGGGATCAAGCCGCAGGTCGGCAACGTGCCGTCCATCGGCAACGATCTCAACGCCCTGATGTGGCCGCTGCATGTCGGCGATTTCGCCGGCCTGTTCTCCAAGGCGATCTGGGGCGCGCTCGGCGCCACCACCTGCTTCGTCATCCTCTCCGGCCTGCGGATGTGGGTGCGGCGGCGCGAGGCCGAGCGGTTGTGGCGCGGTTTCGGCCGTGCGGTCACGGTGACGGCCTACGGCCTGCCGATCGGCATGGTGGGATCCGCCCATGCCTTCTTCCTGTCGCTGCCGGCCGGCGACCCGATCTTCTGGACGCCGCTCGGCTTCGTCGGCGGCGCGCTCGCCAGCATTGCGCTCGGCCTACGCGCCGGCGACGACGGGCGCCTGGCCCAGCTGCTCTGGCGGATTCTGAGCTTCGGATTCCTGCTGCTGCCGCTGCTGCGCCTGGCGGTCGGCGGCACCAGCTGGGCGGACGCGATTGCCGGCGGCCACGGCGAGGTGGTCTCGATCGACCTGCTGCTGCTGCTGGCGGGTGGCGTCATGTGGTGGGCCCGGAATTCCTCGGGCTCGTACCGGACGGCGGCCGCGGAGCCGGCGGAGTGAGCGTCCTGGCCTCGACCGCGGCGATCGCGGTGACCCTCGCCGGCATCGGCCGGCTGGCGGCGACTGACCCGAAACGCCGCCGCAGCTTCGGGATGCAGCCGTTTCGCGGCAACCGGCAGGTGGTGCTGGCGCTGACCGCCGTCTTCATGCCCGGCGTGCTGCTGCTGGCGATCGGCTCCGGGGCCGACTTCATCGCCTGGCTGGGTGCGATCTGCGTCGCCGGATGGGCGGTGGCGGCGGTGTCGCCGTGGCGGGTGGCTTCGGCGTGGCGGTGGATGGCAGCCGTCGCGGCGGCACCGCACCGGCTGCTCGTCTCGGCGGTCGCCGGCGTCCGGCGACTGGCGGCGGCCGTGCTGCCGCGATCCGCTCGGGCCGGTATTCCCGGCCGGGATCCGGTAGGTGCCGCGGACGACGGGACGGTCGCCCGCATCGCCGAGCTGGAGAGGCGGGTGGCGCAACTGGAGGCGGCGCTGGCGGCACCATCCGTCGCTTCCTACGCCTTCGGCACCGAGGGCGAGCGCCGGGTCACCCGCCTGCCGGCCTTCCAGCGGTCCGATCTCCAGGATGCGAAGGTGCTGCGGACAGGCGATCGCTGAGGCGGCCATCAGTGGCCGTCGATGTGGACGAGCGGCTACCGCCGAAGCCGGTGGCGGAGTCCACCGCGGCGCGGTCCAGAACGAAGGCAGTTGCCGCCGCCGGGATGCCGAGCGTCGCCAGGCCGCCGAGGACGCCTTTCATCGCCGTTGCCCCGCCGCCTTGCCGTCACCCTGCGCGTCCCCGGTGAGGCGGCGGTACCACAGGTTGTGGTGTTCCTTCGCCCAGTTGCGATCGCCCCTGCCGCTCCACATGGCGACCGCCTGTCCTGCTCCTCTCTGGCACCTCGCTGGCCGGCGGTGCGGTGCGCTGCCCGGGACACTCAGGATTTAGAAGCGTGCTCGGGCTTGCCCTTGCGCTTGGCCGAGGCCATCCGCTCCAACTCGGCCTCGCTCATCGACTCGACCATCGACTTCGACGGCCCGTTCAGGTCGCTCTTCCTGGTGTCGCCGCGCTTGGCGGACAGGGCGGCCCCCGCCGCCTTCTGCTGGGCCTTGGACTTCGCAGGCATGGCATGCCTCATGTGGTTGCGCCGTTCCGCCATCCCTTGCGCGCTCAATCCCGGCCATCCCGGATCGTTCCAAGGGGGCCCGGGAGCGGACTGCACCGGCCGGAATTCGTCCTGCCCGGAACAATCGGCTCCGTCAGCGGGTCTGAGGGGGGCCACCGCCCGCCCGGGGCGCGAGCCCCCGCCGCGGAGCAGCGGCCCACCCGAGCAAGCAAAGGAGCCCCATGCAGACGCCAGTGGAGATCGCCTTCAAGGACATGCCCACCTCCGATCACCTGGAGTCGCTGATCCGGCGGCGGGTGGACCGGTTGGATCGGTTGCATCCCGACCTCATCGGTTGCCGGGTGGTGGTGGACGTGCCGCACCGGGCACCGGAGACGGGGAAGGTGGCGTTGCGCATCTCCGTGGAGGTCGATGCGCCCGGGCGCCCGAAACTGGTGGGGCGCTCCGAGGAGGAGACTCACGAATCGAAGGGCGACGCGACCGCCGCCTTGACCCGGGCCTTCGACGCGGTACAACGCCAACTTGAGGACCATGAGGGCCGGCGGCGCGACGGCCGGACCCATGGCGGGGCCGGTCAGACCGGGCGGGTGGTGCGTCTCTTCCCCGAGCAGGACTACGGCTTCGTCGAGGTCGGCGGCGGGCCGAACCTGTATTTCACGCGCAATGCCGTCGCCGCCGATGCCTACGACGACCTCGATGTCGGCATGATGGTCGAGGTGACGCCGGCCACCGTGGAGGGGCCTATGGGTCCGCAGGCGAGTTCGGTGCGCCGGCTGGGGGGTGATCGGACCGGCGGCTGAGAGCGTGACGCACTGCCGGCAGCGGTACAACGCCGACCGCCTCAGCGGGGCCGCCGCAGGAAATGCACGCTGAACAGTTCGTCCGGGTCGGTCCAGCAGGCGGCGGCGTCCCAGCCGCCGCTTGCGGCCAGGGCGACAAAGCCCTCGCGGGTGTATTTGTATGAGTTCTCGGTGTGGATGGTCTCGCCGGCGGCGAAGCGGAAGCTCCGGCCGGCGACCATCACCGACTGCTCGACCCGGCTTTCAAGATGCATCTCGATCCGGCCCTTGTCGCGGGCGTAGACCGCGCGATGCCGGAAGCGGGCAAGATCGAAGCTGCCGCCGAGTTCACGATTGATGCGCGCCAGCAGGTTCAGGTTGAACGCCGCGGTGACGCCGTCGCGGTCGTTGTAGGCGGCGTGCAGGACGCCCGGGTCCTTCTTCAGGTCGACGCCGATCACCATGCCCGAGCCGGGGCCGAGACTCTCGCCGGCGGCATGCAGGAAGCCGACCGCCTCTTCCGGCGTGAAGTTGCCGATGGTCGAGCCCGGAAAGAACCCGATGCGCCGCCCGGGGCCGAGCCGCGGCAGCTCGATCGGGCGGGTGAAGTCGGCGTGTATCGGCAGCACCGAAAGCCCCGAGTAGTCGTGCGCCAACGCCCGGCTCGCCGTCAGCAGATGGCCGCGCGCGATGTCGATCGGAACATACGCCCGCGGCCGGTCGAGTTCGTCCAGCAGCAGCCGGATCTTCAGACCAGAGCCGCTGCCGAACTCCACCAGGGTGATACCGGCTCCGGCCATCCGGGCAATGTCGCGGGCGTGCTTCTCGAGGAGCCGCAGTTCGGTGCGCGTCGGGTAGTACTCGTCGAGCAGGGTGATCTCGTCGAACAGCCGCGACCCGGTCTCGTCGTACAGAAACTTCGAGGGGATGCTCTTGGGGTCCTGCCGGAGCCCGTCGAGAACAGCGCTATGGAACTGATCGATGCCGGGCGGTCGAACGTCGAGCTCGACTGCGGGGCGTTTGCTCGGACCGCTCACCAGTGCTGACATGCTCACGCGTCCTCCGCCAGCCGCACCCCGGCAAATGCCCAGCGCTGGTGCGGGTAGAAGAAATTCCGGTAGCTGCGCCGGATGTGGCCGTCGGGCGTCACGCAGCACCCGCCGCGAAGCACCATCTGGTTCGCCATGAATTTCCCGTTGTACTCGCCGATGGCCCCCGACGGAGGGCGGTAGCCCGGATACGGACCGTAGGGCGTGCCGGTCCATTCCCAGACGTCGCCGAACATCTGCGCGGGTGTACTGCCGTCCTCCATCCCGGCGACCGGCCGCAGCAGGCCGGAGTCGAGGAAGTTCCCGTCGGTCGCGCAGGCATGCGACGCGACCTCCCATTCGGCTTCGGTCGGCAGGCGCTGCCCGGCCCAGCGCGCGAAGGCGTCCGCCTCGTAATGGCTGACATGGCAGACCGGGGCCGACCGCTCGACCGGGTGCAGCCCCGACAGCGTCATCGACGACCAGCCGGCATCCATGCGCTCCCAGTACAGCGGTGCCCTCCAGCCCTCCGCCTCGACCGTCGCCCAGCCGTCGGACAGCCACAGCTCCGGGCGCTGGTAGCCACCGTCGTCGATGAAATCCTGCCACTCGCCGTTGTCGACCGGCCTTGAGGCGAGGCGGAACGGTCGCAGCAGCGCGTCGTGGCGCGGTCCCTCGTTGTCATAGGCGAAGCCGGCTCCGTCATGGCCGATGGACCGGATGCCCCCTTCGAAGGTGATCCAGGCGGGCGGTCCGGCGGGCGTCGGCGGCGCCGGCCGCCGCGGCGCGAAGGCCGGGCGCAGCGGATTGCGCGAGAACAGGTTCAGGATGTCCATCAGCAGCAACTCCTGGTGCTGCTGCTCGTGGTTGATCCCGGTTTCGACGAGCGGCGCCAGTGCGCTCCAGCGCGCGTCGTCGGCGGACTCCAGCAGATCGACCATGGCGGCGCTGACCTGCCGGCGATAGGCGTCGACCTCGGCGACCGTGGGCCGGGTCAGCAGGCCGCGCTGTGCCCGGGGATACCGGTCGCCGGCGGCGATGTAGTAGGAGTTGAACAGATAGGCGAACTGCGGATGCACCGGCCGGTAGCCGACTTGGTGCGGGACCAGCAGGAAGGTCTCGAAGAACCAGGTGACGTGGGCGAGATGCCACTTCGCCGGACTGCAGTCCGGCATCGACTGGACCACCTGGTCCTCCGGCATCAGGCGGGCCGCCAACTGCTCGCTCTGCTCGCGGACGGCGAGGAAGCGGTCGACGAACGGCCTCCGGCCGTCCCGTGGGTCCGGCTCGTGACTGGCGTGGTTGAGCATCCGGCTTCCCTCCGCTGAACGGCCGTCCCGGTAGAATATCCGCCGGGGGAGGAAGGTTCCGTCGCCGAACCCATATCCATGACCGGCCACGCTGCTCAGGGAGCCTGCTGGAACCGGAGAAGCGGGGCGCGGGTTGCGGAAAGGGATGTCGACCAAGGGGAGACCGTGATGACCAGTCGAGCCGCTGCCGGCCTGCTTATCGCCATCTTCGCCGCCGCCTGCGCGCCGGTTCACGCGCAGCCGGTGCCGATCGTGCTGACCAGCGCGGAAGTGCGGGTCGAGACCATCAGCAACGGCCTCGCCAACCCCTGGGCGCTGGCATTCCTCCCCGACGGCCGCATGCTGGTGACCGAGCGGCCGGGGCGGCTGCGCATGATCGGCCGCGACGGCGCGATTTCCGAGCCGCTGGAAGGGCTTCCGGAAATCGCTGCCCAGGGTCAGGGCGGCCTGCTCGACATTGCCCTCGGGCCGGATTTCGCGACCGAGCGCTGGGTCTATTTCACCTTTGCCGAGCCCGGCGCCGGCGGCGCGTCGACCGCCGTCGCCAGGGGGCGGCTGGGCGACGGCCGCCTCGACGACGTGCAGGTGGTGTTCCGGCAGCTGCCCAAGGTGCCCGGTTCCAAGCATTTCGGCAGCCGCCTGGCGTTCGCCCCGGATGGCATGCTGTTCGTCACCCTCGGGGAGCGCGACACCTTCGAGCCGGCGCAGGACCTCTCCGGGCATCTCGGCAAGGTGGTGCGAATCCGGCCCGACGGCTCGGTGCCGGACGACAACCCCTTCGTCGGGCGACCGGGCGCCCGCCCTGAGATCTGGTCCTACGGCCATCGCAACGGCCAGGGTGCGGCCGTGCATCCGGAGACCGGGGCGCTGTGGATCCACGAGATGGGTCCGCGTGGGGGCGACGAGTTGACGGTGCCCCGGAAGGGCGGCAACTACGGCTGGCCGCTGGTCAGCTGGGGCCAGCACTACGACGGCACCGATATCCCGGATCCCCCGACGCGCCCGGAGTTCGACGGCTCGGTGTTGCAGTGGACACCGGTGATCGCGCCTTCGGGAATGACGTTCTACACCGGCGACCTGTTCGAAGGCTGGCACGGCGATCTGCTGATCGGCGGCCTGGCATCGCGCGGCCTGGTCCGGCTGGCGCTCGACGGCGACACGGTCAGCGGCGAGGAGCGCATTCCGCTGGGAGCCCGGATCCGCGACGTCCGCCAGGGGCCCGACGGGGCGCTGTGGGTGCTGACAGACGAGCGCAACGGCCGGCTGCTGCGGCTGACCCCGGGCTGAGCGGAACGTTCGAGGCCCCCGGGCGTTACATGGTCGAGCGCTCAACATGGAGGCCGAGATGGCGGACGACTGGAAAACGATCGACGGCCTGCAACGGGACCTGTCGGAACTGAAGCGACAGGTCGCGATGCTGGCCAGCACCGTCGCCGCGGTCGGAGGCAGCATCCCGGTCAACGAGGCGATGCGCGCGGCCGGACGGCAGGCGAGGTATCTCGGAGATCAGGCGAGCTATCTCGGTGACGAGGCGCAGCGCGCCGTCCGCCGGCATCCGCTGGCAGCCAGCGCGATCGCGATGGCGGCACTCGGCGCCGTCGTCTGCCTGCTGATGTACAGCAACGAGGAGCGCAACGATCGCTGGTGGCAGCGCCGGTGACCGGCGCTGCTGACGCCTGTCGACCGACGGCCTCTTAGATCTGGTCGTCGATCGGCAGGATCGACAGCAGCCGCAGCCACAACCCACGCCAAACGGTCCATCCCGGCTCCCGGCGCAGCTCGCGCTCGCCGCCGCCGGGATCCTCGGCGCGCCACGCGATCCGGCCGTCGCGGAGCGCCGGCCGGTATGCGACGTCGCCGGCCATGCCGGCGCCAATGAAGCCCGCGACCTGCCCGGCGAGTTCCGGGCTGTCGATGAGGAAGGCGATCTCGGTGTTGAGATTGACCGACCGCGCATCGGCGTTGAACGATCCAACGATCACGTAGCGCCCGTCGATCACCGCAGCCTTGCTGTGCAGCTTGGCGGATGTCGTCCGTCCGAGGATCCGGTGATCCTCCTCCGCCAGCCCGCCGGGCCCCTGTAGCTCGTACAGCTCGACGCCGCAACGCAGGAGGCGCGGTCGGATCCGGCGGTATCCGGCATAGGTGGTGGCGGCATCGCTCGACTGCAGGGAATTGGTCAGGACCCTGATCCGCACGCCGCTGCCGGCGAGCCGGCACAGCGCCCGTAGCGCCTCGCCACGCGGAATGAAATAGGCGGACTCCACCAGGAGTTCGGTGTCCAGCGTGCCGGAAAGCCTGCGGCGGACCTCCCGGAGCAGGGAGGGCTCCGAGGTGGCCGCCTTGCTCGGCGGGTCGACGGCGAGGTATGCGGCGTCGGCCCAGATCAGGGCCGGCAGGCGTGCCGCCAACCGGTCGACCGGCGTGCCCGGCGGGGTGGCGAGCGGATGCTCCCCCGCCGTCTCCAGGCGAACCCGGAGGGATTCGCGAAACGCCGTCAGTTCCTTGCTGCAGCCAACGCCGGGCGCCGGTGACACGCTCCAGCGGCTACCCCAGAATGCCTCGAAGCTGGCGGTGACTCGGGTCACCAGCGGACCCGCGACGAACAGGTCGAGATCACGGTAGTTGCCGTCGGAGCGGATCGCGAAGTAGCGGTCGCTGACGTTGCGGCCGCCGACCACGGCGACCGCGCCGTCAGCGATGAACGCCTTGTTGTGCATCCGGTGGTTGACCCGCCCGGGGTCGCGCAGGAGGTCCAGGAGGCGGTTGCGCCGCCCGAGTGCCGGGTTGAACAGCCGGATCTCCAGGTTGCGATGCGCGCTCAGCTCCGCAATCTCGTCGTCGCTCCAGGACGGCTCCCAGCCGTCGAGGAGGATCCGCACGCGGACGCCGCGATCAGCCGCCTGCAGCAGCGCCGACATGAGGAGCCGTCCGGCGTCGTCCTTGCGCCAGATATAGTATTGGAGATCGAGGGTCCGCTCGCTGGCGGCCGCCAGGTCATGGAGCGCCAGCAGGGCGTCGCGGCCGGATGTCAGCAGGGCGAAGCCGGATCCGTCGCGTTCCCCGGCGTGGTGCAGCAGCAGCCGGCCGAGACCGGCCGGCTGCGCCTGACGCGCAGGGGCGTCGGTCGCCGGGGCGGTCTTTGAAAATTCATCCAAGGCTCTCACGGTGTGGCGTCCAGGGGGCTGCATGAACCTGCCGCGGTCGCGTCACCAACCAGCCGGTCGCATGCGCGTTCCCGGGGCAACCTAATCCGGCGCTCCTGGTTATATCCCGGCAACGAGGAACGGAGGATCCGCCGCATGCGTGGAATTGCAACCCTGGCCGCCGTGGCGGCGCTCGTCGTGTTCGCCGCACCGCACAGTCGCGCGTCGGCGCAGGAGGCCAAGGCGCCGCAGCTGCTGGTCGACGAGGCGACGGCCGTGGTCACCGAGCTGTCGGCCGACCCCCATTTCGACGACATCGCGCAGTATATCGCGCGGGCCAAGGCGGTCATGGTGGTGCCGCAGCTCCTGAAGGCCGGCTTCATCATCGGCGGCGAAATGGGCGACGCCGTGGTGCTGTCGCGCACCGCCGACGGCAGCTGGAGCAGCCCGGCGTTCTACTCGCTGATCGGCGGCAGCATCGGCTTCCAGGCCGGCGCCGAGGCGCAGCAGATCATCATCGCGGTGATGACCGACAAGGGCCTCAACGAGTTGATGAGCAACCAGTTCGAGTTCGGCGTCGACGCGAGCATCGCGGTCGGCGAGGTCGGCGGCGGCGTGGGCGCCGGGTCGGTGGGGTCGCTGAAGGCCGACTTCGTGGCGTTCTCGCGCTCCAAGGGCCTGTTCGGCGGCGGTGCGTTCGACGGCACGCTGATCCGGCCGCAGGTCGACGAGAACTCGGCGTATTACGGGGCAGGGACCACCCCGAAGCAGATCCTCATCGACAAGACCGTCTCCAACCAGGGCGCCGGCCGGCTCAAGGCCGCGCTGAAGGTCCGGTAGCGCGGGGCCGTCATCGAAGCTCCGAGCACTCCTGGCCGACCCGGCCCGGCCCAACCGAGCCGGCCCAACCGAGAAGGAAGACCATGGATCCGAACCAGTCGCTCAACCAGGAGATCGTCGGGACGCTGCCGTCGCCGGAGGCGCTGGAAAGCGCCGTCAGCGAGATCACGTCATCGGGCTGGGACCGCTCGGAGATCAGCATACTGGGGCAGCATTCGCTGATCGGCGATGAACGGATCGCCTCGGACTCGCGCGATGTCGCAGAGGATCCCGACGCGGAGCACCAGGCCATGGTGTCGGATACCGATATCCGGCAGGGCCGCACGCTGGCGGCCGGCACCGCCGGCGTGATCGCCGCCTTCGTGGCGTCGGGCGCCACCATCCTCACCGGCGGCACGGCCCTGGTGGCGGTCGTCGGGGCGGCCGTCGCCGGCGGCGGGGCCGCGGCCGTGGTCGAGGGTGCCGCTCGCCTCATCGGGCAGAAGCGCGACGACTTCCTGCAGGAGCAGATCGAGCAGGGCGGCATCCTGCTGTGGGTGAAACTTCGCCGACCGGAGGAAGCCGACGAGGCGCGCGCCATCCTGGCCCGCCACGGCGCCACCAATATTGACGTCCACCCGTCGGCGGGCCAGGACGGCCAGGCTTCCGGGACCCCGCAGATCCACTGAACCGCCAATTCGAAGCATTCCAGTAAGGCCCGGAACATCTTGCTATCGGGCCGGTTCGGCTGAGAACCAGTGACCATGGCCCTGCGAAGCAGTGTCGTGACCCGTGTCGCTGGATCCACCCAGAGCGGAGGCGATGATGGCTACGGACCGGCAGGCGGACGCGCGCGACACGGCGCAGATCGGCGAGCAGACGCTGCAGCGCGGCGAGGGTGGCGAGCTGCACCAGGTGGCCGGCAAGGACGTGCCGACACTGACCACCGAGCAGGGAGCCCCGGTCTCCGACGACCAGAACTCCCTGCGGATCGGCGCCCGCGGCCCGGCGACCCTCGAGGACTTCCACCTCCGCGAGAAGCTGTTCCACTTCGACCACGAACGCATTCCCGAGCGGGTGGTGCATGCCCGCGGCATGGGCGCGCATGGCTTCTTCGAGGCTTACGAGTCGCTGGCCGACATCACCCGCGCCGATCCGTTCAAGGAGAAGGGCCGGCGCACCGAGGTGTTCGTGCGCTTCTCGACGGTGGCCGGCAACAAAGGATCGCCCGACGTGGTCCGCGACGTGCGCGGCTTCGCGGTGAAGTTCTATACCCAGGAAGGCAACTGGGACCTGGTCGGCAACAACATCCCGGTGTTCTTCATCCAGGACGCCATCAAGTTCCCCGACCTGGTTCACGCCGTCAAGCAGGCGCCGGACCGCGGCTTTCCGCAGGCGCAGACCGCCCACGACAACTTCTGGGATTTCATCTCGCTGACGCCCGAAAGCATGAACATGGTCATGTGGATCATGTCCGACCGCACCATCCCGCGGTCGTTCCGCTTCATGGAGGGCTTCGGGGTCCACAGCTTCCGGATGGTCAACGCCGAGGGCAAGTCGACCTTCGTGAAGTTCCACTGGAAGCCGAAGCTGGGGATGCAGTCGGTGGTGTGGAACGAGGCGCTGAAGCTGAACGGCGCCGACCCCGACTTCCACCGCCGCGACCTGTGGGATTCCATCCAGAAGGGCGATTTCCCGGAGTGGGAGCTGGGGCTGCAGCTGTTCGACGACGACTTCGCCGACAGGTTCGAGTTCGACATCCTCGATCCGACCAAGATCATCCCGGAGGAGCAGGTCCCGATCCGCCGGGTCGGCCGCCTGGTGCTCGACCGGGTCGTCGACAACTTCTTCGCCGAGACCGAGCAGGTGGCGTTCTGCACGCAGAACGTCGTCCCCGGCATCGACTTCACCAACGATCCGCTGCTGCAGGGTCGCAATTTCTCCTACCTCGACACCCAGCTGAAGCGCCTGGGCAGCCCGAACTTCACCGAGATCCCGGTCAACCGTCCGCGCTGCCCGGTGCACAACTTCCAGAGCGACGGCCACATGCGGATGCGGGTGCCGACGGGCCGGGCGCACTACCAGCCGAATTCCTGGGGCGAGGGGCCGCGCGAGAACCCGGCGACCGGCTTCCGCAGCTTCCCCAGCGCCGAGCAGGGGGACAAGCGCCGGGTCCGGCCGGAGACCTTCGCCGACCACTACAGCCAGGCCCGGCAGTTCTATCTCAGCCAGACCGACGGCGAGCGCACGCACATCGCCGAGGCCCTGACCTTCGAGCTCAGCAAGGTCGAGACCCCGGCGATCCGTGCGCGCATGGTGGCGCACCTGCTGAACATCGACGATGGCCTGGCGCAGAAGGTGGCCACGGGCCTGCGGCTGAAGCAGATGCCGAAACCGGCCGACGCCGCCCGGCCGACCCGCCAGGACCTGGCGGAATCGCCCGCACTCAGCATCATCCGCAACGGCCCGAAGTCCTTTGCCGGACGCAAGCTCGGCGTGCTGGTCACCGACGGTTCCGATGCCGCACTCCTGAAGGCGCTGCGGGCGAGCATCGAGAAGGAGGGAGCGCTGCTGGAGATCGTGGCGCCGCGGATCGGCGGTGTGGAGGCCAGCGACGGCTCCTGGATCGACGCCGATCACGAGATCGACGGCGGGCCCTCGGTGCTGTTCGATGCGGTGGCGCTGCTGGTCTCCGACGAGGGTGCCAAGCTCCTGAGCAACAAGCCGCCGGCCCGCGACTTCGTGGCGGACGCCTTTGCGCATCTGAAGTTCATCGGCTATGTCGAGGCAGCCAAGCCGCTGATGAGCAAGGCCGGCGTCCTCGACAACCCGGACAGGGGGTTGGTCCCGCTGGCCATGCCCGATGACGCTGCCGCCTTCGTCGCCGCCTGCCGCGAGCTGCGCCTGTGGGAGCGCGAGCCCGGCCTCATGCCGGTCTGACCGGCCGCCGGGGTTACGGGTGGATTCCGGCGTCGGGCGCGCGCGCCCTCTCCCGGATCCACCCGGCTGCTGGCGGCCACGGCCGACTGGAATCATTCAGAGTTCCGAGAGGCTGAACACCGTGGATGCCACGGCAGGCGTGTACTGGTTGTCCTTGTTGGACACCCTTCCCATTGACCGATCACGGCGCGCGGGCTCTAGTGGTCGTCAAGCTGCCGGACAAGGATAATTCTGGCCTTTCGCAGCGGCGGTGTTTGCACTTCATCGATTCGCGGCAAACATCTGACTTGCGACGCGAAGGTGGTAGACCACGCCTGTCCCGGTAGAGCCGCGTAAATCCGCGGCGAGAAGCTTGCGCCGCGCACTTTGACGCGTCGATGACCGATGAGGGGCACGATGGCGTTCGCGATCTTGTCTCTCTGCTACCCGCCCGGCCGGCGTGCAGATCTCGCCAACCCATTATCGGATACGAATCCGGAACTCGTCTCCGACTTGCACAATCTGAATTGGAACTCTCCCAGTCCAGGTCAATTTTGGAAACTTGGGCAAGGGACGTGCGTTGCATGGTGATCAGGAGAGAGCCAGCCGGAACTGCGCGCCCTGGGCTGATTGTCGGTATCGGCGCTTCCGCAGGTGGCCTCGAAGCCTTCACGACTTTCTTGAGGCACTTGCCGCCTGACAGTGGGCTCGCCTTCGTGCTGGTCCAGCACCTCTCTCCCGATCATGAAAGCCTGCTGACGGAGATCCTGGATCGGGTCGCGCCCATCCCGGTGGTCGAAGCGCAGCACGGCATGCGCGTCGAACCAGATCGGGTTCACGTGATCCCACCCGACGCCACCTTGACGATCAAGGACGGCCGGCTCCTCGTCGTCAAACCCGCGCCGTCGCGGGCAGACCGCCGGCCGATCGATTCGTTCTTCATCTCCCTGGCCAAGGACCAAGGCGACAACGCCATTTCAATCGTGCTGTCGGGCGTGGGGAGCGACGGGTCGGTCGGACTGGCCGCGGTGAAGGAAGCTGGCGGCCTGACGATCGCCCAGGCTGAATTCGACCATCACGCCATGCCCGGCATGCCGCAAAGTGCCGCGGCGACCGGTCTCGTCGACTTTGTCATGCCGGTCGAGGAGATGCCGGCCAAGTTGATCGAATACCGCCATCACCTGGCGCTGGTGGCAGACCGCAAGGACGACGACGGCACGCGGACCGACGCTGCCGAGCACCTGGCGACCGTGCTTTCCGTCCTTCGTGCGAAGACCGGGCACGATTTCGCGAAATACAAGATCAAGACCGTCACCCGCCGCATCCAGCGCCGCATGCAGGTTCTGCAGGCCGACACCGTTCCCGCCTATATCGAGCACCTCCGGCAGGATCCCGCCGAGCCGGAGTTATTGTTCCGGGACCTCCTCATCGGCGTGACCCAGTTCTTCCGCGATCCGGAGGCCTTTCACGGCCTGGCGGCGGCCATCGACCCGCTTCTCGAACGCGGCGGCGGAGACGGGCAGTCCCTGCGGGTCTGGGTGCCGGCCTGTTCGACGGGCGAGGAGGTCTACAGCCTCGCCATTACCATTCGGGAACTGGTCGACGCGCGCTGCGCCAATCTGAGTGTCCAGATTTTCGGCACCGACATCGACGACCGGGCGATCGAGTTCGCCAGGGCGGGGCGCTACGAGCGCACCGCCGGCATCTCACCGGAACGCCTCAAGCGCTGGTTCAGTGAAGAAGACGGCGTGTTCTGTCCGGTCCGGCAGATCCGCGGAATGTGCGTGTTTTCCGTCCACAACGTGACGAAGGACCCACCATTCTCCAGGCTCGACCTGATCTCGTGCCGCAATCTCCTGATCTACATGGACAGCGACCTGCAGGATCGCGTCCTGCGCACATTCCACTATGCCCTGAAGCCCGACGGCCTGCTGTTTCTCGGACTGTCGGAGGGCGTGAGCAGGCACGCCAAGCTCTTCGCGCTGCAGGACAAGGCCGCTCACATCTTCCGGCGGCAGAACGCGGATGCGGCCTTTCCATCCATGCCGATGCCCGAGCAGGCGTTTGCCCCGAACCGCCTGGCCGGCAAAATTGGTGGGGGATCCGGCGACCGGGTCGATCGCGCCGTCCGCACGGTCCTGGCGAAGCACTCGCCGGCGTTCCTCGTGGTCGATCGCCAGAGCACGATCGTGCGCTACTCCGGCGGGGAAGTTGCCCGATTCCTGGAGCCTTCGGCCGGCATGGCGAGCCTCAGCCTGCTGTCCAACCTGCGGAAAAGCCTGCGGATCGCCGTTCGCACGGCATTGCAGTCCGTGATGAAAACCGGCGAGGGGATGGTCGTCGACGACGTGTCCATCCTCGTCGAGGGTCAGCAACGCCTCCTGAGCATCGTCGTCGAGCCGGTGCAGGACGCGGGCAGCGATGGGCTTTATGTCGTCGCGTTCCAGGAGATCCGCACGGCGACACCGGCGCCAGTGCAGGCCGCGGACGGGAGCCTGCCGAGACTGGACGCCCTGGCCGCCGAGCGGGAACTTCGCATTGCCCGGGAGCAGTTGCAGGCGACGATCGACGATCTCGAAACGGCGAACGAGGAAATGAAATCCACGTCGGAGGAGTATCAGTCGGTCAATGAGGAGCTGCAGTCGACCAACGAGGAGCTGCAGACCTCGAAGGAGGAAATGCAGTCGATCAATGAGGAGTTGCAGACCGTAAACGCCGAGATGATGGCGAAGAACGATCTTCTTTCCAACGTCAACAGCGACCTGCAGAACCTCCTCGACAGCACGCAGATCGCCACGATCTTCCTAGACGAGGACCTTCGGATCAAGAATTTCACGCCGGGAATGGCGACCATCTTCAGCCTGCGGGAGAACGACCGGGGCCGACCTTTGACGGATATCGTCAGCCTGCTCGCCTATGACGATCTGCAGCGTGACGTGGCCAAGGTATTGCGTGAGCTGACGGTCATGGAGCGCGAGCTCGAGCTGCACAACCACGGCTCGTCGTTCATCATGCGCATCCGGCCATACCGCAGCATCGAGCGGGTCATCGATGGCGTCGTCATCACCTTTGTCGACGTGACGGAGCGCAAAAAGGCCGAGCGGGCCCAGGATGTCAGCGAGCGCCGCTTCACCGCGATCGTCAACCAGGCAGCCGTGGGGGTCGCCGAAACGGACCCTGCCGGCCGCTTCCTGCTGACCAACGCCGCGTTCGAGACGATGGCCGGTCGCTCCGCGAAAGAATTGCAGCGGCTACGCCGCCAGGACCTCATCAATCCCGATGACGCCGCGGACATCAACGAGCGCTTCGACAACGCGACCCGCGACGGGCAACCGTTCGAGGCCGAGTACCGCCTCCGGCGGGCGGACGGAACGACCGTGTGGGTTCACGACAGCATCTCCGTGCTCGGTGACGGAGATGGGAGCACGAACAGCGTCATTTCGGTCACATTGGAGATCGACAAGCGCAAGCGCGCCGAGGAACAGGCGGCATTGCTCTTGGGTGAGCTCGATCACCGCGTGAAGAACATCCTGGCGATCGTATCGGCGATCGTCGAACAGACGCTCAATGCAAATCTGTCGCCGGAAGCGTTCGCGGCGACGATTGCCGGCCGGATCACCGCGATCACCCGCGCGCATAGCCTCCTCACCAATCGTGGCGCAGGCGGCACCGGCACTCTGCGCGACCTCATAGCGACCGAACTCAAGCCATATGAGGGCCGCGACCTTCGCATCGATGGCCCCGACATCGCGCTCACCCCCAAGGCCGGCCTGTCGGTGGCGATGGCCATCCACGAACTGGCCAGCAACGCGGCGAAGTATGGCTCACTGTCCAACTCCGAAGGCCAGCTCGCCGTTCTCTGGGCGCTGACCGACGGTCCCGATCGCCGGCTGCGGTTGAGCTGGACGGAAACCGGCGGTCCCCGGGTGCCGGGGCCGCCCTCGCAACGGGGCTACGGCACGTCGGTGATCGAGCGGGCGCTGCGCTACGAATTCGACGCGGAGGTGGACCGCAGCTTTGCGGCGAGTGGTGTGGTCTGCACCATCGACCTTCCCTTTACCCCGGACGTCGGAGAGCTCCGACCGGCGGAACGAGGGTCGGGTTGAATGGCTGCTCAACGCAGCGCGGAAGGCCGCCGGGTGCTCGTCGTCGAGGACGAGATGATGATCGTGCTGGTGATCGAAGAGGCGCTGCTCGACCTCGGCGCCGAAGTCGTCGGGCCCGCGTCGCGCCTGGACGCGGCCTTGCGTCTGGCCGGCGAGGCGTCGATCGACGCCGCGATCCTGGACGTCAACATCCGCGGCGGCACTGCCTACCCCGTCGCGGACATCCTGGCCGAGCGGGGAATTCCGTTCATCTTCTGCAGCGGCTATAGCGACTGGGCGCTCGAAGAACGCCATCGTGATCGCCCCCGCTTGACCAAGCCCTACAGCGCCAACGAGCTCAAGGACCGGGTGCTGCATTTGCTGGTCGATCCGCCCCACCTGCCGCTCCGAGATGTGCCAACTCCATCGAACGGGGATCGAGGCGTCACAGGAGCCAGCCGATGGCGCCGGCGGTGAGCGCCAGGACGCCGGCGGCTTGCCACCGCCAGTCGCCGAGAGGCGGTCCCGCCGGCCCCGGCGAACTGGCGGAGCGCACCCACAGCGTCGCCCCGAGATCGGCGCGGGCGCTGGTGACGAGGCTTATGGCGACGTAGAGCAGGACGGCGGCGACGGCGATCACGCAGGACATCAGCGTGAAGTGCAGGTCGGGCAGTCCGGCGGCCTGCCACAGGCCGGTGATCTCCTTGGCGACGAACACCGGCACGCCCGCGGCGAGGCCGGCGGTCATGGTCCAGAACGCGGCGGCCGCCGTGCCGCGGCGCCAGAACAGCCCCAGCAGGTAGACGACGACGATCGGCGGGACGACGTAGGACAGCGACGCCTGGAAATACTCGAACAGGCTGGGGAAGCCGCTGAGCAGCGGCGCGTAGACCGCGCCGACCACCATGGCGAGCCCGGTGACGGTGCGCCCGGTCGCTACCAGCGCCGCCTCGCTGGTGGCAGGTCGCCACGGCTTCACGAAGTCCATGGTGACCAGGGTGCCGGCGGCGTTCAGCGCGCTGTCCAGGCTCGACATGATGGCGGCGATCAGCGCAGCGGCGACCAGGCCGCGCAGGCCGAGCGGCAGCAGGTCGAAGGCGAGAGCGGGGAACGCCAGGTCCGGGCGCTCCAGGTCCGGATACAGCGCCAGCGCGATCAGCCCCGGCACGATCATCAGGAACAGGTTCGGCAGCTTCAGGAAGCCGGCGAAGATCGCGCCCTTGCGGCCCTGGTCGAGGTTCCTCGCCGCCAGCGCCCGCTGCACGATGAACTGGTTCAGGGTCCAGTAGTAGAAGCCGAGCAGGATCACCCCGAGCAGCCCCGGCCAGGGCAGGAAATCGTCGCCGAGCGGCTTGATCAGCTCGGTCTGCGCCGGCTCCAGGCCGTCCATCAGCGCGGTCCAGCCGCCGACCTCGCGCAGCCCGACGACGAAGATGACCGCCGCACCCGCCATCAGCAGGATCGCCTGCACCGCGTCGGTGACGACCACCGCGGCGAGGCCGCCGAGGATGGTGTAGAGGCCGGCAATCAGCGCCAGCACCGCGACCGCCTGCCAGAGTTCGACGAACGGCATCGCCAGGGTGATCACCATGCCGCCGGCATAGAGCGCGCCGGCGGTGTCGATGAACATGATGGCCAGCACCGTGAACAGCGAGAACGCCCGCCGGCTGCGGGCGTCGTAGCGGTGCTCCAGGAACTCCGGAACCGTGTACAGCCCGCTGCGCAGGAAGGAGGGCAGCATGAAGATCGCGAAGAACACCAGGACGGCGGCGGCGGTCCACTCGTAGTTGAACACCACCAGCCCGTTGTCGTAGGTGCCGCCGATCAGGCCGACGAAGCTCGCGCCGGACATGTTGGATGCGTAGAGCGAGATTCCGATCAGATACCAGGGCAGCGCCCGGCCGGCGAGGAAGTAGCCCTCCGTCGTGCGCTCCTGGCGGCGGCTCGCATGCAGGCCGTGCGCGACGACGCCGGCGAAGTAGGCGACGACGATCGCGTAGTCGATCCAGTGCAGCTCGAAGCGCGGCCCGTCCATGACGGGTCAGTGTGCGAGCAGGGAGTCCACGCGGATCGGCAGGTCGCGCACCCGGCGGCCGGTGGCGTGGTAGACGGCGTTGGCGATCGCCGCCGCAGTGCCGACGTTGCCGAGCTCGCCGAGGCCCTTGACGCCGAGCGGATTGACCTCCGGGTCCTCCTCGGGGACCAGGATGACCTCCAGCCTGTCGATGTCGGCGTTCACCGGCACCAGATAGTCCTGCAGGTCGCGGTTGACGTAGCGGGCGGCGCGCCGGTCGATCTCGGTGGCCTCGTGCAGCGCGCAGCCGACACCCCAGATCATGCCGCCCATCAGCTGGCTGCGGGCGGTGCGCGGGTTCATGATGCGGCCGCCGGCGAAGGCGCCGACCAGGCGCGGGACCCGGATCTCGCGGGTCATGCGGTGCACCCGCACCTCGACGAACTCGGCGCCGAAGGCGAATTTCAGCTTCTCTCCCGCAGTGCCCTTCTGCATCGACATCTGCCCGCCGTACAGCTTGGCGGCGGCATCCGGCGCGGCACCGTCGGGCAGGAACTCGGCGTACTCCTCGATGACTCCGGCACCGGTCAGCGCCATGACCTCCGCGAGGGGCACCGACGCGCCCCCGCCAGCGGTGACGTGACCGTCGCGAAGCTCCAGCCCGGCCGGATCGAGCCCGGCCAGCGGTCCGTCGTTGGCGGTCACCGCGGTCCGGAACAGCCGGGCGCGCAGCGCGTCGCAGGCCTTGAGGATCGACGAGCACACGCTGGCGGTGGAGTTCGAGCCGCCGGCGACCGGGGCCGGCGGCAGCGTGGTGTCGCCCATCTCGACGTCGACCGCCTCGATGCCGAGTCCGAGCCGCTCGGCGACCAACTGGGCGGCGACCGTGCGGATGCCGGTGCCGATCTCGTGCGCTGCCGTCTGCACCGAGGCGCGGCCGTCCGCGCACAGCCGCACCCGCGCGGTCGACGCCGCGAGGTTCGCCGGATACACGGCGGTGGCGCACCCCATGCCGACCAGCCAGTCGCCATCGCGCATCGAGCCGACGTCGGGGTCGCGCTCGCTCCAGCCGAACGCCTCGGCCGCCGCGTCGTAGCAGCGCATCAGCGGCCGGCTGGTGAACGGCTTGTCCTCGACCGGGCAGCGCATGGTGTCGTTGACACGCCGGAACTCCACCGGGTCCATGCCGACCGCCTCGGCCATCTCGTCCATCGCACTCTCCAGCGCGAACATGTACGGCGTCTCGGGCGGCGAGCGCATGTATCCCGGCGTGCCGCGGTCGGCGCGGACCAGGCGGAGCTTGGTGGACACGCTGCCGTAGCCGTAGAGCCTCGCGGTGACCTCGGTGCCGCCCACAAGGTAGGGATCGGGCCGCGACGTAACCTCCCAGCCCTCGTGGCTGAAGGCGGTGATGCGGCCGTCCCGCTCCGCACCCATGCGGATGCGATGCCGGGTCTCGGCGCGGTAGGTCGTCGTGGTGTAGCCCTGCGCCCGGCTGACCACGCAGCGCACCGGCCGGCCGACCCGCCGTGCGGCCAGGGCCACGATGGCGGTCCGCGGGGTCATCGGGCCTTTCGAGCCGAAGGCGCCGCCGATGAAGCGGCTGATCACCCGCACCCGCGACGGAGCGATCTTCAGCTCCCGTGCCAGCGCATGCTTCCAGCCGTGCACGTTCTGGCTCGGCTCGTAGACGGTGAGGTGCCCGTCCTCCCAGACCGCGGTGGTCGAGAACAGCTCGATCGGGTTGTGGTGCTGCGTCGGGGTGGAGTAGGCGGCGTCGATCGTCACCGCGGCATCGACGATTGCGGCGTCGAAGTCGCCGGCGGCCAGGTCCTCCTTGCCGGCGGCGTCGCAAGCGTCGACGGTCTCCGCACCCTCGGCGTCGAAGCCGGCGGCGGGCGGCCGCGTCTCGGCGTAGTCGGCGGACACAAGGTCGGCGGCTTCCTGCGCCGCCTCCGGCGTCTCGGCGACCACCAGGGCCAGGATCTGCCCGTCGTTCCAGATCCGCCGGTCGTGCAGCGGCCCGATGGAGGTCGCCGCTCCGGCATCGAAGTCGGGCTTCCGCAGTTGTCCGTCGACGGCCTCGTAGGAGAGGACGTCGATGACGCCCGGCACCGCGCGTGCCGCCTCGTCGCGGACGCGCGCGACGCGGCCGCGTGCCACCGAGCTGGTGACGAGCACGGCGTGCGCCAGGTTGCTCAGCGGGACGTCGGCCGGATAGCGTGCCTCACCGGTCACCTTCAGGCGGCCATCGATCCGCGGCGCCGGAAGACCCATGTTGCCTGCCGGCGCGGGTGCCTGCTCGCTCATCTCACAGCCTCATCCGCTTGGTTTCCATCAGCGCCTGGACGACCGCGGCGCGCCCGAGGTCGAGCTTGAAGGCGTTGTGCCGCCCGGTTCGCGCGCCGGCGAAGGCGGCCTCGGCGGCCATTCCGGCGCTCTGCTCGTCGAGCGTGCGGCCGCGCAGCACCGCCTCGGCCTCGGTCGCGCGCCACGGCACCGTGGCGACGCCGCCCAGCGCGATGCGGGCCTCGTGCACGGTCTCACCCTCGAGCTGAAGCGCCACCGCCACAGATGCCAGCGCGAAGGCGTAGGAGGTGCGGTCGCGGACCTTCAGGAAGTGCGAGCGCGCCGTCCACGGTCCCGCCGGAACACTGATGGCGGTGATCAGGTCGCCGGCATTCAGCAGCGTCTCGATGTGCGGCGTGTCGCCCGGGAGGCGGTGGAGTTCGGCGACCGGGATCTTGCGCAGCCCCTGGCCGCCCTCGATCTCCACCATCGCGTCGAGGGCGATCAGCGCCTGCGCGAAGTCGCCGGGATACGTGGCGATGCAGTGCGGGCTGGTGCCGAGCACGGCGTGCTGGCGGTCGTGCCCGCCGATCGCCGAGCAGCCGGTGCCGGGGTCGCGCTTGTTGCACGGCCAGGTGGTCTCGCGGAAATACTCGCAGCGGGTCCGCTGCAGCAGGTTGCCGGCGAGGCTCGCCATGTTGCGGATCTGCGGGCTGGCGGCCAGCGCCAAGCTCTCGGCGATCACCGGATAGCGGCTCCTGACCGCCTCGTGCTGCTCGGCCTCGGCCATGCGCACCAGAGCGCCGAAGCGGATGCCGGTGTCGGTCGCCTCGATGCGGTGCAGGTCGGCCTCGCCCAGCCCGTTCAGGTCGACCACCACCTCCGGGCGCGCGACGTCGAGCTTCATGGTGTCGACGAGGTTGGTGCCGCCGGCGATGAACTGGGTCGCCGCGGTCACCGGCGGGCGTTGGGCGGTCCGGGTTTCGGCGATCAGTTGGGCGACGTCCGAGACGCTGCCGGCGCGCTCAAACCGAAAGGGCCGCATCGCGCACCTCCATGGCATCCCGGGCCTGCCGGATCGCGGCGACGATGTTCGGGTAGGCGGCGCAGCGGCACAGATTCCCGCTCATGAACTCGCGGATTTCGCCGTCGCTGCCGGCATGACCCTCCTGGACGCAGGCGACGGCCGAGACGATCTGCCCCGGTGTGCAGTAGCCGCACTGGAACGCGTCGCAATCGATGAAGGCCTGCTGCATCGGGTGCAGCTCGCCCTCCGGCGGCGACAGGCCCTCGATCGTCACGATCTCGGCGCCGTCGGTCATGACCGCAAGGCTCAGGCAGGACAGGGTGCGGCGGCCGTCCACCAGGACCGTGCAGGCGCCGCACTGCCCGTGGTCGCAGCCCTTCTTGGCGCCGGTCAGGCCCAGCCGGTCGCGCAACGCGTCCAGCAGGCTGGTCCTCGTGTCGACGCTGACGGTGCGGCGCTGGCCGTTGACCCGCATCTCGATGGTGACCGGTGCCCGGGGATCCTGCACCCGGGTCTCTCGCGCTCTCGGGGTCCGCGACAGCATCGGCATTCTCCGGTTCGGCGGTGTCGGTGCGCGTCAAACCGGCCTCCTGCGGACATTGTTCCAGGTCCCGGAACCCGCCGGCGCCGGCCTTCGTTGGCATGCAGTCCGTTCGAGAGCCAGGAGTGCTTCAATGACCCGTTCCGGATCCGCCGCCGAACTGGAGAATCGCATCCGCCAGCGCGCGCACCTGCTGTGGGTGGAGGAGGGACGCCCCGAAGGGCGCGAGATCGAGTATCGGGCGAAAGCCCGCGAACTGATCGCGATCGAGGACAACCAGGGTTCCGCCACCGTGCCGCGACCGCGAGGGCAGCACGCCCGCGCGCCCGGCGGCGAGCCGGTCGAACCGGTGGCCGCCGTGGAGAACCAGGGGGAGTTTCCCGGCCTCGCCGATCAGGGCGAGGAGTCGACCATCCCGAAGCGGCCGCGCGACCGGGCCTGACGCAGATTCGTTCCACTGCGACCCACCGCGACGCCGAGGGCGTGCTGATGTCGATGCCGCGTAGCCGGAACGCGTCGGCTGACTGCACGGCATCGAGCTCGTCCCAGCCGAGCGGCCAGGCCACGATCGCTCCCTCGCGGGAACACTCTCACGCTCTCAGGAGCCGACGATGGTGCCACCGTTCGGGTGCAGGACCTGCCCGCTCATGTACGACGCGTCCTCGCTCGCCAGGAACACGTAGCAGGACGCGACCTCGGCGGGCTGGCCCGGCCGGCTCATCGGCGCACTGGATCCGTGGCGCGCCACCTTCTCGGCATCGAAGGAGGCGGGAATCAGCGGCGTCCAGATCGGCCCCGGCGCCACCGCATTCACCCTGATGCCGCGCTCCGAGAGGGCCACCGCCAGGGAGCGGGTGAAGGCCACCACTGCGCCGCGGGTGGCACTGTAGTCGACCATCGTGGGGTAGCCCTGGTAGGCGGTGATCGACGTGGTGTTGACGATCGCGCCGGTGCCGCTGGGCAGGTGCGGCAGGACCGCCTGGGTCATGAAGAAATAGCCGAAGACATTGGTGCGGAACGTGCGCTCGAGTTGAAGGGCGCTGAGGTCGGTGAAATTGTCCACCTCGTGCTGCTCGGCCGCGTTGTTCACCAGGATGTCGATGCGGCCGAACTCCTGGATCATCCGGCGCGCGACGTCGTGGCAGAACGCCTCGTCGCCGATGTCGCCGGCGAAGCGGACGGCGCTGCGGCCTTCCTCCTCGACCAGTTCGACCGTTTCCTCGGCATCGCGGTCCTCGTTGAGGTAGACGATGCCGATGTCGGCGCCCTCGCGCGCCATGGCGACGGCGACCGCGCGCCCGATGCCGCTGTCGCCGCCGGTGATCAGCGCCACCCGGCCGGACAGCCGTCCGACACCCGGGAACCGCGGATGGTAGTCGGGCCTGGGATTCATCTCGTGCTCGTGACCGGGCTGAACTGCCTGCCGCTGGGGCGGCTGAATGTGGTCGGACATCTCGCGCTCCCTTTCGCTCTTCAGCCGCTGAAGAGGGGCGGATCCGATTGGTTCCGGGCCGGCCGCAGAGGTCCGAGCGCGGGGAGGTTTCAGCAGGGGGAACGATCGGCTACGCTTGATGTTGCTGCTCCAACTGAAAGCCGGCGGAGCATTATTCGGGAGCGGCGCGCGCGATGGGCAGGAAGGACGACAAGGGTTCCAGGCCTTCCGGGGCGAGAAGCTCCCCCCGGCGTCAGGTCGAGGCGGTGGAGCCGATCGAGCCAGGGGCACTGGCCCGCGAACTGCGCGACCTGCACGACAGCTACGGGGCAGGCGGCGACATTCCCGAGCATCTGGTCGAACTTGCGCGCCAGGTGGCCGATGCCCATGCCCGCCTCGATCTGGAGGCGGCTGCCGGCAATCCGCAGAGTCCGAAGAAGGATGGGGGCCGCTGAAAACGCAAAGCGGCAGGCCGGCCGTTCTGGCCGCCTGCGCTGGATCAGCCGCTACAGTTCCAGGAAGAAGGGTTCATGCCGGTCCGCCGGCGGGGCCAGGAACTAATTTGCCAGCGTCAGTCCGGGGCCTGTGGCGAACTGGAGATCCGCGGCACCATGCGGCTTTGCGGATCGTCCAGGAAGTCATGATCGTCCTCGGATTCGAGCAGGCCCAACAGGGCCGCGCGAGCCCGGCTGACCCGGCTCTTGATCGTGCCCAGCGCGCAGTCGCAGACCTCGGCCGCCTCCTCGTAGCTCATGCCGGCGCCGCCGACGAGCATAAGCGCCTCGCGCTGGTCGATCGGCAGCTTCTTCATCGCCTCGTCGACCGCGCGCAGCTTGATCGACCATTCCTGCGACGCCTGGATATGCACGCCCGGCAGTTCCTCGACCGCCAGCAGCGGCTCACGGGCGCGCTTGTGATAGTTCGTGTAGAACGTGTTGCGCTGAATGGTGCACAGCCACGCCCGCAGGTTGGTGCCCGGAGCGAACTGCCGGATGTTGGCGATCGCCTTGGTCAGCGTCTCCTGCACGAGGTCGTCGGCTTCCGGCTGGTTGCGCGTCAGGGACCGCGCGAAGGCCCGGAGCGACGGGAGCAGGGAAACGATTTCCTGATGCAGTGGTGACAGCCGTTCGGCCATGGTGGATTGCCTCCTTGGTGCGGTCCCGGCGGCATCGATGGAGTCCGCTCTGTACCGTCTCGCAACGACTTAGACCGGATCTAAACGCCAGTTGTTCCCTCCTGCCGGAAATATCGCCACGGGGACCCCGCCCTGGCTTCGCGCTGCGCGGGGCGCTAGCGTTCCGGCAGTCGCCGGTCGAGGCCCGGCCGGTCGAGGTGCGCGCGGAGGTGCAATCCCATGCAGCAGTTCATCAACGCCAGGGAGACCCTGGTCACCGAGGCGATCGACGGGTTGCTGCGCACCGGTGGCGGCCGGCTGGCTCGGCTCGACGGCTATCCGCACATCAAAGTGGTGCTGCGCGCCGACTGGACGCGCGACCGGGTGGCGCTGGTCAGCGGCGGCGGCTCCGGCCACGAGCCGGCGCATGCCGGTTTCGTCGGCGAAGGGCTGCTGGCGGCGGCGGTCTGCGGCGAGGTGTTCGCCTCGCCCAGCGTCGACGCGGTGCTGGCCGGCATCCTGGCGGTCACCGGCGACGCCGGCTGCCTGCTGGTGGTCAAGAACTACACCGGCGACCGGCTGAACTTCGGCCTCGCCGCGGCGCGTGCCCGGGCCTTGGGCCGGCGGGTCGAGATGGTGGTGGTCGACGACGACATCGCACTGCCCGACGCGGTGCAGGCGCGCGGCGTCGCCGGCACCCTGTTCGTGCACAAGATCGCCGGCGCGCTGGCGGCGCAGGGCGCGGACCTCGACGCCGTGGCGGCGGCAGCCCGCTCGGTTGTGGCAAGGATCTCTTCGATCGGCATGTCGCTCGACACCTGCACGGTGCCGGGCTCGCCGAAGGAGAAGCGCATCGCCGACGGCGAGGCCGAACTCGGCCTCGGCATCCACGGCGAGCCCGGGATCGAGCGGGTGGCCTTCGCCGGTGCCGGCGCGGCCGTGCGGCTGGTGCTGGACCGGCTGCGGCCGCGACTGAACGGCGGCGCCCGGCACGCCCTGCTGCTGAACAACCTCGGCGGCTGCACGCCGCTGGAGATGGCGGTGCTGGCCGAGGAGCTGTGCCGTTCCGACCTCGCCGCGTCGCTCGGCTGGATGCTTGGCCCGGCACCGTTGATGACGTCTCTCGACATGCGCGGGTTCTCGGTGTCGCTGCTGCCGCTCGGGCCGGGCGAGGAGGGGCTGCTGGCGGCGCCCACCGGCTGCCCCGCCTGGCCTGAGCTCAGGCCGCTGGCGGCGCCGGAAGTGCGGCCGCTGCCCGACGGCATGGCGCCGCCGCGCTTCCAGCCGTCCGCCGACCCGGCGGCGCGGGCGCTGCTGGAGCGCTGCTGCCGGCTGCTCGCCGCACAGGACACCGATCTCAACGCCCTCGACGCCCGCACCGGCGACGGCGACACCGGCTCGACCCTGGCGACCGCTGCGCGCGGCCTGCTGGCGACTGCCGACCGGCTGCCCTTCGCCGACCGGGCGGCGCTGCTGACCGCGATCGGCATCGCGCTCGGCACCAGCATGGGCGGGTCGAGCGGCGTGCTGCTGGCGATCTTCTTCACCGGTGCGGGCGAGGCGGCCGCGGCCGGTGCCGAGTGGCCGGCAGCACTGCAGGCCGGACTCGACCGCATGACCGCGGCCGGCGGTGCCGGTCCCGGCGACCGCACCATGATCGACGCGCTGGCGCCGGCGCTGGCGGCGCTGGCGGCGGGCGAGGGGATCGCGGCGGCCGCGAAGGCGGCGCGCGAGGGCGCCGACGCCACGCGCGGCATGGCGGCGCGTGCCGGGCGGGCGGCCTATCTGGCGGAGCGTGACCTCGCCGGGCATGCAGATCCCGGGGCCGAGGCGGTGGCGCGGCTGCTGGAGGGGCTGGCGCGGCGATGACCGGCGGCGCGATCACGGCGGGCGGCGCCGTCTTCACCCGGCTGAAGGCGCTCGGCGTGGACTGTGTGTTCGCCAACTCCGGCACCGACTTCCCGCCGGTGATCGAGGGCCTGGCCGAGGCGCGGGCGCGGGGCGCCGAACTGCCACGGGCTTTGGTGATCCCGCACGAGCATGCCGCCATGGGCATGGCGCACGGCTACTACCTGATGACCGGCCGGCCGCAGGCGGTGATACTGCACACCAATGTCGGGCTCGCCAACGGCGTCATCGGCGCCATCAACGCCGCCTGCGAGCATGTGCCGGTGCTGCTGATGTCGGGCCGCACGCCCGCCACCGAATCCGGGCGGTTCGGCGCCCGCACCGTGCCGATCGCCTGGGGCCAGGAGATGCGCGACCAGGCAGCCATGGTGCGCGAGTCCTGCAAATGGGACTACGAGCTGCGCTTCCCCGAGCAGGTCGCCGGCCTGCTCGACCGCGCCCACGCCATCGCCTGCTCGACGCCGAAGGGGCCGGTCTACCTGTCGCTGCCGCGCGAGGTGCTGTGCGAGCCCGCACCGGCCGCCGGGCTGGAGGATCCGCCGAGCATGGTCCCGGTCACCGGCGCCCCCGACCCGGCGGCGATCGCCGCCGCCGCGCAATGGTTGGCGGCCGCGAGGGCGCCGCTGGTGATCGCCCAGCGCGGTGCCGGCGACGCCGCCAGCTTCCAGGCCTTCGCCGAGTGGGCGGCGGAGTGGGGCATCGCGGTGTGTTCGTGGTGGGCGACGCATCTGGCGATCTCCACCGAACATTCCTGCCATGTCGGCGCCGACCCCGGGCCATGGCTGGCCGCGGCCGACGTGGTCGTGGTGCTGGACAGCCTGGCACCCTGGTGGCCGGACCGGCACCGACCGGCGGACGGCGCGCGGGTGATCAACATCGGCCCGGACCCGCTGTTCAGCCGCTTCCCGGTGCGCAACTTCCCCTCGCACCTGTCGATCGCCGGCGAGACCGCCCTGACCGTGCCGGCGCTCGTCGCGGCGATGGGCGGGTTGCCGCGGGACGACGCGGCGATCGAGGCGCGCCGGCAGCGGATCGCGACGGCCGCCGAGGCGACCCGGAGCGCGCTGCGCGTCCGCGCCGCCGGTGCGAGCCGCGGCATCACCAAGGCCCTGGTCAGCCTGCGGCTCGGCGAGGCGCTGGACGGGCTCGAGTCGAGCGTGTTCTCCGAGCTCGGGACCCAGCTCGGCGTGCTGCAGCGCACCGCTCACAAGTCCTGGTTCCAGGAGCCGCATTCCGGCGGGCTGGGCTGGAGCTTTCCCTGCGCGCTCGGCGCCCAGCTCGCCGACCCCGGGCGGCTGTGCGTCGCCACCATGGGCGACGGCTCCTACATGTTCGCCAACCCTACGGCCTGCCACCAGATCGCCGAGGCGCTGGCCCTGCCGGTGCTGGTGGTGATCCTGAACAACGAGGAATGGGGGGCGGTGCGCGCCTCGGTCGGCGGCCTGTACCCGGACGGCCACGCGGCGCGGGCCAACGAGATGCCGCTGACGGCGCTGAAGCCGTCGCCCGACTTCACGCTGACGGCGCAGGCGAGCCGGGGGTGGAGCCGCAGCGTGACCGAGCCGGCGGAGCTGGCGGGTGCACTCGCCGAGGCGCTGCGCGTGGTGCGCGAGGAACGGCGGCAGGCGCTGCTGAACGTGAAGGTGCTGCCGGACTGACCCTTCATGTCCAGGCGCACGTCGCTCGGTGGGTCCCGGAGCCGGGCGCTCGCGCGCCCCCTCCGGGATGACGAAGTTGAAAATGGATCGTCATTCCGGAGGGACCGCGCCCCCCGGGATGACGAAGTTGTGAATGGATCGTCATTCCGGAGGGACCGCGCGAGCGGTCGGCTCCGGAACCCACCGGCTGCCCCGACGTGTCCGCCCCGCCCTGCAAACCTCGCCCTGCAAACTGTTGACACTTCGCCTCGGCCGGCCCGACTCTCCGGCACGCCCGTCCGACCGGAGCTCCGCCGTGTCCGATCCCAGCCTGCTTACCCTCCGCGCCGCCTCGGCCGCCATCGCCGCCGGGCGGCTGACGTCGCGGGCGCTGCTGGAGGCCTGCCTCGAGCGCATCGAGCGGCTCGACCCGGTGATCGGCGCCTGGGTGGCGATCGATGCCGCGCGGGCGCGCGCCGATGCCGACCGCGCCGACGCCGAGATGCGCGGCAGCCGGCCGCGCGGGCCGCTGCACGGCATCCCCTACGGCCTCAAGGACATCCTGCGCACGGCGGAGTTGCCGACCCGCGCGGCCTCGCGGCTGACGATCCCGGATGGCCCGGAGGCGACCGTGCATTGCCGGTTGCGCGAGGCCGGCGCCATCCTGCTGGGCAAGCTGAACACCTATGAGTTCGGCACCGGCACCGGTGCCGTCTACGGCGACCTGCCGGCGCCGGTGGCGCGCAACCCCTGGGATCCCGACCGCTTCACCGGCGGCTCCAGCACCGGCGCCGGGGCGGCGGTGGCGGCCCGGATGGTGCCGTTCGCGATCGGCACCGACACGGGAGGCTCGGTGCGGCTGCCGGCCGCCGCCTGCGGCCTGGTCGGCCTGAAAGCGACCTACGGCCTGGTGCCGCGCACCGGCATGCTGCCGAACTGCCCGTCGCAGGACCATATCGGGCCTCTCGCCCGCACCGCCGCCGACGCCGCCCTGGTGCTCGCCGCCATCGCCGGGCCCGACCCGCTCGATCGCACGTCGGCCGCTGCCGGCTTCGCCGTGCCGGCCGGCCCGCCCGAGGTGGCCGGGCTGCGGGTCGCGGTCGTCCGCTCGCTGCACGACACCGACCCGGTGGCGACAGCGGCGACGGCGGCGGCGTTCGAGCAGGTGGTGGCGGCGCTGCAGCGGCTGGGTGCCAATCCGGTCGAACGCGTCGTTTCCGACAGCGCCCGCGACTTCCGCGCCTGCGGCCGGATCATCAACGCCAGCGAGAGCTTCGCCATCCACCGGCGCTGGCTGGACGAAGCCGCGGACAGCCTCGGCACGGCGCTGCGCGACAAGCTGGAGGCGGCGGCCGGACTGCGGGCCGCCGACTATGTCGACGCCCTGCGCTGGCGCCGCGCCCTGGTCGCCGGCCTCGTTCGGGCGATGCAGGACTGCGAGCTGATGCTGTGCGCCGGCACCATGGCGGCAGCACCAAGGCTCGACGACGAGGACGGCTGCCTGCGCTTCACCGGCGACTCCGCGATGACGCCGTTCAGCCTGTCCGGCCAGCCGGCCCTGGTGCTGCCGTCGGGTCTCGACGGCGACGGCCTGCCGCTGAACGTCCAGCTGGTGGCGCGGCCGTTCGGCGAGCGCGAGCTGGTGCAGACCGCCGCCGCCCTGGAGCCGGCGATCGGCTTCGCCGAGCATGCGCCGCCCGACCCGGCCGGCCAGGCTTCCGGATATGCCCGGCTGCCGGCGGCGCCGGGCCGCGACGGCCGGCCGGAACGGCTGGCCCGCAGCATGGCCGACAGCGTCGCCCGCATCCCGCGGCCGCTGCCCGACACCCTGGAGTCGTTGCTGGGCTTCGATCCCGGCGTGGAATGGCAGGAGACCCAGCGATGAATCCCGAATTCCTCACCGCGGCCGAGGCGGCCCGCGCCGTCGCCGAGGGCCGGCTGACCTCGGTCGCCCTGGTGACCGCCTGCCTGGAGCGCATCGACGCCCGCGACCCGGCGGTGCGGGCCTGGCTGCATGTCGACCGCGCCGGCGCGCTCGACGCGGCCGCCCGGCTCGACGCCGAGCGCGCCGCCGGCCGCCTGCGCGGTCCGCTGCACGGCGTGCCGTTCGGCGTGAAGGACGTGATCGACGTCGCCGGCCTGCCCTGCACCTACAACTCGCCGCTGCACCGCGACCGGGTCGCCGCCGACGACGCCGGCTGCGTGGCGGTGATGCGGGCCGCCGGCGGCATCCCGCTCGGCAAGACCGACACCGTCGAGTTCGCCGCCGCCGGCAACCTGCCGGCCACCCGCAATCCGCATGATGCGGCGCGCACCGCCGGCGGGTCGTCCAGCGGCTCGGGTGCCGCGGTCGCCGACCTGCAGGTGCCGCTCAGCTTCGGGACGCAGACCGGAGGATCGGTGATCCGGCCGGCCGCCTATTGCGGCTGCTACGCGCTGAAGCCCACCTGGGGCGTGGTCAGCCGCGAGGGGGCGAAGCTGTACTCGGCGACCCTCGACACCATCGGCTGGTACGGCCGCAGCGTTGCCGACCTCGCCCTGGTCGCCGGGGTCCTCGACCTGCCGCCGGCGGCGCCGCGCCCGCTCGCCGGGCTCAGGGTGGCGGTCTGCCGCACGCCCTATGCCGACCTGGCGTCGGCCGCGGCACACGCCGCCCTCGACGCCGCCGCCAGGGCGATCGAGGCGGCCGGTGCGGTGGTGGTGGCGCGCGAGCTGCCGCCGTCGATGGGCGACCTGAACGCCACCAAGGAGACGGTGATGAGCGGCGAGGGCCGGGCCGCCTTCCTGCCGACCGCCCGGGTGCATGGCGACGGCCTCAACGACCGGCTGCGCAGCCATGTCGAGAACCGCAAGGGCATCACCGCTGCGGCCATGTGCGCCGCCCTCGACCACGCCGCCCAGTCGCGCGTCGCCTTCGACTCCTACTACCGCGACGTCGACGCGGTGCTGTCGCTGGCGTCGAGCGGCGAGGCCGACCCGGTCGCGCCCGACCACACCGGCAGCCCGCTGCTGAACGCGCTGTGGACCCTGCTGCACGTGCCGGTGGTCTCGATCCCCGCCGGCGACGGCCCGGCCGGCCTGCCGCTGGCGGTGCAGCTGGTCGGCTTCCGCCACGCCGACGGCGCGCTGCTGGCGGCGGCCGAGGCGGTGGCGCGGGTGGTCGATCCGTGGTGGGGCGAGGTCAGGGTGCCTGGGTGATACGCCGAGGCGGCGGGTGGGTCCCGGAGCCGTCCGCTCGCGCGGACTCTCCGGGATGACGATCCAATAACAACTTCGTCATCCCGGAGGGGGCGCGCGAGCGCCCGGCTCCGGGACCCACCGGCGCGACGTGCCTCTACGCTCTCACGACCCCGGGATGATCCCCGCCGGCAGGCCCGCGCAGTACTTCGCGATCTCGCCCGGTGTCGTCACCCACAGCCGGTCGCGCTTGGCAAGGATGTGCCGCATCGCCCGGCGCAGGCCGCGCAGGCGGAAGGGGTGGCCGATGATGAAGGGGTGCAGCACCACGGTGAACACCAGCGGCCACTTCGCCGACTGCAGCAGCATCTCGTCGAACTGGTCGACGATCATGTCCTCGAAGTCGCGCGCCGCCTGCTGCCGGAACACCAGGGCGGGGGAGTCGTTCAGCTCGATCGAGTAGGGCACCGACAGCAGCGGGCCGGAGCGGGTGCGCATCCAGAACGGCTGGTCGTCGGCCGGCCAGTCCATGACGTAGTCGTAGCCCGCCTCCTTCAGCAGGTCGAGGGTGACCGGGGTCTGCGCCAGGTACGGCCCGAGCCAGCCGGCCGGGCGCACGCCGCCGTTGTGCCGGGCGATGCCGGCGCTGCTCTCCTCGATCAGCGCCCGCTCGCCGGCCTCGTCGAGCACGTCCTGGCGCTCGGCATTGCTGCGGCCGTGGCCGACCATCTCGTCGCCGCGGGCGCGGATGCGCTCGCCGATCTCCGGGCATTCGTCGAGCAGCCAGGAGTTCAGGTTGTGCGACGCCGGCACCTGCATCTCGTCGAGCAGGTCGAACAGGTACCACTGGCCGACCCGGTTGCCGTAGTCGCGCCAGGCGTAGTTGCGGGTGGTCTGCGGCGCGGTCAGGCTGGCGCTGTCGCTGCCCAGGCCCGACAGGAAGCCGAACACCTCGATGTTGTTGCAGAAGCACACCGCCAGCCGCTTGCCGTCCGGCCAGGTGTAGTCGGGGCGCCGGCTCAGCGGCACGTAGTCGTAGCGGTCGTGCTTCGGGAGATTCATGGCGGGAATCCGGGCTGGAGGGCGGGTCCCGGCATCTTGACAACCCCGGCTCCGGCTCGTCAACTGTCGACACTTTTCGACCCTTCCATACGCATTTTGGAGGCCGCCATGCGCCCGTGGAGCAGCGTCGTCACCGAGGAGGAGGAGCGCCGCTACGAGGCCGCGGGCTTCGGCCGCGCCGGCGGTGTCGGCAAGCGCCCGGCGCTGCTGATCATCGACGTGCAGTACCGCACGGTGGGGACGAAGCGGCTGCCCTACTGGGAGGCGATCAAGGAGTATCCGACGGCTTGCGGCGAGGACGGCTGGTCGGCGGTCGACCACATCCAGCCGCTGCTCGCGGAGTTCCGCCGCCTCGGCCTGCCGGTGCTGTACCCGCATGTGGCGCCGAAGAACGCCGACACCGACAGCGGCCGGCTGGCCGATAAGGTGCCGTCGATCATGGGCATCGACAGCAAGGGCTACGAGTTCGTCGCCGAGATCGCCCCGGTGAAGGGCGACGTGCTGCTGCCGAAGAAGCACCCCAGCGCCTTCTTCGGCACGCCGCTGGTCAGCCACCTGATCGATCTCGGCGCCGACACCCTGTTCGTCACCGGCTGCACCACCAGCGGCTGCGTGCGCTCCTCGGTCAGCGACGCCTTCGCCTTCAACTTCAAGGTCGTGGTGCCGCAGGAATGCGTCTACGACCGCAGCCCGACCGCGCACGCCGTCAACCTGTTCGACATGAACGCCAAATATGCCGACGTCATGACCACCGCCGAGGCGCTGGCGGCGCTGCGCCGGGCGGTGCCGGCGCCGGCCGCAGCGGAGTGACCGCGATGGCTTCGAATGCTGATGACGCCGGCCGCATCGCCGCCGGCCTCGCCGCCCTGACCGAGTGGTCGGCGTCCCTGCGCTGGTCCGACATCCCCGAGCCGATCTGCCGCCGCGCCGCGGTGACCTTCGCCGACGACCTGGCGGCCATCGTGGCGGCGCGCGACGAGCCCGAGCTGATGGCGCTGCAGGACGGCCTGGCGCGGTCGTCGGGGCGCGCCGAGGCGACGGTGTTCAACGCCCGAGCCATGCGGCTCGACCGCTACTCCGCCGCCATGGCCAACGGCAGTGCCGCCGACTGGTGCGAACTCGACGGCGGCTACCGCCGGGTGATCTGCCACGCCGGGCTGTACTGCATGTCGGCGCTGCTGGCCGAGGCCGAGGCGACTGGGGCGAGCGGCGAGGACACGCTGCGCGCCCTGGTGATCGGCTACGAGACGGCGGCCCGGGTGGCGCGCGCCTTCACCTGGCCGACCCTGACGCTGCATCCGCATGGCAGCCTGGCGGCGGTGGGTGCCGCCGCGACCGTGGCGGCCCTGCGCCGGCTGCCGGCGGCGACGGCGGCCGCCGCCATCGGGTCGGCCGCCACCATGGTGGTGCCGGGGCCGTTCAACCACACCGTCCAGGGTGCCTTGGTGCGCAACGTCTGGCCGGGCATCGGCGCCGCGACGGGGCTCCGCGCGGTCGACTGGGCCGAGATCGGCATCACCGGCCGGCCGGAGAGCCTGCACGACGTCTACGGGGCCGCCTTCGCCGGCGACTGCCACCCGGACGAACTGACGGTCGACCTCGGCGAGGGCTGGGCGCTCGCCGACGGCTACCACAAGCTGCACGCCTGCTGCCAGTACGCCCATTCCGCGGTCGAGGCGATGCTCGGCGCGCTGGCACAGCTGCCGGCGGCGGGCGGCGGCATCCGCCGCATCCACATCGACACCCACTGGCGCGGCCAGAAGCTCGACAACGTCAGGCCGGCGACCACGCTGGCCTCGAAGTTCTCGATGCAGCACATCCTGGCCTCCACCGCGGCACACGGCCATGCCGGGGCCGAGGCGTTCCATGCCTCGACCCTGGCCGACCCGAAGGTGGCTGCATTGCGCGAGGCGGTCAGCATCGGTGCCTGGGAGCCGGAGCTGCCGGCGCCGAACGACCGGCCGGCGCGGGTGACCGTGGAAACCGCCGACGGCAGCCGCGTCGTCGAGGAGTGCCTCAGCGCCCGCGGCGGCCCCGACCGGCCGTTCGCACCCGCCGAGATCCGCGCCAAGATCGCCGGCATCGTCGCTGCCCCCTATCCGGCGATGGGCCCGGCGCTGGAGCGGCTGCTCGACCTCGACGCCGGCATCCTGGCGGCACCGTGGGACCGCACGGTCGCGGACATGACATCATGAGCAGCGACGAGCCGCTCGGCCTCCTGGTGGTCGGCGCCGGGGCCTGCGGCCTCGCCGCGGCCATCGCCGCGCACGATGCCGGCCTCGACGTGGCGATCGTCGAGAAGCTCGACCGGCCCGGCGGCAACTCCTCGCTCAGCACCGGCTCGGTGCCGGGCGCCGGCAGCCGCTTCCAGCGCGACGCCGGCATCGCCGACTCGCCCGAGCGCATGGTGGCCGACCTGGAAGCGGTGGCCGGCCGCCACGACGCCGACGGCCTGACCCGGCTGATGGCGCGGGAGTCGGCGGGTCTGGTCGAGTGGCTGATCGACGGCCTCGGCGCCCGCATGGGGCTGATCACCGAATACATGCATGTCGGCCACACCGTGCCGCGGCTGCACGCGCCGCGCTCGCGCCGCGGCCAGGACCTGGTCGACGACCTGCTGCGCTGCGTGGCCGACCGCGGCATCCCGCTGGCGGTCGGCAACCCGGTGGAGGACCTGCTGGTGGCGGACGGCGCCGTCGTCGGCGCCCGCATCGCCGGCGAGGATGTCCGCGCCGCCAAGCTGCTGCTGGCGACCAACGGCTTCGCCGGCGACCGCGACCTGGTGCGCCGCTTCTGCCCGGAGATCGCCGCCGCCGAGTACTTCGGTGCGCTCGGCAGCACCGGCGAGGCGGTGCGCTGGGGCGAGCGGGTGGGGGCCGCACTCGGCAACATCGGCGCCTACCAGGGCTACGCCGCGGTCGCCTACCCGCAGGGCAGTCTCTTGTCCTGGACCACGGTGGAGAAGGGCGGGATCCTGGTGGGATCCGATGGCCGGCGCTTCGGCAACGAGGACGCGGGCTATTCCGGCTACGCCCCGGTGGTGATGGGCCAGGGCGAGTTCGCCTGGGCGGTCTACGACCGCCGCATCCACGCCGTCGCCGCCCACGAGGAGGAATACGCCGAGATGGCCGCCATGGGGGCGGTGCGCTGGGGTGCGACGCCGGAGGCGGCCGCGGCGGCGGCGGGGATCGACCCGGCCGGGCTGGCGGCCACGGTGGCGGCGTACAACGCGGCGGCGCGGGGCGAGCGACCGGACGACTTCGGCCGCCGGCATTTCAACCTCGCACCGCTGCAGGGCGAACTCGGCGTGGTGAAGGTGAAGCCGGGGCTGTTCCACACCCAGGGCGGCCTGGCGGTCGACGACCACGCCCGGGTGCTGCGGCCGGACGGCTCGGTGGTGGCGAACCTGTTCGCCGGCGGCGGGGCGGCGGCGGGGATCAGCGGACGGACCGGGGCGGGCGGGTACGCTTCGGGCAACGGGCTGCTGACGGCGCTCGGGCTCGGGCGGATCGCGGGGCTGCGGGCGGCGGCGGAGGTGCGGGAGGGGCGGTAGGCCGCTCGTGCACAATCGGACGGCGCTGACAGCATGGCTCTGCCGCCCGCTATGCCGCCCTCCGGCAGTCGCTGGGCGAACCCGACCCGTTCCGGCTGAAGTACCGGAGGGCGCTGAGTGCCCGGTACTTCTTCACGCCGCTTCCTCGCGCCGGGTCGGGCGGATCAGCACCTCGGCCGATATCCCGAGCCGGTCGTGCAACTGCCGGATCATTTCGATCGACAGCCCGCGCCTGCGGTTCAGCACCTCGGAGATCCGATTGCGCGATCCGAAGATCGGCTCGAGGTCCTTGCGGGTGAGGCCCTGCTGCTCCATCCGGAATCGGATCGCTTCGATCGGATCCGGCGGGTCCATCGGGTGATGCTTCGCCTCCCAGGCGTCGATCAGCGTTGCCAGGATGTCCAAACGGTCGCCGTCCGGCGTGCCGCTCCGCGCACCCCATAGCAGTTCGACCTCGGTGAGGGCCGCCTCGTAGTCCTCGTTGCTCCGGATCGGCTTGAGGTCAGCCGCCATGATCCACCTTCCTGACGTCGATCTTGTCATAGTCCCGGTGCGTGCCGATCCACTTGATCCAGACGATCGCCTTCTCGAAGTCGACCGCCACCACGAGCCGGTACACGTTGCCCTTGATGTTGAAGACGATCCGCTCAGCGCTCACGACGCTGGCGGTCGCGTACAGCCGCTTCACGTCAGCGGTGCTCGCCCAGTTCGCCTTGGCGACTTCGTCGAACCATGCATCGAGTGCGGCCTTGACAGCCGGCTGGTCCTTATGTCCCGCCAGGCTATCGACAAATGCGCGCAGCGTCCGGCGGGCGATGATCCGCATCGCGATTTCTTAGCATGATCCCGAAATGGGATCAATCGCCCTCCATCCGCCGACGAGGGGGTAACGAGCGGCGGGAAGCGCCGGAGCAAACGACGGCCGACACCTTCGTGACCCTCGAATGCCTGGACTATCACGGCGTCTCCCGCACGAAGGTGCCGAGGCCGGTGCGGTCATAAAAGTCGATGCGCAGCCGCGCCACCACCCCGCGAGGGTCGCGCTCGAACGTCACCCCGGCGCGCGGGACCGCGTTCTCGCCGACCGGCCGGAAGCTGAAGGTGTCGCCGTCGTGCGGGGCGAGGTCCCAGGTCTTGCGGGCTTCCGCCGGCCCCATGCTCATGCGCAGGACGCCGTCGCCGGCGCTGATCTCGGCCGGGCCGTAGTAGTCGTTGCCGTAGCGGCCGGCATAGCCGGGCAGGGCGCGTGGCGGCTGGGCGTCGGCGGGGCGATCGGTGTAGTCGAAGGGGGCCGCGTCCGCCGCCCGCATCGCATCGAACACCCGGGCGAACAGTGCGGACCAGTCGACGGTCGGGCGGCCGTTCTCGGCGATGTCGAGGAAGCTCCTGGCGATGCTCTCCGGCACCCCGATCGGCTCGCCGTTGCTGAGCACCGCGATGCCCAGCCGCTCGCCGGGGACCAGGTGCACGTAGGTCGAGGCGCCGAGGTAGAAGGCGCCGGCGTGGCCGATCTCCAGGCGGCCGCGGTCGTCGTAGCCGACGTTCCAGCCGAGGCCGTAGAAGCCGGTGCGGCCGAGCGGATGGCGCGGCGGGGCCGGGATCGCGTGCGGCGCGTGGGTGACCGCCAGCGCTGCCGGGTCGACGATCGGCGTGCCCGCCAGGGTTCCGGCGCCGAGCTGCAGGCGCAGGAAACGGGCGAGGTCGGCAATCGAGCCGCTGGCGCCGCCGGCCGGTGCCTGCGGGTCGGGCTGGCGGTCGTGTTCGGCAACCCAGGCCGGGGTAGCTCCCTCGGTCCGCCGGACGTGCAGCCGCGCCCGGTTTTCGGTGGCCAGGTAGTCGGCGTGCCGGTAGCTGGTCCGGGTCATGCCGGCCGGCGCGAACAGCGCGGCGTCGGCGAGATCCTCCCAGGTCGTGCCAGCGGCGGCCGCCGCCGCCAGGGCCCCGGCGGTGAAGCCGAAGTTGCTGTAGTTGTAGCTGGACCGGAAGGCGTCGAGCGGCTGCCGGTCGAGATGCGCCAGGATGTAGGGGCGGTCGTAGCCGAGATCCTCCAGCAGGTCTCCGGCCGAGGTATAGAGCCCCGATCGATGCGACAGCAGGTCGGCGACCGTGGCCTTGGCGGTGGCGTAGGGATCCGACAGGGCGAAGAACGGCAGGTGACCGCGGACCGGGTCGCTCCAGCCGATCAGCCCGCGCCCGACGGCTGCGGCCACCACCGTCGCGGCGATCGGCTTGGAGACCGATGCCAGCTGGAACACCGTGTCGGTGTCGATCGGCTCGGGCCGGCCGGCCTCGCGAAGTCCGAAGCCGCGGGCGTAGACGACAGCGTCGCCGTGCACCACGGCGACCGCTATCCCCGGCACGCCGGTCCGAGCCATCGCTTCGCCGACGATGCCGTCGAGCGCCGCCACCGCGCGATCGACCTGCGGCTGCGTCAGCAGCGGCGGCACGAAGGCGGGTGGGGTGGGGCGCAGCCCGCCGTCGCCGAGCGCCGGCCCGGCGGCCAGCATGGCGAACACGGTTGCGAGCAGCCGTAGGGTGCGTCCCATGCTCGATCTCCAGTCCGGGTTCGGCGTCGGGGGCTGGATGGTCGCAGACCTGCCGCCTCAGGGAAACGGACAGCCGCCTGATCTGCAAGGGCGCCGACTTCGCGCTGGCCGACCTCGCCCGACCGCCGCGCCCTGGCGACCGCCCGCCCTCAATACGCCATCAGGCTCGGCAAATAGAGCGAGATCGCCGGGAACGCGATCAACAGGCCGAGCGTCACCACGTCGATCAGGATGAACGGCGTCACCCCGGTGAACGCCTCCTCCAGGGTCAGCGGGATCGGCGACGAGCTGCGGACCACGTAGACATTGAGCCCGACCGGCGGTGTCAGTAGCGAGATCTCCGCCAGCTTCACCGAGATCACCCCGAGCCAGATCGGGTCGAAGCCGGAATGCACCAGGATCGGGAACATCACCGGCAGGGTCATCACCATGATCGCGATCGGCTCCAGGAACATGCCGAGGATCAGGTACAGCACCGCGAAGGCGGCGAGGTACATGTAGGGGCTGAGTTCCAGCCCCAGCATGCCGTCGGAGATGTAGGTGATCAGCCCGGTGTAGGTCAGGAAGCGGGCGAACAGCATGCCGCCGATGACGATGATGAAGATCACCGTGGTCGTGGTGCCGGCGTCCTTGAAGGTGTCGATGATGCCGGTCCGCGACAGCCGGCGCTTGCCGAGCACGATCAGGAAGGCGCCGAACGCGCCGATGGCGCCGGCGTAGGTCGGGATGAACCAGCCGAAATAGATGCCGCCGATGACCAGGCCGAACAGCAGACCGATGCCCCAGATGTGCTTCAGCGACGCCCAGCGTTCGCTCCAGGCGATCCGGATGTCCGGGCGCGGGCAGAGTTCGGGTCGCCACTTCGCGATCAGCACGATGCCGAACACGAACATCGCCGCCGACAGCAGCCCCGGCAGCAGCCCGGCCATCAGCAGCTGGGCGACCGACTGCTCGGTGATGACGCCGTAGATCACCATCAGGATGCTCGGCGGGATCAGCGACGCCAACGTTCCCGCGGCGGCGATGCAGCCCGCACTCAGCCGCTTGTCGTAGCCGAAGCGCGTCATCTCCGGCATCGCCATGCGGGTGAAGATGGCGGCGTTGACCAGGGTGGAGCCGCAGGCGGCACCGAACGCCGCCGACGCCATGGTGGTGGCGATCGCCAGGCCGCCGGGCAGCCGGCCGAGCCAGACATAGGCGGCGCGATACAGGTCGGTGGTGAGGGCGGCCTGCGTCGCCAGCGAGCCCATGAGGATGAACAGCGGGATGACCGCGAGGTCGAAGGAGTTGGTGGTGCTGAACGGGATGGTCGCCAGCTGCGCCCAGGCGGCGTCGGGGCCGATCGCGAGGTAGATGCCGAGGATGCCGCACAGCCCGAGGCTGACGCCGATGTGCACGCCGAGCGCCAGCATCAGGAACAGCACGGGCCCGACGATCAGGCCGGTGGTGACAGGGTCGAGCACCGCGGTTCCCCTTACGGCTGGGCTGGCTTCTGCTGGGTGGAGGTCTGTTCGATGAGATCGGCGAACAGCGGGTCGATCGGCACCTCGGCCTGGGTGCCGTCGATCAGGTGCCGGACGTCGACCAGCACATCCAGCGCCAGGCGGATGAGCAGCAACCCGGTGCCGACCGCCAGGATGATGCGCGCCGGGTACAGCGGGAAGCGGATCAGCCCGTCGGTGGCCTCGCCGATCTGCATGCTGTATTCGGCCTCGTTGATGCCCTGCCACAGCAGCAGGCCGAAGAACAGCAGGCCGGCGACGTCGGCGAGGATGTCCAGCATCGCCTTGCCGCGTGGCGGCAGCCGCGTGTACAGCAGCTCGACCCGGATGTGGCTGCGGCGGATCTGGCCGTAGGTGAGGGCGCCGAACACGATCAGCACCATGGTGCTTTCGGTGATCTCGCGCGCGCCGTGCACCGGCTGGCCGAGCATCTGCGTGCCGATGACGTCGGCGGTGCCGAGGAACATCGACAGCAGCACACCGACGCCGCCGACGCACAGCACGGCGAAGGCGAGCTTCTCGAGAACCCGGGAAATCGTCTGCATGGACGGGGCGCGGCCTTCCGAAAGCCTCGCCCGCCCGTTCCCCTCGCCGGGGTCCGGGCGGGCGAGCCGTGTTGCAGGCTTACTTGCCGGTCAGCTCACGCCAGCGCTTGACGACGGCCTTGACGGCGTCGCCCTCGCCCTTGGCCTCCAGGTCGGTGGCCCAGGCGGCCAGCAGATCCGGCGAGGCCTTGCGCCACTTCGCCATCTCCTCGGCCGGGAACTTCTTGAAGATGCCGCCGGCGGCCGTCACCTGCTTGATCGCGTCGCTCTCGACCTCGTCGAGGAACGGGATGTAGGCGGCCTGCGCCTTGGCTGCCTCCTCCACGAAGATCGCCTGGATGTCCTTCGGCAGCTTGTCCCAGGTGCGGTTGCCGATGACGATCAGGTGGCCGGCGATCGACATCACCGGGCCGCAGCTGTACTTGCCCGGCTCGTAGATCTTCGTCGCCAGGATATTGCCCGGGTTGATGAACGAGTAGTCCAGCGTCCCGCGCTGCAGGCCCTCGTAGATGTCGCCGACGTTGATGGTCACCGGCACCGCGCCGGCTGCCGCAAGCACCTTCGGGATGTCGGCGCCGAAGCTGCGGACCTTCTTGCCGCTCAAGCCGGCGACGGTGTCGCAGTTCTCCGACGGGCCGGTCAGGTAGTATTCGCCGAGCGGCTGGTGGAACAGGAACTTGACGTTCATCTTGTCGAGCTCGGCCTTGAAGGGTGCGAGCTCCTTGTGCGAGGCGATCGAGACCTCGATCGCCTGCTTCGGCGAGTCGAAGACGAACGGGATCTGGAACGCCTTCCAGTAGCGGAGCTGATCGGCGTAGTAGCCCGGCACCACCGAGGCCATGTCGATGGCGCCGCGGCCGGCCAGGGTCAGGATCTCGTTGCCCTTGCCGAGCGCGCCGGCATAGGCGATCTCGACGGTGACCCGGCCCTTGGTGCGCTCCTCGATCGCCTTGGCGAAATCCTGCTCCGGCTTCAGGAACTTGCTGTTGCCGAGGTAGTGGCCCCAGCGGAGCTTGAACTCGGCCTGGGCCTGGGCGGTGCCCGCCGCCGACAGCGTGGTCAGGACGACCGCCGCCTGGACGAGCATGCGCATTGGCTTCTTCATCTGGTTATCTCCGTTCCCCGTGGACGCTCAGTCTCGTCTTGCTTCCCTGATCATCGTCGACTGCCCCGCCGTCCCGTCAAGCCATGTCCGCTCCGGCGGCGGCGCCGCGCAGCGGTCGATCAGGCGGAACACTCGTCCTACACCCCGCAGGTCATGGCCGGGAGGCGACGCAAACTGCGGGGCCGATGCTCTCGAAAAGACGCCGCAGCCGGTCAACTGTTGACATTTTTGCGGTGCGGCGGCCTGCTGTCAACGCATTGCTGTACCGGGCAAAGACGGGCACCCGAGGGCCGCCCCAGCGGAGGACGAGAATGACCGACGGCGCCATCGCCGAAAGACCGGGCGGATCCGGCATGGGGGCAGCCGGGCCCCGCCGCTCCGACTGGCGCGAGATCCTCGATGTCCTGGCTGCACGGTTCTCCTGCCGCGACTTCGACGGCTCGGCGATCGACCGCGAGACCCTGGCCGACATCGTGCGCGACGGCACCGAGGCGCCGTCCTCCTGCAATCAGCAGCAGTGGCATTTCATCGTCGTCGACGAGCCGTCGCTGAAGCAGCGCGCCCACGACATCGCCGGCGGCAACCACCACTTCGCGGAATGCTCGGCGCTGATCTACCTGTGCTTCCAGAAGGGCTGGACGCACGGCAACTTCTCGGTCGTGCAGTCGGTCGCGGGTGCCGCCTACCACATGATGCTGAGCGCGCATCTGCGCGGCTTCGCGGCGATCTGGAACGCCGGGATCGGCGACAAGGCGGCGCTGGTGGAGATGCTGGGCGTGCCGCCGACCTTCGAGATCATCGGCGCGCTCGCCATCGGCCGGCCCCGGCCGTCGGCGCCTGCCATGAAGGCACCGCGCCGGCCGTTCGCCGAGGTGCATTCCTGGAACCGCTTCGAGCGGCCGGTGGTGACGCGCTACCCCGTGAAGCCGGCCGCCGAGTACCCGTTCTTCGCCATCCGCAACGACGACAATCCGTTCGCGGTCTGGGACCCGGCGGGCTGGAGCTGGGGCCAGGTCGGCGATTTCCGCGGATACTCGGTGTGGGCCAAGTCGCCGCTCGCCGGGGTCTACGTGTCGCGCCGCCAGGGCGAGGCGACGGCGGTCGAACTCGGGCTGCTGCCGGAGGTGCCGGCGGGCGGGGCGGTGCTGGAGGTGATGCCGTGGGGCGGCACGACCAGCGTGGAACTGCGCCGCCGCCTCGACCCGGGCGTCACCCTGCATCTCGCCGAGCTGTCGGCGCACAACTTGACCTTCATCGAGGAGCGGCTGCGCCGGGAGCGGCTGCCGCTCGACCGGATCCGCCTCGACCTGTTCGCCGACGGCCGGCTGCCCTATGCGGACGGCAGCATCGACGCCGTGGTGTTGCCGCAGGTGCTGGAGCACATGCCGGAGCCGCAGCGCATGCTCGACGAGGTGCGCCGGGTGCTGCGGCCGGGCGGGCATGTGGTGGCCAGCGTGCGCAACCTCGACTCCGCCTATGGCCGGCACTGGCGCGACGTTGAATCGCGCGCCCAGGTGCCGAACCAGGGGCCGTTCACGCCGCTGCCGGCCGCCGCGGTGGCGGCGTGGCTGAGTGCCCGGTTCGTCATCGAGCAGGCCGTTGGCATCGGCCGTGACGCCAGCCACGACGCGGCTGTGCTGACCGGGGAGGAGACGCTCGTCGGCCGGCTGTACGCCGCGCGGTGCCGCCGTGACTGACGGCGGCTTCGTGCCGCACGCCCGTCGCTTCGTGGGTCCCGGAGCCAGCCGCTCGCGCGGCTCCTCCGGGATGACGGCCTGTTTTTATTCGTCATTCCGGAGGGGGCGCGTGAGCGCCCGGCTCCGGAACCCACCCGCCGCTCCGTCACGGCAGTCGCCGCGCCATGAACCGCCCCGTCCCCCGCACCGCGTCGTCCAGCGCGCAGTCGCGCACCGCGAAACGGCCGCGCACGATCGTGTGCACCACCCGGCACGCCATCTCCTGGCCCTCCCACACCGAGTAGCCGGCGTCGGTGGCGAGGCCGGCGCGCTCGACCGTCCAGCGCTGCTGCATGTCGAGGATGCTGAAGTCGGCGTCCGCACCCGGCGCGATGCGGCCCTTGCGCGGGGCCAGCCCCATGGCGTCGGCCGGATTGCAGGTGACCATCTCCGCCAACCGCTGCAGCGGAATGCCGCGACGATGGTGGCCCTCGCTGAACAGCGCCGGCAGGAAGCAGTCGAGGCCGGGGAAGCCCGGCTGCGCCTTCCAGATGCCGCCGTCCTTGGAGGTCACCGGCCGGTGGATGTGGTCGGTGGCGACGGTGTCGACCTCACCGCGGCGGATGCCCTCCCACAGCGCCTCGCGGTCGGCCGGATCGCGCAGCGGCGGGTTGACCTTGGCCAGCGCGCCTGCCGGCGACGTGGTGTCGTGGGTCAGGTAGTGGGTGCAGGTCTCGATGGTGATGCGGCTGCCCTGTCGGCGCTGCTCGACGGCGGCGGCCAGCGCCTCGCCCGAGGAGGTGTGCACGCTGTAGACCGGCGCCCCGGTGACCCGGCCGAAATAGGCGGCGCGGCGGATCGCCTCGGCCTCGACGAAGGGCGGGCGGGTGGCGTTCCAGGTGGCGAGGCCGCCGGCACCCTCGGGGTCGGCGGCGGTGACGCGGTCGCGCAGCACCCAGGCGACCTCGATGTTCTCCGGGTGCGGGCACAGCATGCCGCCATGCGCCTGCAGCGTCTCCAGCAGCCGGAACAGGAAGCCGTCGTCGGTGCCGGGCAGGCCCAGCCGTTTGCCCTCGTCGCCGCGGATGTTCATGAACAGCTTGGCGGTCGGCACGCCGAACTCGGCGATGTAGCGCGGCAACTCGGCCAGCTGTTCGTCGGTCGCGATTACGAAGTGGAAGCCGAAATCGATGCGCGCACCCGCCTCGGTCACGGCTTTCAGCTCGTCGAACAGCGGCGCGTAGGGGGTCGGGCTCATCACATAGGGGATGAAGCTGGTCACCCCTCCCAGGGCGGCGGCCGCGGTCTCGGTGTCGGCGTCCGACGCCACCCGCGGGCGGGAGATGTCGCTGCCGTGGCCGAGATGCAGGTGCACGTCGCTGGCGCCCGGCAGCACCGTCAGGCCGCCGACATCGACGGTCTCGGCGGCCTGCGGCCCGGATCCCGGCTCGGTCACCGCGACGATCCGGCCGTCCGCCGCCAGCACGTCGACGCGGCGGAATCCCAGCCCCGGCAGCAGTACCTCGCCGCCGGCGAGGCGAAGGTCGACCTTGGTCATGGTTGTTTCTCCTTCGGTTGTTCGAGGCACGTCGCTGCGTGGGTCCCGGCTCGCGCTGCGCGCGTCCGGGATGAGATTGAATTATATGTCCTCATCCCGGACGGAGCGGCGCAGCCGCATAGATCCGGGACCCACCAGCCGCTGCTGTCATCGAGAGCTTCCGGAGCCCCCGCATGATCCGTGACCGCGTCCCGTACTCGCCGATCGTCACCCGCCCGAAGCTGACCTGGCCGAACGGCGCCCGTGTGGCGGTGTGGGTGGTGCCCAACGTCGAGCATTACGAGTACCGGCCGAGCCCGGTCGGCATGCGCGACCCGTGGCCACGGTCGCCGCATCCGGACGTGCTCGGCTACGGCAGCCGCGACTACGGAAACCGGGTCGGGCTGTGGCGGATGATGGAGGTGACCGACCGCCTCGGCATCCCGTGCACGGTGTCGCTCAACATGGCGAACTGGGAGCATTATCCCGAGATCATGGCGGCGATGGTCGAGCGCGACTGGGACGTGCTGTGCCACGGCATCTACAACACCCAGTATCACTGGGGGCTGGCCGAGGACGACGAGCGTGCCGCCATCGCCGACTGTGTCGAGACCTACCGCCGCTTCACCGGCAAGCAGCTGCGCGGCTGGTTCTCGCCGGCCGCCACCTTCACCCACAACACCCCGGACCTCGTGGCCGAGGCCGGCATCACCTACTACTGCGACTGGTACCACGACGACCAGCCGACCGAGATGGCGGTGCGCAGCGGCCGGCTGGTGACCGTGCCCTACCAGATGGACGTCAACGACGCGATGGTCTGGCGCCACCCCTTCGAGGGCGAGGAGTTCGCCCGCATGGTCACCGACCATTTCGACACCCTGTGGGAGGAGGGGGCCGAGCACGGCCGCGTCGTGTGCATCGCGCTGCACCCCTACATCATGGGGCAGCCGCACCGCATCCGGCACCTGGAGCGCGCGCTCGCCCACATCGCCGGGCATGACGGCGTGTGGCTGGCGACCGGCAGCCAGATCGCCGACTGGTACATCTCGCAGTGTCCGGGCGCGCAGCGACCGGGCGGGGAGGGCTGAGGCATGGCCACGTTCCGCGCCCCCGGCATGGACCACGACCTGTACCGCTTCTCGGCACTGCCGGACCGGCCGGCGCTGCGCTGGCCGGGCGGCGCCCGCCTGGCGTTCACGGTGACGCTGTATCTGGAGCACTGGGAGCTCGATCCGCCGGCGGCGGCGCTGCGCGACCCGCGCTTCCGCGACCCGTTCGGCGACTTCCGGCCCGACTACCGCACCTACACGCTGCGTGAATACGGCAACCGCGTCGGCGTGTTCCGCATCCTCGACGCCCTCGACCGCCACGGCCTGCGCCCGACCGTGGCGATCAACGCCGGCGCCTGCGAGCGCTACCCGTTCCTGGTCGAGGAATGCCGGCGCCGCGGCTGGGAGTTCGCCGCCCACGGCATGCATGCGACGCGCATGATCACGGCGAAGCTCGGCGAGGCCCAGGAGCGCGACTTCATCGGGCACTCGGTCGCCGCGGTCGAGGATGCCACCGGCCGCCGGCCGCGCGGCTGGGTCGGCCAGGATTTCGGCGAAAGCGCCAGCACCCCGCGATTGTTGGCCGAGGCCGGGCTGGAGTATGTTGCGGACTGGCCGAACGACGACCAGCCCTACCGGATGACCACCGAGCCGCCGCTGATCTCGATCCCGTGCCAGGCGGAGTGGGACGATGTACAGTTGCTGTGGCACCGCCGGGTGTTCACCCAGAGGTATCCCGAACTGGTCGAGGAGGCCGTCTCCGTCCTGCATGCCGAAGCCGGCGAGAGCGGCCGGTATTTCGGGCTCGGCCTGCATCCCTGGCTGTTCGGCATGCCGCACCGCATCCGCTACCTGAACGAGGCCCTGGACCGTATCGCCGGCTTCGCCGGACATGCTGGGGGCTTCTGGCAGGCCACGCTCGGCGAGGTCGCCGCGCATATGAGAACCGAGGGGGCCGGCGGCGCCTGAGGCGAGGCACCGCACGATCCCCCGACCCAGTGAGGAAACCGACACGTGGCGAACTCCGACTACGCGCAGCCCCTGGTATCCGCCAACCTGTCGGCGATGGCGTTCGAGCGTCTCGAGCAGGCGATCATGAGCGGCGAGCTGAAGCCCGGCGAGCGGCTGAGCGAGACCACGCTGGCCAAGCGCTTCGGCATCAGCCGCGGGCCGCTGCGCGAGGCGATCGGGCGGCTGGAGGGCCGCAACCTGGTGGAGCGGGTCGCCAACCAGGGCGCGCGCGTGATCTCGCTGCGCGCCGACGAGCTGATCGACCTGATGGTGATCCGCGAGAGCCTGGAGGGCATGGCCTGCCGGCTGGCCGCCACCCGGATGAAGCCGGCCGAGCTGAAGAAGCTGCAGAAGATGCTCGACCAGCACGCCCGCGACGAGGCGATCGTCAGCGGCCGCGGCTATTTCCAGGGCGGCGGCGACCTCGACTTCCACTACCGCATCGTGCGCGCCAGCGGCAATCCGCGGCTGGTGCAGATGCTCGACGAGGAGCTGTACTCGCTGCTGCGGCTGTACCGCCAGCGGCTGAGCACCCGCCCCGGCCGCCCGGCGCAGGCGCTGCAGGAGCACCGCCGGGTGCTGGCCGCGCTCGAGGCCCGCGACCCCGACGCCGCCGAGGCGGCAATGCGCGCGCACATCCAGAGCAGCCGGGCCAGCCTGGAGCGGCACATGGCCGACGGCGAGGCGGTGGTCGAGGTGGCGTGACGCCGAGCGCTGCATCCTGCCCTTCGAGGCTCGCTCCGCTCGCACCTCAGGGCGACAGATTCTACCATACCTATCGCCCTGAGGTGCCCTGAGCGCAGCGAAGGGCCACGAAGGGCCTGGTGGGGCCAGGCTCGGAACCCGCAGCCTCACCTCCCCGCGTCCGGCCAGTCGTTCACCGGGATGTCCACATCCAGCATCGGCGCGTGCTGCTGGCAGCCGTAGACGTCGGTGTCGCCGAGGTCGCCGGCCGGGATCGCCCGCGGGATGGTGGCCTTGAAGGCGAGGCCGGCCGGGTAGGGGGTGAACAGCACCTCCGCCGGGTCGACGCCGTACAGCCGGCCGATCAGCTCCGGCCCGAGCACCCCGGTGGCGGCCACCAGGTCGTATTGCGCGCGGGTCTCGAACACGACGTCGACCGTGAGCTGGAACGGCCCGGCGTTCTTGCTTTTGCAGACCTTCGCGATGTCGCGGATCGCTGCCATCACAAGTCCTCGTAGTGGATCGGGAACGGGGCGAGCGGGTCGTCCAGCGCCATGGTCTGGAACACCGAGAACCGGTACACCGGCCCGCAGGCGATGTCCGAGGGCGAGTAGGGGAACGCCATGTTGCCCTCGCGGCAGAGCCGGCCGGGGAAGTCGGTGTGCAGCATGGTGACGCGGGCGAGCGCCAGCACCGCATCGGCGGTGTCCTGGTCGGGGGCGACCACCTCGATGACGAAGCCGATCTCGTGCGGCCGGGCGTCGCGCAGGGGTTCGGCCGGCCCCATCACGCCGTCGATGCCGTAGCGCCTGATGATCAGGCGGTAGCCGTCGGACTCGACGCCGAGTGCGGCGGCTTTGGTAGCGACCAGGTCGTGCACCCGCGGCAGGAAGTCGTCGATGGTGGCGATCAGCAGCGGGTCGCGGGTGCCGCACACCGTGATGGCGCGGTAGCCGGCGAGTTCGGCGCCCTCCAGCTTCACGGTGTAGGGCTGCGGCGACCAGGTCATGCCGGAGACCCGCACGGCGCGGTCGGACACCGCCTCGAAGCGGCAGTCGGTGGTGTCGAGGATGCCGCCCGGCTCGACGTGGATGCAGGGGCTGGGGTTCTCGTGCAGGCTGTGGTTGGCGACCGAGGACGGCGTGCAGCGGCGCTCCGGTGCCGCCGGCTCCAGGATCACGCCGTCGCGGTCGACGTCGACCACCAGGCAGTCATGGCCCTTCGGCACCGCCGGGGTGGCGCCGCATTCCAGCATCTTGCCGGCATACCAGGCGGGTGCCGGCGGCAGCCCGGCGCGCATCGCCATCGCCGCCCAGGGGGCGGGATCGCTGGCGCGGCCGGCCAACACCACCTCGGCGCCGCCGTCCAGGGCGGCGGCGATCGGCTCCGGCCCCATCATCGCGACGATCCGGTCGGCGCGGTCGAGGGCGGCCGGGTCCGGTGCCGGTCCGCCGGTCAGCCTCGCCATCCGGCCCTCGGCATGCGCCCGCTTGAGGGTGGCGCGGTCCTGCTCGGCCTCGATCGCGGCGAGCCGGAACCGCATCCCGTCCTCGCGCGCCAGCTCGCGGATGATCCCGGCGACCGCCGCCAGGTGCGGCGCGCCGCCGGCGCCGCCGCAGGTGCCGATCACCATCGGGATGCCGGCACGCCGGGCTGCGCGCAGCATCAGCCGCAGGTCGCGGCGCATGGCGCGATGCGAGTTCAGGGTCTTGCCGGAGCCGAGGTAGTGCGGCCCGGGGTCGGTGCTGCCGCCGTCGACCCCGAGCATATGGATGCCGCGGGTCATCCCGAGGTCGAGCGACGCCTCGGGGAATCCGTATCCCAGGATCCCGCTGGTCGACAGCATTCGGCAGACGGTGGCCACGGCGATTCCTCCATTGGAGCGGGCATCGGGGCGGGCCGGATCGTCCTTCGATGCCTCGCAGATTGTCAACAGTTGACTAGGTCGGCGGGCAGCGTTTAATGCCGCGACGGGCCGAAAAGAGTGCTACACGGGCCGCCCGTCGAAGGAGGCCCGTCCAAGGAGGAGATCCATGGCGAATTCCACCCCCGCGGGCGACCGCGCATCCGATCGCCGGCGCCGGCTGCGCGCGCTGGTGGACGAGCGCCGCGCGCTGCTGGTGCCCGGTGCCGCCAATGCCCTGACGGCGCGGGTCATCGCCGATTGCGGCTTCGAGGCGCTGTATGTGACGGGGGCCGGCGTCGCCAACACCCTGCTCGGCGTGCCCGACATCGGCCTGGTGACCCTGACCGAGATGGTGCAGACGGTGGAGGCGATCGGCGAGACCTGCACGTTGCCGATGATCGTCGACATCGACACCGGCTTCGGCAACGCCATCAACACGCACCGCACGGTGCGGGTGCTGGAGCGGGCCGGGGCCTGCGGCCTGCAGATCGAGGACCAGGTGTTCCCGAAGAAATGCGGCCACTTCGACGGCAAGGGGGTCATCCCGGTCGGCGAGATGGTGTCGAAGGTGAAGGCGGCGGTCGACGCCCGCGACGACCAGAACCTGCTGATCATGGCGCGCACCGACGCCCGCGCCATCGAGGGCATCGACGCGGCGATCGAGCGGGCGCAGCGCTACATCGAGGCGGGTGCCGACCTCACCTTCGTGGAGGCCCCGGTCTCCGAGGCGGAGATGCGGCAGGTCACCGCCAGCCTGGCGGTGCCGCAGGTCGCCAACCTTGTGGTCGGCGGCCGCACCCCGCTGCTGCCGCAGCCGGCACTGGCGGAGATCGGCTTCTCGATCGTGCTGTACGCCAACGCGCCGCTGCAGGCCGCCATGCGGGCGATGAGCGAGGTGTTGGGCGCCCTGAAGCGCGACGGCGGGCTGGACGCGGTGCGCGACCGTCTGGCCGATTTCGGCGAGCGCCAGCGGCTTGTCGACAAGGCGACCTACGATGCGCTGGAGAAGCGGTATGCCGTCGAGTGAGGCGCCGTCGCGTGAGACACCGACCCTCCGCGCGCAACTGGCCGGGCCGGACCTGGTCGTCGCACCCGGCATCTACGACGCGCTGTCGGCGCTGATCGCGGCACAGGCCGGCTTCGGCGCCCTTTACCTGTCCGGCGCCTCGATCGCCTACACCCGCTACGGCAGCCCTGACATCGGCCTGGTCGGGATGACCGAGGTCGCCGACACCCTGGCGGCGATCACCGACCGGGTGCAGGTGCCGGTGATCGTCGACGGCGACACCGGCTTCGGCAACGCGCTGAACGTGATCCGCACCGTACGGACCTTCGAGCGCTGCGGTGCCCAGGCGATCCAGCTCGAGGACCAGGCGATGCCGAAGCGCTGCGGCCACCTGGCGGGCAAGACGCTGGTGCCGGCCGCCGAGATGACCGGCAAGGTCAAGGCCGCGGTCGATGCCCGCAAGAGCGAGGACTTCCTGGTCGTCGCCCGCACCGACGCCATCGCGGTGGAGGGCTACGACGCCGCACTCGACCGCGCCGGGCGATATCTCGAGGCCGGTGCCGACGTGCTGTTCGTCGAAGCCCCACGCGACCGCGCCGAGATGGACGGCATCGTCGCGCGCTTCGGCGCCCGGGTGCCGCTGCTGGCCAACATGGTCGAGGGCGGCAAGACACCGCTGTACGACGCCGCAGCATTGCAGGCCATCGGCTACCGCCTTGCGATCTTCCCCGGCGGCACCGTGCGCGCGCTGTCGCGGCTGCTGGCCGAGTACTACGGCAGCCTGAAGGCGCATGGCGGGACCGGGCCGTTCCTCGACCGCATGAACATGTTCGACGCGCTCAACGACCTGATCGGCACCCCCGGCTATCTGGCGCGCGGCCGCGCCTATGACGGCGCGAACTTCGGAGACGACGCTTGAACGACGCAGCACCCCTCGATCCCGTCACGCTCGCGGTTCTCAAGGGTCGGCTGGAGCAGATCGCCGATGAGATGGACGCCACGCTGTTCCGCAGCGCCTTCAACCCGATCATCGCGGAGGCGCACGACGCCTCGCACGGCATCTACGACCCGCTGACCGGTGACACCCTGGTGCAGGGCAAGTCGGGGCTGCCGATCTTCGTCGGCAGCAACGCCTTCGCGGTGCGCGCGGTGATCGCCAAGGCCGCGCGGAGCGGCGGCATCGCCGAGGGCGACGTCTACATCTTCAACGACCCCTACGAAGGCGGCACCCACCTGTCGGACTTCCGGCTGGTGCGGCCCTACTACCGCGACGGCGCGCTGGTGTGCTGGCTGGCCTCGGTCGGGCACTGGCACGACGTCGGCGGCAACGTCCCCGGCAACTACAACCCGGCCGCCACCGAGTGCTTCCAGGAGGGCATGCTGATCCCGCCGGTGAAGCTGTACGACCGTGGCCAGTTCCGCCAGGACATCGTCGACATCCTGCAGAGCAACTCGCGCCAGCCGGGCTCGCTGTACGGCGACCTGAACGGCCAGCTGAGCGCGCTGGAGCTCGGCGGCCGGCGGCTCGACGCCCTGGTCGACGAGTACGGCCTCGACGTCATCCGCGCCGCGCTCGCCGAGCTGCGGCGGCGCGCGGCACAGCTGATGCGCGCCAACATCGCCGAGCTGCCGGACGGCACCTATTCGGCCGAGGACTGGCTGGACAACGACGGCATCGTCGACGAGCCGCTGCTGATCGCCCTCGACCTGACCATCGCCGGCGACCGCATGACCCTTGACTTCTCACGCTCCGCCAAGGCCTGCCAGGGGCCGGTGAACATCGCCCGTTCCACCGCGGTCGCCTGCTGCTACGTGGCGCTGAAGCACGTGTTCACCGACGTGCCAGCCAACGCCGGCGTGCTGGATCCGATCGACTTCGTGATCCCCGCGGACTCGCTGCTGAGCGTGACCGCACCGAAGCCGGTGGGCGGGTACACCGAGACCATCCTGCGGATCATCGACATCGTGTTCAGCGCCATCGACAAGGCCGCCCCGGGGCGCGTCAACGCCCATGCCTACGGCACCATCAACGCGCTGTCGCTGGCCGGGCACCGCGCCGACGGCCGGCGCTGGGTGATGTTCTCGTTCTTCGGCGGCGGCCATGGCGGCCACCCCGACGGCGACGGGCTGAGCCACGGCAACGCCCCGATCTCCACCGCCACCATCCCGCCGCTGGAGATCCTGGAGGCCGCCTATCCGGTGCGCTTCACGCAGTGGGCGCTGCGCCCCGACAGCGCCGGTCCGGGCCGGCACCGCGGCGGCCTGGGGGCGATCTACGAGATCGAGCTGCTGGAGAAATCGGCCGAGGCGTTCCTGTTCGCCGATCGCGCCCGGCACGCGCCGAAGGGTGTCGCCGGCGGCGGCGATGCCGCGACCAACGCCTTCTTCTTCGACACCGATGCCGGCGAGGCGAGCCCGCCGATGGCCTCCAAGATGGTCGGCATCAAGCTGAAGCGGGGGCAGCGCGTGCGCATCGAGAGCCCGGGCGGCGGCGGCTGGGGCGACCCGTTGGCGCGTGATCCCGAGGCGGTCGCCCGCGACGTGCGCCTCGGCTTCGTCGGCCGCGAGCACGCCGTGGCGGACTACGGCGTGGCGCTGACCGCGGATCTCGCGGTCGATGCCGCCGCGACCGCGGCGTTGCGCCGGGGGGCGTCGTCGTGAGCGGCCGTTACGTCATCGGCGTCGACGTCGGCGGCACCTTCACCGACGTCTTCATCCTCGACCAGGTCGCAGGATCCGCCGAGATCCGCAAGGTGCCGTCGACCCGGTCGGACCAGTCCGCGGGCTTCCTCGCCGGCATCCAGGCCGGCGTCGACCGCGTCGCCTCGATCGCCACGGTGGTGCACGGCACCACCGTCGGCACCAACGCGCTGCTGGAGCGGCGCGGGGCGAAGACCGGGATCATCACCACATCAGGCTTCCGCGACGTGCTGGAGATGCGCCGCCGCGACCGGCCCGCCACCTGGGGCCTGCGCGGCGCCTACGAGCCGGTGATCCCGCGCGACCGCCGCCTGGAGGTGCCGGAGCGGGTGCTGGCCGACGGCACGGTGCACACGCCGGTCGACACCGCCGCGGTCGCCGACGCCGCGCGCCGGCTGCTGGCCATGGGCTGCGAGGCGGTGGCGATCGTCTTCATCAACGCCTACGCCAACACCGCCAACGAGGAGGCGGCCCTGGCGGCGGTGCAGGCGGTGTGGCCGAACGAGCACGTCACCGCGTCGAGCCGCATCCTGCCGGAGATCCGCGAGTTCGAGCGCACCTCGACCGCCACCCTGAACGCCTATCTGCAGCCGGTGGTCGCCAACTACCTGGAGCGGCTGCAGGCTGCCCTGCGCGGCGACGGCTTCGGCGGCGACGTGCTGATCGTGCAGTCGAACGGTGGTGTGATGTCGGTCGACACCGCGCGGCGGGTGCCGGTGCGCACCGCGCTGTCGGGGCCGGCCGCCGGGGTCATCGCCGCCGCCCACATCGCCGGGTCGGCCGGTTACCCGAACATTGTCACCTGCGACATGGGCGGCACCAGCTTCGACGTCTCCCTGGTGGTCGGCGGCCAGACCGAGCTGTCGCCGCAGACCTCGATCGACTTCGGCATGGTGGTGCGCCAGCCGATGATCGAGATCACCACGATCGGCGCCGGCGGCGGCTCGATCGCCTGGGTCGACCGCGGCGGGCTGCTGCAGATCGGCCCGGAATCCGCCGGCTCCGACCCGGGGCCGGTGTGCTACGGCCTCGGTAACGACCGCCCGACGGTGACCGACGCCAACGTCGTGCTCGGCCGCATCAACGCGGCACGGCCGATCGGCGGCAAGCTGGACCGGCTGGACGTCGACGCGGCGAAGGCGGCGATCGCGGCGCATGTCGCCGGCCCGCTCGGGCTCGACGTCATGGCCGCGGCCGAGGCGATCATCCGGGTCGCCAACGGCCGCATGGCCGGCGCCATCCGCCTGGTCTCGATCGAGCGCGGCCACGACCCCAAGAGCTTCGTCGCCATGCCGTTCGGCGGCGGCGGCGCGCTGCACGCCGGTGCGCTGATCAAGGAGGTCGGCCTGGCCGGCGCCCTGGTGCCGCGCTTCCCGGGTGTCACCAGCGCGCTCGGCTGCGTCATCGCCGACATGCGCCACGACTTCGTGCGCACGGTGAACGGCCTGCTGGACGGTATCGACGTCGACGGCCTCGACCGCGAGGCGGCAGCCTTCCGCGCCGAGGGCACGGCGCTGCTGGACCGTGCCGGCGTGGCCTTCGAGGGCCGCGAGACCCTGGTCGAGCTCGACATGTCCTATCTCGGCCAGACCCACACCGTGGCGGTGCCGCTGGCGGTGCGGCAGGCGGCCGGCGACAGCCTGGGCCTCGCCCGCGACGCCATCCGGGCGGCCTTCGAGGCGCGCTACCGCGAGGTCTATGGCCGGGTGCTGGAGCGGCTGCCGGTGCGGGTGCTGAACCTGCGGGTGACGGCGGTCGGCAGGCGGCCGAAGTTCGACCTGTCGATCCTCGCGCCGGGTGCGGAGGCATCGCTGGCGGCGGCCGACCGCGGCAGCCGGCCGGTCTATGTCGAGGGCGCCTGGCACGACGCGCGGATCTACGACCGCATGGCGCTGCCGGTCGGCACCGTGGTGGCGGGACCGGCGGTGTTGGAGCAGTCCGACGCCACCACCTTCGTCGAGCCCGACCTGCAGGCCCGGGTCGACGCGTTCGGCAACCTGCTGGTCAGCCGCAAGGAGACGTCATGAGCGACGGCATCGGCGATCCCCGGCGCACCGCCCTGGTGCTCGCCGACCTGCAGAACGACTTCATCCACCCCGACGGCGCCTATGCCCGCGGCGGTGCCAAGGTGGCGGAGATCGCCGCCTTGCCGGCGCGGCTGGCGCCGCTCGCCGACGCCGCCCGGGCGGCCGGCAGTGCGGTGATGTCGACCCACTTCACGCTGGTGCACGGGGTCGACGGCGAGCCCTTCGTCAGCGAGCACCTGAAGCGCCTGCGGCCGTTCCTGCGGGCCGGCGACTTCGCCGCCGGCGGCTGGGGCCACGACCTCGTCGACGAGTTGAAGCCGGCGACCTTCCGGATCGAGAAGGTGGCGTTCTCGGCCTTCTACATGAGCCGCATGGAATGGGTGCTGCGGCGCGCCGGGATCGAGACCCTGGTGTTCGCCGGCATCGTCACCAACGGCGGTGTGGCCTCGACGGTGCGCGACGCCCATGTCCGCGACTTCCACTGCATCGTGCTGGAGGACGGCTGCGCCGCCTTCACGCCACAGATCCACGACACCGCGGTCGCCGCGCTGCGGCCGGTCGCCGAGGTGTGGTCGGTGGCCCAGGCGCTCGACGCCTGGCGGGCGGCGGCACCGTGACGGTCCGGCCGGCGAGCGGGGCGAACTTCGCCTTCACCGCGCCGGTGCTGGTGGTCGGCGGCGGCGCCTGCGGGCTGATCGCGGCCCTCGCCGCCGTCGAGGCCGGGGCCGAGGTGGTGGTGCTGGAGCGCGACGCCGTGCCGGCGGGATCGACCTCGCTGTCGTCGGGCTTCATCCCGGCCTGCGGCACGGCGCTGCAGCGCGCGGCGGGTGTGGCCGATTCCGTCGAGCTGATGGCCGCCGACATCCAGCGCAAGAACGCCGACGAGGCGGATCCGGCGATCGTCGAGGCGGTGTGCCGGCGCTCCGGTGCCACCATCGACTGGCTGGCGCAGCGCTGGGGCATCCCCTTCGTGCTGCTCGACGGCTTCCTCTACCCCGGGCACGCCGTGCGCCGCATGCACGCGCATCCCGATCGCACCGGAGCGGCCCTGCTGGGCGCGTTGCGCGCCGCCGCCGAGGGTGCCGGTGTCGAGGTGCTCGGCAACGCCCTGGTCGAGGGGCTGTACGACGATCCCGACGGCCGGGTCGCCGGCGTGCGCATGCTCAGGCCCGACGGCAGCGCCGAGGACGTCGGCTGCGGCGCGCTGGTGCTGGCCTGCAACGGCTATGGCGGCGACCCCGACATGGTGCGCCGGCACTTGGCCGAGATGGCCGACGCGCTGTATTTCGGCCATGCCGGCAACCGCGGCGACGCGGTGCGCTGGGGCGAGGCTCTCGGCGGCGAGGCGGTGCACATGACCGCCTACCAGGGCCACGGCTCGGTCGCCCACCCGCACGGCGTGCTGATCACCTGGGCGCTGATGATGGAGGGCGGCATCCAGGTGAACGCGTTGGGCGAGCGGTTCTCCGACGAGCATCACGGCTATTCCGAGCAGGCGGTGTCGGTGCTGGCACAGCCCGGAGGCGTCGCCTGGGACCTGTACGACAGCAGGCTGCACGAACTCGGGCTGGGGTTCGACGACTATCGCGAGGCGGAGAAGGCGGGTGCCGTGCGCCGCTTCGACAGCCTGGCGGCGATGGCGGCCGCGTTCGACATGCCTGCCGCGACCCTGGAGGCGACGGTCGAGCAGACCCGGCGCTGCGCCCGCGGCGAGGCCGCCGACCGGTTCGGCCGCGACTTCACGACCAAGCCGCCGCTGCAGCCGCCGTTCTACGCCGTTCGGGTCACCGGCGCGCTGTTCCACACCCAGGGCGGCCTGCGCATCGACCCGCGCGCCCGGGTGCTGCGCCGCGACGGCAACGCGCTGCCGAACCTGTTCGCGGGTGGCGGTGCAGCCTGCGGCGTGTCCGGCTCGAAGGTGTGGGGCTATCTCTCCGGCAACGGCCTGCTGACGGCGACGACGCTCGGGCATATCGCGGGCGAGGAGGCGGCTCGGGTGGTGCGGGGCGGCTGAGGCCCGTCGCTGCGTCTTGGGTGTTCACCCATCTCGGAGCAGCGGGTGGGTCCCGGCTCTCCGCGGCTTCGCCGCTGCGGCCGGGATGACGAAGTTATTGAGGAGGCCGGCGGTTTCGGCCGACGTCACCCCTCATATCGTCATCCCGGAGAGGCCGCGCCAGCGGACGGCTCCGGGATCCACCAAGCGACGTGCGCCATCACAGCACTGAGAGACGGCGGGTCGGCCCAGGCAGCCCGTCGAATATCGCCCACTCCGCGAAGACGCCGCAAACTCCGCCGGAGCATCGCACGCCCGGCTGCCTAGCGGTCCGCCGACTTGCGCGGACGGCCGCCCTTGGCTCCGTTCGCGCGGGCGGCGGCGGCCTTGGCCGCCGAGGTGGTCTGTCCGGCGCGACGGGCCATCCATGCCCTCGTGCCGAAGAGGCCCACCATCAGGCCCGGAAGGGGCACCTCAGGGCGAAAGAAGTATTTGGGATCAATAGCAAATCTGTCGCCCTGAGGTGCCGCGCGAAGCGCGGCCGCGAAGGGCTTGGTGGGGAAGGGCTCCACGGTATCGGGACTCGCCGACCGCCCCTTCTCCCTACACGAACTTGCGGAAGATCTTGGTCTGGTCGAACAGCTCCTCCAGCGTGCGCATGCGCTCGCGGGTCTCGCTCCAGGTGGCGTTCTGCACGGCGGCGATCAGCGCCTCGACGACGAACAGGGTGACCACCGAGCTGTCCCAGGCGGACGGCGCCTCGATGCGGGCGCGGAAGCTGTGGGCGGCGAAGCGGGCGGCCGGCGAGCCCCACTGGTCGGTGAACAGCACCAGTTCGACGCCGCGGCCGGTGACGGTCTCGGCCAGCCGCAGCACGTCGTGCTCGTAGCGGCGCACGTCGAACGCCACCAGCACGTCGCCCGGCTTCATGTTCAGCACGTAGTGCGGCCAGGTGTTGGAGTTCGGCGCAATCAGCGTCAGGCCGCTGCGGATGACCTGCATGTGGGTGAAGAAGTAGTCGGCGAGCGAGCGGGTGATGCGGCCGCCGACCACGTAGACGTGGCGGCCGCGGTCGCTGAGCAGCCGGACCACGGCGTCGAACTCGGCCGGCTCGAGCTGCCGCAGGGTCTGCCGCAGGTTCTCGGTGGCCGCGTCGGCGAAGCGGTTGAGGATGTGGGTGTGCGGTGCACCCTCGGCCCAGCGGTCGTGCTTGGCGATCGGGTTGGAGATGGTCGCCTCGAGCTCGCCGCGCAGAGCCGCCTGCAGGTCCGGGAAGCCGGCGAAGCCGAGCTTCTTCGCCATCCGCACGGCGGTCGGCGTCGACACGCCGGAGGTCTCGGCCAGCGCGGTGATGCTGCCGAGGCCGGACACCGGGTAGTTGGCGAGGATGGCGTTCAAATCTCGGTGACACAGCACTCAATTCTCAAATTGCAGCTCCGAGATCCCGGCGTGTGCCCCGGTAGAGCGGAGTTCCAGTGAGCAGCCGCACGACGGCGGTCAAACTCCGCCGGCTCCAATTGCCGCAGCGTCTGCGCCAGGTTCTCGGTCACCGCGTCGGCGAAACGGTTGAGGATATCCGCGTTGGGGGGCGGCTTCGTACCAGCGATCTTGCCTGGTGATCGGGTTGGAAATGGTCGCCACACGCTCAGCGGAGCGCCGCCTGCCTGCCGGTCCGGCGACTTGCACGCAATCGTACACATACGTCCGACGCGCACTGTCCGGCGGAACGGCTTCGTGCGCTCCACGTGCAGGCAATGAATCCGTACACACAAGCGCGCGTGCTCAGAAATTCACTTATTGACGACTTTTCGTCGAAAACCTATTTAAGGTCTCGAAAGGTGGCGCCATGATTCATCTGATCGAGATTGAGAACTTCCTGTCGATCCGAGAGCGCCAAGTGGTCGATCTCCGTATCTCCGGGAAGGTACCCGACAGGTTCAATCGCTTCGGGTCGATATTCCCGGAGGCGTCGACACGGGCACCCAAGGTTGTCGCCCTGTTCGGCGCCAATGCGTCCGGGAAGACGAATGTGGTCAAAGCGCTCAGCTTCATAGTCCAGTTCCTGCGAAACCCAACGGTTCGCGCAGTATCGGGCGGGCTCGTCGAACGCTTCAATGACGAGGAATCGAAGAACCGCCCCATCCGCTTCGCACTGGAGATTGCCGGGCTGATGGATGCGACGCCCGACACGATCGCGCGGGCCCAGAAGGGGGAAGCCGTCACTTACGGCACTTATCGCTATGAGCTGTCGCTGGCCGTGAAGGACGGACTGATCCAGCATGTCGCCCACGAAAGCCTGCGCCAGCGGCCCAATGATCGGGGCAAGTGGCAGCGCGTCTTCGAGCGGAGCGGACCAAAACAAGCGCTGGGATCGAAGACGTTCCCCATCCAGGGATACCGCCATCTGCTCAACACGCTCGATCCGGCCGGGTCCATCATCGCCAGCTTTGCGCAGTTCCAGCACCCGGGGGCGCTGTTACTGAAGAGTATCGCCGAGCAAGCATTCCTGTTCCTCGACTATCAGCCGAGCACGACCGACGACGCATTGATTCGGTTCATCGGTTCGCGACCCGACCTGCTTTCGACACTCAATGCCGATCTCAACCGGATCGACCTCGGCATTGAGGAGATGCGCGTGGATTCGACTCCCGACGGATCGATCGCTAGGTTCCGGCATCGCCAACTCGACGCGGACATGCCCTGGCCGCTGCAAAGCCACGGCACGAGAGCGTTCATCCGCATCTATCCCATCATCGCGGACACTCTGGCGAGTGGCGGCGTGGCGATTGTCGATGAACTCGATCTGGCGATTCACCCTTTGGTGCTGCCGGAAATGCTGCGCTGGTTCCATGATCCGGGCCGCAATCCGCTGGGTGCGCAGCTATGGTTCACCGGACAGGCAGCCACCCTTCTCGACGAACTGGTGCCCGAGGAAATTCTGTTCTGCGAGAAGGACCGGATGGGTCGCACCAGCCTGTTCCTTGCCCGCGATGTCGCGCGCCGGGACGACAATCTGCGCCGGAAGTATATGTCCGGGGTCTATGGCGCGGTGCCGCAGGTCGGATGAGACCGCGTCGCGCCATACGACCGCAGCGCACGCCGGTCTTCATCGGCTGCGAAGGGCAGAGCGAGATGGGCTATGCCGGATGGCTGCGCAACCTGATCCGCGACCGGCACTTGCCGTTCCATCTCGAACTTTCCGATCTCGGTCGCGGAGCCGGAGATCCCTTCGCGCGGATCGACATGGCGATCGAGCGGGTGGCCCGTCTCGAACGCAACCGGGAGCCTTTCGCCGGCCGGTTCGTCCTTCTCGACACCGATCAACTCGCAGCGGATGCGGGCCGGGCCAATCAGGCCCGGCGTCGGGCCTCAGATAACGATTTCACCGTCATCTGGCAGGAACCGACGCATGAGGCCTTCCTGCTTCGCCATCTGCCGGGTTGCGACATGCGTCGACCACCGGACAAGGACTCGGCCGACGTGGCCTTGCGTAGAGAGTGGGCGAATTATCGTAAGCCGGCCGCCGTCCAAGAGATCGAAAGGCGCCTGGGACTCGATGGCGCACTCAGGGTCGCTGCTCAGTTGCCAGAGCTGGCCGCGCTCCTACGGATGATCGGGCTGAGGCCGGAATAGGCAGCACGGGAGCTCTGGCGCGCAAGCCCTCGTCCCTGTCCATGGTCATCCTGACCGGCGCGCGGCGCGAGCTGCAATCCGTCCGCCGGGCCCTTCGCCCTACACGAACTTCCGGAAGATCTTGGTCTGGTCGAACAGCTCCTCCAGCATGCGCATGCGCTCGCGGGTCTCGCTCCAGGTGGCGTTCTGCACGGCGGCGATCAGCGCCTCGACGATGAACAGGGTGACCACCGAGCTGTCCCAGGCCGACGGCGCCTCGATGCGGGCGCGGAAGCTGTGAGCGGCGAAGCGGGCGGCCGGGGAGCCCCACTGGTCGGTGAACAGCACCAGCGCGACGCCGCGCCCCGTGACGGTCTCGGCCAGCCGCAGCACGTCGTGCTCATAGCGGCGCACGTCGAACGCCACCAGCACGTCGCCCGGCTTCATGTTCAGCACGTAGTGCGGCCAGGTGTTGGAGTTCGGGGCGATCAGCGTCAGGCCGCTGCGGATCACCTGCATGTGGGTGAAGAAGTAGTCGGCGAGCGAGCGGGTGATGCGGCCGCCGACCACGTAGACGTGGCGCCCGCGGTCGCTGAGCAGCCCGACCACGGCGTCGAACTCGGCCGGCTCGAGCTGGCGCAGGGTCTGCCGCAGGTTCTCGGTGGCCGCGTCGGCGAAGCGGTTGAGGATATGGGTGTGCGGGGCGGCCTCGGCCCAGCGGTCGTGCTTGGCGATCGGGTTGGAGATCGTCGCCTCGAGCTCGCCGCGCAGGGTGGCCTGCAGGTCGGGAAAGCCGGCGAAGCCGAGCTTCTTCGCCATCCGCACCGCGGTCGGCGTCGACACGCCGGAGGTCTCGGCCAGCGCGGTGATGCTGCCGAGACCGGAGACCGGGTAATTGGCGAGGATGGCGTTCGCCAGCTGCCGCTCCGCCCGGGTGAGATCCTGGAAGCGGTCGCGGATGCGCTCGGCGACGGTCAGGTCGGCGGGGGAGGTCATGTCAGGTCCGCCCGTCGCTCCGTGGATCCCGGAGCCGGCCGCTGTCGCGGCCCCTCCGGGATGACGAAAAGGGGGAGGGCGTCGCCGGAAGCGACCAGGTCCCCCACACCCTCGTCATTCCGGAGAGGCCGCGCGAGCGGACGGCTCCGGAATCCACCCGTTGCCTCGGCATCGGCGCAACTCCTCTACCTCACGTCCGCCCGCGAAGTGTTCCAGAAAGTAACTTGACTGTCTGCATCGCTCTGAAATGATAATTTCACAGCGAGAGGTGGCGGGCGTGAGCGCAGCGGTTCCCATGGCGGAGGAGGGGGGCTCGACGGGTGGTGGCGTCGTCGTCGAGAACCCGTCCGGCAGCGGGCCCTGGGTGCTGGTTTGCGAGCACGCCGGCAAGTGGATTCCGCCGGAATTCGGCGATCTCGGCCTGGCACCGGAGCTGCTGACCAGCCACATCGCCTGGGACCCGGGCGCGCTCGCGGTCGCACGGGCAGTGTCCCGCATCCTCGACGCGCCGCTGGTGGCGCAGCTGACATCCAGGCTGATCTACGACTGCAACCGGCCGCCCGTATCCGACGGCGCGATGCCGGAGGTGAGCGAGGTGCATCGCGTCCCCGGCAACGCCGGCCTGTCGCCGGCGCAGCGCGACGGACGCACCCGCTCGGTCTATTTCCCGTTCCGCGACACCGTCGCCGCAAGCATCGACCGGCAATGCGCGGTGGCCGGCGACATCGCGGTGGTCACCGTGCATTCCTTCACGCCGGTCTACAAAGGGCTGCGCCGCGACGTCGAGGTCGGCATCCTGCACGATACCGACACCCGGCTTGCCGACGCGATGCTGGCGGCCGCCGCCACCGACCTGGTGGTCCGCCGCAACGAGCCCTACGGCCCGGCCGACGGGGTGACGCACACGCTGCGCACCCACGCTTTGCCGCGCGGCCTGGCCAACGTCATGATCGAGGTGCGCAACGACCTGATCGCCGACGCCGGCAGCCAGGATGCCATGGCGCAACGCCTGGCGCGCTGGCTGCTGGCCGCGCGCGGCGGCTGACGGCGGGCGGGGGCGGGGGCGGGCGATGCCGAACGCGATCAGGGTCTATGTGCGCTGGGTCGAGGCGATCAACCGCCGGATCGGCCGCATCGCCATGTACGGGATCTTCGTGCTGGCCGGCATCCTGCTGTGGTCGTCGATCTCCAAGACCTTCTTCCTGCCGTCGCTTTGGACGCTGGAGATGGCGCAGTTCATGCTGGTCGCCTACTACGTGCTCGGCGGCCCGTACTCGATCCAGCTCGACGCCAACGTCCGCATGGACCTCGTCTACGGCAGCTGGTCGCCGCGCACCAAGGCCTGGGTCGACGCCTTCAGCGTGCTGTTCCTGATCTACTTCCTCGGCGTGCTGCTGTATGGCGGCATCGGCTCGACCCTGTACTCCCTGGAGTATGGCGAGCGCAGCCCGACGGCGTGGCGGCCGTATCTGTGGCCGATCAAGGTCGTCATGTGCGTCGGCATCGTGCTGATGATCCTGCAGGCCACCGCCGAGTTCTTCAAGGACATCGGGCGGATCCGCGGGGAGACGCTCTGATGGACCAGGAGCTGATCGCCGTCCTGATGTTCTCGGCGATGATGCTGATGCTGATGACCGGGCAGCGGGTGTTCGGCGCCATCGGCTTCGTCGGCGTCGCCGCCGCCATGCTGCTGTGGGGCACCGGCGGCTCCGACATCGGCTTCTCGGCGGCGATGAAGCTGATGAAGTGGTACCCGCTGCTGACCCTGCCGATGTTCATCTTCATGGGCTACGTGCTGTCGGAATCGAAGATCGCCGACGACCTGTACCGGATGTTTCACGTCTGGATGGGGCCGCTGCCGGGCGGGCTGGCGATCGGCACGATCCTGCTGATGGTGCTGATCTCGGCGATGAACGGGCTGTCGGTCGCCGGCATGGCGATCGGTGCGACCATCGCGCTGCCGGAGCTGCTGCGCCGCGGCTACGACAAGATCATGGTGACCGGCGTCATCCAGGCCGGATCCAGCCTCGGCATCCTGATCCCGCCGTCGGTGGTGCTGGTGCTGTACGCGATGATCGCCCGCCAGCCGGTCGGCCAGCTCTGGCTCGCCGGCGTGCTGCCCGGGCTGATGATGGCCGCACTGTTCGTCGCCTACATCTCGATCCGCTGCTGGCTGCAGCCGCATCTCGGGCCGGCGCTGCCGAAGGCCGAGCGCGACGTGCCGCTGGCCGAGAAGCTGCGGCTGCTGCGCGCCGGCCTGCTGCCGCTGGTGATCTTCGCCACGATGATGGTGCCGTTCGTCAACGGCTGGACCTCGCTGGTCGAGAGCTCGGCGGTGGGGGCGACGACGGCCTTCCTGGCGGCCGTCGTGAAGGGCCGCATGACCCGCGCGGTGTTCGAGACCTCGGTGCGCCAGACGCTGGCGATCTCCTGCATGTTCATGTGGATCATCCTCGCCGCACTGGGCTTCGGCGCGGTGTTCGACGGCCTCGGCGCGGTGCGCGCCATCGACGACCTGTTTACCGAGCAGCTCGGCCTGGAGCCGTGGATGATCCTGGTGCTGATGCAGCTCAGCTTCATCATCATGGGCACCTTCCTCGACGACACCGCCATGCTGGTGATCGTCGCCCCGCTCTACGTGCCGCTGGTCGCGGCACTCGGCTACGACCTCGTGTGGTACGGCGTGCTCTACACCATCACCACGCAGATCGCGTACATGACGCCGCCGTTCGGCTACAACCTGTTCCTGATGCGGGCCATGGCGCCGCCGCAGATCAGCCTGACCGACATCTACCGCTCGATCGTGCCGTTCGTCCTGGTGATGGTGGTGGCGCTGGCGCTGGTGATGGTGTTCCCGCAGATAGCGTTGTGGCTGCCGAATGCCGTGTATTCGAAATGACCGCAGAGTGCCCCGCCAAGGGGCCGTAACCCGAACAGAGGGGATCTCACGATGACCACGAGACGCAAACTGATCACCACCGGCGCGCTCGCCGGCGTCGCCGCACTGGCCGCCCCGGCGGTGCACGCCCAGGGCAAGAAGATCAAATGGCGCCTGCAGACCTATGCCGGGCCGGCGCTGGGCGAGCATGTGATCAAGCCGATGGTCGACAGCTTCAACAAGATCGCCGGCGACGACATGGAGATCGAGCTGTACTACGCCGACCAGCTGGTGCCGACCGGCGAGCTGTTCCGGGCGATGCAGCGCGGCACCATCGACGCGGTGCAGTCGGACGACGACTCCATGGCGTCTCCGACCGAGGTGACGGTGTTCGGCGGCTACTTCCCGTTCGCCAGCCGCTACAGCCTCGACGTGCCGGTGCTGTTCAACCAGTACGGCCTGAACAAGATCTGGGACGAGGAATACGCCAAGGTCGGCGTCAAGCACATCTCGGCCGGCGCCTGGGATCCCTGCCACTTCGCCACCAAGGAGCCGATCAACAAGCTCGCCGACCTCAAGGGCAAGCGGGTCTTCACCTTCCCGACGGCCGGCCGCTTCATGGCGCAGTTCGGCGTGGTGCCGGTCACCCTGCCGTGGGAGGACATCCAGGTCGCGGTGCAGACCGGCGAGCTCGACGGCATCGCCTGGTCCGGCATCACCGAGGACTACACCGTCGGCTGGGCCGACGTGACCAACTACTTCCTGACCAACAACATCTCCGGCGCCTGGGCCGGCTCGTTCTTCGCCAACATGGACCGCTGGAACGCCGTGCCGGACCGGCTGAAGGAGCTGCTGAAGGTCTGCATGGACAGCAGCCACTACTATCGCCAGTGGTGGTACTGGGGCGGCGAGGCGTCGCTGCGGGTCAACGGCACCAAGATGAAGCTGACCACCATCCCCGACGCCGAGTGGGCGACGGTCGAGGCGGCCGCGGTGAAGTTCTGGGACGAGATCGCGGCGGAGTCGCCGACCAAGAAGAAGGTCGTGGACATCATCAAGAAGTACAACGCCGACATGCAGAAGGCCGGGCGGCCGTATCGCTACGGGTGATCGCCGGAGGCGACGGGCGGCGTGCGCCCGTCGCTTCGTGGGCCCCGGAGCCGCCCCGGATCAAGTCCGGGGCCCTCCGGGGTAACGAAATTGGGGCGGGTCGTCTTTTCTTCGTCATCCCGGAGAGTCCGCGCGAGCGGACGGCTCCGGGACCCACCCGCCGCACCATCGACGACGAATACCAACGCAACAGGAACGCGACGGACCACATGACGGGCATGATGACGCTGGACGAACTGCGGCAGGCGGTCGCCGCGGGCGAGATCGACACGGTGGTCGCCGCCCAGGTCGACATGCAGGGCCGGCTGATGGGCAAGCGCTTCCAGGCCGAGTACTTCGTCGACAGCGCCTGGCAGGAGGTGCACTGCTGCAACTACCTGTTCGCCACCGACCTGGAGATGACCACGGTCGAGGGCTACAAGTCGGCCAGCTGGGAGTCCGGCTACGGCGACTACACGCTGAAGCCGGATCTCGGCACGCTGCGGCGGATCCCGTGGCTGGCGGGCACCGCGCTCGTCCTGTGCGACACCTACGACCATCACGGCCACGACCTGGTGCCGCATGCCCCGCGCTCGATCCTGAAGCGGCAGGTGGCCCGGCTCGAGGCCATGGGCATGCGGGCGATGATGGCCTCGGAGCTGGAGTTCTTCCTGTTCCGCGACAGCTACGAGGAGGCGCAGGCCGCCGCCCATCGCGGCCTCACGCCGCTCAGCGCCTACAACGCCGACTACCACGTCTTCCAGACCAGCAAGGAGGAGGACGTGATGCGGGCGATCCGCAAGGGCCTGCAGGGGGCGGGGATCCCGGTGGAGAACACCAAGGGCGAGGCCGACGCCGGCCAGGTCGAGGTCAACGTGCGCTACGCCGATGCGCTGACCATGGCCGACCGCCACGCCATCACCAAGAACGCCTGCAAGGAGATCGCCTGGTCGAAGGGTCGCTCGATCACCTTCATGGCGAAGTGGAACTACGCCGCCGCCGGCAACTCCTCGCATGTCCACCAGTCGCTGTGGAGCCTCGACGGCGCGCCGCTGTTCCTCGACGCCGCGGCGGAGAACGGCATGTCGCAGACGATGCGGCACTACGTCGCCGGGCTGCTGCACAACGCCCGTGACATGACGCTGTTCATGGCGCCCTACATCAACTCCTACAAGCGCTTCGTGAAGGGCACCTTCGCGCCGACCAAGGTGGTGTGGTCGCTCGACAACCGCACCGCCGGGTTCCGGGTGTGCGGCGCCGGCGGCAAGGGCGTGCGCGTCGAGTGCCGGGTCGGCGGCGCCGACCTGAACCCGCACCTGGCGATGGCGGCAATGCTGGCCGCCGGCCTCGACGGCATCGCGAACAGGCGCGAGCTTGGGCCGGCCTTCCTCGGCGACGCCTATGGCGGCCAGGGCGTGCCGGAGGTGCCGACGACCTTGCGCGAGGCGATCGACGCCCTCGACCGCTCGGAGACCATGCGCGCCGCCCTCGGCGACGAGGTGGTCGACCACTACCTGCACGCCGCGCGCTGGGAGCAGACGGAATACGACCGCCGCGTCACCGACTGGGAAGTCGGGCGCGGCTTCGAAAGGGCCTGAGACATGAGCAACATGATCCGCTGCATCTCGCCGATCGACGGCTCGGTGTTCGCCGAGCGCCCGGCGATGTCGGTCGAGGCCGCGCGCGCCGCGGTCGGCGCCGCCCGTCGGCAGCAGAAGGCCTGGGCAACCCGGCCGCTGGCCGACCGCATCGCCCTGGTGCACGCCGGGGTGGCGCGGCTCGGCGCGATGAACGACGAGGTGGTGCCGGAACTGGCCCATATGATGGGCCGGCCGGTGCGCTACGGCGGCGAGTTCCGCGGCGTCAACGAGCGCGCCTCCTACATGGCCGACATCGCCGCGGCGGCGCTGGCGCCGCTGGTGGTCGAGGACTCCGATCGCTTCGAGCGCCGCATCCTGCGCGAGCCGCACGGCGTGGTGTTCGTCGTCGCCCCGTGGAACTACCCCTACATGACGGCGATCAACACCGTCGCCCCGGCGCTGATCGCCGGCAACGCGGTGGCGCTGAAGCACGCCTCGCAGACCCTGCTGGTCGGCGAGCGCATGGTGCGGGCGTTCGAGGAGGCCGGGCTGCCGCCGGGCCTGTTCGTCAACCTGTTCCTCGACCACGCCACCACCGAGGCGCTGATCGCCGGCCGCGCCTTCGACTTCGTCAACTTCACCGGCTCGGTCGGCGGCGGCCGCGCCATCGAGCGCGCTGCGGCCGGCACCTTCACCGGCCTCGGCCTGGAGCTAGGCGGCAAGGACCCGGGCTACGTCATGGACGACGCCGACGTCGCCGCGGCCGCCGACACCCTGATCGACGGTGCGATGTTCAACTCCGGCCAGTGCTGCTGTGGCATCGAGCGGATCTACGTGGTCGACAGCCTGTACGACGCCTTCGTGGAGAAGGCGGTGGCGATTGTCGAGGGCTACAAGCTCGGCAACCCGCTCGATCCCGAGACCACGCTCGGCCCGATGGCGAACCGGCGCTTCGCCGACGAGGCGCGCGCCCAGGTCGCCGAGGCGGTGGCCGCCGGGGCCCGACCGCTGGTCGGCAGGCAGCTGTTCCCGCAGGACGACGGCGGCACCTACCTGATGCCGCAGATCCTGGTCGACGTGACCCACGACATGCGGGTGATGCGCGACGAGACCTTCGCACCCGTCGTCGGCATCATGAAGGTGTCGGGCGACGACGAGGCGGTGGCGCTGATGAACGACAGCGCCTTCGGCCTGACCGCCTCGCTGTGGACCCGTGATCCGGCGCGCGCCGCCGCCCTCGGTGCCCGCATCGAGACCGGCACCGTGTTCATGAACCGCGCCGACTACCTCGACCCCGGCCTGTGCTGGACCGGCTGCAAGGACACCGGCCGCGGCGGTGCCTTGTCGCCGATCGGCTTCCAGAACCTCACCCGTCCCAAGTCCTACCACCTGAAGAAGGCCTGACCCGCATGGCTGCCCCGACCGCCAACTGGAGCTACCCGACCGCCGTCCGCTTCGGCGCCGGCCGTATCAGGGAGCTGCCGCAGGCCTGCGCCGCCGCCGGCATCACCCGCCCGCTGCTGGTCACCGACCGCGGCCTGGCCGCCCTGCCGATCACCGCGGCCACCCTCGACATCCTGGAGGCCGCCGGGCTCGGCCGCGCGATGTTCGCCGAGGTCGACCCGAACCCGACCGACCGCAACCTCGCCGACGGCATCGCCGCCTTCAAGGCAGGCGGCCATGACGGCGTGGTGGCGTTCGGCGGCGGCTCCGGCCTCGACCTCGGCAAGCTGGTGGCGTTCATGGCCGGGCAGACCCGGCCGGTCTGGGACTTCGAGGACATCGGCGACTGGTGGACCCGGGCGGACTCGTCGAAGATCGCGCCGAACGTGGCGGCGCCGACCACCGCCGGCACCGGCTCCGAGGTCGGCCGCGCCGGCGTCGTCACCAACCAGCAGAGCCATGTGAAGAAGGTGATCTTCCACCCGAAGATCCTGCCCTCGGTGGTGATCTGCGACCCCGAGCTGACCGTCGGCATGCCGAAGCCGATCACCGCCGGCACCGGCATGGATGCCTTCGCCCACTGCCTGGAGGCGTTCTGCAGCCCGTTCTACCACCCGATGAGCGCCGGCATCGCGCTGGAGGGCATGCGGCTGGTCAGGGAGTGGCTGCCGCGCGCCTATGCCGACGGCACCGACCTGGAGGCGCGCGCCCACATGATGAGTGCCGCCGCCATGGGGGCGGTCGCCTTCCAGAAGGGCCTCGGCGCCATCCACGCGCTGTCGCACCCGGTGGGTGCCGTCTACAACACCCACCACGGCACCACCAACGCCGTGGTGATGCCGACCGTGCTGCGCTTCAACCGCCCGGCGGTCGAGGACAAGCTGGCGGCGGCGGCGGCCTATCTCGGCATCGCCGGCGGCTTCGACGGCTTCTACGACTTCGCGAACCGGCTGTGCCGCGACCTCGGCATCCCCGAGCGGCTGTCGGCACTCGGCGTCGGCGACGACCGCATCGACGAGCTGGCGGCGATGGCGATCGTCGACCCGACGGCTGGCGGCAACCCGGTGGAGCTGACCCTGGACGCGGCGAAGCGGCTGTTCCGGGAGTGCATCTGAGGGGGCGGCGGGGGCAGCACGCTCACACTTCGAAGCGGCGGGTGGGTTCCGGAGCCGCGCGCTCACGCGCGCCCTCCGGAATGACGAAGCTTGGGAGGCGAAACGGCTGAATTCCTTCGTTTCCGCCCTCCTTCGTTCGTCATCCCGGAGAGTCCGCGCGAGCGGACGGCTCCGGGACCCACGAAGCGACGGGCGCCCATGTCACCCGAGCAGCGGAGGGCCATGAAGGGCCCGGCGGGGATTTGCTGCGGTCACACCCCAGCGCCAGGGACGAGTTGCTCTGTCAGTGAGGTGAAAATTGGCCTATCTTCTGGTCGAAGTTCCCTGACAGGTGCCACCATGAAGCTCACAGGCCGGGTCAAGCCGATCAGTTGGCTCAAGGCCCATGCACCAGAGGTGATACTCGGGCTGGCCGAGGATCGTCAGCCCGTTGTCATCACACTCCACGGCGAGGCCCGCGCTGTGATTCAGGACATCGGCAGCTATGAGCAGACACAGGAGACCCTGGCTCTGCTCAAGATGCTCTCGCTGACGAACAAGGCGGTCGAGGAGGGCCGGGTCGTCCCCGCGAGCGTGGCGTTCGCCGGAATCCGCGAACGGGTCAAGAGGTAGGTGCGGCATGCGCTTCGATGTCCTGATGGCGGAAGATGCCGTCCGGGACATCGAGGAGATCTATCGCTACGTCGCCCGGAACGATGCCGTCGAGAAAGCCGACCTACTTATTGACGCCCTGGAAGCGGCCTGCGGCTCGCTCGCCGACTTCCCTGAGCGCGGCAACATTCCCAAGGAGTTGGCGTCGCTCGGATCGGCGAATACCGCGAGTTGCACTACAAGCCCTATCGGATCGTCTACCGGCCTTTCGGCCGGCAAGTGACCGTCTATGGCATCTTCGACGGGCGCCGTGACATGCGCACTCTGCTCGAAGGGCGGCTGCTCCGCTGACCCGCTGGCATCGGCAGCTTGCCTTCCGGTGCCGGCGTTACCCTCGAAGGCGGTCACATCCCAGCGCCGCCGTCCCCGCTCACCCCGCCTTCGCCACCCCGACCCGGTCGGGGTAGTTCGCGTCGAGGCGCATCGCGAAGTAGTCGCCGTAGCGGATCGGTGGGTATTTCCCCGGCTGCGCGCCGGCGAGGTGCGGCAGGGTCTCGATCACGGTGTCGAGGCTCGGGTCGAAGAACATGCCGATGGAGTAGCGGTCGCGCCCGGCCGAGCGGTTGATCACCCGGTGCGGGGTCGAGTTGAAGCGGTCGTTGGTCCAGCGCGCCAGCCCGTCGCCGATGTTCATCACGAAGCTGCCGGGGACATAGGGCGCGTCGATCCAGCTGCCGTCGACATGGCGGACCTGCAGGCCGCCGACGTCGTCCTGCGCCAGGATGGTCAGGAAGCCGTAGTCGGTGTGCGGGTGGATGCCGAACAGCTCCTCGTCGGGGACGACCGGCGTCGGCGGGTAGTGGATCAGCCGCAGCGCGGTCGACGGCGGCGCGAAGCGGCGGGTGAAGAAGTCCGGCGCCTCGCCGACCGCCACCGAGAACGCCGGCAGCAGCTTCAGCCCCAGATCGCGGGTGGCGGTGTCGTAGCGCTGCACGGTCTCTACGAACCAGGGATCGTCGGGCCAGCGGTTCGGCCCCTGCAGCGGCCGGCGCTCATAGTCCGGGTGGCCGGGGTCGACCTCGTGGCGGACGAAGAACGACTCCATCTGGTTCGGACTGCGCGCCGCGGCGAAGCGGGCCTGGGACTTCAGCGTCGAGGTGCCCATGGCCTGGTAGCCGCGGTGCCACTGGTTCTGCTTGAGCGCCAGCTTCTCCTCGACCGGCCGGGCGTGGAACCGCCGGTTCGCCTCGAAGCAGCCGTCGACCACCTCCGCGGCGATGCCGTGTCCGACCGCGTAGAAGAAGCCGACGCTGGTGCATGCCTCGTGGATCTGCGCCGCCACCCGCTCCCAGGCGGCAGGGCCGGGGTCGGCGACCAGTTCGCCGAGGTCGATCGTCGGGATCTCGCCGCTCGCGGTCATCGCTCGTCTCCTCGCGTCCTCTCGTCCTGCCGGCGGAAGCATGGCGCCGCCGGTGCCGGGAGTCGACTGCCGTCAGATCCCCAGCGCCGGGATCGCCACGCTCGCCGCCACCAGGTACAGCCGGTCGCGCGGCAACCGGGTGATGCCGTCGCGGGCGATGGCGATGACCAGGAAGGCGAAGGCGGCGTTGGCCTGCAGCGCCAGCCAGCGGAAGCTGTCGGTCGCCACCAGGTACAGCGGCACGAAGGCCAGCGCGATGCCGAGCAGCGACCAGGCGACCGGGCCGCGCCGCAGCCGGGTGGGGAGCAGCCAGGCGAGCAGCAGTACGGTGACGGCGAGCTTGAAGCCGAACTTCAGCGACAGGACCTTGTTGGCGATGAAGGACGCGCGCTCCGCCAGGTTCTCCGACAGGGTGGAGGTGAGGACGTACATCGGCTGCTCGAACCGGTCCGTCGTGCGGCTCGCCATGTGCGCGATCATCACGTCGTCCGGCACGTCCAAGTGGCCGTACAGGTGCAGCACGGCGCCGACGGCGCCGGCCGAAGCGCACAGCGCCAGCGCCGACGCCAGCCGCGCCGCCCGGCCGCCGGGGTCGAGCACCAGGATCGCGAGCAGCGCGAACGGGCCGACCAGGAACAGGTTCACCTCGTGGGTGAAGGCGGTCAGCGGTGCCACGGCATAGAGCAGGATGCGGCCCGGCCAGCCGCGGATCAGCGCCAGCGCGATCAGCCAGAGCGCCAGCATCCCGAACACGTCGAAGCGGCCCCAGTCGTAGAACACGTTGCGCAGCAGCATCGGCGTGGCACAGAGGTAGAGCAGGACCAGCGGCGACGCGGTCGGCGGCAGTGCCGTCACCGCCGCCGCGACCACCACGATCAGCAGCAGATACAGGCCGGCGAACACCCAGAAGAACTGCCGGATCGTCACCTGGTCCGTTGCCCGCGCGAACAGCTCGCCGACCAGGCCGCGCTTGACGAAACCGAACTCGTAGTCGAACAGGATGTGAGAGAACTTCCATTCCAGGTGGGTGATCGGCTGGATCGCCGCGACCGCCAGCAGGGCGGCGGCGATCAGCAGGGTGCGCTGCGCCGGCTGCCGCCACAGCCGCAGGAAATCCGGGTAGGCGGCGGCAAGACGGGCGTCCAGCGCGTCGACGATGCGGCGGCGCCGCGCCTCCAGGCCGGCGAGGCGGACGCCGAGCACCTCTGCCAGGGCGGGCATTCCGCCGCGCCGGCCCGGCTCAGCCGTCGGTTCGCACCGCCGCGTCGACCGCCTCGCCGAGCCGGTCGACGATCATGTCGAGGTCGGCGTCGGTGGCGATGAACGGCGGCGCGATCAGCACGTGGTCGCCCGACCTGCCGTCGATGAGGCCGCCCATCGGGTAGCAGATCATGCCGCGCTCCATGGCCGCCTTGCGGACCCGGCTGTGCATCGCCAGCGCCGGGTCGAAGGGCGTCTTGCCGGGCCGGTCGGCGACCAGCTCCAGCGCCAGGAAGTAGCCGCGGCCGCGGATCTCGCCGACATGCGGGTGGTTGCCGAAGCGCTCCTGCAGCAGGTTGCGCAGCCGCTCGCCGCCGGCCTGCACGCGGGCCACCAGCCGCTCCTCGCGGATCGCGGTCTGCACCGCGAGGGCCGCGGCACAGGCGACCGGGTGGCTCATATAGGTGTGGCCGTGCGCCAGCGCGCCGCTGCCGTCGTGGATCGCGGCGTACACCCTCTCGGCGACGATCACCGCGGCGATCGCCTGGTAGCCCGCCCCCAGGCCCTTGGCGACGATGTACAGGTCGGCGACCACGCCGTCATGCTCGGAGGCGTACAGCGTGCCGGTGCGGCCCATGCCGCACATCACCTCGTCGAAGATCAGCAGCACGCCGTGGCGGTCGCAGATCTCGCGCACCCGGGCGAGATAGCCCGGCACCGCGGCGACCGCACCGAGGGTGGCGCCGACCACCGGCTCCAGGATGAAGGCCGACACGGTCGCCGCACCGACCCGCTCGATCTCGGTCTCCAGCTCGTCGGCCACCCGGCGGCCATACTGCTCCTCGGTCTCGTCGTGGTCGCGGCCGCGGTAGGGGTAGCAGGGCGAGATGTGGCTCCAGTCCTGCATGTAGGGCTGGTAGATCGCGCGCCGGGCCATGTTGCCGCTGGCCGACAGGGCACCCAGGGTGTTGCCGTGATAGCTCTGGCGGCGCGCGATGATGCGGTGGCGCGACGGCTCGCCGCGCTCGACATGGTACTGCCGGGCCAGCTTGATCGCCGCCTCGGTGGCCTCCGAGCCGCCGGAGACGAACAGCGCCTTGGCCATCCGCCCGGGGGCGGTGGTGACCATGACCTCGGCCAGCGCCTCGGCCGGCTCGCTGGAGAACGCGCTGGTGTGGGCGAAGGCGATGCGGCCGACCTGCTCGCGCACCGCCGCGATCACCCGCTCGTGGCTGTGGCCGAGGCAGGATACCGCGGCACCGCCGGAGGCGTCGACGTAGCGCTTGCCGGTGGCGTCCTCGACCCAGATGCCGTCGCCGCGCACCACGATCGGCATGTCGGCGCGGGTGTCGCGGTGGAACACGTAGCTCATGACGCCTGGGCTCCCGGATCGCTGCTGCTGGGCGGACGATGTCAGTGTTCATAGCGCCTGCCGGCGCTCCGCGGTAGCCGGGAAGGCATCCTCGCGATTGACCTGCATCAGTATTCGCCCTCGGGGATGCGATACGATCATCCGGTGGCTGCAGCCCGGCCGGCCCGGGTCGGGAAGGGAGGAGGCGGGGTGACCAAGGACGATTTCAAGGGCGAGCTCACCAGGCTGGTGCGCGCGCATTTCCCGCTGATCCACATCAACAGCCATGAAGAGGACCGCGTGCTCGACACCATCGAGGACGTGGCCCGCGAGCTCGACAGCTCGGTGTTCGTGTGGTCGACCAGCCATGGCGTGTTCGAGCCCAACCGCAAGGAGAAGGGCGCGTTCGACAGCAAGCTGGCGATGGCCGACCTGGCGGCCGCGCTGGAGACCTTCGAGCAGCTGCTGCGCTCCAGGCAGTCGTCCAGGAAGGGCATGCTGTTCGTGCTGCTCGATCCCGGCACCTACCTGACCGACCGCAACGCCAATCCGATCTACGCCCGCAAGCTGCGCGACCTGGCGCTCGCCATCCGCGGCGAGGACCGTTCGGCGACCTGCCTGATCATCGCACCGACCCTGTCGCTGCCGCGCGAGCTGGAGCGCGAGGTGACGGTGATGGACTTCCCGCTGCCGAGCCGCGAGGAGATCGGCGCCTATGTCGACCGGGTGTTCGCGCAGCTGGCGCATTCCACCAACATCACGGTCACCGACGGCGCCGGCCTGCGGGCCCGCTTCACCGAGGCGGCGATCGGCCTGACCCTGGCCGAGATCCGCAATGCGGTGTCCTACGCCGTGGTCGACGACCTGCGGCTGGACGACAGCGACGTCCACTACATCTTCCGCCAGAAGCGGCAGATCGTGCGCAAGTCCGGGCTGCTCGACTTCATCGAGACGGTCGGCCTGTCGCTCGACGAGATCGGCGGCCTCGACACCCTGAAGTCGTGGCTGCGCCGGCGGCGGGTGGCGTTCTCGCCGGCCGGCCGGGCGTTCGGCGTGCAGGCGCCCAAGGGCGTGCTGGTCACCGGGGTGCCGGGCTGCGGCAAGTCCTGGTCGGCGAAATGCGTGGCGGCGTCATGGAACCTGCCGCTGCTCAAGCTCGACATGGGGCGGATCTACTCGGCCCTGGTCGGCTCCTCGGAGGAGCACATGCGGCACGCCATCCAGGTCGCCGAGGCGATCGCGCCCTGCGTGCTGTGGATGGACGAGATCGAGAAGGGGCTGCCGCGCTCCGGCGCGCATATCGGCGACAACGGCGTGTCGCTGCGCGTGCTCGGCACCTTCCTGACCTGGATGCAGGAGAAGGAGAGCAGCGTCTTCGTGTTCGCCACCGCCAACCAGATCGACCTCCTGCCGCCGGAGATCCTGCGCAAGGGCCGGTTCGACGAGATCTTCTTCGTCGACCTGCCGAGCGATGCCGAGCGCCGCGAGATCCTCGACATCCATGTGCGCCGGGCCGGCCGCGATCCCTCGATCATCGACCTCGACCGGCTGGTCGAGCTGTCCGGGCCGGCGACGCACGGGCCGGAGATCGCGCTCACCGGCGCCGAGCTGGCGGCCTGGATCAACGAGGCGGTGATCAACGCCTTCCATCGCCGCCTGGATGCCGGAGACGACGCCCCGGACGTGCAGCTGAGCGACTTCGAGGTCACTGCCGAGGGAACGGTGCCGCTGGCACGGCTGCGCGCCGAGGAGATCGCGGCACTCCGCCACTGGGCGCTCGGCCATGCGGTGCGGGCCTCGACCAACGCCTGATGCGGTTGCGGGCCCGCTAGCGCGCGGTGATGATCAGAACCAGCCGGTCCTGGAATTGTCCGGCCGCCAGGCGCGCGTCGCCCGGCAGCCTGACTTCCAGCTCCGCGGACCCGGCGGCCGCAGCCAGCGCGTCGCCGAGATCGAGTTCGCCGCCGGCGAAGGCGAGTGCGGTGCCGCCATAGCTGACGGTATAGGGCAGCCGCCCGCCGGTCGCCGGGTCGATCAGGCTCGGACGCCCGGTGACGATCGCGCCGAGCGAGCGCAGGGTGACGGAGAACTGCCGGTTGTTGGCGAGGACCGACAGGCCGGTGACCGCCACCCGGGTTCCGGCGGCGGAAGGTCGCAAGGCAATCGGGCTCAGCGTCCAGTCCGACAGGCGCAGGGTGGCGTGCTGCGGCACGTGGCCGCTCAGCCGCAGCGTGCCGGTCTTGCCGGCGGAGGCCGCGCCCGGGATCGGCAGCACGCCGGCGATGATGCCGAGCGTCACGATCGCCCGGACCAGTCCCGCCACCCTTCCGATGCCGCGCCAGCCTGTGGTCATGGCGGCACCGTATGCCCGGGACCGGTTCATCGCAAGCTGACCACGGTCAGGCTGACGACGTCGCGGTAATTGCCCGGCGACGCCGTGCCGACCGCGCCGACCGTGAATTCCAGCACATGCTGCTGGCCGCCCGGCCCGGTCGCCTGCGCGTGCAGGACCGCCGGCGCCGGAATGCCGCGCGGCAGGGTGACAGGCGTGCCGTCGACCGTGAGGGCATAGGGGACCTCGCTGTCGTCCGAGGCGTCGACGTGGCGCAGCGCGCCGTTGAGGGATTCGAGGCTGACCCGGTAGCCGCTGTTGCTGCGCGCCTTCAGGCTCACGACCCGTCGCTTGCCCGGGCGCAGGTCGTTGAAGTCGACGGTATGGCTGCCATAGTTCGGATCGAAGCCGGCGCCCTCCGCGAACGACAGTTCGGCGACCGACGGCACCGGGACCGCCACCGGCAGGCGTCGCCGGTCGCGCAGGATGCCGTTGCCGAGCTGGCCCTCGTAGGCGGCGATCTCGAGGTCACCGCTGTAGGACCCGGGCGCCACCACCTGCTGCGGCGGCACCAGGATCGCGAACTGGAACGCGGTCGAGCCGCCATCGCCGGCAGCCGCGTCGGAGAACACCTCGCTGATGCCGGCGAGCTCGAGCGGCTTCAGCGGCCGCGAGCCGCCGGCATCCTTGTGCAACTCGTAGAGCAGCGGGGAGCTGCTGCCGTGGAGCTGGCCGGTCGTGCCGTCCGAGGTGGCGGTCGGAGCAACGGTCACGAAGAACGGGCAGGCGCCGTCGCGGCCTCGCACCCGGAACGTCACCGCCAGCGACGAGCGTTGCGCGTCGAACACGTCGTAGCCGCGGCCGTGCCTGCCGGTCCAGGTGGTCGACGTCACGTCGGTGACCGCGAGCGCGCAGGCCGCGGCGACGGTTGGCGCCGCGGCTATCGCCAGCACCATGCAGCCGATAGCCGCCGGGATCGAACGTCCGAGTGCGCGCATCGCCGTGCTCCTTCAGTCCATCACGTAGATCAGCTGTCCGAGATCGACCCTGCCGGCGCTGCCGGCCGGGATGGTGAACACGATGGCATTGCCCGGCGCATTGGCCAGGGTGAGCTGGAAGCGGCCCGGTGCCAGTCCTTCGACCCTGAAGCGGCCCTTGCGGCTGGTGAAGAACTCGATGGGCGCGCGGGACTCGTCGTCGAGCGATGCGATCGTGCCGAGCTCGAGCGGCAGTGGCGCTCCGCCGGCGTCCGTCAGGATGCCGTCGCCGAGCACGGTGGCGCCGGTGCCGACCGGGACCACGATGCCGCTGCGGTAGCTGGGCCGCACGTCGTAGACCTGCTGCCCGAGCTCGTAGCCGAGCGGCAGGTCGACCGCGTCGATCAGGACGTGGCGCTCGTAATAGGCGTTCAGGTCGGGCAGCACCGGGGCACCGAGGAGGTCGGTCCGCGCCGCCGGCGTGTCGCCGACCGGGTTGATCTCGATGGTCTGTCCCGACAGCGCCTGATGCGGCGCGAACAGCACGAAGCTGTCGCTGATCGGCCGGCTGATCCCGAAATGGCCATCGGCGAAGGCCAGCGCGGTGCCGAGGTTGACGGTGGTGCGGTGATTGCGACCGCCACCGTCACGGTCGGCCGTCGACGACTGCAGGATGCGGCTGTCGAAGCGGTAGCCGGTGTAGCCGATGTCGCCGGTCAGCTGGTCGGTCGACTCGCTGCGGCCGAGCGACAGGTCCGCATCAATGGAATCGACGCGGGTCTGCGGGGTGTAGGACCAGTCCAGGCGGCTGCTGCGCTGGGTGGTGTCGTAGGAGCTCTCCACGCGGTGACCGCCGCCGCCCGGGAACCACGAGAACGACAGGAAGGCCCGGTTGTCGTCATCGCCCCTGGTCTGCTGCCGGGTGCCGAGCTGCAGATGCGCCATCACGGTATCGCTGATCGGCATGCTCAGGTTCAGGTCGGCGGTCGACACGTCGCCGTGGTCGTCGCGGCCGAACTGCCGGCTGACCCCCAGGCTGCCGTAGAGATCGCCGACGATGCGCTGGCCGTACAGGACGCCGAGGTCGAGGACGACCGGGTTGCTGGCACTGGTCTGGCCGAGCGAGGCGAACTCCGGGCTGCGGAACGCCAGGCGCGACGACAGCGTGCGGTTCGCCGAGTCGAGCGCCGGGCGCTCGGAATAGCGATGCTGCAGCCGCACCGCGGCCCCGGTTCCTTCGGTCTCCGGGACGCCGTCCTCGGCCTCGCGGCTCAGCCGGCTGAAGGCGGTGTCGAGCCGGAACGTGCCGAGGCCGGTCGCCCAGCGGCCCTCGGCGCCGACCAGCCCGACGTCACGCGAGGCCTGGACGTTGGCGCCCAGCGTCACCTGATCGGTGATGCCGTAGGCGTGGTAGGCGGAAGCCAGGATGTCGCCGTCGTCGTAGCTGCGGCCGCTTTCGGTCGGCTCCGACGGCATGCCGGCGACATAGCCGAAGTCGTGCTCGCCCGCGGCCAGCACCGTGGTGTCGAATACGAAGGGGAACTGCAGGACCTCGGTCCGCCCGACCTCGTCGGTGATCCGCAGGGCGACGTCGTTGGTGCCGCTGACGAACGGAAAGTCACGGACGTTGTAGCGGCCGGGCGGCAGGTCGAGGGTGCGGACGCGCTGGCCGTTGACCAGCACATCGACCCGCGACAGCCGGTCGATCTCGATCTCCGACTCGCCGGCCGGCGAGCTGGCGCGATAGGGCTGCAGGCCGAAATTGCGCTCGACGCCGAGGCCACCGACCCGCCGCGACGACTGGAAGCCGCTGAGCCCGTAGCGGACGTCGCCGGCGCTGTAGCGCGTGCGCTCCTCCGGATCGTCGTGCACCAGCCGGGTGTCGCCGCGCTGCCAGCGCGACTCGCCGTCGTCGCGCCAGGTCGCGAGGCCCTCGACGACCACACCCAGCACGTTGGCGGCGGCGTCGAAGTCGACGATCGTCGGCTCCTCACCGTCGCCGCCGGAGATGAAGTCCTGGGCGCCGAGCAGGTTCACATATGCGCTGACGTCGGCGGGACCCTTCGGCCCCGCGCCCTCGGCCTGGAAGCCGCGTGCCAGGCTGATGCTGCGGACCGCCTGCATCGTCGACGGGATCTCGATCGACGCCTCGATGCGGGCCACGTCGTAGCGGACGCGCAGGCCGACAGCCCGCAGGTCGTTGATCGCCAGGCGCCCGCCCGGGTCGATCTGCCGCCGGACCGCGGCCAGCGGCCCCGGCAGCAGGTGCCCCTGGATCAGGCGGGCCAGTTCCTCGCCGTCGAAGAACAGCAGCTGGTCCTTGGAGGAGACCACCGCCGGGACCTCGCCGAGCGGCTGCTCGCCGAGGAACAGCGGGATGTCCAGCCGGACCGTCGTCGGGATCTGCTCCGGCGAGATCGGCTCGAGCGGCGCAAGACCGATGGTCGGGTCGAGCGGCCGAGGCAGCGGATCGTCCCCGGCATGGGCGCCGGCCGGTGCCAGAAGGAGCGCGCCGATCACCATGGCGCAGCACCAGGTGGTGCAGCGCCAGGTGGCGTGGCCGAACCGCGGCGACGGCTGGGCGGCCGGCGGGCCGGGGCATTGCACCCGCCGTCTCCGTCGTCGCGCGTCGTCGAGCGGTCGCGCCGCAATCCTACTGGGCCGAATATTTGAGGTCGGCGGAGACCGCGCCGACGGGCAGCCCGGCCGGCCACGGCAGGACGAAGCGACGCTTGCTGCCGGCCAGGATGTTCTCGCCGTTCAGGGTGTCGGCCAGCGCCTTGGTGTCGAGCGTCCTGCTGACGCCGCCGGCGCTGACCGTGAGGGTCGGGTTGTCGATGATGGCGTGCTTGTTGCCCTGGTTCTCCACGACCACCTCCAGCCGCGCCCCATCGGCGGTGCCCGCGGAGGCGACCACCAGCTTGTGGCGGGCGTTCTTCGGGACGATGTAGATCGAGCCGATGTAGCGCACCGTCAGGAACACCGAGGCGCCCGGCGATTCCCGCCGCATGTTGAGCGGGGTCTCCTCGGCAATGAGCCGGTAGGACAGCTCTGCGGCCGGGGCCGGCTCGCCGATCCACTGCACGCGCACCACCCGGCTGGCCTTGGGCTGCAGAATGATTTCGGTCGGGAACACCGTGAAGTCCTCGGTCGCCTCGTGCGTCTCGCGGCCGTCGACGTCGACGATGCGCTTGGCCATCGCGATGGTCACGGTGACCGGCTCGTCACGGTCGTTCTCGACCTGGAACACCTGGTTGGCGCCACGGCCGGCCGGCTCGAACTCCTGCGAGATGGGCACCACCTGGAAGGCCGAGGCGCCGCCCGACGCCACGGCCAGAAAGCCGCCGACCAGGGCGGCGAATGCGAACCGGGCGCTGCGGCACGGCGGAATGCGGGTGGGGTTCATGGCTGTGCCTCACATTGCGTAAATCGAGATGGTGACGACGTCTTCATAGGTGCCGGCGGCGAGGTCCGGCGCGCCGGTGAAATTCACGTAGACCGAACTGGTCTCGTCGCGGATCCGGCTGAACTGCACGTGACGTCCGACCTGGTCGGTGCAGGCGGATTGCAGCAGTCCGGTCACCACCGGATTGCTCAGTCCAGTGGTCGGATTGTTGAACTCCACCGAGTAGGGCAGGCGGTCGGCCGCGTCGTTCAGCAGTTTGCCGCCGACTGGCGAGGCCGGGCAGTTGCGCGATGTCGCCATCAGCACGTAGGTCCGCCGGCCGTTGCAGTTCTGCAGCACCGTGCCCACCAGCACGCGCTGGGCGCCGGACGCGGTGACCGGCAGGTTCGTGGCCTGCGCGTTCTCGGTGACGACGATCGTGCAGACGCCCGGTACGTAGCCCGACAGGAAGATGTCCGAGGCGGCCTGGCAGACGTCGCACTCGCGGACCAGATACGGCGCCGCCACCAGCGCCACCGCGGCGAGCACGGTGGCGACCGCCGTCGGTGTGCGCTTGTGGTTCCACCGAAAGGTCATGACCTGGTTCGAGCTTCATGGCCGTTCCCGCGCCCGACAGTTCCCGGACCGGTCAGTTGACGGTCATCGTGACGGTCAGGGTGTCCTGGTAGGTGCCGGCGGCCAGCAGCGCCGAACCGGTGTAGTTCAGGTAGACTTGGCTCTGCTCGGCGAACACCTGGACGCCGGCGACCGTGCGGCCGACCTGGTTGGCGCAGGCGGTGTCGAGCAGGTCGGTCACATCGGTGCTGCCGCCGGTGGCCGGGTTGTCGAACTCGACCGAGAACTCGAGGTAGTCGGTGGCCGGTGCCGCCCGGGCAACCCGTGCGCCGTCCGGCAGGGCGCAGTTGGCGGATGTGACGGTCAGGGTGTAGCCCGTGGTCCGGTTGCAGTTCTGGGTGACGGTCCCGACCTGGACGCGGGTGACGCCGCCGGTCAGGTTCAGGGCCGATGCCGCCGGCAGCGCGACCACGCTGATCGAGCACACCGGGCCGACATTGCCCTCCAGCGGGATGGTGCCGGTCAATTGGGCCAGCTGCATCGGCTCCTGCGCGCTCGCCGGAGCCGGGCCGGTGCCGGCGAGGGCCGCCGCGACGATCATCAGCGGGGCCGTGGCCGTCTTCAGTCGAGTGAGCATGGATGCCTTCCACGGTACGAGGTGTCGGTGATCCAGGAGCAGGCGCGCGCTACTTCACGTTCATGGTGATGGTCAGCGTGTCCTGGTAGGTGCCGGCCGCGAGGCCTGCGTCGCCGGTGAAATTGACGAACACCGTGCTGCTCTCGCCGACGATCTTGGCGCTGGTGACGTCGCGCCCGACCTGGCCGGTGCAGGTGGTGGCGAGCAGCCCGGTGACGCTCGCCTGGCTGCCGCCGGTCGTCGGGTTCGCGAACTCGCCGGAATAGGCGAGGAACTCGCCCGAGACGCTGTCGGCGACCTTGGCGCCGGCCGGCGCGGTGGCGCAGGTGGCGGAGGTGACGGCCAGGGTGTAGCCGACCTTCTTGTTGCAGCTCTGCTGCACGGCCCCGACCTGGACGCGCTGTGCGCCGGCGGTGGTCAGCGGCAGGTTGCTTGCCGCCGCGGCGGCCGTCACGTCGATCGTGCAGTTCTGCGCAACCGTGCCTTGCAGCAGGATGTCGTTTGCCGCCTGGCAAACTTCACAGTCCGGGAACTGTGAGATCGCTACGATCGCGCCGACGATCAGTGTCGCAGTGACGCCAATCATTAACCATCTTTTATGTGCCGACCGGTTAATCATCGAAGTGAGGCCCTCTGGACTGGGTGATGTCTGATAGTGCACCGGAGAATGCCCGGCATTGACTTGCGTCAAGCAGCGTCTCGACCGCTCAGCGGACGTTCATGGTGATGGTCAGGGTGTCCTGGTAGGTGCCTGCCGACAGGGTCTGGACGCCCGTGAAGTTGACGAACACCGTGCTGGTCTCGCCACTGACCTTCGCGCTGGAGACGTCGCGGCCGAACTGCCCGCTGCAGGCCTGGCTGAGCAGGCCGGTGACGGTCGGCTGGCTGCCGCCGGTCGTCGGGTTCTGGAACTCCGCGGAGTACGTCACGTACTCGTTCGACGCCGGGTCGATGACCTTGGCGCCGGTCGGTTGGGCGGCGCAGTTCTGCGAGCTCACGCTGATGGTGTAGCCGACCTTCTTGTTGCAGCTCTGCTGCACGGTGCCGACGCGGACGTGCTGGGCGCCGCTGCTGGTCAGCGGCAGGCTGGACGCCGCCGTCTCGGTGACGACGTCGATGCTGCAGTTGTGCGCCACCGTGCCCTGCAGGAGAATGGTATTCGCCGCCTCGAGAATGTCGTAGCCGGTGACCTCGCCGACGGTGATTGCGCCGGCCGCCGCGCCCGCAGCGACAACGGCGCCCGCAAGCGCCCAGCGGCGCTTTCTCGCAGGAGACATCGCAGACCCACCTTTTCCCGCCGCGGCGTCAGCCGCAGCCCCGACGGTGGACTAGCCGCCTGTCCGGCAGCCTGCGTTGATCTGGCTCAAGTCTTGTTGCGGGACGTGGTTAATTAAATCTATCGACGTCTACTCTGTTCCTGGACTGTAATTGCTGGTTGCGCGCCTGGCGGTGCAGGACAACCGTGAGCAAGACCAGGGCGGCGCCCGCTCCGGCCATCATGCCGCGTCGGATCGACAACTCGCTGCCGGCGAGCAGCGCGGCGGCCTCGGCGGCGAGCATCAGCAGCCCCAGCAGGCCGGTCAGGCTGCCCAGCACGAACAGCCGCCAGGGCGCGCGCAGGAGATACGGGCTCAGGCAGTGCGGCTCGAATGCGGGATTCTGCGTGGCGGCCACCCGGAACGTCAGGGACATGCCGGTGGAGAAGATGCCGAGTCCGACCAGCAGGCCGAGCGCCTTCAGCGCGGTCACCACCTGCTCGGGCGGCTCGTCCGATGCGTGGGTGAGGGCGAATGGGAAGTCGTAGAGCGCGTGCAGCACGATCGGCACCAGCGCTGCGGCCAGATAGCTGCGCCCGCGGTACCAGGACCCGGTGCGGCCCCGCAGCGCTCCGCCGAACCGGGCACGTGCCACATAGAGCCCCGCGATCACCCCGAGTGCGCCGTGCACCGGGACGGTCACCACCGAGCGCACGAAGGCGACGCTGGTCCAGCGGTCAAGATGCAGGAGGAGGTACGGGACGTTCTCCACCGCGGCGAAGCCGAGCCCGACCGCGGCACCGTAGACGATCCCTTCCATCGGGTGGTCGAAGGCGATGAATCGGCGCGAGAACAGGAACAGGACGAGGAACTTCGCGAGTTCCTCCGGCAGCGACACGATCAGCGTCGTGCGCAGCAGGGTCGCGGTCAGCGCATCGTCGCCCCAGTCGGTTGCGGCGGCGAACGGCGCGATCAGGGCGTTCAGCAGATACGCGGCGAGAGCCCCGAGCGCGAAGGTGCCGATGACGGCCGACGGCGGTTCGGCGCGCCGGTCGAACGAGGCGACGGACCACAGATAGAAGGACGGTGGCAGGAACGCCGCCACCGCCAGCAGCGACGGCAGGACGTCGGCTTCGAGCATTCGATCTCTCCGGCAGGAGGCTGATCCTAGCAGTGTCGCGGACCCGTTGGGCACCCTCACGGAAGCGGCGTTCAAAGCCACTGGACGCGCGAGGAATTTAATATTACATGAATTATTGAAATGGAGAGCCCCGACGCCATCGCCGCCCTGGCGGCCCTCGCGCACGAGCATCGCCTCGGGCTGTTCCGCCTGCTGATGCGGCGCGGCCCGTCGGGCATGGCGGCGGGCGACATCGCCGTGGCGATCGGCATCAGCCCGTCGAGCCTGACCTTTCATGCCGGCGCGCTGGAGCGCGCCGGGCTGCTGCGGTCGTGGCGCGACGGCCGCTTCGTCTACTACGCCGTCGCGGTCGACCGGATGCGTCGGCTGCTGACCTTCCTGACCGAGGATTGCTGCGACGGCCGGCCGGAGGTCTGTGGCGGCTTCGGCATCGCCGCCGCGGCTTGTGGAGCCGGAGAAGGAGTTCCAGGCATGACCGATGCGACCTACAATGTGCTGTTCCTGTGCACCGGCAACTCGGCCCGCAGCCAGATGGCCGAGGCGATCCTGAACCGGCTCGGCGCCGGCCGCTTCCGGGCGTTCAGCGCCGGCAGCCATCCGAAGGCGGCGCCGCACCCCTACACCGTCGACCTGCTGCGCAACCAGAACCACCGGGTCGAAGGGCTGCGCGCCAAGGGCTGGGACGAGTTCGCGGCCCCCGGCGCCCCGCCCCTGCACTTCGTGTTCACGGTGTGCGACGACGCCGCCGGCGAGGTCTGCCCGGTGTGGCCGGGACAGCCGATGACGGCGCATTGGGGCCTGCCCGACCCGGCGGCGGCGACCGGCAGCGAGGCGGAGCGGCGGCTCGCCTTCGCCGATGCTTACCGGATGCTGAGCAACCGCATCTCGATCTTCGTCAGCCTGCCGATGCGGGCGCTCGACCGGCTGACGCTGCAGAAGCGGCTTGACGCGATCGGTCGGACCGCCGGCGTGGTCGCGGCGGATCAGGGCGCCTGATCCGACCAGGGGCCTCCCCGAGCCGCTCGAGTATGCGCACGTCGTTTGGTGGGTCCCGGAGCCGTCCGCTGCGCGGACTCTCCGGGATGACGAAAAGGGGGGAGGCGACCAAAACGCAGGCTATCTCAGTAATTCCGTCATTCCGGAGGGCGCGCGGGAGCGCGCGGCTCCGGAACCCACCCGCCGCTCCGTGACCACCCGACCAAGGAAACATCCATGACCAGTGACGCGCCCGCCCGGCCGGCGGTGATCCCCGCCGGCATCGGCTTCTTCGAGAAGTGGCTGTCCGTGTGGGTCGGCCTGTGCATCCTCGCCGGGCTGTGGCTCGGCAACGCCTTCCCGGAGGCCTTCGCGGCGCTGGCGCGGCTGGAATACGCCTCGGTCAACCTGGTGGTGGCCGTGCTGATCTGGGCGATGGTCTACCCGATGATGGTCGCCGTCGACTTCTCCAGCCTGCGGCGGATCGGCGACCGGCCGAAGGGGCTGGTCATCACCGTGGCGGTGAACTGGCTGGTCAAGCCGTTCACCATGGCGGCACTCGGCGTGCTGTTCTTCGAGGTGGTGTTCGTCGACCTGATCGACCCGGCCTCGGCCCGCGAGTACATCGCCGGGCTGATCCTGCTGGGCGCGGCACCCTGCACGGCGATGGTGTTCGTGTGGTCGCAGATGACCCGCGGCGACGCCACCTACACCCTGGTGCAGGTGTCGGTGAACGACATCATCATGATCTTCGCCTTCGCGCCGATCGTGGCCCTGCTGCTCGGCGTCACCGACATCGCGGTGCCGTGGGAGACGCTGCTGCTGTCGACGGCGCTGTACGTGCTGATCCCGCTCGCGGCGGGGGCGGCGACGCGGTACCGGCTGGGGCGAGGCAGCCGCGACCGGGCGGAGCAGGAGCGCCGGGTGGCGGCGTTCACCGCCGCGGTGAAGCCGGCCTCGGTGCTCGGCCTGCTCGCCACCGTGGTGCTGCTATTCGGCTTCCAGGGGACGGTGATCCTGGAGCGGCCGCTGCTGATCGCGCTGATCGCGGTGCCGCTGCTGCTGCAATCCTACGGCATCTTCCTGGTCGCCTATGCCTGGGCCTGGGCCTGGCGGGTGCCGTTCCCGGTGGCGGCACCCTGCGCCCTGATCGGCACCTCGAACTTCTTCGAGCTGGCGGTCGCGGTGGCCATCAGCCTGTTCGGCCTGCACTCGGGCGCGGCGCTGGCGACGGTGGTCGGCGTGCTGGTCGAGGTGCCGGTGATGCTGTCGCTGGTGGCGTTCGCGAACCGCACGCGGTCGTGGTTCCCGGCGGGGTGAGGGCCGGCTAACCCTCGATCAGCCTGCGCCGCAGCCAGCGCGAGGCGCCGTCCATGGCGAACACCACCAGGATGGTCAGCACCACAATGTAGGCGACGTTCTCCCAGTCCTTCGACGTGCGCATGGTCTCGACCAGCAGCAGGCCGATGCCGCCGGCCCCCAGCGCGCCGATGACGGTGGCCGAGCGGGTGTTGGACTCCAGGTAGTAGAGAACCTGCGACACCAGCACCGGCAGGATCTGCGGGATCACCCCGAAGCGATAGCGCTGCAGCCGGCCGGCGCCGGTCGCCCGCACCCCGTCGACCTGCCTGTCGTCGATGTTCTCCAGCGCCTCGGAGAACAGCTTGCCCAGCGTGCCGGTGTCGGTGAAGGCGATGGCGAGCGCACCGGTCAGCGGGCCGAGGCCGAAGGCGCGGATGAAGATCAGCGACCAGATCAGCATGTCGATGCCGCGCAGGAAGTCGAACAGCCGCCGCACCACGGTCCGGACGATCACCGACGGCGTGAAGTTGGCGGCGGCCAGGAAGGCCAGCGGCAGCCCGACGAAGGCGGCGGTCAGCGTGCCGAGCAGCGCCATCAGCACGGTCTCGAACAGCGCGATCGCGACCTCGCGGTGCAGCCAGTCCGGGTTGTCGAGGAAGCTGTCGAGGATGTGCCGCCAGTTCGGCTTGCCGGCGACCAGGCGGTCGCCCGACACCGCGAGGCCGAGGAGTTCGCCGGCCGTGCGGCCGTGCAGCTCCGAGCGGAACGGGAAGAAGAAGTTCTCCCAGCCGAAGAAATAGCGGTGCACCTCGATGCGGGTGCGCGACACCTGCAGCCGGCGACCGAGGGTCGGACGGGCGTCGACCTTGGCGGGGTTGAGCTGCAGCCAGTCGGGTGCGGGCCCGGGCAGGTCGGCCACCACCCGGCCGTCCTCGACCCGGATGTCGACGGTGCCGTAGCCGGGGACCTCGAACAGCGCCCGCGGCCCGTCGATGGTGACGACGTAGCCGTCGCCGAGGTCGACCCGGGTGCGCGCGCCCTCGACGGTGACCCAGCCGGGCGGCTCCTGGTAGACCGCCGTCCGCTCGCCCTCGACCGAGATTTCCAGGCTGCCGCGGCCGCGCAGGTCGCGGGTCACGTGCACCTTGTGGGCGACCGAGTCGAGACCGAGGATCACCGCGCGGTCGGGCTGCGCGCCGGCGATCAGCGCGGCCACGCCGAAGGCATTCCAGGCATAGGCCAAATAGAGGGCAACGAGGGCGAGGCCGGCCGCCGCCAGCAGCGACCGCCGGCGTGTGGCGGCGGCGACCGCGTCGATGCGCGCGAGGGGGTCGGCGGGCAGCGGGGCGCCGGGCAGGGCGGCGTCGGTCATGGTCGCATCCTCACGCCGCGGCCGGACCGCGGACCAGGCGGCCGCGGACCGCCGAAGACAGCTGGTCGATCGCCATGATCGACAGGAACAGCAGCACGAACAGGGCGGCGGTCTCGTCGCCGGCACCCTGGCCCCAGCCGATGGTGCGGCGCAGCTCGGAGCCGATGCCGCCGGCGCCGACGAAGCCGAGGATCGCCGAGGCGCGGACGTTGATCTCCAGGCGCAGCAGGAAATAGCTGACGTAGTTCGGCGCCACCTGCGGCAGCACGGCGAAACGCAGCCGCTGCAGCCAGGAGGCGCCGCAGGCGCGCAGCCCGTCGATCGGCTTGGCGTCGATGTTCTCGTTGACCTCGGAGAACAGCTTGCCGAGCGCGCCGGCGGTGTGGATGGCGACGGCGATCATCGCCGGCACCGGGCTGCCGCCGAGCACGAAGATCAGGAACAGCGCCAGGATCAGCTCCGGGAAGGCCCGCATCACGTCCATCGCCCGCCGCGTCACCGGCACCAGCGGCGGCCAGGCGTCGAGGTTGCGGGCCGACAGGAAGGAGAGGCCGATCGCGGCCGCGCCGCCGAGCAGGGTGGCGACCAGGGCGATGTTCAGGGTCTCGACCAGGGCCGGCAGGAACCGCCACAGCAGGGCCGGGAAGGCCAGGCCGGAAGCCCAGGCCTCGGCAACGATCTCGCCGGGATAGTCGAAGAACTTCAACAGGCCGCCGAAGAAGCTGCCGGAGTTCAGCGCGCTCGCCTGGTTGAAGCCGCTGACCAGCACCGCGACCGTCAGGACCACCACCAGCGCCGAGTACAGCCGGCGGCGCTGCTCGGCGCGCAGGATCTCGTCACGCAGGACCTGGACGGACATGGGGGTTCCTCGAGGCGGAAACGCATGCGGCCCCGGCCGCAGGCCGGGGCCGCGCGTCGGTCGGCCGGTTACTTCGCGGAAGCCTTGCGGGCCTCGATGATGCTGACGTACTCGCTGTGGTCGATCGGGGCCAATCCCTTGACCTCGCCGGCCATCACGCCGTAGGCGCACTCCATGTCCATCGACGCCAGGCTGGCCATCAGGCCGGTCATCTTCAGCTTGGTGTCCTCCGGCAGCGCCCGGCGCAGCACGATCGGGCCCTCGGGGATGACCTTGGAGCGCCAGATCTCCACCAGGTCGGTCATGTTGATCAGGCCGGCGTCGGCGGCCTTGCGCAGCGCGCCGGAATTGTAGCCGTCCTCCCAGGCGCCGATGCCGTCGGCCCAGGTCACGCCGGCGTCGACGTCGCCGTTGGCGACCGCCACGATGGTCTGCTCATGGCCGCCGACGAACTTGACCTCCTTGAAGAACTCGCCCGACTTCATCGGGTAGCCGGCCTGCGGGATCTCGATCGACGGGATCAGGAAGCCGGAGGTGGAGTTCGGGTCGCCGAACGCGAACACCTTGCCCTTCAGGTCGGCCAGGCTCTTGATCTTGCGGTCGACGCGGGCGAAGCCGATGGCGTGGTAGCCGTAGGAGCCGTCGGTGTTGATCTTCACCAGCACCGGCTGCACCGCCTCGGGGTCGGTCATGTAGACCTTGGCGTAGGCCGAGGCGCCGAGCCAGGCCATGTCCAGGTTGCCGCCGATCAGCCCCTCGATGACGCCGTTGTAGTCGGCCGGTGCATACAGCTTGGTCGGCACGCCGAGCAGCTTCTCGGTCTTGCTGCGCAGGCACTCGTTCGAGCGCAGGCGGTCCGACGCGTTCTCGCCGCCGAGCAGGCCGATGCGGAACTCCTTGATCGGCTGCGGCTTCGCCGGCTCGGCGGCGACGGCGATACCGGTCGACAGGACGGCGGCGAGCGCGCCAGCCGCCGCAAGCTTCGTGATGGTCATGATCCAGCTCCCTGGTTCTTGAAGAATCGCCGCCCGGGCGGAACGCTCAGGCGCCGGCCACCGCGGCCGACCGCCACGCCGGCATTCCGGCCGGTGCGAGCGCGGTCGACGTGACGGATTCGTTGAGCGCCGCGTCGGCGCCGTAGATGTCGCGGGCGGCGGCCGGGCTCAGCTCGACGGCCGGGCCGTCGAACACGATGCGGCCGTCGCGCATGCCGATCACCCGGTCGCAATAGGCGCGCGCGGTGTCGAGGGTGTGCAGGTTGCAGAGCACCGGGATGCCGTCGCGGTCGCGGATTTCGCGCAGCGCCCGCATGACCACTTCGGCGCTCAGCGGGTCGAGCGAGGCGATGGGCTCGTCGGCGAGGATCATCTTCGGGCGCTGCATCAGGGCGCGCGCGATGGCCACCCGCTGCTGCTGCCCGCCGGACAGGGTCTCGGCGCGCTGCAGGGCGCGGTCGGCGATGCCGAGACGGTCGAGGGCGGCCAGCGCATCCTCGATCTGGCCGCGATCGAACATCGCGAACAGGCTCTTCAGCGTGCCGTGCCCGTTCAGCCGCCCGAGCATGACGTTGGTGACGACGTCGAGGCGGGGCACCAGGTTGAACTGCTGGAAGATCATGGCGCACATGCGCTGCCAGGCGCGCATCTCGCCGCCGCGCAGCGCCAGCACGTCGCGGCCCTCGACGATCACCGCGCCGGACGTGGCCCGGGTCAGCCGGTTGATCATCCGCAGCAGCGTCGACTTGCCGGCGCCGGAGCGGCCGATCACGCCGATCATCTGCGGCTGCGTCATCTCGAAGGAGACGCCGTCGACCGCGTTCACCGCGCCGAAGGTCTTTCGGAGTTCAACGACTTTCAATTCCGGACCGCCCCGTCGATGACCGCACTACGCTGCGGCGCACCATTGCCTGCGGATCGCGACGGGGCAGTTACCGAAATGTTGCAGTTCGGTTGTATCGACGGCCGCGGATCAGCCCTTCGCGGCCTCGGCGGCGGCGTGGGCGGCGAAAGCCGCTTCGGCGCCCTTCATCATCTCTTCCGGCGTGTAGTCGTGCTGGTGCGTGGCCACCGACCAGCGGTGGCCGAACGGATCGACGACCTGGCCGTAGCGGTCGCCCCAGAACATGTCCATGGCCGGCATGGTGACCTTGGCGCCGGCGGCCACCGCCTGGGCGATGGTGGCGTCGGCGTCGGCGACGTACAGGTGCAGCGTCACCTGCGCGGCCGCCCCGTCGGAGGCGGGGGCGGCGCAGCCGGCGAACTCGTCGGCGATCATGATGATGGAGTCGCGGATGCGGATGGCGGCGTGCATCAGCTTCGACGGATCGCCCGGCATCGGCATCCGCAGCATCTCCTCGGCACCGAAGGCCTGCTTGTAGAACTCGATGGCGTCGGCGGCGCCGCTGACCATGATGTGCGGTGTGACGGCGTGGAAGCCGTCGGGAATGGCTGGGCTGGCAGTGGCCATGGTGGGTTGCTCCCGGTTCGGGGTGATTGATCCGCACCAACGCGTAAGCGTCGATCGGCACTCATTTTTAGTTGATATCAACGCATTTTTGCATCGTCAAGTGCATGGCCGCTGCCAAGGGGCATCCGCGGCCCGCGCAACTGGATGAAAGTTCGTGGCAGGTCTCCCTGACTTCAGCTTGGAGCGGAACTCGGCTAACTTGGAACCGGTCGGGGGCGAATGGGCCGAGCATCGGGGATATGTCGGGTGAGAGGGCGCTGGCGCGGCACGGACGGTCGGCACAAGATCGCATATGATGATCGACAGCTCGCCACGCCGTTCGAAGGCGTCGATGCGGGCAGGACTGGTTAGGAACGTGACGGCAACCCCTGCGACATCGGAAGCGGGCGCGGTCGACCAGGCGGCCATCCATCCCAAGATCGCCCGCATGTGGGCGTATTGGGAATCGCTGATCGAGCCGCCGCTGACGATCCCGCGCCGCGCCGCTTTCGATCCGGGCGACGTTCCCAATCTGCTTTCGAACCTGTGGATCCTCGACGTCGTCCGCGAGGGCGACGCGCCGCCGCGCTTCCGCATGCGTCTGATCGGTGACCTGATCCGGGAAGCCGGCATCACCGCCCGGCCTGGCGACTTCATGGACGCGTCCCACATCACCGCGGTCCCCACGGCGGTGCTCGCCGTCCTGGGGCGGGTCGCCGAGACCGGCCTGCCCGACTACGCGATCGGCCCGCCGCTGATCAAGCACGACCGCAACGTCGTCAAGCTCGAGCGGGTCATGCTGCCGTTCACCCTCGGCGACGGCCAGGTCGACCAGATCTTCGGCTGCACCGTCTTCCACCGGAGTCTGTCGGCGGCACGCTGAGCGGGTTCCCACGGGCCGGAGCGGTGGGAGGGCTGTCGGCCTTCTCCATCGTCGTTCCGGAACGCGCGATTGCTGACGGGACGCGGACGCATCGACACTCACTGTCGAACGACGAACAGTGTCTGATGCGGGCCGCAAAGGCCGCCAGCGAAAGGGGAACAGCCATGGCAAACCCGACACTCACGCCCGAGCTGGGGGAGCGGTTCGCCCGCATCGCGCTGGGGCATGTCCGGCGCGAATACCCGAACAAGCCCGACCACACATTGGCCGGCCCCCAGGATGCCCGGACGCCGAGCCAGCTCCACCCGGTGTTCTACGGCAGCTATGACTGGCATTCCTGCGTTCACAGCTACTGGATGCTGGCGCGGCTGCTGCGGTGCTGTCCGGACATGCCGGCGGCGGCCGACATACGCGCCTTGTTCGACGAGCAGCTCGTCGACGGGAAGATCGCGGCGGAATGCGCCTATCTCGCGGCCCCGACCGCGCGCGGCTTCAAGCGCCCCTACGGCTGGGGCTGGCTGCTCAAGCTGGCCGCGGAGCTTACGTTGCATGCCGGGCGGCCTTGGTCGGCTCGCCTGACACCGCTGGCCGACATCTTCGCGCGGCGCTTCCGCGATTTCCTGCCGCTCGCCACATATCCGGTGCGGGTCGGCACGCATTTCAACACCGCCTTCGGCGTCAGGATGGCGATGGACTATGCCCTCGCCACCGATGATCGAGCGCTTGCGGCACTGCTCGGCGAGACCGGCCGGCGCTGGTACGGCGCCGATGCCGACTGCCCGGCCTGGGGCGAGCCGAGCGGCGACGATTTCCTGTCCCCGGCCCTGATCGAGGCCGAGTGCATGCGCCGCCTGCTGCCGGCGGACGAGTTCCAGCCCTGGTTCGATCGCTTCCTGCCGCGGATCGCCGAGCGCGAACCGGCGACCTTGTTCCGGCCGGCGACCGTGACCGATCGCTCCGACGGCAAGATCGCGCATCTCGACGGGCTCAACCTCAGTCGCGCCTGGTGCTGGCGCGCGCTTGCCTCGACCTTGCCGCAAGGCGATCCGCGCCGCGCGCTCGCCGAGGAGACGGCGGACCGTCATCTGGCGGCCGGCATGCCGCATATCGCCGGCGACTACATGGGCGAGCACTGGCTGGCGAGCTTCGCCGTGCTGGCGCTGGAGGCCTGGAGCGGGGCCGATGGGCAGAAGCCAGGGAAGGCGCGCCGTCCGCCGTAACCCGGCGCGCACTCCGCCGTTTCACGGGTGATGCTCCAAATCACCGGAGGAGACGATGGTTCGCCAGGAAGGTCCCGGAATCCCTGCGCCGTCGACGCGCCACCCCATCGGCGGGCTCGACGTCGCGTCGGAAGCCGACTGGAAGGCCGCCCGCGAGGCGCTGCTGGTCGAGGAGAAGGCGCTGATGAAAGCCAGGGACCGGCTGGCTGCCAAGCGCAGGCGCCTCCCGGTGACCGAAGTCGCCGGCGACTACCGGTTTGTCGGGCCGGGTGGCGAGAGCGATCTGCTTGGACTGTTCGAAGGGCGGCGGCAACTCGTCCTCTATCGTTTCTTCTACGCCCCCGACGTCGAGAACTGGCCGGACGGAGCGTGCAGCGGCTGCTCGCTGTTCGCCGATACCGTCGTTCATCCGGCCCATCTCGCCGCCCGCGACACGACCCTCGCCTTCATCACCGCCGCGCCGTTCGACATGGTCGGGCGCCTGCGCGAGCGGATGGGTTGGGGGCACATCCCGTTCTATTCGCTGCCCGACGAGCGCTTCTCCCGGGACTTCGGCGTCGCGGAGATGTTCGGCATCAACGTCTTCGTCCGATGCGACGATCGCATCTTCCGCAGCTACTTCCTGAACGGGCGCGGCATCGAGGAGATCGGTCCCGTCTGGTCCTTCCTCGACATGACGCCGCTCGGCCGGCAGGAGACCTGGCAGGATGTGCCGCCCGGGCGGCCGCAGGGCGATCCCTATTCCTGGTGGCGCCTGCACGACAACTACGGGCGCGTCGCCGCCCCCGACGATGGCGTGCCGTGACGGTGATACGCCGGCTTCGCGCGCGTCCGCGACCCTTATCCATTGCGATAGCTAACGCCACACGTTAGCGTGCGGCATGATCAAGTCGTTCCGGAACGCTGCGGCGGAGGCGGCGTGGGCTCGCCGGTTTGCCAAGGGCGTCCCGAACGACATCATGAGGGCGGCGTATCGCAAGCTCATGCAGATCCACAACGCGCGCACCCTCGACGATCTCAGGGCGCCGCCGGGGAATCGTCTGGAGGCCCTGACCGGAGACCGCAAAGGTCAGCACAGCATCCGGATCAACGACCAGTGGAGGGTCTGCTTCCACTGGCGGGACGCCGACGCCCATGAGGTCGAGATTGTCGACTATCACTAAGGAGCATTCCGATGGCTGATTTTGCCCCGACCCATCCGGGCGAGGTGTTGCGCGAGGATTTCCTGAGGCCACTCGGGTTGAGCCAGTATGCGCTCGCCAAGGCGATCGACGTGCCGCAGATCCGGATCAGCGCGATCGTCAACGGCAAGCGCGCGATTACGCCCGATACAGCACTCCGGCTGGCCCGCTACTTCGCCACCACCCCGGAGTTCTGGATCGGCATGCAGGCGACCTACGACCTGGAGATGGCGCGCGACAAGGTCGGTGCCGAGATCGAGGCGAAGGTCCATCCCAGGGCGGCCTAACCAGGGGCGGCCTAACAAGGGGTGGCCTGAAGCAGCGGTGGCCTGAAGCACCACCAGCCGCCGACGATCTGCTCAGCTTGACATTCTCCGGCCCCGGAGCAATCTCCCTCCACATACGGAGGATGCCATGGTTGCGCCCCTTGCATACCCGGCCACCCGCTACGAACCGGCGCCGCTGGTCGACCTCTCCGACCGGACCGAGCGCGCGCGGCTCAGCGGCGACGCGGTGCGGGCCTTCTTCAACATCATGGACCGCTGGAAGATCCGCGACGAGGTCGCCCGCCTGCTACTCGGCGGCATGTCGAACGGCGCGTTCTACGGGCTGAAGAAGTCGGCCGACCGGGTCCTCGACGAGGACCGGCTGCGGCGCATCTCCTACCTCGTGGGGATTTTCAAGGCGCTGAACATCCTCTATGGCGAGGAACTGGCCGACCGCTGGATGAGCCTGGCCAACACCAACCGGATCTTCCGCGGCCAGACGCCGATCGACTACCTCCTGAAGGGCGGCCTGCCGGCGTTCGCGGTGGTGCGCCGGCTGCTCGATGCCCGCCGGGGCGGCCAGTGACGCTGCCGCGCGTCTCGCGCATCCGCCAGCTCGATACCCACCGCCTGATCCCCTCGAAATACAGCGACGGCGGCGACAGCGTACTGCTGCGGATCGCCGACGATGACGATCACCTGCGCGGCATCTTCGACCTGGACAACGCCACCAACGATCGCCTGCAGGCGGAGGCTGACCTGCTGCCCGGCGTCGGGGTGGACGAACTGGTCTTCGGGATCGCGCATTATCGGATCATCAACGCCGCGTTCACCCACGCCGGCCCGCTCGGCAGCCGGTTCAACGGCCCCGATCGCGGCGCCTGGTATGCCGGCTTCGCGCTCGAGACGTCGCAGGCCGAGGTCGCCTGGCACAAGTCGGTCGAACTGGCCGAGGTCGGCTGGCTGCACGAGAGCGTCACCTATGACGACTACCGCGCCGACTTCGGCGGCGCCTTCCACGACATCCGTGACGCGCCCGGCTTCGCGACCTGCCTGAGCCCCACGAGCTACGTGGAGTCGCAGGGCCTGGCGGAACGGCTGCTCGCGGCCGGCTCGGCGGGCATCCTGTATCCGAGTGTGCGCCATCCCGGCGGCACGTGCCTCGCCTGCTTCCGGCCGGCGCTGGTCGGCAACCTGCGCAAGGATGCCCGCCTGCGGTTCACCTGGGACGGCCGCCCGGAGCCGCGGATCGAGCTGGAGGCGCGCTATCCTGAGCAGGCATGACGCCGACCCTCCGTGAGGTCGAGATCGTCGACTATCACTGAGGAGCGATCCGATGGCTGAGTTTGCCCCGACCCATCCCGGCGAGGTGTTGCGCGAGGATTTCCTGAGGTCGCTCGGGATGAGCCAATACGCCGCCACCGAGCAGGGCTACGCGACGGCGGTGCGCGACATCGGCGCCTCGCCGTGGCGGATCTACGGCCACCACATCCTGCCGAACATCGCCTCGACCCTGATCGTGTCGATGACGCTGAACTTCCCGGAGGTGATCCTGCTGGAATCCGGCCTGGCGTTCCTCGGCTCGGCGTGCAGCCGCCGATGACCTCGCTCGGCAACATGGTCGGCTAAGGCCGCGACTACATCCAGTCGGCCCCCTGGATCATGCTGGCGCCGAGTGCGGCGATCGTGCTGACGACACTCAGCGTCTCGATCCTCGGCGACTGGCTGCGCGACCAGTTCGACACGACGCTGCGGTGAGGTGGTCCCGACCAGCTCCGCCGGTCGCTCGCTACCATCGCGCCGGCACAAGCCGACACCGTGCCGCTATCGCTTCGCCGCTTCGGCCAGAATGCGGTCGATCCTGCGGGCACCATGGACGATGCGACGAATGAGCACATGATCCGGCTCGATCGAGTAGATGATCACATGCTGCCCATAGGGGAATGTGTACAGATTTTCCGTAACGTCTGTGCGACGGTTCCCAGCCGAAGGTAACCATCCGCGCGCCCGGCCAGCAGCGAACAACTCGTCGCCGAATCGAAGCGCCGCGCCTTGGTTGTCTTTGGCGATGTAGTCGGTGATGTCTCTATGATCTTCGTTGGCAGCCTGAGAGATGATGACAGGTTTCATGTCTTTGCAGATGACACCTTGCGACGCATCCGCTCACGAAACGCTTGCTGCGCCTCGTCGACCGTGCCGGCGGGCTCGTGGGTGCCGGCTGCATAGGCCAGCTCGCGCAGCTCATCGGTGGTGAGGCCATCTCGATGGACGGCATCGATCTGGCCGTCCTTGGCCTGATGCCGTGGTGAGCGATCAATCATGCTGAGACTTTATCGCGTCGAACGAGCGGCGGCAATCTCGGGTCGATATCCCACGCCTTGAAATCACCCCCTCGCGGTGACCCGGCACGAGCACCGCGACGAGATTCTGCGGACGGTCGAGCCGCGGCAAGGGGCGGAGATCCTGCACGCATGAGGCGCGGGTAGGCCACTTCCTCAGGGCGCGGGTGGGTTGGGGACCCCTAAAGTTCCGCAGGTCGACCGCAAGGAAGTCAACCAAGTGCCCGCAGAGAAAGGACGTTGCGGCTCCGGCCCGCGCCCTGTTCGCCTTACCAACTTAACGAACTTGTCGTTCGTCTCCAGTTGGGGGAGGAAGTGACCCCCGCGGCTTCGTGCTTCGAATTCCACGCCCAAGAGGATGCAGGCCTCGTTGATCCGCCCGAGCGACGCTCCTAGGCTCCTCGCGCAAAGCGGGAGGGGCCGGAATGGACGTTAGGCGATCGCGCCGGTGCTGGCGGCGGCTTAAGGCTCTCGGCAGGCGAAGTACGGCTTGCCGGAGGTGGCGCTCGTTACGCCGGCCAAGTCCCGAGGCGGAGGCGGACGCCTTCCTGCGCCGGAACCGCACCCTGGCCGCCAAGCGCTCACCCTTGGCGAGCAGGCTTATCCGGTTCGCCTTCGGATGGGCGTCGGGCGCGATCTACCTGCTGCTCTACCTAGCCGCCTCCGTGCTGCTGCTGGCGGCCCAGTACCTCGCCGTCGAGCGCGATTGGGGCTGGCTGACCATCTGGGAGCCGGCGATCGCAGGCCGGAAGCTGCCCGACGTGATCGCCGAGAGCTTCGTCCTGGAGTTGACGGCGATTGCAGGCGTGCTGACCCTGGTTGCGGTGGCCGTCGGTCTCCTCGGGAACATGCTGGCCACCTCATCGGAGGAGACGTTCGACGCCTACTTCCACGAGGCACGCCCGAAAGGCGTCGTGCGCTGCGGGGTCGTGCTGCTTGGAACACTGCTCGTCGAGTACTTCTGGCCGCTCCACGGGATTCTCGGGCTGGTGCACGACGACACCGGCATTCTGATCACCCGCGCTGCGCAGATTGGACTGCTGCTGCTGTGGACCGGGGTCGTGATGTTCGGTGCGATCCACCTTCTGGTGACGACGATCGATTTCATCCGGCCGGAATTCCGTAAGAAGGCGATCTTCCGCCATGCCGCGGACACCGTGATCCCCAACTTTCTGCGAACCTGGTACCGGCAGATGCACGACTCCCGTCGGCGGTGGTTGGGCGTCGCAGGCCTGTTGCGCAGCGAGCGCGAGGATCGGCCAAGGGTCGAGCCGTGCGAGGACGAACTCGTGCCGCTCGATGCGGCTCGGTCCCGGACGCCGGAAGCCGTTCTGAATGCCTTGATCGCCGACGCCGTGAACCATGCCGCGCGGCAGGACGTTGCCGGATTCAGGGAGAGGCTGGGGACCGCGACCGACTTCCACCGCTTTCTGCTGCTGTCGTTCACGGATCGTGGCAACCCGGCGGAAAGCCCGCTGCTGAAGGGGTTCTGGGGACCGCTTCACCAGAACTGGCTCCGGGGGTACCGCCCGGCCTATGAAGTATCGACAAACCAGCTTGCCCTGACGTTCGACTTCGCCCGGGCGATGGCGGAGGTGCCGACCGACGTCATCGGCGCCGCGTCCGCCAGCCCGATACCCGACGAGGCGCTCAGCTACCTTCTGCAACTGCACCAGATGCAGCTCTTCCTCCTCGCCGGCTGGCTGCGCAGCAGGACGGCCCACCCCGGGCGCGATGGTATCGACTTGCTTCCGCGGGACCGCAGCGCCTACGAGCGGACGGTCGGCGCGATCATCATGGATCGCGGCCAATTCCTCGACCTGATACCCGCTCGCCACCAGTGGCCGGGCGACCGGCCAATGCCGCGCGAAGAAGCGGCAGGGCAACTTCCGGACCTTGTCGATCGCCTGGCGGCGTTTGGCGGCCGGACAGGTCGTCTGTTGCGGGCGTTCGATAGGGATCTGAAGCAGGCCGGGCTCGAGCGGGAGTGGTTGCGCCAGGCCCTTGAGCTCGAGAAGGAGGCGGCCACGGAAGGTGGCGGCCCGACGGCATTCGGACCGGAGGCGAATGGAGCGGCGCACCGAGGCCGGACGCTTCTCGCGCACTATCGCTCGGCGAAGGAATGGGCAGGCTACCGGGCATCGTGGGACGTGCTGATCGACGAACTGTCGGGAGAGTTGGTGCTGCTGGGCAGTGCGATAAACGAGCGCGACAGCGTCAGCAGCCCGATGCTGACGGACATGCTCCTGAAATGGCCAAGGCGGTGGGACATCCGGATCAGGGGTGAAGCCTGGTCGATGACGTTGGAGCAGGCGCTCGACCTCACCCTTGTGGACTGCGATTGGATCGAAGCACAGCGGCGGCTCGCGCGGTCGTTCGACATTCGCCGAATCAGCGGCGGCTCGGTGTTCCGCCGGTCGCTGGAACTGGCCTGGCAGGACGCCCTGATGGTCCTGACGGCCGTGCTCCTGATCTGGAGCGTCCGGCCGCCGCAGATCAACGACGCCCTCTCCGCTCGCACTGCGAACGCGCTGTGGCACCGGCGCCTCCACGATCCACGCTATGGCCACGACGGTGAGCACGCGACGTCGCTTCGGGGCCGGCGCTTTTTTGAGGCCCGCATGCGTCTTTGGCTCGCCGTCTGGCGACGCAACGCTCGGTGGGAACGTTGGCTCGACCGGTTCGCGCGGATCGATGGCATGACGGAGGCAGCGACCATTCCGAACGAGGTGTATCAGCCGACCACGATCAGTGATGTCCGGGATCTCGATAGATCCTTCCTGGCGATGCTGGTGGCCGATCGGTTCTCGACCGGCCAGTCATTCGGCGGCGACCTCGAGTGGCTGCGCATCTTCATGCGGCGCCTGTTCGCGCAGTCGCACGATCACTTCCTCGCCGTGGCCGCCATCCGCACGGCGATCGCCGACGATGTCGCGCAATTGGAGGCGTTGGTCACGACAGCGGCCGCTGGAGAACGTCCGGTCGAGTGGTTCTTCCGGATGATGCTGGTCCTGTTGTCGGACGCGGCGCCGTCGCTCGGTAGCGAAGCCGAGCGGCAGGTCCTGTCGGATCTGGCTGCGGACCTGCAGGCCGTCCGGCGATGCCTTACCGAGGAGCGCAGGCGCTTCGTCGATGGCCTTCCGATCGACCCGCTGGCGGTTGCGGCATTCGGACGCCGTCTTGAGGCCCTGGTCCGGCAGAGCGTCGGAAGCTGGGTCTATCCGCTTGAGCCGCGGTCGATTGCCTTTGGTGGGGCTGAAACCGGTGGCGTGACTGTGCAGGTCCCCGTCGAGGCTCCGGCCCTCTACGGCCGGGAATTCCTGACCGCTCCAGCCCTCGACGAACCGCCGGACGATCGCGATCTGTCGAGGACGATGGGGCACGCCGTCGGCGGGTCGATCCGGCAGGCGCTGCGTGGAGAGCGTCGTGATGTCCGAACGATCGAAGGGGACGACCGGTCGCCGGCGTTCTGGAACACGGTCGCGGCGCTCGCTGCGTCCGTCGGCCACGATCCGATCCTTCTCGTCCCGTGGGGGCAGGCGACCGCCCTTGCGAGTTGGGTCTATGGCATGGACGACGACGGCAGGCGTAGCTTCGAGTTCTCGGGAAGCCGAGGCGAGCTCGGTGGTGAGGCCATGTTCCGCTGCGGTGCGGTGACCGTGATCCGGTGGGAAGGACCGCTCATCCTCCTCTCGAAGCACAGGATCCGGACGCTCCGGTTCCTGTCGGGCGACACGCCCGGCGGCTTCGTCGGCGTCGCCTTTCGACCGTTGCGGCCCGAGGCCGGCGACATCGAGGCCGCTCTGCCGCCAGCCATGGGTGCCACATTCGATTGCTGCATCGAGCTGGAGTGGTCCGACGATCCGATATTTCAGCTGCGACCGAGTGCCCCTGAGGCAACAGCTGAGGTTCCTGTCCCAACAACACCATTGAGCCCGGGCAAGGGCCGCAAGCCGCCATCAAAGAAACCCAGAGCGAAAGCTCGATTGCCCACAGATACTCATCCAGCCTCGGTGCAGAAGACGGTCGACGAACACTAGTAATTAACAATCAAAAGGCGGGGAGCATGACAACGAGCGGCAAGCAATTCGACCAGACGCAGAGGAAGGTACTCCTCGGACATGCACGTGATGTGATCACAGGTTTCGCGCTAGGTGCGATACATGAGGACGACCCCAATCCGCATGCTTGGGGCGAGAATGGGTGGACCCTTTTCGACGGGTATGCCGTTCGACATACGGATGAATATCTCAAAGCGCAGCGGGAGTTCACCAGACTTGCAGCAAAAATGCTGAAAGCCAGGAGTGCGCACGAGCAGACGATCCGTACGCTTTGCCAGAAAGCGGCCCAGGAGTACGTGAAACTGACAGCGGCGGGCACCACGATTGATGTTCCGAGTCCGCTCGACGCCGCGGCGAAAGGATTGGTTGAAACGGTGTTGGCCGAGGCTGGAAGGGCGTACGTCCACATCCAACCGAACTTCCTCGTCAGGCACGCTGCGATGGACATTGTGACGCTCGGTCGCGTTCGGTCGATGCGCACAGAACTCGCAGCCGCGAACACTATATTGTCAAAGAATCCAGGAATCACCCTCGCGGTCGGCAACTATCCGGACCAGACTTTTCATCCTAACGGCTCTACTCTCTTCATGCCTGGCAGTATCTGGGTCGTGGACGTCCCGGCTACCATGGAAAATGTAGCTGAGGAGGCGAAATGGCTGATCGACGTTGCGATCAGCCTGATGCGGCTGAGCTCGCAGGAATGGCGGGGTCTCTTTCCAAGCACCGGCGAGCTTGAGGCCCATCCCACGTACCCGACAATCACGGCTCAGCCGCATGTCACCATGGAAGGCGATAAGGCTAATACGGGGGGAGTGAAGCTCCCTGGTTATTATGAGATCGACGCCGAAATTGTGACCGCGCTCAGTGCTCCGGAGGTACAGTCGAGAGCAGCGGTCCTGTTCGACCCGAGCGACAAGTCACTCGCGCAGCGTGTCGCGCAGGGCCTTGGCTGGCTGACTCGAGGGCGGCAAGTCTCAGACCGCGCCGAGCGGCTGCTCTCTTTCTTTACCGCCCTTGAGGCGCTCCTCACGTCCAATGACAAGAGCGATCCCGTTACGCAGACTATCAGCCGTCACGTGTCCGTGATCTGTACTCAAGATATAAAGGGTCGCATCACAGCCTATGACCGGATCAAAGCTCTCTACGCCCTCCGCTCGGCTGTCGTGCATGCAGGTCGTCGCGAAGTGCTGTGGCAGGATGTGAACATCCTGCAGACCTACGTAGAGACGGTCTTCTGGCACGTGCTGAACCGGTGTGATCTGACCATGCCACAAGACCGATTCGCACAGAGTCTTGCCGACGCCAGCCATGGCCTGCGGTGGGAGTTTGCCAAACCGGAAGAACCACCGGATACCTCGGGCGGCTGATGAATCCACTGAAAGGCTGCCAGTCGATACGGTGGCCAGAACCAAGCTTCATGAGGCGAACTGACCTGCTTCCCTTAGGCTCCCGCAGGGGTAATGCACGATAACCCGGCATTATCGGGCGCTACGGAAATTCCGCTGGAGACGGTAGAATGACCGACGAACAGCAAGCGCGGCGAGACGGGGAGGCCGTGTCGCGCTCGTCGGCGCACCCTTCAGCTTCCGCTGGCGGGACGCCGACGCCCATGAGGTCGAGATCGTCGGCTATCACCGAGGAGCGATCCGATGGCTGATTTTGCCCCGACCCATCCCGGCGAGGTGCTGCGCGAGGATTTCCTGAGACCGCTCGGGATGAGCCAATACGCCCTCGCCAAGGCGATCGACGTGCCGCAGATCCGGATCAGCGCGATCGTCAACAGCAAGCGCGCGATCACACCCGACACAGCACTCCAGCTGGCCCGCTACTTCGACACCAGTCCGGAGTTCTGGATCGGCATGCAGGCGACGTACGACCTGGAGATGGTGCGCGACAAGGTCGGCGCCGAGATCGAGGCCAAGATTCATCCAAGGGCGGCCTGAACCCCCGGAACTGACCCACTTGGGGCGGCGGCCGGACGCCGATAGTCTGGCGCGGCCGTTCGCAGACCGAGGGTCGTCCATGACGCCATCTCCCGCTTCACCCACCCGGCCGCTGGTCATCCGCATGCACGATCGCGACAACGTCGCGATCGTCGCCAATGACGGCGGCCTGCCGGCCGGCACCGCCATCCCCGACGGCCCGGTGCTGCGCGAGGCCGTGCCGCAGGGCCACAAGGTGGCGCTGGCCGACCTGGCGGCCGGCGATGCGGTGCGGCGCTACGACGTGACCATCGGCACCGCCCTGGAGCCGCTGCCGGCGGGATCCTGGGTGAACGAGCGGCGACTGGCGATGCCGGCCGCCCCGGAGCTGTCGAACCTGCCGGTCGCCACCCGCAATGCGCCGCTGCCGCCGCTCGATGGCCACGGCTTCGAAGGCTACCGCAACGCCGACGGCTCGGTCGGCAGCCGCAACCTGCTGGCCATCACCACCACCGTGCAATGCGTCTCGGGCGTGGTCGAGCACGCGGTCGAGCGCATCCGCCGCGAGCTGCTGCCGCGCTTCCCCAACGTCGACGGCGTGGTCGGGCTGGAGCACACCTATGGCTGCGGTGTCGCGATCGACGCCCGCGACGCCGCCATCCCGATCCGCACGCTGCGCAACATCAGCCGCAACCCCAACTTCGGCGGCACCGCCATGGTGGTCAGCCTCGGCTGCGAGAAGCTGCAGCCGGAGCGGCTGTTTCCCGGCAAGGAGACCGAATTCGGCCTGGTCACCTTGCAGGACGACCGGCATGTCGGCTTCGAGTCGATGGTCCGCTCGATCATGGACATGGCCGAGGGCCACCTGGAGAAGCTCGACCGCCGCCGCCGCGAGCCGTGCCCGGCATCGGACCTCGTGGTCGGCGTGCAGTGCGGCGGCAGCGACGCGTTCTCCGGCGTCACCGCCAACCCGGCGGTCGGGGTGGCGACCGACCTGGTGGTGCGGGCCGGCGGCACGGTGATGTTCTCCGAGGTGACCGAGGTGCGCGACGGTATCGACCAGCTCACATCCCGCGCCGCCACGCCGGAGGTCGCCGCGGCGATGATCCGCGAGATGCGCTGGTACGACGAGTACCTGGCGCGCGGCGACGTCGACCGCAGCGCCAACACCACCCCCGGCAACAAGCAGGGCGGGCTGTCGAACATCGTCGAGAAGGCCATGGGGTCGATCGTGAAGTCCGGGAGTGCGCCGATCTCCGGCGTGGTGGCGCCCGGCGAGCGGGCGGCGGGCAGGGGGCTGCTGTACGCCGCCACCCCGGCCAGCGACTTCATCTGCGGCACCCTGCAATTGGCCGCCGGCATGAACCTGCACGTCTTCACCACCGGCCGCGGCACGCCCTACGGTCTCGCCGAAGTGCCGGTGATCAAGGTGGCGACCCGCAGCGACCTGGCGCGGCGCTGGCACGACCTGATGGACCTCGACGCCGGGCGCATCGCCACCGGCGAGGCGACGATCGAGGAGGTGGGGGCGGAGCTGTTCCAGATGCTGCTCGACGTCGCCAGCGGCCGCCGGCGGACCTGGGCCGAGCGCTGGAGGCTGCACAACGCGCTGGCGCTGTTCAACCCCGCACCGGTAACCTGAGATCGTGCATTGCAGCGCGGCGGTTGCGTCCGGTCGCGGCGACCTCGATACTACCATCTCGCGAATCGTCCGGGAGTGCTCCGTGGCTGACTGTGTGCTGATGGCCAACGCCGACTGTTGCGCCGACGAGCTGCTGGGGGTGCTCCGGGAGCTTCCGGGCGTGGTCGCGGTCGCCGGGCTGCCGCTGTCCAGCATCCTGTTCGAATGCGCGCGTGGCAGGGTCCGGGAATACCGGCGCGCGGTTGCGGTGGGCGGCTCGCGGTCCGGGCGGCCGGCCGACGAGGTCTGGGCCGGCCTCAGCGCCGGGCGCGAGATGCTCGACGCCATCCTGCAGGAGGCGCGCAGCCGCGCCCGCTGCCGGCACGTGGTTCTCCACGACGCCCGGGCCCTGGCGTTTCCGCTGGCCGACGTGGCCGGCATCAAGGTCATCGAGCTGGTGCGCGAGCGGGTGCCCGGCGACAGCGAGGCGCGCAACGCGATCCGCGCGTCGCTCGGCCGCTTGCGCGGACCCGAGCGGTTCCGCAATGCCGCCGGCTATCTGCGGGTCGACCAGGAGCGGCTGCAGGACGCGCGCGCCACGGTGGCGGCCGAGATCTCGGCGTTCCTCGACGCCCCCGCCGGCGACGCCCCCATCCCGGACACCCCGGCCCGCGCGGCCGGCCTGCGCGGATTGAAGTGACGCAGCCGCCGGATCAGAATACTATCGTCTTCAAGAGGGGACGATCAGTGCTGCATACGCTCACCGTGATCGAAACGATCTGGATCAGCGAGTCCGCGATCGGCGAGGACTTCATGGCGGTGTTCCGCCCGCTCGACGGCCTCGTGCGCGACGAGATGACGGTGTTCGCCCTGCACTCGATGGGCTGGATCCAGGTGGAGAGCCTCTCCGGGGTGATCAGCGTCACCTTCGACGCCCGCAGCGTCCAGGACGCCACGCTCAAGAACCTCGCGGACTACCTGATCGCCGGGCGCGACGAGGCCCGGACAAGCCTGTACCGCTTCAGCGCCTATACCGGCCGGTCCTGGTACCGGCAGACCGCGACCGACCTCGTCCAGTTCCTCGACACGCTGCTGCAGATCACCGAGTTCGGCGCCGTGCCGTCGACCCCGGCGGCGATCCGCACCGACAGCCTCCGGCTGGAGCGGCTCGACCAGGTCGGCGACCGGGCGGTGCGGGAGCTGCTGGCGCTGTGGCGTTCCGGCGGCCGCTCGCGCAGCGAGCTGGAGCCGTTCGTGTCGAGCCGGCTGTCCGGCCGCAGCATCAAGGTGCTGGTGCGCGATGGGCCGTCCTATGTGTTCGACCGCTACAGCATGGATCCCCGCGCACCCTGGGACCCGAGCACGCGCGAGCGGTTCTGGCGCCGGCGGGTCGACGATGCCGTCCCCGATCGCGGCCTGGCCCGCAATGTGGTGCTGGCCGCCGACGCGGCGCTGGCGGCCGGCGGCCCCAGCCTGGAGCACTGCGCCGGGCCGATCCGCTCGGCCCAGCGCCAGATCGGGGTGTATGACTGGTTCCGGCTCACCCTGCCCATCGAGCCGGCGAACCGCCGTGGCGGTTCGCCGGAGGTGCTGATGGCGGTCTGGAGCTGACCGGCGGCGTCAGAGTGCCGCGGCGGCCACCGCGGCGGCGGGAATCGCCGCAGGCTGCCCGACGCTCTCGTTCGAGATCACGCGTGCCATCTGCCCAATGATGTGGTCGGGACCGGATGCGACCAGCAGCATGTCCTGGCGCAGCGGCTTGCGCGGCCGCCGCCAGCGGATGGTCGGGGCGGCCACCTCGACGTCGTAAAGCCGGCGCGCCGCCTGGATCGACTTCTGCTGATCCTGGCGCACCTCGATGATCGAGAACGCCGTCTGCCGGCCCCAGCGGGCCAGGGCCACGGTGTTGGCGACGTAGCCCATCAGCAGCGGCAGGTTGGAGCCGTGCCGGCGCCAGCCGGGACGCACCCACATGCCGCCCTCCCAGAACGCGGTGTCGTCGATGCGCGACGCGACCTCCTCGGCCTCGCCGTCGATGAACAGCCGCTCGCCGCGCTCCATCTGCTCGGCCGGGTTGGCATAGAACAGGCTGAGCGTGGCGAGGTGGTCCGCCAGCGTGGTGGTGGCGAAGCGGTACAGCCGGATGCCCGTGGTGGCGACCGGCCCGGACTCGTCGACCGCGAAGAAGGCGAGGCCGTCGCCCGGGCGGCACGGCTTCAGATGCGGGTGGAAGGCGTTCGGCAGGAACTTGCCGACGCTGCCGAGGAACCGGCCGAACTCGGAAAGGTCCTCGGCGACCAGCAGCTTCAGGCCGAGGGCGTGGAACTCGCGGTCGAGCGCGATCAGGGCCTGCGTGGCGGTGCGCCGGTCGGCGCCGTCGAGAGCGATCGGACCGACCGCGGCCAGCAGGGTGCGGGTATCGATATGCATGGCACGTCTCCCAGTTGGATGTTCAAGAACACCCAATGGTCGAGCGGCCGGATCGATAAGAGAAGCGTCATCTATATCGGCGAGGCGATTCTTGCGGTTATGCGCCGCTCTGCCGCCCGGTTGTCACGGCGCGTCGGCGCGCGGCACCAGGATATTGCGGTCGAACTGCATGAACAGCGTGCCGTCGGCCTTCAGGCCGCGGGTGCGCACCCCGACGATGCCTTGCTCCGGGCGGCTCTTGGACGCCCGCTTCGAGGTCACCTCGCTCTCGGCGTAGATGGTGTCGCCGACGAACACCGGCGCCAGCAGCTTGATGTCCGACCAGCCGAGGTTGGCGATCGCCTTCTGGCTGACGTCGCTGACGCTCATGCCGGTGACGATCGCCAGGGTCAGGCAGGAGTTCACCAGCGGCCTGCCGAACTCCGACTTCGACGCGTATTCGTTGTCGAAGTGCAGCGGATGCGTATTCATGGTCAGCAGCGTGAACCAGACATTGTCGGCCTCGGTGATGGTGCGGCCGGGCCGGTGCTCGTAGACGTCGCCGACCGTGAAGCCGTCATAGGTCCGGCCGATGTCCTCGCGGTAACGGCCGGGGGCGATCTCTTTCATGCCGTACATGGGCGGTCCCCTAGGATTGGTCGACGATGGCGTGGTGCTCGTCCAGCGCCGGCTCGCGCAAGCTCGGGCGGGCGGGCTCCAGCGTGAACCGCACCACCGGGGCGATGTGCTCGCGCCCGGCCTCGTCGGTGAGGATCAGCCCCTGCGCGCGGATGTTGGGGTCGTCGAGCGCCTCGCGCAGGGTGTTCACCGGGGCGGCGCTGACGTCCATGCCCTGGAACCAGCGCATCCAGTGTTCAAGGCTGTGCTGGCGGAACACGCCGGCCAGGAACTCGATCACCGGCGCCTGGTGCGCACCTGGCCCACGCTCGCACAGCGGCACCAGGTCGAGGCGCTCCAGCCGCCCGAGCAGGTTGCGCACGAATTTCAGCTCCTGGCCGCCGAGCACCAGGTGGCGGCCGTCGGCAGTGTCGTAGATCTGGTAGAAGGCGCTGCCGCCGGTCGTGCGCTCGTGCTTGGGGTCCGGCTGCGGCCGGCCGGCCATCGCCGGGCCCATGACGTTCGGCAGGCCGGCGAGGGCGGCGTGCTGCATCGACACGTCGATGCGGTCGCCGCGGCCGGTCGCCTGGCGCCGGTACAGCGCCATGACCACGCCCGACAGCGCGTGCAGCGAGCTGATCAGGTCGGCGGTGGCGAGGCCGGGCATGGCGGGGATGCCGTCGCGGCCATGGGTGAGGCTGAGGGCCCCGGCCAGCGCCATGGTGGCGATGTCGTGTGCCGGCACGTCGCGGTACGGGCCGTCCTGGCCGAAGGCGCTGACCGAACAGTACACCAGCCGCGGGTTGCGCGCCGACAGCGTCTCCCAGTCGAAGCCGAGCCGCTGCATCACGCCGGGCCGGTAGCTTTCCACGAACACGTCGGCGGTGTCGCACAGCCGGTACAGGGCCGCCCGCCCGGATTCGGACTTCAGGTCGAGCACCACGCTCTTCTTGCCGCGGTTGGCGTTCTTGAAGAACACCGAGGTGGGGCCGTCGGCGAGGCCGATATGGCGGCCGGGATCGCCCTCGCCGGGCGGCTCGACCTTGATCACCTCGGCCCCGTGGTCGGCCATCGCCATCGTCAGGTACGGCCCCGGCAGGAACACCGACAGGTCGACGACGGTCACGCCTTCGAGTTTCATCGCGGCCTCATGCTTGGGAGCGGCGGGTGGGTTCCGGAGCCGCCCCGGATCGTAGTCCGGGGCCCTCCGGAATGACGAAAAAATGGGAACGTCCCCCACCTTCGTCATCCCGGAGGGGCCGCGAGAGCGGCCGGCTCCGGGACCCACGAAGCGACGGGCGATCGATCATTGGCGGGACCCCAACAGCGCTTCGTTGTCGCCGCCCAGCGGCGAGCACACCGCCTGCGCCGGGCGCTCGCCGTCGATCTTCAGCGGGTTGGCCAGCATCTTGAAGTCCGGCTTGGCGGGATGCGGCACCGTGCGGACCATGCCGATCCGCTCGACGAACGGGTTGGCGAAGGCTTCCGCCACGTCGTAGACCGGCGCCACCGGCACGTGGCCGGTGAGACGCTCCAGCCAATGCGCCGTCGGCGCCGCGCCGAGGATGCCGTCGAGCACCGTTTCCAGCTCGCGGCGGTTGTCGCGCCGCCCGGCCTGGTCGGCGAATCGCGGGTCGGCCTTCAGCTCCGGATGGCCGATGCGGTCGGCCAGGATGTGCCAGGCGCGCTCGGTCATGCACATGATGTACATCCAGCCGTCGCCGGTCCGGTAGGTCTGCACCGGCGACATCGACAGGTGGCCGCTGCGGCGGCTGCGCGACGGCATGGCACCGCCGTTCAGGTACCAGGTCGCCGGGTAGGACAGCTGGTGCAGCGCCACGTCGAACAGGCAGGTGTCGACGTCGCAGCCCTTGCCGGAGGATCGCGCCCGCATGACGCAGCCGAGCAGCCCGACGATGCCGGTCATCCCGGTCATGAAGTCGATCATCGACAGGCCGAGGCGGGCAGGGGGGCCTTCCGGCTCGCCGGTCATGCTCATCAGCCCGGCCTCGCCCTGCATCAGGTAGTCGTAGCCCGGCCAGGACTTGCGCTCGTTGTCGCGGCCATAGGCGGAGATGTGCAGGCAGACGATCGCCGGGTTGACCTCGGCCAGGCTGGCGTAGTCGAGGCCGAGCTTCTCCGGCTGGTCGCCGCGCAGGTTGTTGATCACCGCCTCCGCACCCCGCGCCAGTTCGCGGAACGCGGCCTGGCCGTCTGGGGTCTTCAGGTCGAGGGTCACGCTCTTCTTGTTGGAGCCCCAGGTCTGGAAATACTGGCTGTCGTTGGGGCCGAGGAAGTGCGGCCCGACACTGCGGCCGGCGTCGCCGCCGCTGTCGGGGTTCTCCACCTTGATCACCTCGGCGCCGAGGTCGGCGAGGTACATCGAGCCGTAGGGACCGGCGCCGAACTGCTCGAGCGTCAGGACCCGCATGCCCTCCAGCGGCCGGGTGCCGGTGCTCACGACGCCAGCCCTCCCTGCTTGACCAGCTGGCGGGCGATGATGATGCGCTGCATCTCGTTGGTGCCCTCGCCGATGCACAACAGCGGCGCGTCGCGGTACAGCCGCTCGATGTCGTATTCCTTGGAATAGCCGTAGCCGCCGTGGATGCGCAGCGACTCCGTGGCGTTCTCCAGGGCGGCCTCGGTGGCGAACAGCTTGGCCATGCCGGCCTCCAGGTCGCAGCGCTCGCCCTTGTCGAACTTGGCGGCCGCGTCCAGCACCAGCAGCCTGGCCGCCCGCGCCCGGGCGGCCATGTCGCCGAGCTTCAGCTGGATCGCCTGGTGCTCGGCGATCGGCTTGCCGAAGGTGCGGCGCACCTGGGCGTAGTCGAGTGCGAGCTGCAGCGCGCCCTCGGCGACGCCGACGCCGCGGGCGGCGACGTTGATGCGGCCCAGCGCCAGCCCGCCGGTCGCCTGGTAGAAGCCCTGGCCCTCGACGCCGCCGATCAGGTTGTCGGCCGATACGCGGTAGTCCTCGAACACCAGCTCGCCGGAATCGATCGACTTGTAGCCGAGCTTCTCCAGCTTGCGGCCGACCTTGAAGCCCTCCTGCTTCGGCGCGATGAACAGGCTCATGCCCTTGTGCCGCGGCTCGGCAGCCGGGTCGGTCTTCACCAGCAGGGCGAAGCAGCTGCCCTCGATGCCGTTGGAGATCCAGGTCTTGGTCCCGTTGATGACGTAGCCGTTGCCGTCGCGCCGGGCGGTCATGCGGATGCCCTGCAGGTCGGTGCCGGCGTCCGGCTCGGTCAGGGCCAGGCCGCCGCGCACCTCGCCGGTGGCCAGCTTCGGCAGCCACTCCTGCTTCTGCGCCGGCGTGCCGAACTTCTCGATCGCCAGCGCCAGCATCAGGTGCGAGTTGAAGATGCCGGTGATCGCCATCCAGTCCTGCGAGATCCGCGCGACGATCTTGGCGTAGGTGCCGGCCGGCAGCCCGAGGCCGCCGTATTCCGGCGAGATGGTGGCGCCGAACAGCCCGAGCTCCTTCATCTGCTCGACGGTGTTCGCCGGATAGCGGTCGGCGTGGTCGTATTCCTTGGCGATCGGCTTGACGTCCTTGGCGACCCAGCGGTCGATGGTGGCGAGCAGCTGCGCCTCGTCGTCCGCATCGATGCTGCGCCCCTGGAGCGTGTCAGGCATTGTCGCGTCCTCTGGAAATTTGTTCGGACAAATTTGCCGCGAAACCGGCCGGGAGTCAACCGCGGCGGCGGGTGGATCCCGGGTCGCCGCTACGCGTCGCCCGGGATGAGGACCAAACACAAACCCTCATCCCGGCCGCAGCGACGCAGTCGCGGAGAGCCGGGACCCACCCGCCGCTCACCCCGCCGGTTCGTCGTCGCGGCGCAGGCGGATGCTGTAGGTGAAGCTGTCGGCGACATGCCAGTTGACCGCGACCATCATCGGCCCGCCGCTGGCGTCGAGGTAGCGCCGCACGATCCGCAGGGCGGGGGCACCCGCCCGGCCGCCGAGTGCCTTGGCGGCGGCGGCCGGCATTGGTGCTGCGGAGACCTCCTGGACGGCCTCGGCCACGCGCTCGCCGGAGCGCGTCTCGATCAGCGCGTGCACCGGGGTGGCGTCGCGGCCGACGTCGCCGAGTAGGGCGGCGAAGCGGGCATGGGCGAAGATGGTGACGTGGCAGACCTTCTCGGCCCGGTCGGCGGTCCAGCGGATGCCGGTGATGCGCAGCCAGCGCGTGCCGGCCGGCCAGCGCAGGGTGGTGGCGTCGGCCGCGTCCAGTGCCACCGGCTCGGAGCCGGTGACCTCCAGCGTGGTGTCGCGGGTGTAGCTGAACAGCTCGGCCAGCGACTGGATGGTGTGGACATAGGCGACCGGCGGTGCGGTGGCGATCACCCGGCTGCCGGCCCCCTGGCGGCGCTCGATCAGGCCGAGGTCGACCAGGCGGCGCAGCGCCTCGCGCACGGTGTGCCGGCTGAGGCCGTGGCGCTCGCACAACTCGCTCTCGGTCGGCAGCACCGCACCGACCGGGTGGACTCGGGCGGCGATGTCGGCGCGCAGCCGCTCGGCCAGCCGCTGGTAGAGCGGCAGGCCGTCACGCGGGTCGTCGGGGCGCTGGGCGATGCTCATGCGGGGAGGGTAGCACTGCGGATTGTTCCGTACAAATATGGGTGGCCCGTCGCTTGGTGGATCCCGGAGCCAGCCGCTCGCGCGGCTTCTCCGGGATGACGAAGGGAGGGGAGGCGGCCCGTTGCACCCTCTTATCCTCGTCATCCCGGAGGGGGTGCGCGAGCACCCGGCTCCGGGATCCACCCGCCGCTCCGGCGGCCGGTGGTGCCGGCCGCGCATTGCCCCGATGATACGAGCAGACCGCGGCGAACCCATATGCTCGCCGGTGGTTCGCCTACAGGCCCCGTCACCCGCCGGAACCCGACATGCTTCGCGTCGCCTCCTACAACATCTGCAAGACCATCGGCACCGACCTGCGGCGCCGGCCGGGCCGGGTGCTCTCGGTGCTGCAGGAGCTCGATGCCGACGTGGTGGCGCTGCAGGAGGTCGACCGCCGGTTCGGCGCCCGCGCCGCGGCGCTGACGCCGGAGGCGATCGCCGCCGAGACGCCGTACCGGGCGATCCGCTTCGCCGTGCGGCCCGACAGCCTCGGCTGGCACGGCAACACCATCCTGGTGCGCCGCGAGGTCGAGGTGCTGGGGCACCGCCGCATCGAGCTGCCGGCCTTCGAGCCGCGCGGTGCCGTGCTCGCCGACCTGCGGGTGCGCGGTGTCGCCGTTCGTGTCATCGGCATGCATCTCGGCCTGATCGGCTTCTGGCGCCGGCGCCAGGCGCGCGCCGTGCTGCTGGCGCTGGAGGCGCTGGAGGAGCCGCGGCCGACGGTGATGATGGGCGACCTCAACGAATGGACCGTCGACGGCGGCTGCCTGGCGATGTTCGCCCGGCACCACCACGTCGCCGAGCCGGGGCCGAGCTTCCATTCGCGCAAGCCGGTCGCCGGCCTCGACCGCATCATCACCAGCCTCGACCTGAAGGTGGAGGCCGCCGGGGTGCATCATTCGCAGCACTCCCGGGTCGCCTCCGACCACCTGCCGGTGTGGGCGCAGATCGTGCCGGCCGGGCCGGCGATGGCCGCCGAGCGCCAGCAGGTCGCGCGCACGCCATGGATCTGAGCCCGCCATGGATCTGAGCCCGACCGACCCGGGGCGCGGCACGACCCGCCTCGACCGGCTCTGCCGCCGCTTCATCCCCCAGGACGGCGGCCGCTCCGGCTTCACGCTGATCGCGACCGGGGCGGAGGCGTTCCTGACCCTGAACGGCCTCGCCACCGCCGCCCAGCGCAGCCTCGACGTGCAGTACTATCTCTGGGAGGAGGACGGCAGCGGCCGGCGGCTGCTGTCGGCGCTGCTCGACGCCGCCGACCGCGGCGTGCGCGTGCGGCTGCTGCTCGACGACATCGGCGCCCCGCTCAGCGACCCCGGCCTCGCCCGGCTGGACGCCTACCCGAACGTGTCGATCCGGCTGTACAACCCGTTCCCGCGGCGCTTCGGGCTGGTCTTCGGGCTGCTGTTCCAGGCCCGCCGGGTCAGCCGGCGGATGCACAACAAGGCCTTCATCGCCGACCGCGTCGCCGCCGTGGTCGGCGGCCGCAATGTCGGCGACCGCTATTTCGAGTATGACGACCGGGCCAACTTCCGCGATCTCGACCTGTTCGCCGCCGGCCCGATCGTCGACCGGGTGGCGCAGACCTTCGACGCGTTCTGGGACAGCCGGTGGAGCCGCTCGATCCGCGCCATCGACCGCGGCCGCTGGCGGATCGCCGATGTCCGCGCCACCGTGCGCCGCGGCCTGCGGCGGCGGATCCGGCAGGAGGCCGGCGGCCGGCACCCGCCGACCCAGGGGCTCGACGCCCTGGCGTTCCGCGAGCTGCTGCGCCACCGCTTCGCCCGGCTGATCGTGGCCGAGGAGGCGACGGTGGTGGTCGATGCCCCGGACAAGGTGGAGACCGGCGAGCCGATGCTGCTGGAGCAGCTGCTGGCGGCGATCGAGGGGCCGCCGAAGCGCGAGCTGCTGCTGGAGTCGGCCTATTTCGTGCCGGCGCGCTACGGCACCGACCTGCTGAGCCGGCTGGCGCGCAGCGGCGTGTCGGTCAGGGTGCTGACCAACTCGGCGGCCTCGGGCGAGGTCGCGATCGCCCATGCCGCCTACCGCAAGTACCGCCGGCCGCTGCTGCGTGCCGGGGTGGAGCTGTACGAACTGCGGTCGCGTCCGGCGGAAGGCGACGACGGCCGCGACGTCAACCTGCACACCAAGGCGGCGGTGATCGACCGCCGCGACGTGTTCGTCGGCTCGCTGAACATCGACCCGCGCTCGGCCCGGCTGAACACCGAGATCGGCCTGCTGATCCGCAGCCCCGGGCTGGCCGCCGAGGTCGCCGCATTCATCACCGACGGGATGCGTCCGGCACGGGCCTACCAGGCGGTGCTGGACGGCGGTGGGCTGGACGGCGGTGGGCTGGCCTGGCGGGTCGACGGCGGCGCCCCGCAGCGCCGCGAGCCGGGGGTTTCCGTGTGGCGCCTGCTGGTCCGCCGGCTGCTGGCGCTGCTGCCGATCGAGGGGCAGGTCTGAGGGGGCGGGGCGGCGCGTCCTTCCCCTCCCTGCCCGTCGCTTCGTGGGTCCCGGAGCCAGCCGCTCTCGCGGCTTCTCCGGGATGACGATGTTGGGGTGGCAGAAGCCCAATCCTCGTCATTCCGGAGGGGGCGCGCGAGCGCCCGGCTCCGGAACCCACCCCCCGCTCCGAGATGTGTGAACACCGCAGGCGCAGCGCGCCGCCCGGGATGACGACAATGGAGGGATGGGCCGCCCGACCCGAAGCATTCCGTTAACCCTTCCGGGGTAGGGTCTCCTGCGTGTCTCGATCCGGGGACCCGGTCCGTGCGAGCATCCGGCGCGGGCAGGGGATGGCCCGGGAGCACGTCGGACCAGGGGGAATTATGACGGCGACGATTGGTGGGCAGCGGCCGGGGACGATGCTCTCGCGGCTGCTGGGACTGGTACTGGCGGCGGCAATGCTGACCGCGTTCCTGCCGCAACCCGGCGAGGCGGCGACCGCCGCCGGCGGCCGCCGCCCGGTGGTCGGGCTGGTGCTCAGCGGCGGCGGCGCGCTCGGCGCCACCCATGTCGGCGTGCTGAAGGTGCTGGAGGAGCTGAACGTCCCGGTCGACATCATCACCGGCACCAGCATGGGCTCGATCGTCGGCGGCCTGTACGCCCTCGGGCTGAACGCCAACGAGCTCGAATCGCTGGTCGCCAGCGTCGACTGGGCGAAGACCTTCGAGGACAACCCGGCGCGCGGTTCCCTGCCGGTGCGGCGCAAGCAGGAGGACTACGGCTTCCTGCTCGACCTCAAGCTCGGCCTCAAGGACGGCGGCCTGCAGCTGCCGGCCGGGCTGATCCAGGGCCAGCGCCTGACGCTGATGCTGCGCGAGCTGACCGTGCGGGCGCATGGCGTGAGCGACTTCGACACCCTGCCGATCCGCTACCGTGCGGTGGCCGCCGACATCGAGACCGGCGAGCAGGTGGTGCTGAAGGGCGGCAACCTGGCGACCGCGATGCGCGCCAGCATGTCGGTGCCGGGCTTCCTGCCGCCGGTCGAGATCGACGGCCGGCTGCTGATCGACGGCGGCGTGGCCAACAATCTGCCGGTCGACGTCGCCCGTGCCATGGGGGCGGAGGTGCTGATCGTCGTCGACATCCCGACGATCCTGAAGAAGCGCGACAAGCTGACCAGCAGCCTGGACATCGTCGGCCAGATGCTGGCGGTGCTGATCCAGCAGAACTCGCTGCCGCAGCTCGCCAGCCTCGGCCCGCAGGACATCCTGATCCAGCCCGACCTGGCGACCCGCACCTCCACCGACTTCGACAAGATCCAGGAGATGATTCCGCCGGGCGAGGCGGCGGCCCGCGCCCAGCTGGCCAAGCTGCGCACGCTGTCGCTCGACCGCGAGACCTACCTCGCCGAGCGCGCCGCCCGCGGCAAGGAGAAGGTGGAGACCCCGGTCATCGCCTTCGTCGACATCGACAATCGCACCAAGATCTCCGACCGCCGGCTGCGCGGCGGCATCCGCCAGAAGCTCGGCCAGCCGCTGGACGTGCGCCAGATCGAGGAGGATTTCACCCAGCTCTACGGCTCCGGCGTGTACGAGCAGATCGACTACACCCTGGTCGACCGCGACGGCCAGACCGGGATCGCGGTCACCGCGACCGAGAAGGCCTGGGCCAAGGACTACCTGCGTCTCGGCCTGGCGCTGGAGAGCGACGCCGACGGCGACAGCACCTATGTCATCGGCGCCGGGATCACGCTGACGGCGCTCAACTCCTACGGGGCGGAGTCGCGCAACGAGATCGCGTTCGGCGACAGCCAGCGGCTGATCACCGAGTTCTACCAGCCGCTGCAGCCCGAGACCGGCCTCTACGTCCTGCCGTCGCTGTCCTATATCCGCGGTGACGTGCGCGCCGACGGCGTCGACGGCTCGGCCAGCGAGTACCGCACGACCCGCGGCGAGGCGGCGGTGAACCTCGGCTACGAATGGGGCAGCGAACTCGACGCCCGGATCGGCCTGCGCTTCGGCGCCGGCGACGTCGACCGCCGCACCGGGACCGGGCCGACCGGCACCGAGGGCCAGTTCCAGATCGGCTCGGCCGACCTCAGGCTGGTGCATGACAGCCTGGACAACGTGCATTTCCCGAACGACGGCCGGCTGGTGCGCGTGAACCTCGGCGCCTCGCGGCCCGAGCTCGGCGCCGACGAGGAATACACCCGCTTCGACGCGGTGATGCTGAACGCGTTCACCTGGGGCGACAACACCGTGATCCTGGGAACCAGCGGCGGCACCTCGCTGAGCGGCCGGCTGCCGACCTATGACCGCCTGCAGGCCGGCGGCCTGTTCAGCCTGTCGGGCTATTCGCGCGACGAGCTGTCGACCGAGAACCTGCTGCGCGGCAGCCTGCTCTATCTGCGCCGGCTGAGCGAGCGGTCGCCGCTGTTCTTCGACCTGCCGATGTATGCCGGCGTGTCGCTGGAGACCGCCCGGCTGGACACCTCCTCGCAGGCCGACGACTTCGGTCGCAGCGCCTACGGCAGCAGCCTGTTCCTCGGCGCCGACACGCCGATCGGCCCCGGCTACATCGCGATCGGCCACGGCGACGGCGGCCGCACGGCGGCCTATGTGTATTTCGGCAAGCTGTTCTGAGGGGGCGGGGGCGCCGGCCGGACACCCGGCGTCCCGCTGCCGGAGCCGCGTCCGCGCCGTTTCGCCCCACTAGT
>Ga0209347_1000372_pt1 | contig 120326 bp, 111 predicted proteins | sample AutmiccommuBRH23_FD_187382 | JGI IMG/M metagenome (GOLD analysis project Ga0209347, IMG submission 187382) | Deep subsurface microbial communities from Mt. Terri, Switzerland - Autotrophic microbial communities BRH/23 (SPAdes) (version 2) | ecosystem: Environmental > Aquatic > Deep subsurface...
ATATTATAACACATTGTTACAAATTGCTCAATACTAAACCGCAAAAATTTGACAAAAAAATAATAAAAAAAGCCCTGTTTTCAAGGCTTTTAGAAAATCTATTGGTTATTCAACTGTCAAAGACCCGTGCATGCTTGTGAATCTTTCGCCTAGCCATTCGGCTCCCTTGTCGTTTTGTGAAACAATAGACGACCATTAATGATAATTTAACGGTAACTGTTTTGTATTTTAGCAAAGGGAGAATATAATAAAAACAAATCAAATAACAAAGGGGGGTATTAAAATGCCTAACCTGAAAGATATTTTTGTTAAATATTTTGAGGAACCGTTTCTCAAAGCCGAACTACACAGAGCCGATGTCTGCAGAACGTCCGGCGAAAGAAAGGGATACCAGGAGGAATTATCAATAAACCTGGCTAAAAACCACAGGGCTTTTAAAACATGGGCCACCAAATAACAAAGAGTTGCTGAAATTATCCTAGAACTCCGCGCTATAAGGAGGTCAAAAATGATCAAAACAAAGGATACCAGTATATGAGCCCCTGCCTTCTACCGGCAGGGGTTTATTTATTCCCCTGCCCAGCGTCTATCACAAAAAATATATCGACTTTTCCGGAAAAGAGGAATATTAAGGATATATGCTGAAAATGATTTATCATGACAAAACTATTGAACAAAAAGGTAATCCGTCATGAAGATGAACAAACCCGCCGTGGCAGGAGGCACCCCGATAAGGAACCGGTTTCTGCCCTTCAACCGCCCCTTCATTAATCATTATGACATCGCCGCCGTAACTGCATCCCTCTCCCGGGATGTGCTTTCCATGGGCGAACTGGTAGACGAATTTGAAAAGGCTTTTGCAACCTACACCGGCTCAAAATATGCCGTGGCTGTGTCCAGCGGCTCCGCCGGCCTGCACATAGCCCTGATGGCTGCCGGCATAGGACACCAGGAAGAGGTAATCTGCACCTCCCTGACTCACCCGGGCACCACCCACTGCATACTCTATCAGAAGGCTGTCCCCATATTTACCGATATTTCTCTTGCTACCTATAACCTTGACCCGGATGAAATAAAAGTGAGGCTTACCGACCGCACCAGGGCTATGATCATCACTCATTACGCCGGGCTGCCCTGCGATATGGCAAGGATCGGGAAATTGGCCAGGGAAAGAGATCTCCTTGTAATCGAAGACGCCACCATGGCTCTGGGGGCAGAGTGTAACGGGGAAATAAAGGAGGGAACTACCGGCCACATCGGAGTCTTCAGTTTTTCCGGCGTAAATGGAATTACCACAGGCGAAGGCGGCATGGTGGTAACCAATGACGAGGAAACTTTCCAATGGCTGAATATGTTTCGTAACATGGGGGTAGTTACGAACATAGAGCAGTTCAGCAAATACCCCGGACCCTGGCACCGGGAGGTGCAGGACCTGGGCTTCAACTACCGGCTAACGGAAATGCAGGCTGCTCTGGGGCTTAGCCAACTGGCCAGGGCGGAGCAGTTCATAAAACGGCGGAAGTATATTGCAGACAGGTACAACAGCGCCTTTACCGGCTGCTGGGAACTGATCATACCTCCCGTTCCGGAAAGCGTCCGGCCATCCTGGGACATTTACCCGCTGAGGATTAATCCGGCTGCATTTAAATGCAGTCGCAGGGAAATATTCGAGGCCCTGCTGGCCGAAAATATAGGGGTTGATGTGCTATTCCAGCCCGTATACCTGCACCCCTATTACGTCTGGATCGGTCACCCGGATGTATGCGCCATTACCGGTAGTCTCTGTCCCCGGGCGGAGGAGGTTTACGAGAGTCTAATCTGTCTGCCCATATACCCGGCCATGACGGAGCAGGATATAGCCGATGTAATAGAGGCGGTAATAAGAGTTATCAGTTATTACCGTAATTGATAAAACTGTGTGGTGGAAGCTACACTCTCATTTAAGTTAAACAGCAGAGTCTGATAACGATGCTAACTGGGGGTCGAGCAATAAAATGGCCAGAGCTATTATAAGTTTTCTCCTTTTTTCTACTACCTTTCGGCTAAGGCCGGTAGATTTGCACAACTCCTTAACAGGCAGCTGTCCGCAGTTCGTCAGGTAATCCGCCATTCTTGTATCTATAACCAGAGAACGTGCTGCCTGGTGCAGAGATTGAAGCTTCTCCCGCCGCTTTGGAACAATCCCGGGCAATTCATGAATATCAATATTGAACCTGCGTAATTTTTGCTTGTACTGATCAACCATGTAGGACAGGTTTTCCCCGGCCCTGGCCTCGGAATAAATTTTCATGGATTGGGCGATAACTTCTGCGACCTGCTCTCCTTCCGACTCCAGCGGTGTTACCAGCGTCTCGTTTTCAATTCTGGACTGGCTTCTGAAATAATCGATAAGACGTCGCTTAATCACCGTGTAGCCAAAAGTGGTAAATTTTACCCCGGCGCTCATGTCATAGCTGCTGATAGCCTCATTCAGGGCAATTAAACCAACGCTAAGCTCCTCATCGTTTTCCCAGGCCAGGCACCTGTTGCATTCCCGGGCACAAACACCGGCCACAAAATGACGATACTTTCTAATCAACTTCTCCCGGGCGAGCTCATCTCCATGCTGAGCCCGTAAAAACAGTTGTCTCATCTTTGATGTCATATAACCCCCCCGGCAGTAATATCCCATGAGGCAACTTTTGAATAGTTTTTTCATGTGTTTACAATATATCACATTCCTTTTAAATATTTGGCCTGTAATAACTGACAGGCTAGCCAGTTCCTGCCTTACCAGATCATACCACCTTCTCTACCCCCAAAAACACGCCTTTTCCCCACGAATAATTTAAAAAGCCGGAAAACCAAATCTGTTTCCCGGTAAACATGGCCGAATTTTCCGTCAGGAATACGGGGGACTAAGAAATTTGGGGTGAATGCGGACCTGCCGTGGAGGTGAACAGGCCATCGTCCGTTAGGGTACCCTCAACCCGAACCCGTCAACTAACCCCGGAGGCCCAGGGAGGGAAAAAATCATATGTTTTTAAGGCGCCTTCAAGCTAGTTTGCTTGTGCTGGTGTTATTTTTCACGTGCCCTTTGTACGCTGCCGCAGCGGACGGCACCCAGCCCAGATTACAGATTAAATATACCGTTGTCCCGGGAGACAATCTATACAACATTGGCAAGAAATATGGCCTGGGGCCTTCCGCTCTAATGAAGGCCAACAGGCTGAAAGATACAATAATACATCCCGGTCAGGTCCTCCTTATTCCATTAAAATCAGATAGCGCCTCACAGGTTTCCCGGGCCGGAAACAGATTTACCGCTGGTGATATAAACCTGCTGGCCCGTTTGATTGAGGCTGAAGCCGGCTCAGAGTCCTATCTGGCCAAGGTGGCGGTGGGAGCGGTGGTGCTTAACCGGGTTCAAAGCCCCATATACCCAGACTCCATATCCCGGGTGATTAACCAATCAAATAATGGCACCTACCAATTCTCACCTGTTCATAATGGTAGCATTAACAGGCCTGCCAGAGATGATTCAGTAAAAGCCGCCCGGGAAGCACTAAATGGGTCTGACCCCACCGGGGGAGCACTGTTTTTCTTTACTTCAGGGGCTGCCGACAAGCATCTGAAATCTCGACCAGTAAGCAAAATTATCGGCAATTTAACTTTTGCATTATAGAAATAATTCAAGGAACTCAAGTATGGGTTCTCAGTAAGACAAGTGATTGAAATCGCCCAGGCGCTATTCCCAAATATCAAAATGCCACCAAAAATAGACTATAATTACTTGATGAACATATCGACTTCATTGGAGTCTGAGAGTGAAACTACTGGCCAGCCTCCGGCATTGCTTCGCTCAAATGTTAAGTTGTATTATCAGGCTGATGCAAGAATCGATATTTTCAAAGCCAGAAAAGAATTAGGATATAACCCTATGTCTCCTGAAGAAGCAATCAAAGAAACGTTTATCTATTTAAAAAAAGGTAAGCCGGGCAAATAACTAAGCCGGATATCTTTTCTGACATGTTTCTCCATCATTTTCAATTACAATTCACATAGTATATCTGCTCCCATATCCTGTGTATGAAACAGATGTCACACTGTCCGACTGACTGTTCCAGCCCAAGGCAGTAATTGAAAGCCCGGTAGAGTCCGGGCTTTCAATTTTTACAGGAGTCTTTATGAATACATAGAATTACTATTACATATTATTCGCTACTATAAAGCGCAGGAAATGGTGATAATAAAAAGATTGTTTCCAGTAATAGTGTGTATATTTTTATTCTTTTGTCCTGCCGAAGGTTTATCACTACAACCCGGAAACATCTCCGTTTTTCAGCTTGGCAGTGACCGCTATTTCCTTGCTGGCACTGAATATACTATGGATGCCTTAGCCTTCATGGAACAGAACAGGGCCTTCGTTCCGGTCCGCTACCTGGCTCTGGTCTGCGGCCTGAAGGATGATGAGATAATTTGGGACGGCGCCACCGCTAAAGTTACCCTTACTCACAATGGACGCAGCCTAACGATGCAGGTGGGCAACAGAATGCTGGACACCTGCGGAACGTTGTTGGAAGCAGAAGCTGTTCCGGAGGCTATCGGGGGCAGGGTCTACCTGCCCGCCCGCCAGGTAGCCGAATTTTTTGACTATCAAGTAAGCTGGGATGAGGCCACTGGCGCTGTACTGATATATCCCCCTGGAGGAGCCAGGCCGGAACCACCGGGAAAAATAGATTTATTGCTGGTGAACAAAGCTCACCCGATGCCCAAAGACTTCCATCCCGGCCCCCTGGCCGTTATAAACAACCGTCAAATATCGCAGCAAATAAAAAGTCCACTTCAAAATCTCCTTGCTGCAGCCAGGGATAAGGGGTATTTACTTACCGTTAATTCCGGCTACCGTAGCTATCAGGACCAAAATCTGATCTATAGCAGCCGTGTCAAATTATATGGCCGGAAATCCGCATCATTCACCGTGGCCCTCCCGGGTCACAGCGAGCACCAGACAGGCCTGGCGGTGGGCCTTAAAGGCAGCGCCGCAGCCTATGCGTGGCTGGAAAAAAATTGCTGGCACTACGGTTTTATATTGCGCTATCCAGCAGGTAAGCAAGTCGTTACAGGCTTTGCTTATGAGCCCTGGCATTACCGCTACGTGGGTATAACTGTTGCAACTTTCATGCATGATAAGAAAATCTCCACCCTGGAGGAATATGCCTCATATATAATGCTGCATTAAACAGCGTCTTTGGCCCACTGACCAGCGGTATCGGCAAACACCTTCCCGCCTTTGCTTCCAGTTTGAAGGCCTTCACCAGAACCGATGCAAACTCGGCACGGGTAATGGTGTTGTCGGGCTTTAAAGTGCCGTCGGGCGGTTCCGCCTGGGCATAAAAAACCCCCCGCCGATGAGCCCGGTTGCACCTGATACTTAATCACCCGCAACGATAATAGAAAAGCGCAACCCTAATATCCGGGGTTGCGCTTTATATTGAGAAGGATTTTGTTTTAGCCTGTCTACTGTGTTGTGGCTGCCCCCCCTTACCGGTTTCCACCTAGTGATCAGCCAGTTTGCCTAGACAAGGATAACCTGTATCGTTTGTCGAAACAGGTATTAATTTCCGTGTTTTTTCTTTGTCTAGGACGGGGGAATAGTATGAACCCTGCAATAACCCGTAAAATAGCTTCGCTCTTTATGCCTTTTGGGATTGCCGCCCTGGCCTGGATATTTTTTTTAAGGTTGTGGACTGCTTCTGCTTTATTTATTGCAGCATTAAATTATGCACCATACTTGATCTTCTTTGTAGGTTTTGTGCTAAGCTACTGGTTCAACCGCAGCGGTATTTTTTTCACTATGTCTATTCTTCTGCTGTGCCACCTGTGGAAGGTTAATTACTTTCCTGCCCCCGGCGGTGTCCTTGACCCGATCATGATTTATAATTCCGTCTGTTTTCTGGTGCCTGTGAACATACTGCTTTTTTCACTGTTCAAGGAACGCGGTATACTGACCGCCGGTGGAAGGAACCGGGCAGTTATGATTTTATTGCAGCTAATATATATAGCGGCGGCGACTACACCGGGAGGAGAAGACATTGCCGGTCTATTCACCTGGAATATTGTTTCACCGGGATTGCTTGGTGCTACCCCTATCACCCAGCCGGCCTTGCTAGTCTTTGTAATTGCTTTGGTGGCCCTTATGACCGGTCATCTATCAGGCCGGGTTTCCATGGCGAACCATTATGCCGGTGTGTTGATTACAGTTTTTGCAGCTTTATATTACAGGAATCAGCACATGGCCGGGCCGGTATTTTTCTCGGCATCGGGAATAATGCTGCTGGTGGCAGTCATCCAGGATTCATACAGCAAAGCTTACCTGGACGAACTTACGGAACTGCCTGGCCGCCGGGCTCTAAAGGAGGACCTTTTAAAACTGGATGGCAGTTATGCCATAGCCATGCTGGATATAGATTTTTTCAAAAAGTTCAATGATACCTACGGGCATGACGTTGGAGACCAGGTTCTAAAGCTGGTAGCTTCTATAATTAAAAAAGTAGGCGGCGGTGGAAAAGCCTACCGCTACGGTGGAGAGGAGTTTACCATACTATTTCCCGGGAAAAGGATGGACGGAGTAGTGCCTCATCTGGAGGAACTGCGGGAGACAATCGCTAAAAGGGCGTTCACTCCGAGGGGGAAGGACCGGCCCTCAAAAAAGCCCGATGAAGTCAAACCAGGCAGGAAATCCGTAAAAAAGCTTTTTATTACCGTAAGTATCGGTGTTTCCGAAAAAAGTAAGCATCATAAAACCGCCGATGAGGTGGTCAAAGCCGCTGACGCCTCACTTTACAAAGCGAAGAAAAATGGCAGAAACCAGGTAAGCTGTTAACCCAGCCTGATCCCTTCTACCCGCCTAAGGATCACTGGCAAATTTGCTTCCATCCTGACGCAGCTAGCTATGGTTATAAAGCATATATTTCAAATTTCGTGTGCTTCGTACATTTGCCTTTCCTGCACCCCGTACTTCAAAATGTTTTTGCATTGCTCTATATAAGCCAATGTAATCTTGTCATAAGGGTTTTCAGCAATACATTCTTCAAACAGATGCATTGCTTCCACTATGTTTTTTTTATAATTAGAGCCATTGTCATAAAATATAATACAGGCCTTTTCAAATTTATGTTTTGTTTGTAGTTTTGCCCTTTGAATTTCCGGGGGGTCTACCTCAAATACTTCGTGTACTGTTACGAATTCCGACTTTCCTTTTACCTTCACCTGGCCAATAGCACGCATATGGTACCTGGAAGGGTCTTTTAGACTCCTATAAGTCTTATCACTAATCAGTAAATCAGTGCCATAGTACTTATTCAAATCTTCGATACGTGAAGCCAGATTTACAGCATCGCTAATCACCGTCCCGTCCATCCGGTTATGTCCACCGACAATACCAAGAATCACCGGGCCGGTGTTTAGACCGATACCCACCCGCAGCGGTTCAAAGCCATCCCCCCGCCGTTTACGGTTGTATTCTGAAAGGGTAAGCAGCATGGATATGGCCGCCTTCAGGGCATCGTCCGCACCACTGTGAAAAAGAGCCATAATGGCATCACCTATAAATTTGTCTATAAAACCATTATAGGTATTCACAATCGGTTCCATCTGCTTAAGATAGGCGTTAATAAAATGAAAATTTTCCTCCGGCGTCATCCTTTCCGACAAAGACGTAAATGAACGTATATCCGAAAATAGCACGGTCATCTCCATCAGGGACTGATCGCCCAGTTGAACGTCGGTAATGCTTTCTTTGTTCAGGTACTGGAGGAATTCATGGGGAACAAACCGGCTGTAGGCAATGTTCAACTCCACCTGCTCCTGCCTGGCCCTTTGCTCTTGCTCCAGCGCCTTTTCCAGGTTAAAAAACAGCCTGGCATTTTCTATTGCAGCTGCCGATTGAAGAGCTAAGGCCGCCAGGAGCTTTAAATCCCCGGAGGTATAAAAGTCGGGGTGCCGGCTGCTGACATTGACCACGCCGATAACTTTGTCTTTTATTTTTAAAGGCGCGCACATCAGTGATTTGCTATTATTAGCCCCATGAACATGTCTTGAGTCCGCGTGCACATCATTCACTATTTCGGCTACGCCCGTATGGATTACAGTTCCTGCAACCCCTTCCCCGGCCTTTAAATATGTCTTGGGATGAAACTCCCGGCCCAGTGCGGCAATAACTTCAAGCAAGCCGGCATCTTTACTCATAAGCATCAACGATATATTATCCGCTTCCACCAGCTTCTTTCCTTCTATGACAACCAACTGGGCAACCTCTTTGGGATTCAGGTTGGTGGCAAGCTTTTCCGTAATGTTATAGAGCATGGTAATTTCTTTGTATTTCTCCAGCGTTTCACGCCCCAGCGCCTTTTTCTCCAATTCTGCGGCTGCCAGGCACGACAGTGCCCGGGCAACGAAGAGCGCCTTTTCGCCTCCCAGCACCCAGCCAATAATGTCGTCCCCCAGCTTTATGGCATGCCTGGACAGGGAACTATCTGCAGCATTGCCGCAAAAAACCTGCCCTTGGGCATCAATCACGGCCACGGCATGATCGGATGCACATGAGGTGTCGCTGATCAAGCAAGATATTTCCTTTTTTGCAATAAGCCGTTTAAGGCTTACCTGAACCGGTTTATTTGCCGCCATAACAACCCACTCCCAGGTTCAATCGGGCAGTTAGCCCTGTAATTCACTTATTCCCCAAATCTTCTCTGCTATCTCGTTTTCTCATGCTCCTTCAGCATAATAAATACTACATTATTAAGCCCTTTTTCAAAGCACAGCGTTTTAACCAAATTGGTTTTTTCGGAACACAATGTATCAATAATGATCATGTCCGGTTGCTCAGACAATGCTTTTTTTATGCATTCTATGCCCTTATTGGCCTCAACCACAGTGTATCCCCGTACCTCCAGGGCATCTGATATGGTTTTAAAAGTCGACCTGTCTTCATCAACCACCAAAACCTTTTTCCTGGAACTGCCTTTAGATAAAAGCACTTCTATTTCGTCAAGCAAATAATCCGTATTGTATGGCTTGGTGAAATACCGGTCGGCGCCGATGCGGTAACCCCTGTCCTTGTCTTCCAGGACTGAAAGAATAACCACCGGAATATCAGCGGTTTGAGGATTATTTTTCAGTACCGCCGCCGTGTCGAACCCGCTCATGCCGGGCATCATAACATCCAGAATAATCAGGTCCGGCCTTTCTTTTTTAACCTGGCTGATGGCCTCCATGCCGTCTTTGGCTTCCCTGATATTATAACCAACTGCTTCAAGCTCCTGCCTCAGAAGACTTCTGATGCCTGCATCATCATCCACCAGCAGAATTTCTTTACCGCTCCAGCTAAGGCCGGATGTTCCATCTTTTGCGTAATCTTGCAGTTGTTTGACCAGGGAGTCCAAATCAATTGATTTACCGGGTTCAGCTTCCGGCTCTTTGAACACAGGAAGGGTAAATGAGAAGGTGCTGCCCTGGCCGGGCTCGCTATGCACCCATATCCTGCCGCCATGTTGCTCAACGATCTGTTTGCAAATCGGCAGTCCGAGGCCTGTACCCTTGGGCTTGTCGGTAAGAGTATCCCCAATTTGTTTAAACTTTTCAAAAACTTTACCCTGATCTTCCCTGGCTATCCCAATACCCGTATCAATCACACTGACTTCAACATCATTGCCAACAACAGTTGCCCGGCATGTCACGGAACCCTGGGTGGTAAATTTCACAGCATTGGAAATAAGGTTAATTATAGTTTGGATCAGCCTGTCCCTGTCACCCGGCACTCTGGGTAGATCCTGTTGCATTTCTTTGTTCAGTTCCAACCCTCTTTGCTCAAACAAGGAAGTGGTGGCGGCAGCGGCCCTATCGATAATTTCTTCCACGGATAGCGGCTCCATTTCCCACTCAACTCTACCCGCTTCCATCTTCGCCAGATCAAGCACATCATTGATGAGGGTGGTCAGCCTTTCTCCCTCTGATATAATGATATCCAGATTATCTTTCACCTGCCTGACTGCCCTATCAACTTTATTGTCGCCGGTATTCACCAGGGGGAATACAACATCTCCAAGTCTCTTCTTAATAATCTTGGCAAAACCGAGCACAGAGGTCAGTGGTGTCCTTAATTCATGGGAAACTGTAGACATAAATTCCGTTTTCATCTTGTCAAGCTCGCGAAGCCTTAAATTTTCATCGCTCGACAGTTTCGCCTCTTGTTTCATATGTATGATACATCCGCCCAGCACATTTTCACCATTATGCACCGCCGTAGCCCGCTCCCGGCATGTCAGATAGCCACAGGCGCCGCAGTTAAGCTCATCATCGGAGTTAAATTTGCCATCGCTTTCCAGAATAAATTTCAGTTCCGCTTCATTTGGCATTTTTCTTTCATAAAGCTTATTGTTCCATGTCCTGATGAATTTATTGTTTTTAATCAGTTCGTCCACAATCTCCAGCCATTTTTCAAACTCTGGAGCCTGCACTGTATTCTTAACAAGTATTGCATAGCCTTTATACTTTTGCTCATTTTCCATTGTTCTTTTGAACCTTTGCTGGGTATACTCCGAGATAATCCTTCTGTTTTCCAGAAGGTCGCTGTCAATGCCCAGGAATTTACCCAGAATGCAACCTTCGCAGTATAACAGGTCAATTAACAGGGGATACCCGGCCAATGTGCCATGCTCATTTTTTCTCTGGGCCATCCTTTTTAAGAAACCGGTGCTCCTGTCCTCCCCTTCCAGAATTATGTAATCATTACCGATGGGGTTGTATTCAGCCGAATCTGAAAACTGTTCCAGTGTTTTGGTCAAACCTCCGGATATGGGAAAGCCTGCGCCGTAAAAAGCCTGGATGCCGTCAAATTCAGACTCTTCAAGCTCCGAGGGAATAATTCCCTTACCGTCTATTAAATTAATAAGCTCCTCAAAAGTCAAATCCTCATCATACAGGCCAAGATCTCTGTCCAGCAATTCTGATTTTTTGGCCACGCAGGGGTTAGCGCCGACAATAGCGATTTCTTCGTCATTCCAGTATTTGGCCAGAACGGCCTGGGCGGCCATGGGGCTTAAAATCGGGGCAAATTCATCAATTAGTGAAGGCGCATGCTTTTCAACGAAATTCATCAGCGCCGGGCACGGGCTGGCAATGACATGAGTATTCTCCCGGCCTTTATCCTTGATTAATCCGTCTATATAATCCACATAAACCTTCGTAACCACATCGGCTCCAAAGCTGGACTCATAAACAAGGCTGAACCCTGCTTTTCTTAGCGCTGCACAAAATTGTCCGGGTGTGCAGGCATATTTTTTCTTTGCCACGATAACATAAGAAGGAGCTAATATTACTGCAGTCTTTCTATGTTGCACCATCTGCCCAACATTATAGACACCACTGCTGTACTGTTTGGCTCTTTTACTGCAATGATTCACACATATACCGCAATTTAGGCAGCTTTCTTCAATAATTTCCGCTTTTCCATCCACCATCCTGATAGACTTGGTCTGGCATACCCTAAGGCAAGCGGAACAACACTCACACTTATTCTTGTCCGTATAAACAACACCATTCAACACAACATTTGCCCCCAATTAATATATAGAATTCAAATTCCTAAAATTTCCCTTGCTTTTTCCAGCAAATCATCGGGATTAAAAGGCTTTGTCATATAGGTGTCGGCTCCTGATTCCACTCCCTTTATTTTATCGAATTCCTGCCCCTTTGCCGTAAGCATTATGATATATACTTCTTTTAGTTCCAGTTCCTGCTTAACTATTCTACACACCTCGAAGCCGTTCATTTTGGGCATCATCACATCAAGAAAAACAAGCTGGGGCTTTTCTTCCCTGATTATCTCCAGGGCATCCTCGCCATTTTCGGCAACGAAAAAATCAACCCCTTCATCTTCCAGTTCCTCAAGGGTTTGCTCCAAAAGGATCCTTATATGTGGCTCATCATCCACTATCAATATTTTTGGCATTTCGTTCCAGACCTCCCCTTCTAAAGTTTTTATCCCTCCCTACGGCTTTCAGATGTTATTTCCCGGAAAACAGTGTTTCTATTTCTCCGGGCACTAACCACAGGGGTCTTTAACTGTTTATCCAGCTTTTCAGCTAATTGTATTAACCATACTCTTTATCTCGCTAAGGGTTCGGTAGGCCGAACCCAAGGCTCACTTATATCTCTGCGTTTACAGGAAGGGTAAATGAAAATTTGCTCCCCTTTCCCGGTTCGCTTTCCACCCAGATCCGCCCACCATGATGTTCCACTATTTGCTTGCATATGGACAGGCCAAGACCGGTTCCCTGGGGTTTGTCAGTGAGGGTATCCCCCACCTGCTTAAATTTTTCAAATACAACATCCTGTTCCCCAGCAGTTATCCCTGTGCCCGTATCGATCACACTAACGGTCAGTTCCATGCCCTTGGACCTCGCCATGCAGGTTACGGTTCCTTGAGCGGTAAATTTAACAGCATTAGAAATCAGGTTAATAATTACTTGGATCAGCCTGTTCATGTCTCCGGATATCTCAGGCAACCCCTCCTGAATGTCCTTGACCAGCTTCAGTTTTTTCTGCTCAAAAAGTGGCAAAGTGGCGGCAATTGCCCTTTCAATGCATTCAGCCGGCTGGATCAGTTCCATTTTCCACTCTATTTTTCCGGCATCCATCTTAGCTATGTCGAGAACATTGTTTATAAGCGCGGTTAATCTCTTGCTTTCCGCGATAATGATATGGATATTTTCTTTAACCTGTCTGGCGGCTTTATCAGCCTTTTTGTCAGCACATTCAATCCGGGGCAAGATGACCTCATCAAACCTCTTACTGATAATCTTGGCAAAACCCAAAATCGACGTCAGGGGCGTTCTGAGTTCGTGGGATACTGTTGATAAGAAATCGGTCTTGAGCTTATCCAGTTCTTTCAGCTTTTCATAGGACTGCAGCAATTCCTCTTCAACTTTCTTACGTTCGTCTATTTCCATTTGTAATTGCCTGGTCTGCCTTAAATCCTGGGCGACAATTACAAATCCAACAACATCACCTTCCCTGTCTTTTATCAGCGTGGCAGAAATATTAATAGGAATATTAACGCCAGCACTTGTTTTACAGTGCATTTCACAGCAAAAGCGGGAGTGCGGCCCTGCATACATTTTTAGAATTTTTTCTTCGACGATATTTTTCTCCAGAAAAAGCATAGTCACCGGCCGGTCAACCAGTTCTTCCTCTTTATAGCCAAGCAGTTCAGCAACCCGGCGGTTAACCCTGGCTATTTTTCCCCGGGGACTGACCAGAAACAGTAAATCCATAATATTCGAAATAATTTCATCGGTAGCAATCGTCGGGGCGATTTCCAACTGCCTGTATTTTGAAATGGCGTACCACATACCCGGCGCCCAGATTAATCCAATGAGCGACGGAATCCTGGGGACAGTACTGCTACCCATGGCCGGCAGCAGGGTTTGATCAATAAAAACCGCAATAATACCGATAACCAGCGATGTAGTAATAATCCGGTCCTGCTTCTTTTCCCTGTTGATTGTTGAATGTTTCCCCCATCTTGTAATCATCACGACGCTAAAAACAAGGTAACCCATGTAATAAACTGTAAAGGCAGTGCTCCAGATTGATCTCCCCGGATCTACCATATCCCAACCGTAATTTTTCATGATAAAATCGCTGGTCATCAGTAAACTGGTCACGGACCTGTATGTAAATATGGTGCCCGGCAGGTAAATAAGCGGGTATATCCACCGTTTGTTCAATATGTGGTTTTTCCCGGTCAGAATCAGGGCGAAATGCAAAACAACCCCACTGACCAGGCACCAGCCTGGTGAAGACAGCTTATGCCAGAATTCAGCAGACTCTTTGTCCGTTGCTGCTACAGAAAAGGTGATACAGAAGGCCCATAGAGCCATGGCAAGGCAAAAACATAAGAAGATCCTGTTCAGCCGCGAGCGGGTATCCATTATAAAAGCATAAAGGCCAAGGTACATATATATAATAAAAGCGACAAAAATCGAAAGCGCGTATAAATTCATATTGTCAGTTTCCCTTTCGTCCCTTAGCAACATCTGGAAGGTTCTTTGCTGGAAATTCAAAGCAGTTTTAAAATACTGTTTTTGCAAAATTTAATAAATTCTTTCCGTTTCCCGGTAATTACCCAACATCCGCATGATTTTGGTCAGTATGGTTGGTTCCGCAGTCGGGTTGTATATAAGACTGTAGTAATCCATGGGATTGACAGGCTTCATATTTTGCATTTCCGACAGTAGATGATCTTTCTTTCCAGCTTATGCAACTTTATCCTTTAAATTATAAATTATTTACAATGGATTTAAAACAGTCAAAAGTACTATATGCTAGTAAAAAATGACAATCTCTATTTTTTTTCGTCAAAAAACATTATCCCAAAGCAAGCAGAGGCAAGCAGGGACGGTTCTTGTTTGCCTAGAATGCGACAAAGGGACGGTTCACCTGTCGCACTGACTACTACTATCCTATTTCCCTTTGGCGATTTTTTCAGCCAGCTCATTGAGGTAGACCCATCTATCCATTTTTTCTTTTAGCTGTTGCTCCATCTCATCTTTTTCAGCTAATAATTGCTGCAATAGAATATAATCGGCATAGGCCTCACTGATTTTATTGTCTAATTGCTGTATCTTATTTTCAATTTCAGCAATTGTATCATCTATTTCTGCATATTCCTTCTGTTCATTGAAGGAAAACTTTAAAGCCCTTTCCTTCTTTTTTTGCGTAACAGACTTATCCAAATTTTTATTAACAGCAGCTCTGACTTGATCAGAAACAATATTATCTTGGCTTTCACCACTGCTTTTTTCTCTATAATCCGAATAATTCCCAGGGTAATGTGCAATTTCTCCTTTTCCTTTAAAGGCAAATATCTTTTCTGCCATTCTGTCTAAGAAGTATCTATCATGGGAAACAGCAATAACTGCCCCTTTGAAGTCCTCAAAATAATCCTCTAATATGGTAAGCGTTTCTATATCCAGATCATTGGTTGGTTCATCCAGGAGCAGTATATTAGGTGCTTCCATAAGTACTTTGAGCAGACTTAACCTTCTTTTCTCTCCTCCTGAAAGGTTAGCTATAAGAGTCCACTGCAGAGCAGGAGGAAATAAAAATCTCTCCAGCATCTGTGATGCACTTATTTTATACCCCTCTGCAGTAGTTAAATATTCTGCTGTTTCTTTTATATATTCTATAACTCGCGAGCCGCCATCAATATGCTGGGTTTCCTGGGAGTATAATCCAACCTTTACCGTTTCCCCTACTTCCACTTTTCCACTGTCAGGTTTAATCCTGCCGCACATTATATTTAAAAGGGTCGACTTGCCGCTGCCATTTGGCCCCACTATACCAACCCTGTCATTTCTTAGCAGAATATAGTTAAAATCATCTATTACCTTGGTGCCATTGAATGATTTACTAATATGCTCCAATTCAATTGTCTTTTTGCCAAGACGACTGGATGCCACTGAAACTTGTAACTTTTCATCCATTACAACTCCAGTCTGTTCACATAACTTGTCGTAACGGTCTATTCTGGCCTTTTGTTTAGTTGTTCTGGCTTTAGCACCCTTTTTAATCCAGGCCAGCTCTTTCCTGAGCAACCTCTGCATTTTTTTCTCACTGGCTGCCTCTATCTCTTCCCTTTCGAGCATTTTTTCTAAAAAATAACTGTAATTGCCCTGGTATAAATAAAGACCTCCCTTATCCAGTTCAATAATCTGATTTACCACCCGGTCCAAAAAGTATCTGTCATGGGTAACCATAAGCAGGGAGCCTTTTCTTTTGTTAAGATATTGCTCCAGCCAGTCGATAGTTTCATTGTCAAGCTGGTTTGTGGGTTCATCTAAGATTAGTAAATCTGAAGGGTTTACCAGTGCGGTTGCTAAAGCTATCTTCTTTTTCTCCCCCCCGGATAGCGCGCCTATCTTTGCAGTAAAATCTGAAATTCCTAACTTTGTCAGTATGGCCCTTGCTTCACTTTCTAAACTCCATGCATTCATTACATCCATATCATGGGTAAGCTTTAAAATTTCCTCATTTGAAGTGTTTCGGTTCTGAATAGCTTCTTCATACTCCCTTATTAACTTCATAATAGCGGAGTTCCCATAAAAAACTTGCTCCAGCACCGTAGCCTCAGAATCGAAATCAGGGTTCTGGGAAAGGTATTCTGTCTTGACCGAGTTCCCTCTAACTACCCTTCCCTCATCTGCTTGTTCCACACCTGCGATGATTTTTAGCAGTGTTGTTTTACCGGTGCCATTAATACCTATTACTCCTATTTTATCCCCTTCATTTATGCCAACAGTTATTTTACTCAGCAATTTCTTTTCACTATAACTTTTTGAAATATTCTCCGCAGTTAATTGATTCATCTTGCTCCCTTTCTCTATTGTCAACTAAAAAAATGATTAGCATATAAGACATTATATCAAAAAAAGATACTGCTGCCTTAAAAAAGCGAGGAGTGGATTTTAAGCCACGAGACCGCTACTAACAGCCTACCATATTCTGAATTCTGTAGAGGGCTTTCCGGGTATTTTCAAACTGTGGAATTGATAAACTGTCAAGTATGTTATATTGTTTTTTTTGCCCAAAGATTCATATCTTCATAGCGGCCACCAATATGGCAATTATTGATGAACCTGCCCATATATTCATATCCCAGCCGGTACAGGGCTGCGTTCATTCCATAGGAACCAGCCCGCGCAAGGCTATATAGTATCCCCATTTTTTGAAGACACATTTCTTTTTCAAGTAGCTTTATTAGATTGCTTAAGAGCCCCTTCCCCCTGTGCTCTAACAGTGTGGCACAGTCAGTAATTTCAGCATTGCGATTTTGTTCATCTAATTCCGCCGAAGCGGCGCTAACCAAACTATCCCCCGCAAACACACCATAAAAGGTAACATGGGTCTGCATCACTTTTTGAACATATTCCGGATTTAATAATGGGCTAGGATAACTACTGAATATCTTCCTGTACAATTTCACCAAGTCATCCACATGTTCCTTGCGAATTTTACAGACCACATAACCGGCAGGCAATTCTATTTTTCCTTCCCGATCCTTTTCCTTTATAATTTTTTTAAGCAACTCCTCTTCTTGCTCGTAGTTTGTACTCTGTGACCGTACATAATCAGTGAAACGCGAATAACACAGTGCGTCATCCCCCCGAAAAAAGGCGGGAATCACCCCTTCCCGAACATATCCGAAATTTTCCAACGGGTAATCGTCCGGACGCCTGATATACAATAAAATTTTACCTGAATGATTCCTGGCTGCTGCCTCGTCCAGGTAGGATATTACTTTTTTCCAGTCCTGCACCTCATAATCAAGAACTTTTAAGCGTTCATTGGTGCTGTCAATCGAAATTTCAACAAAATTCCCCTCGTGATCTGTTTCTACTATTTTTCCAACAGCACACCCCCGGCTGCAGCATGAACGCGCTGCTTCCGTGCATGTTTGTGAAACCGGTATATCCATCGGTCTTCCCCTTTCAGTGGCATCCCTTAGAGTACTGAAGCCGGCGCTTTTCCCTGATATTTCCCTTGGGAACTAAACTTATTCTTTTGCCTGCAAATAATTTTTCAATGCCAACCGGATCAAGTTTCCTCATACGTTCACAGTTGTCACAATCCGCGCAGGAGCTCCCTTTTTCAACAGGCTCGGGGTAGGCACAGACCACCCCTTCGTAATTTCGAAGCACTACCTTTTGCTCAGACTGCGATATTAAGTATTGAGGAGCAACCGGAATTTTACCGCCTCCTCCAGGAGCATCAATTACGTAGGTTGGCACCCCAAGACCGGAGGTATGTCCGCGTAAAAGCTCTACGATTTCTATCCCTTTGGCCACCGGGGTACGGAAATGCTCAATCCCGGGAGATATATCACACTGGTATAAATAATAAGGCCGCACACGCATTCTCAATAGGCGGTGCACCAAATCTTTGATAACATACGGGCAGTCGTTTATTCCTTTTAGCAAAACAGTCTGATTACCCAGAGGCACGCCTGCATCAGCCAAACGCGCACAGGCTTTTTGCGCCTCTGGAGTGATCTCCTCAGGATGATTGAAATGGGTATTAAGCCAAACTGGATGGTACTTTTTTATAATACTACAAAGGCTATCCGTGATGCGTTGCGGCATGACCACCGGAGTGCGCGTTCCAATGCGAATGATTTCCACATGATTAATCTTCCGCAGACTTTCCAACAAAAATTCCAAAAGGTCGTCATCAATACAAAGACTGTCCCCCCCTGAAAGCAGGACATCCCGTACCACTGGGGTCCACCGGATATAGTTTAATGCGTCCTCTAGCTGCTGCCTGTTGTGCTGTTGGTCGTGGACGCCTGCAAAACGTCTTCGTGTGCAATGGCGGCAGTACATTGAGCATTGGTCGGTAATCAGCAGCAGCACCCGGTCAGGATAGCGGTGAGTAATACCAGGTACCGGAGAATCAATATCTTCATGCAGGGGGTCTTCCATCTCATGCTCGCCGTCCTGCAATTCCATTGACACAGGGACAGCCTGTTTCCGAATGGGGCAGTCCGGATCATACGGATCCATTAGAGATGCATAATAGGGTGTAATGGCCATGCGAAGGGTTGACAGGGAACGTTTTATTCCTTCCCCCTCCTCTGGCAGGAGGCGGATTACTTTTTCCAATTCCTCTAATGTAGTAATGCGGTTTGCAATTTGCCAGCGCCAATCTTGCCAATCCTCAACGCTAACACTTTCCCATAAAGGAATTTGCCTGTAGTCCCGTTGCAAAATACTGCCTCCTCAATTGAACGCTTATCATTACTATTCACTTTATTTCATTAAAAAATTAGTATTGTAAGATATCCTTACAGAAAAAGAGATTCAAAGATCTTAGTAGACTTATATCCCTTTAGAACTTCCCATAGCCGTGATTCTATAACATGCAGTCACTCAATGAGAAACCGAACACCGTCGCGAAAAAAGAAACCCCCGCTTCATCAGAGGTTCCCGGGCTCTGCGACAGTTCGACATGAGACGGTTCGGTTCTCCGGTGTCGCAGAGGTCATGCTCTAAACACGGTATCTTTACTGATTCCTATCATCCTGGATGGTTGACGAACTGAGGTAAATACTATACATCCCTTACTTTTTTTAGGTACGGCGCGTTAAAAGGGATAGTACGACAAGAGAAAACCGTCCCCTGTCGCACTCATTTCGGCTTTCTCCCGCTCTTCTCTTTACCAGAACCAGGTGTCCCTGTGCCACCTGTATCACTTCCTCATGACTATCGGCAGCTGAAAGATGCGAAACCGAAAGAGCTTTTTGACGTATTACCCTCCGAGCCATGTGCTCCCTAAAGTCATTCTTACCAAGAGCACATGTTCAAGGTGAATCTGTAGCCGTTGCTCGCTCTTGGTGCCAGCTGAATGAAATCAAGCTCTACGTAAAGCCTGACCGTATTGGGATGAACTCCGCATTTATCTACGACTTATAAGGTTTCTTGAGTTTTCATCAGAATCACTTTGTCGCTTTATTAATAAATATTCCCAAGCAATGATTTCATTTTCATAGGGGTGTCTGTTTCTGAACAAGGAGTATTCACAATCAATCTCAATCCACAATTATCAGAAACATCAAAACTGCTAAACTCAAAGATCAATGTTCCTGCAATTGGATGTCTGAGTTTCTTATAAATTTCACTATTGCTCTGCACATCATGTCGAGACCACCATAAATCAAATTCCTCACTTTCTTTCTAAAGGGCTTGAATAAATTCAATAAGCCAAGGGTCTTCTATATATTGCCCACAGGTTGTTGCCCACAGGTTGAACGAAATCTGGCCAACATACCTTGCGCATGATATTGCCAGTCTATAAACAATTGCTTATAGTCAATATTTGTAAACATACTCCAAACCATATTTCTTTCATGTGCATTCACTTTGCCAAAATCCTCAAATACTAAACATGCTGCCTTATTCCATGCAACAACATTCCATCTTTGATCCATAACAAACGATGGGCATAATACCAAATTATCTAATACATGCTGGATGATTTGACTTACAGTCCCTTGGTATGCAGGTATATCTGCCGGAAGCAGATGTTCTGCCAAAGTAAAAAGATGAATACGTTCATGTTTATCAAGCAAAAGTACCCTGGACAAGCTTTCTATGATCTGTTTCGATACACGAATGGGGCGTCCTTGTTCAAGCCACGTATACCATATCAGACCAATACCCGCCAGCTGTGCCACTTCCTCCCTTCTCAGACAGGGTGTTCGCCTTCGTGCACCTTGAGGAAGTCCCACTTGCGATGGTGAAATTTTAGCCCTTCGTGTCTTCAAAAAATCTGCTAATTCCTCATATCGCTGTTTCTCACTATGCAAATTCTTCATTCCCAACCTATTAGTATTTATACCAGTATAAATACGCTCCTATTACTAGTATATAAATCATACTAATATATTTCTAGAAATTCTTAAACCTTTATTAAATTTATCATTTTATAAACAAAAAAGGGGGCTTCGGTATGAAAATATTATTTTTGAATGGATCACCCAGGAAAGATGGATATACAGTGCGTGTAATGAAATGTATTGAAGACGGAATTGAATCAAAACATACTGTAGAATGGATACATGCTTATGATTTAGGAATAAAGCCCTGTCAGAGCTGTTTGCAATGCAGACCCAATAAAGAATGCAATCTGCCAAAGGATGATGGACATCATGTATGGCATAAGATTCGATCTGCCGATGCTTTAGTGATTGGTAGTCCCACCTATTTTGGAAATATATCCGGACCATTAAAAACCCTTATCGATAGGAACCTCACTGCTTATGAGGAGATAGCAGCAAGCGGGTTAGAAATGCCTATATCACTGCACATTGGCAAAAAAGCCGCTATGGTGACAGCATGTAACGCACCTTCCCCCATCAGCCAATTGCCAAATCAAAGCAAAGGAGCTCTGCAGGCAATGGAAACAGTACTAACAGCTGGCGGATATGATATTGTTGGAAGTATAACTTTAGATGGAGCTGCCTCAAAAAAGGAGATACCTTTAGAAATTCAGGAAGAAGCTAAAATGCTTGGTGTAGAGCTCCAATCTTAGCTCTTTTACACTTGGTGCGACAGGGGAAGGTTCTCTTGTCGCATACTTACTCGTTCCAAAAAACATTGACAACTGACCACCAGGGCATGCATGACTGATTTACCCATTCTTATCAATAACATCAATTCGATGTTATACAATAAGGCATGCCTGTCCAGGGATTGTACCACGTATAGTTGGAACTTAATTTAAGAAGGGTTAAGAGATGATATGGGCATTTTTCCGAAGACGGGGTCAAATCAATCTTTTTATCATAGTACATTCTCAATTTGATAGCTTTGTTAATCGATAAAAGAAAGCATTTAATTGCTTTCTTTTATCGTATGAACAAAAATATTTTATCCGTGGGTAGCAGAGGCTCCTTGTAGATTTCCATTATAGAAAACAGGCTCTCCAACCACTATTTTTTTAATAATGCCGTGGTTAATTGCTATGTTGGATTCAATACATAATTTATTAACACCACCGATATCCAGGTCCACATCTTTAATAGTATTGCCCGGCTGCAAGACGAGAGTCTTAATCACTTGCCCGTCAGGAGTATCTTTCCTTATATTCATAGTAAGCTTATCTTTTGCGCTGTTGTCGAGGAAGAACGAGGCGCGAAACCTCTTATAATTTCCGTTCGGCTTCAAATAAAAGGTGAAATATTGCATGTTAAGGTCTTTGTCATTTGTGATACCCCATTTGTATGCCTCATCCGGTGTGAAAAGCCTTTCACTATCTGTAGTAATGATAGTTCCGTAATAATCCTCATAATACTCAGACGAACTTACATTTAAGCTGTCCGTTTTGCCGCCGATCCATATTGTTTGAGAAGCGCTGTCGTAATCCACCGGCATGCCTGCGGCTTCTTCAACAACTGCCCGGACAGGCAAGTAGGCTCTGCCGTTATAGCTGATGGGCTTATAATAGTTACCCGTTGCGGGGTCTTTTGGTGTCCAGTCTTTTCCGTTAAGTTTTAATTTAATGGAATTGCTCAATACAGCTTGTATGTTCAAATCATTTGCTGCCGCAAAAGCTCCGGCTATGGTCCCCATTAAAAGAGCGCAAGCCAGAAATCCTGTTATAAACATTTTTAAATTTTTAAACATAAGTTTCACTCACTTTCGTTTCATATTTTATATTCTCTCATACAATCATTGCCCCTAAAATGGTTTAAATACCCCTTTCAAGTGTCTATTTGCTCTGGTTACAATGACGTTGCAGGTCTTGGTGGTGGTAGCGTCCTGGGCGGTAACCAGAACAGTGCGGGAATGCCTTTCACATCACCCTCCTTATAAAATTTTCCTTTTAATTGAATAATAACAGATTTCACACATATTTCACATTTATTTCACGGCAGAAATTTAAACTTTAAAGTAAAAAGAAGTCTCATGCAATTTGGGGGGAAGGGTTGGTACAGCAAATTAGGCTAACCAGGTATGACGAAGTTGTTGATAATAAGGCGATTCTATTTTATATAAAGAGCTTCACCTATCAGAAAGGCAAGGAAAAAAATTAATTCTATCAAAGAAAGCGCTGTCGTTATTCGAGTTGTTCTGGCCAGGGTCTGATAAAAAGTCAGCTTCAATGTCGCTGCGGGCCGCCCTGTATGAATTGAGAAAAGTTTTTAAACGCTACGGTATTCCACCGGAAGGGAAAGATACACTAATTCTGATTCTATCGTTCTGCCATTTTCTATTGTTTACTTTTTCTGGTTAACCAAACACGAAGGTTGCTTTATGTGGTCTTCACAAAATTCCACTGTATTAAACATAGCAATATCGTATAAAACCTTTGCAAGGTAAATAAACAATAACACATTCAAGAACGATGTGAATACAAGAGTAGGATTAAAAGAAACGGAATTTATACCTCTGCTCGTCTCAAAGAGAACAAAATGAGTGTTGCTATAAACGGTAGCGCTAAATCCGGCGGATAACAGCAGCAGCCTTTTGTCCCTGAGATATCTGAAGGCCAAAATTGATAGGGCTACAGCAGGAAATAAATATCTTTCATGCATGCTGGTGGAAAAAGTGAATACACCTGCTATTTGGAGAAGTGCTGCTGCAGAAGCAAATAATCTGCTATTCCCCTTAATGTAAATAAACCATGAAAATGCTGTGATCATGACAATAAAAATTATCCCCCAGCTATGATAGCTGAATACAAACATGGTAGCCGCATCCTGTGTATAGTTTTTTCCAATCAAACTGAAGAAGTTGAATGCATTAACAGAGGCATAGGGATACTCAGCCACAGTGCTTGAAAAGAGCTTGAAAATCCACAGCACATCTTTGTTTAAGGAAAATGGGAGAATAATGACTATTGCCGTAATCAAGGCAAATACTGCCACTTTAAGCAAGCTCTTAAAACTCTTTTGCCTTACCAGTTCAAAGAAAAGCACGGGAAGAAAGATAATTCCTTGCGGCTTCATAAGTACGGCAGCTGTAAATAAGGCAGATGAAAAGCCAATCTTTTTTTCCGAAAGCATAAACACTGCAGAAATAACAATGAATGTAAAAAATGAATCCACCTGCCCCCAAAAGGTGGAATTGATAAAAATAGCCGGGTTGAATATATAAAATGCGGATAGCAGGATACTGATTTCCAAAGAGAGATGTTTTCTGGCCAGCTTGTAAATAAGCAGAGACGTAGCAATATCAGCCACTATTGACGGCAGCTTTAATAATAATGTGAAATATGGACTCATTACAGGGACGCTGGCAATCTTGCCAATTATAAACAAAATGTATATATATAATGGTGGGTAGTCGCTTGACCTAGAGTTTGAATAAACTTGAAAGAGATTATTTGCGGCAGTAGTTGCCCAGTTTTTGAAGGTATTAATATCGAAGGGATGTCCATCCATTAATGTGGAGGAGGAAATCCGTAAAAGCAGTCCCACACAGAGTAATGTCACTATTAATAATCTTTCATGGCCAGGATGGATTTTCACCTTTTTATATATAAAAAGGTAGTAGGCTGCGATGAATACAACTAAAAATATTATTGAATATGTGATAAGATGAGGAGCATATTTTGTACCCGCACTTGTAATACCTCCCCACATGCGTCCATTGGGAGGCGCCATATGCTGAGTCGAATCCGGCTTTGTGAACTGCCCTCCTGGTATTTGATCCGGATTATCCGGCCATTGATTTCTTTCACTGGAAAGGGAAATACGAGGTTCAATTCTGCTTTGGGGCGGGGCAGTATTACTATGATAATTCCATAATGTATAAATGCATAGAAATACTGCTAAAAATAGTATCAAAAGCAAACTTATTTTAAATATATGCTTTTTGAAAGCCACCATTGGAATGCTCCTTTGCCTCAACCTATTGGCGATAACCATTCGGATGGGTGCTATGCCAGCGCCACGCACTGGAAAGTATGGTTTCTAGATTGCTGTATCTTGGCTCCCAGCACACAACTCCTTTAATAGCCTCACTATCAGCTACCAGGATGGGCGGATCTCCCTCTCTGCGCTCTTCGTATGCCACTGAAAGTTTATGCCCGGTAAGTGCTTCTGATTTTTCGATAATCTCCAAAACTGAACTCCCCTTTCCTGTGCCTACATTGAAAATACCGCTTTGCATGCTGTGTTCCAAGGCACGGAGAGCAAGAATATGAGCGTTGGCCAAATCGATAACATGTACATAATCGCGAATGCATGTACCATCGGATGTCACATAGTCTGCACCGAATACAGATAATTTTTCCCGCAGCCCGAGGGCTGTTTGCAGGACCAATGGAATGAGATGAGTCTCCGGCCCGTGGTCTTCGCCCAAACTGCCGTCCAGCGATGCGCCCGCTGCGTTGAAATAGCGGAGGGCCACCCATCTGATGCCATGAACCTTTCCCACCCACTCCAGACACTCTTCAATCATACGTTTTGAAGCGCCATATGGATTAATCGGAGCAAGCATCGTTTCTTCCCGGATGGGGATATATTTCGGAATCCCATACACAGCGGCCGTAGATGAAAAGACAACGTGTTTTACTCCTGCTTTCATTACCGCCTCGAAGAACATAAAAGACTTGACCGTATTTTCGCAAAAATACAGTTCTGGTTTTGCTAATGATTCGCTTACCTGACTTTTGGCAGCGAAATGGATGACTGATTGTATCTGATGTTCCTTAATAATGTGTTCCACCAGTGCGGTGTCCGCAATATCACCTTCGTAAAAATGCTCTGCGCGAACCGCATCCCGGTGGCCGGTGGTCAAATTGTCCAGCACGACCACCAGAGCACCTTCTTTGATAAGCTCCTGCGCCGTATGGCTACCGATGTAGCCTGCGCCCCCTGTAACTAATACCGGTTTCATTGGACCTGCGGGAATGACTGCTTTTTTGATTTTCATGCAATTTCACCCCTTGTTCTTTGGTATTCTGTAAATACCCAAAGCCGACTGCCCATATAGTTCACAGCAATGGCGGCCCCTGTGGCCATAAGCTTGCTAATCCAAAGAGCCATATGATTTGCATCGTGTAAGATGAAAAGCAGACCGGATAATACCAGCAAGGAAAGCCCGTTTACGATGATAAACCTGGCAACCTCCAGGACGTTAGCTTTGCGTGCAACCCGAAATGTCCACTTTCGATTGAGCAAGAAACTGTTCACCACACCTGCCGCATAGGAAAGCGCCTGGGCCAGCAGGTACGGCACTCCGCCCAGTGTCAGAAGAAAAAAGGCGGCAAAATCCACTGCCGTATTTCCTACCCCTACGGTACAAAAACGCAGGAACTGAATAGCCCTGTGCTTATTGTTGAACACTCCAGATCACCTCTTCCGACCTTAAATTTTTAACTTTTTGCTCGTTCCGGAGAATATATAGCGGACGGTTTTTGGTTTCATCGTAAATTCTGCCCACATACTCTCCGAGGATCCCCAAAATGATGAGGATCACGCCGTTTAGCAACAGCAGGCAGGCAATGAGCGATGACCATCCAGCAACTGCATTGGTGGTGAATAATTTTAGGCACAAAGAAATAACCAGACAGACAAAACTTGCAAACGAGATTATAAAACCGAGATAAGTGGCCAACTTTAACGGTTTATAGGAAAATGATGTAATCCCATCCATTGAGAAGCGAATCATTTTCTTTAGGGGGTATTTGGTTTCTCCAGCAAATCGTTCCTCCCGCACGTACTCAATGGCTGTAGAACGAAAGCCTACCCAGCTTACCAGGCCGCGGACAAAGCGGTTTTTCTCCCGGATGCTGCACATGGCCTTACACACTTTCCGGTCTATCAGGCGGAAGTCACCTGTATCAAGCGGAATGTTTACTTCTGTCAGCGCGCTAAGGGTGCGATAGAACAAAGAGGCGGTCCATCTTTTAAACAGCGTCTCCCCTTTCCGTTTAGAGCGCCGGGCATAGACTACTTCATATCCTTCTTGCCATTTTTCAATCATTTGCGGGATCAACTCGGGCGGGTCCTGCAAATCGGCATCTAAAATCACAATGGCGTCCCCGCAAGCAAAGTCCATGCCCGCGGTAATCGCTATTTGATGCCCGAAATTGCGCGAGAAATCAAGCAGCTTCACACACTCGTCAGATTCAGCAAATCCTTCTATTATTTCTGCCGTCCGGTCCCGGCTTCCATCGTTAACAAACAGCAGTTCATACGGCTCACCGATAGCTTCCATGACCCGTGTCAGCCGGCGATAGGTTTCATGTACAACGGCCTCTTCGTTATAGACCGGAATGATAATGGTATAACGGACGTTTCTTTTCATTACATCTCATCCCCGTTACTTTTTTAAAAGGAATCAGAAAGTAGCGCAGTTCTTAAGCTGCAGTCTTTTTTAGTTGATTTTGTATAACGTCCTGTCGTTCCCCATTCCCATAGGACCACCTTGAGGGCCAGCCTGGGCTGAGTTCGTTTGCCACTCTTCTTGAGGAACCTCCGTGCTGTGTATACGTATCCAATCCATCACTTCATTGTTGTCTCTGCCTCCGAAGCCCGAAGGAATCAAGAAATATTTCACTTCTTTGTTGGCCACCATTTGTTTCAATTTTTCCACCGTTAGAATGGGATCGGACCCACTAAACCCGCCCATGGCCATGACGGCTTTACCGGTTTCAATGATATAAGGTGCGGCCGTATTGGAATCTGTGGTCGCAAAAAGGTACTTTTCCCCCGTATTATTCCTGGTTACATATTCAAGTAGTTTATCATTGATACTGGTGTTCGGCCCGCCCCTCATACCCGGTCTTTGGCCGGACAGTCCCAGGCCGGGCGGTGCCTGCGCGGATGATCCTTGACTGGGTGGTGCCTGCACAGATGATCCTCGGCCGGAAGGCCCAGCCTGCGGCAGCATGTTGTTGTCGCCATACAGCAGCGGAGTAGCTGCCCAGTACATTGGCCCCATCAGCAGTACCAGCATTCCGGCTATTGCGGCCATCGAAGACAACTTCTCCTTCTTTGCAGCCAGGATCAATACAATCGATAGCGCGATGCCTGCGGCACCGATGCCGATGGACCATCCAATGTCAATTTGCTTTTGATAGGGCTGCAGTACATACAGTTCAAAAACTGTGGCAGTCAGAAGACCCGCCGGCAGCAGCCACCTTTTCCAGCCTTCTTTGTCGCGATATTGGTTCCAAAGCTCCACCCAGCCTGCTCCTGCCAGCGCCGCAATCGATGGGGCAAGCATGATCAGGTAATAGTGATGGAAGAAGCCCGCTACACTGAAAAACACCATCGACGGGAGCAGCCAGGCCAGCCAGAACAAGGTCTCATTTTGTTTGTCAGTAAGCGGCTTTCTAAAGCGGATGCCTGCCAGCAAACCAACGCAGGCGAAAGCTACAAAGGGCAGCAGCCAGCTGGCTTGCCCGGAAAGTTCGGATTGGAACAGCCGCAGCGGACCTGCCTGACCGGTACCGAACGCACCGCCGCCCCCTTGTCCTGGCGGTCTGCCCCCGCCGGACATTGGGCCTGATCCTCCATTACCGTCCAGATCGAAGCCTCCCGGCCTGTTGTTTCCATCCGTCGGCATTTGCTGCTGGCTGGGCATGTTGTTCCCTTGCTGCATTTGCTGTGGGTTGGGCATGTTGTTCCCATCCTGCTGCATCTGTTGCTGATCAGGCATTGTTCCCCCGTCCTGCTGAGTTTGCCGTTGGTTCGGCGCTGCGCCGGGACCGGGACCCCCGCCTCCCCTGTTCCCGGTAAGGCGAGATATACCGTTATAGCCGAAGGCAAGCTCCAAAACGGAATTCGTTTTACTGCCTCCCATGTATGGCCGGTTTTCTTGAGGAATCGTATCGACGATCACCGCCCAGGACGCGGATACTCCGGCCATGATCACTGTTGCCGCCGCAATGATGGCCAGTTTCTTTTTCCACTCGCCCTTGAAAGCAAGCAGGTAAAACAGGTAAAAAGCCGGTACCACCATGTATGCTTGCAGCATCTTCATATTAAAGCCCACACCGATCATGGCAAAGGCTCCAAGAACCCAGGACGGCTTCTGATTACGAATCCCCCGAAACAACATCCAGGTGGCCAGGAGAAGCGTAAATACCAAAAGGCTGTCGATATTATTAGTCCGGCTCACCGCAACAGCGATGGGTGTACATGCCATAACCAGGCTCGCTAACCGGGCAGCCGTTTTACCGAAAGCCGGCTTGACCAGAACATACATCAGCAAAACGGAACCGACACCGGCCAAAGCCTGCGGGAGAATCACGCTCCATCCGTGCACCCCGAAGATATCGGCGAATACCGTCTGGACCCAAAACGCGACCGGCGGTTTATCCACCGTAACGTATCCGCCCGGATCAAAAGAAGCGTAGAAAAAATTGTGCCAGTTCTGCAGCATACTGGTTACGGCTGCAGTGTAATAGGCGTTAGCGTACTGATTGTTCCAGATGTTATAAATATTTAAAAAAGCGGATAGTAAGGCAATACCTATCAGGATCATATCGAAACGTTGGCCTTGCTTCGGTCTCACCGTCATCTTCCCCCTCTGATTCATCTTGTTTTGTTGCCGCTATGGGCAGTCCCCCGTGATGTCCGGGCCTCATATTATTACAATCATATCCCCTTTAGCTGAATTGTCCCTTAACTGCAACTGAGCATTAATTGAGTAATGGCTGAATATATGCTGAAAACCGCAGCAGATAAATTAGGGACATTCCTTCTCGAATTTGTATAGTAGTAGGAGTTTTAGATACTACAAGAAGGCGTGTCCCTCTCCTCTAAGGCGCGCGTATAACAAAAACGGCATTCATACACAGGTAAACCGTGCAGAAATGCCGTTAATAAAGTTAGGCCAATATGAACTTTAAGAAAGCATTCAGGTTATCCGGAAAGCCGGTAATGAAATGTACAGCCTTCTCCCTCTTGACATACAACGCTAATGGTTCCTTTTATCTGTTCTACCTGCCCCCGGGTTAATCCGGTCAGTCCAATTATTTGATTAACTGGAACCAAGAAAGTCTGGCCATTGCAATCAACAACAAAATAGCCCCCGGAACACCAAATTAACCGGGAGGCTAGGAAAGTCGATTACCTATCAAGACGTTTTAGAATTTGAATGAGTTTTTGGTCAAACGTACAACTCGATGGGTTAATCTTTGAATCTTGCTCGAGTCTTGCTTCATACTCTGCGATCCAATCTCTCCTGCCTTCATGACTGGCTGGAGTTAAATAGAAACTAGCTGGTTGAGGAAATTTGCTTAGATCAATATTAGATTTAATATCTTGAAGAGCTTTATCATAATCAAAAGTCAAAATTGCATGTTCCCCCCCAGATATTTGTCCTGCCTCGTAAAGTTTTAAGGACATTTCACAAAGCTCATCGAATGTAGCATTTCGGATATCATATTCTCTGGCCAATTCTCCCCATATATCCGAAGTCTGATCCGGTTTATACTCCACATCGGTTTTTTTCTGGGTGACCGATAAGTTGAACAAATTTTTTTCAGTACTTTTTGTGCTTGTGGTGCTTGTTTTTACATACGAAGATGGCTGATAACTGCCTATTCCAAAGACGTTCATGCATTTACCTCCGATTTTATTCTACCAAATAATATTGTTAATGAACCCAACAGATCACGGATTTAGGTTAAGTCTATATTACCATAATAAGTTAGTCATAATATGTTGTAATTTGTCATATATACAAATATATTTTTCTTTAGGAGGGCATAAGACCAAGTTTAGGAGCATGGCTGACATCCACCTCATGGGCGGTCAGGACGAAGGAATTAATAGCAAAGACCCTGTGAGATATGGAAGGATTGCGGCCTGAGGACAAGTGGTTACCATAGGCCAAAATATGGAACTTTTACGCTTGTCCTATCATATATATTCATGAATAGATTAAATGCCCATGATGTGGTTTGTTTAAACAAATGTGAAAATATAAGATTGAGTGAGCATCTTAAAGAATATTAAAGATTATAGAGGAAGGTTAAAATGCATAGACCTAACCTTAATGATTTACCTGAAAATGAAAGAGCTTTATTAGCAAGGCAAATTCAGAGATACGTTACACCAGATATAGTTAACATACACTGGAATGCAGTCTTATCTGGTGCCCATAACGACCCGGCGATGTTCTTAACCTTTCACAGAGACTTAATTAGTGGTTTAGAAAACTTTTTGTCAGACCAGGGATATACGCAATTTGTGCCTCTACCGGCATGGAACCCAAGAAATCCAATTCCTGAGGAATTTAATATCCCGAGTACTGGCCCCGGGAGACTACGGAATCTAAACCCAGATGTAAATTTCTCGCCAGAGTTTGACCAGGAAAATTTTAATAACTTCGGAACTGAAGAAGAGCTGGGAGAAGCCCTTATGACCAGACATAACCTGGTTCATGCTAGAATTGGCGGCATAATGAATAATACCCGGCTTGCACCGTTAGCTCCTATTTTTTGGCCATTTCATGGCTTCATTGATGATATATGGCGGGATTGGCAAGAGTTGCAATTGAAAATTTGATTATTCTTATTTACAATCTCTCCTTAATTTTACTCGCGTCTATTTTCAGTAAAAAACTGTGCTTTTAATATTTTAACAGATAATATAATCCCTGTTGTTGATAGCACAATTAAACCAATAGCTGCTATATCAAGAAAAACAGAAACGTCTGTATTGTTTATTCTTCCTTGATGCAAATTCCTGATAAATCCCATCAGATTATTTTTCTTGTAAACATTTCCAGAATCTCCACCTTGTGGCGCCAGCCCCTCTACAGGTGCTACTACTCTAATAGAATCACCTATTTTTGCTTTTTCAGACTGCACACTTTGCTCTGTTGGTGGATGATTTGCACCGATAAGCCACGGTTCAATCATAATAAGTCCTGTAATTGCCTCTATCAGTATTAAAAGAGAAGTAAACAAACCAATCCATAAGTGTAATTGACGACATTTTTTAGTCATTAATTATTTCCTCCTAAAGGGCGCAATTTGGTTGTATTCAAAACAATCACAAATACATTTACTTTTCAAAACGCAGCGCTTCGATGGGGTCCAGTGCTGCAGCTTGTTTGGCAGGATAATATCCGAAAAATATCCCAACGGCCGCGGAAAAGCCTGCTGACAGTAAAATTGAGTATAAGGTTACTGAAGTCGACCAGCCGCCTATAACGGACAATAGCTTTGACCCCGTCACCCCCAGCAGTATTCCGGCGATTCCTCCCAACATACAGAGCACCAGGGCTTCCACCAGAAACTGGTTGCGGATGTTGCTGTCAGTGGCGCCTACCGCCATGCGCAGACCAATTTCCCTGGTTCTTTCCGTAACAGATACCAGCATAATATTCATTATCCCTATTCCACCCACCAGCAGGGAAACTGCGGCAACACTGGCCAGCATCATGGTCATCACTGCCGAGGTGCTTTCCACTGCTTCAATCAGCTCCGCCTGATTTCTAACGTTAAAATCATCTTCTTCATTATTGTGTATATCATGCCTTTCCCTGAGCAAGCTCTCAATGCTGCTCTCTATGTAATCCATACTTTCCTGGGATTCCGCCTGCACGTTGATCCGGCTGACATATTTTTGCCCCAGCATTTTTCTCTGAGCCGTGGTCACCGGGATATATACAACATCATCCTGATCCTGTCCCATCATGGATGCTCCCTTGGAAGCCAGCACCCCCACCACTGTATATGACAGCTTGTTAATACGGATTTTGGTTCCTATGGGGTCTGTGCCTTCCGGGTAAAGGTTATCCACCACGGTCTGGCCCAACACCGCCACCGGGGTAGCACCACTAACATCCTCATCCGCAAAGAAAGTGCCTGATGCAGTAGGTAAGTCTCTGATCTTCTGCAGTTCCGGCGTGGTTCCGCTGTATTCGGAAGTCCAGGTCTCGCTGCCATATGCTATAGTGGCGCTGCCGCCTACAGCGGGAGCCACGTTGGCCACCATGTCAAGCTTCGCTATAGCTTTCGCATCATCCAGGGTAAGGGTATTAACGCTCCCCCCCGCTCCCCGAACTGGTCCCTGCTGCTCAGCTCCGGGCATCACCGTCAATAGGTTTGAGCCCATGCTGGAAATCTGGTCGGTTATTCTTTTACCAGCCCCCTGCCCCACGGAAATCATTATAATAACTGCAGAGACACCGATTATTATGCCCAGCATGGTCAGGGCGGAGCGCAGTTTGTTTGCCTTAAGGCCGTTTAGGGCCACTTCCAGATTGCTTTTTAAATTCATGCAACTACCTCCGCATCATCCACCGGATAGGCCGCCAGTTCCTCTACTGCGCTCCTGGGATTGAGAACTTGTTTGTCACTGACTATACGCCCGTCCTTTATTCTTATAATCCTGCCGCAGTGCAGGGCTATATCCTCTTCATGGGTAACCATTATCACCGTAATCCCCTTTTCCCAGTTCAGCCGCTGGATAACAGACATTATTTCCATGCTGGTTCTTGAATCCAGGGCGCCGGTGGGCTCGTCCGCAAGGATCATTGAAGGATTGTTCACCAGTGCCCTGGCTATGGCCACCCTTTGCTGCTGGCCGCCGGACATCTGGCTGGGAAGGTGATTGAGGTAAGCAGAAAGTCCTACCCAGCCAAGGGCTTCCTTGGCCCTATCTTCCATTTCGCTTTTCTCGACGCCGCCATAAATCATCGGCAGCTGAACATTCGCCTTTACGGTCGACCTGCCCAACAGATTAAATCCCTGAAATACAAAGCCTAATTTTTTATTTCTAATGGAAGCCAGCTGTTTTTTATCCAGTTGCGAAACATCTTGACCTTCAAGGTAATATGCTCCTGCGGTGGGTTTGTCCAGACAGCCAATTATATTCAGCAGTGTACTTTTACCGGAACCTGAAGAGCCCATTACCGCCAGCATCTCTCCTTCCGGCACGGTCAAGTCGATGCCCCTTACCGCATGAACCAGGGTTCCCCCCAGTTTATAGACCTTTTTTATTCCTTCCAGCTTAATTGTGGTTTTCAATACCCCGCCACTCCCCCGTACTGTTCAATTATAAAACTCAGTTCCCGCCGGGCGGCGGCCCCCCGGGTCCACCGAGCATGCCCTGGCCACTTTTTGAGTTATCCTTGGTGCCTGTAGAGCTGGATGATGTTGCCGCAGTCCGGCTCGTGGAACCAATAATAACTGTCTCCCCTTCTTTTAGCCCGCTAATCACTTCATAATTGGTCAAGTCGGACAATCCCAGTTCCACCTGCCTGGGCTCGGGAGAACCTGATTTACCTGACACTAAAACCATGGCGCGCTGCCCTTGTGCACTTTCCGTCGTTACTGAGGCATTTTTTCCAGCTGTAGCATCCATTTGTTTAGTTGCGTAACTTTCTGCATAGGTTACGGCACCCTTGGGAATGGTCAGGACATCTTCGCTCTGCTCCACTATGATGGTCACATCGGCGGGCATGCCTGCTTTCAATTCAGTGTAATTATTCTCCAGTTGTATAATCACCTCATAAATCTGGACGTTAGACTGCGTGGTGGCCGTGGGGGAGATGCTGCTCACCTTCCCGACAAATGTTTTTTCTGGGAAGGAGTTTACCGTGAATTCCACCTTTTGACCCACCTGGGTCTTGCCGATATCCCCTTCGTTTACCTGGGCTTCTACCTGTAGTGCTTCAGAAATCACTTCCATGAAGCCGCCGCCGCTTGTGTTGTTGTTATTGGCTGTGGCCCGCTGGCCCTCCGCCCCACTATTCGAGCTGACGATGCCATTAATGGGGCTTACCAACTTGGCATCGGAAAGCGACCTTTTGGCTACCTGCAACTGTGCCCTGGCGTTTACCACCTGTGCGGCCGCGGAAGCAATATCTTCCGGGCGGTTCCCTTTTTGCAAGCTTCTTAATGACGCCCTGGCCTGTTTTAAACTGGCTTCCGCATTGTCAAAATCCGCTTTTACCTGCTCAAGTTCCGACTGGGATAGCGCCCCGGCCTGGTATAAAGTCTGATTTCTTTCCATAGTGGCTTTGGCAAGATTATAACTTACCTGAGCCATGCTTACTTTTGCCTCGGCCTCTTCCAATTCTTCCTGTGTGGCGCCGTTCCTCTCCAGCGCAAGCTTCGCGGACTGGCTGTCAAAGTTTGCCTGTGCTTGCATAACATCCGCTTCCAGGTTATCGGTTTCCAACTCGGCCAGAAGTTGGCCCGGTTCTACTTTGTCGCCGACTTTCACATAAATCTTTTTGACTATTTCGGCGTCTTTAAAGCTCATACTAATTGTTTCGACCGGTTCTACCGTTCCGCTGGCGGATATGGTGTTGGTTATGTTGCCGCGTTTCACGGTATTGGTCAGGTAATCTCCAGATGCCCTCGAGGGTCCGCTCAGGATAAAATAAAGGGCTAGCGAGATCCCAGCGGCCGCTATAATACCAAACATGAGCTTTTTCTTTTTTACGTGGCTGGTTAAAGAGCTCAATCTCATAATGAATGATTTGTTTTCGTTCTGCAATTTGGTGTCCTCCTATTAATAACACGGAAATTTGTCAGCGCAGCAAACCCATCTTTAACTTTAGCACCAGGAATGTTAGATATAATGAAGCCATGATGAATAAAAAATGAAATGAACATCCGGGCTTTTACTCTTACAATAATATCCCCTTTTGCTGAATTATCCCTTAACGGTAACTGAACATTGATTGAATAATGGCTGAATATATGCTGAAAAAAGCAGCATAATTGTTGCTTCAATTTTGCCACAGGTTTGCCACAGTATTGCTATATTTTAAAAAGGCGTATCCGCCGATAATTATAATAGGTAAATAAATCACTTTTACAGTTCACGAAGGGATGCCAATAAATGGAGGTGATATTTGTCGACAGAATTCAAACCCACAGATGCAGGAGAATGCAAGACAAAATAACAATGAAGCTATTCCTGACAAATTGGGAAATGAAATGCATCGGGATATGGTAACCATTATTCTTCAGAACTATTAATATCTTGAGTAGATTAAAAGGAGTGTGGTGTTAATATGAATATTTCATCAATTTCATCTGCCTCAAGTAGCGCTTATTCTACTGTGAATAATAATAATGAAGTAGCACAGCTTAAAAAAGAAAAGGCAGATCTTCAGAAGGAACTACAAAAAGTTCTACAAAGTAAGGATGATGAAGAAACAAAACAGCAGAAAATTCAACAACTACAACTGCAAATACAGCAAATTGATTCACAAATTCAAGGTAATAGCACTACTAGTAACGTGAACACGCAAAACACCGATGACAGAAAAGGACCTGAACAATTCTTTACTGATGCAGCAAGTGTTTTAGGCATATCAGACGACGACCTCAAATCCGAATTACAATCAGGCAATGACTTACAAACAATTATTGAAGAACAAGGTTTGACTATGGGAGATTTCCAGCAACAGATGACTACACTTTTAAATAGTCATCAATCTTCTAACGTTGATCAAATAGGATACTTTGTTGATGAAGCGATTTAATTATGAGTACGGCATTCATACACAGTCAAACCGCGCATGAATGCCGTCATTGAAGTTGGGCTGATATGAACTTTAAGAAACATTCAGGTTATTCGGGAAGCCAGATATGAAATGTACAGCCTTCTCCCTCTTGACTTTCAACGTTAATGGTTCCCCCATGAGCGGTTACAATGGATTTGGAGATCGCTAAGCCTAAACCGGCCCCGCCATATTTGCGCGTCCGGGAGGAATCACTGCGGTAAAAACGATCAAAGATGTGGTGGAGATGGTTATCGCTGATCCCTGGTCCGTTATCTTGAACGGACAATTGCACACCGCTGTTCTTCCCAGATAATGAAATCTGTATATGACCATTTTCAGGATCTGTCTGCTGCACCGCATTATAAAACAGATTCAAAATCACCTGTTTCATTTTATCTGCATCATATTTGCATTTCATGTTTGGTTCGATCGATAAGTCAAGCCTTCTGTCGCCGGCCAGAATGCGCAGCTGCGGTTCCATATCCAGGATAACGGTATCCAGCAAGCCTTCCTTAAGTTCAATATGAGGTGTGCGGTCAAGTTTGGCCAGGAGAAGAAGATCATGTACCAATATTGTGAGGCGTTCCGATTCGCCATGCATGCTTTTTAACGCTTTATGCAGTTGTTCCGGCTGATTGGCCGCGCCGCGGAGCAGTACCTCCAAAAATCCGTGAATGGAGGTTAACGGCGTACGAAGCTCATGAGAGGCGTCCGCTATAAAGCGGCGCATCTGTTCCTTGGTTTCTCTTTCTGCTGCAAAGGAAGCTTCCAGTCGCTCCAGCATGCCGTTAAAGGATTCCGCCAAACGATCGATTTCCATCTGTCCTTGCCGGGTTGGGAAACGCCTTGCTAAATTACCCGCATCGATTTGTTCCGCAGTATCCACCATATTGAATAAGGGAACCAACGTTCTTTTAAGTATCGGTAAAAAGCAAAACAATCCAAACAGCATGGCCACGAGGGAAAGGAACAAAAAAGTGAGCAGTTGACGAATAAGCAGCTCTTTGAGCGGGCCTGTCAAAGTACTTATTTGAACGACGCCAAGCACCTCTCCGCGATCAAAAACCGGTTGTAATACCAATAATTGTTCCGCTCTCCCGGCGTCAACTATTTTGTAGTCCAGCCCTGGCTTTTTCTTTACATCAAAATACCCTGGCTTATCCAATCTCGGAGGTTTTATGCTGCCGGACCCATTTTCTCCAGCATCATCAATAACTTTGTTGCCCGGCCCCGGTTTTTTCTTCATTACATCCAAATACTTTTGGGTATCCAATCTTGGAGTATTTATGTTGCCGGGCACATTTGACAATGCGAAATAATTTCCCTTCGCATCAATAAATGCCAAGCTTGCCCCAGGAATAAAAAAAATCGGTGGTTGCAAATCGCCATTTTCCGGGATTGTGGCGATATGCTGCCAAGCATCCCGTGGAATCGACATAATCTGTGTCTGAAGACTGTCAGCTCTATTTCTGTAAAGAACCTCCCGCATAAAAGCATATTGAAACAGGCCAATAAGCAAGAGCAAAACGGCAAGGATTAGCAGTGAGCGGGATAACAGTTGAATCTTAAGTGAGTTAGGAGCAAAAAAAGATCTAATTCCAATGCTTTTTCTTTGGTTCATGGCAGATCAACCCGGTATCCTGATCCGCGCAAGGTTCGTATTAATTTATGGTCTTTGTCGTGTAATTTTTCCCGCAACGAACGAATATACACCTCGACAATATTTTCCTCCCCACCGAAATCATAGCCCCATACTTTATCCAAAATTGTCGTTTTACTTAAAACCAGCCCGTGATTGAGAACTACAAATTTAAGGAGCTCATATTCTGTTGGAGACAGCTCCAAAACCCGATCTTCGAGCCTGATTTCTTTGCGGCGGTCATCAATGTGAAACGGGCCAATAACGACTTCCCCAAATAAGTTCGGAAATTGATTTCGGATTCTGGCATATATCCTGGCGAGCAGTTCCTCAAAGCTAAACGGTTTTACCATGTAATCATCGGCCCCAATGGTGAGACCCTTCACCCGATCATCCACCTCATCCTTGGCCGTCAGCATGATCACCGCTACATTCTCCGTTTTTTTGAGCATCCGGCATACTTCGAAACCGTCCATTCCGGGCATCATGACATCTAGTATAGCCACATGGGGCTGGAATTGCCTCAACAGTGTAATGGCTGTCATGCCATCCTGGGCGGTCTGTACTTCAAATCCTTCATTTTGCAGACCGAGCTCTAAAAACTGTAGTATATTCGGTTCATCGTCCACTAATAATATTTTGATTCCCTTTAATTGTTGCATTCCTGACCTACCACCCTTATATCGGGGACATTCCATCGGGGACATTCCTCCGATGGAGGTGTGTTCCCTTTCCGCTGATGGTGTGTCCGTCATTATGTTTATATTATCTGGATCATAACTGAAACCGTACTGAATGAAAACTGAAAATTTGTTGAATACCAATAGTTTCCATGATTCGAGTCAGTGAGTTTGAATTATCGGCAACTCAATTATAAATAAAGCGCCTGACGCAGAATTTTCAGCAGTAATTTTTCCATTGTGCTTTTTAATAACATTCTTACTAATAGCCAATCCAAGCCCGGAATTACCTTTTTTACCCTTATAGAACCTTTCAAATATATATGGAAGATCATTGATGTCAAAGCCTGGACCATCATCCGAAATAGTGAGTAGTGCTTTGTTATCCTCAACAATCTCCAAGGAAAGCTCTACAATACTGTCTGCATATCTTATACAGTTGCTGATTATATTCATAATTGCACGAGAAAGCTTTTCTTCATCTGCATATATTTCTATCCTTTCATTAAGCCTATTAATGGTGATTTCTGTGTTATTTTTGATGGCATCCCATTTATGCGTTCAATACAATTACTGATTAATTCATTATAATTAAAAATGTCAAACTGATAATTTTCCTCTACTGCATCAAGGCGTGATAAGTATAGTATATCTTCTACCAGATGAGTCATACGCTTTGTTTCATCGATTATAATATTAACAGCAGTGCTGCTATCAACAACATCATATTTTATGCCCTCGGCGTAACTTTGAATAGACATAAGAGGCGTTCTGAATTCATGGGATGCGTTTTGCAGGAAAGTTTTCTGTGCTTTATCGTATGTTTCAAGCTTTTTAGACATAATATTAGGTGGTGGTGGTGGTATTCTAAGGTTTTTCCTTCCTTTAACTCGGTTTGCAGATCCTCGGCAGTTATGCCAAGAATCTGGGCTATGTCATCTGGCCGGAACATCATCGGTGGCCCACCCCCTGGCTTATCGCCCTTATTTGGCTGTTTGGCTTGATTATTTGACTGCTGGGCTTGAACAGTAGGAACTGACCCCTTCTTCACGGTCTCATCGCCAGCCTGGTTAATGGTGTTGTTCGTGGCATCCGACTGTTCTGTCTGATCGATACCCTCATAGGTGGCTGGCTCGGAAGGTACCGGTTGTTGCGTTATATCGGTTAGGCTGGCATTCTTCTTGGCCATCACCACTCCCACACCCACCAGAGCCACGACCAAAACAGTTGCCAGGCTAAAAATCAGCAACTTCTTTTTGCTCATCATTTTCACCTCCACTATCAGTAAATACCCACCAGAACGGCCACCAAATTGTACATAGCACCTGGACATCTTTCAAAGTATCAAACACCTCCCTTTATAAAAATTCATCCCGCATCTTCCTGTTGAATGACTCGACTCTCCAATAATAACCACTCCAACTGAATTTTTCCTTAACGGTAACTGAACGTTGATTGAGTAGTGGCTGAATATATGCTGAAAAAGGCATATATTGGGGACATTCCTTCTCTAATTTGTATAGAATTAGGAGCTTTAAATAGTTCAAGAAGGTGTGTCTCCTTTCCTTAAAAAACGGCATTCATACACAGGTAAACCGTGCAAGAATGCCGTCATTAAAAACGGGCCGATATGAACTTTAAGCTATTCAGATTATTATAAAGCCAGATATATAACGTTATTCAAAAGTTTTCAGCATTATCGGCTGTCGAATTCAAGTCCCCAACTCGCAAGACATACCCTGTTTCTGCCTTCGTTTTTGGCCCGGTAGAGAGCTTCATCTGCCTTACTGATCAATGCATCAACTTTTTCTTCCAAGCCGCCTTCCAGTGCAGCAACACCGAAACTGGCTTTAATGCCGATATATTGGGAATTATCCGGTAAATGTATGCGCTGATTTTGCACCGCAGCACGCATACGCTCTGCTATTCTTGCTGACTGTTCACATGTTGCGCCGGGCAAACAGACAATAAACTCCTCACCGCCATACCGGCCGACAAAATCGTATGGCCGGCAGGTCATGGACAGACAGGCGGCAAATTCCTTCAAAACCACATCCCCGAACTGGTGACCGTAACTGTCGTTAATTCTCTTAAAATGATCTATATCCGTGAGAATTATACCAATTGGCGCCCCTGCCCGTTTTGCACGTGTTATCTCCGATTCCAAACGTTCCATGAAAACCCGGCGGTTCATAAGATCCGTCAAGTAATCGGTGGTGGCGTGATATTCAGCTTGTTCACGGGCCTTTTCAGCTTTAACTTTTGCCTCCACAAGTTCGGTGACATCGATAAAGGACACGATGCCGCCTGTAATCAGACCGGATTCATCCCGCAGAAAACTGGCGTTCTTTATGACCGACAAACGTCGCCCGTTCTTGGTTAAAATCGTACAATGATGTCCTAAAACCGGATCCTTCCGGCTAGGATCGAAGATAGAACACTCTCCCATACATTCCAACATAAGCAACTGGCAGTGCCGGCCCATAACTTCTTCGCGGTGATAGCCGGTTATAGAACAAAACTCATCATTGACGCTAGTAATCTCCCAATTGGAATTCACCATAAAAATTGCTGTGGCGGCAGTTTGCAATACTTTCTCCGTTAACTTTTTTTCCGACTCGATCGCCCGGCGTGCTTCAACCAGATGAGTCACATCAACAACATTGAGGAGCACACCTGCATACTGGCTGTTTTTCAAAACCGGCTGCACGCGAAACGTCAGGTCAACCTTACCAATTCTTTTGTCGGTGGAGAGAGGTTTTTTGTTTACCCCTGCCTTAAGGTCAAATATTATCTTTCTTACCTTCCCGGCGACTTCTCCATGGTGAAATTCCCACAGGGAACGGCCCAAGATCTCTTCCCGGTTTTTTCCAACAAACCGGCAGAAATAATCGTTTATCTCGACTATCCTGTCCTCTACGTCGGCAAAAACCACTCCTTCCTGCATATTCGAGAGAACCGTGTGCAGCCTGACGTATTCGATCTCGACAGCTGACTTGGCCTGATAAAGCTCCTCCTCCAAACGCTTGCGCCTGGTAATATCGCGCGCTATCCCCTCAACGGCCACCAGCCGGCCGTCATCATCATACAACGGGACCTGGTTAATCTCCAGCCAAATATATTGCCCGTCCAAACGCTTCCATCGCAATGTGAGCCGTGTTTTAATCTCACCGGCAATAATTTGGCCAATATGAGGCCGGTCATCCGGGTGCACTCTCTTAAAAAATAAATTTGGATCACGGTAGAAATCTTCCGGACTATAACCGCCCATTGAGGCTGTTACCGGGCTCATGTATTCAAAGTAAGGCTCTGGCAACACTTTTCGGCGGTAGATAACGTCTTGGGCATTTTCGGCCAGGCGCCTGAAACGTTCCTCGCTCTCCCGCAACGCCCTCTCTACCCGTTTGCGTTCCGTGATGTCGCGAATGGTTTCAATAGCCCCAACCAGCCGGCATCCTTCGTCAAAAAGCGGAGATGCCTTGCCCCACAGAAAAACTCCCTCCTCATGTATTGAGGGCAAAAAGATCTCGGTGTAGAGGGTATCTCCTTCGCGCCCCACATAAGGATACTTCATTGTAGTCTCTTCGTCGTCAGCCAGGACGAGATCAATCAGGATCGGCCTGGACTCCCCGTAAAAGGGCACTGCGTAGGCGTAATTACCCCGGCCGATTATATCTTCTTTGGGTACCCCGGTCATTTGTTCAATAGCCTTATTCCAGGCGATAACCTTTCTTTCCCGGTCAATGACAAAGGTGGCATCGGGCAGGAAATCTATGATGGCCGCAAGCAACTGGTGAGCGGCCGCCAGAGCCACCCTGCTTTTTTGAACTTCATCGAGTTGTGCCGTTCGCTCGATGACTTGTTGTTTAAGTTCTTCGTTCAGCTTACTAATTTCTTCCTCATTTTGTTTCAATACATTCTCTCTTGACCTTATAACCTCAGTCATGGCCATAAAATCATTGGCCAGTTCATCGAACTCAATATAGCTGTTAGATTGAAGAGTAAAATTATAGTTGCCACCAGCAATCTTTTTGGTGTTTCCAGCAAGTTCAAAGAGCGGCTGCAATATTTTACTCAAACTTCCTGTTGCTATCAAGAAGGCCAAAACTAAAGCTGCTACATCTCCTATAAAAAAAACATTTCTAGCTCCCCTAACCGGGGCAAAAGCCTCTTCAACAGCCTGGCAAAAAACTACAGGCCAGCCGGTCTGTGCAACAACAGCAACACTGGCAAGCATTTCCTCTCCTTCGCCCTCCCGGCAATAATAACGATAGTTCCCTTCGTTACCATTGATACCCTGACTGACAGCAAACATATCCTTTACATTAGTTCGTTGATAAACATACGATTTATTGGAATAAGCTATATAGGTTCCTTCCCGATCAACAATTCCCACATAACTATGACGGCCGATCTTAACCCGGTCGGCAATATCGCCAAGTGTGGCTAAATTAAGATAACCGACTATCATTCCCCGCTTAAATGGCCGGGTAAGTGTTAAAGTTGGTTGTCCTGTTTGCATAGAAATAAATGAAGGTGACCAGTATGGTTTTCCAAGAGCCATGGTTGACTTAAAAAAATCCTGCCCTGACATATTGATTCCGATTAAATCCCGGTTGAAAGGAGCTACATGCTCGACTTCTCCACGACGATCAAGGATTTGGATCATATTAAAACATTGATAATTATTAACAACTTTTTCAAGATAGGAGTTTATCTGTTGTTCTTCAATTAAACCATCTTCCTCAATAACATCTTCTATCTGTGCTAAAATATTTGTGGGCTGATTTAAAAATTTTTCTGTCTCCTCGGCTAAAGACCTGGCAATAAGTGTGTTTTTATTGCTAATTTCTTCTCCTAATTTCTCCGTCAATATATGTATGGAAAAAAAGCTGATGATTAAGATAGGAACCATAACCACAAAAACAAAGTTGAAGATTAGGATATTTTTAAGACTGGTTTTAATTTTCATTTTTTAATCTATCCTTTTAAATTGTGCGTCTTTAATGGTAAACAAGAAATACTTGCGCTGTGCGTCGCCATATTTATCTATTCTAAAGTCTCCCTGCAGGCCTTGAAATATTTCTTGCCTTAAAATAATCTCCTTTATTTTTTTTGGATTGGGGTTATCGCTTTTGGCTAAGGCCTCAAAAAGAACCCGGGCCGCCTCATAGCCATGCAAAGCACTAAAACTCGGGTCACTTCCAAACCTTTCCTTAAAACATTTTTTAAATTTCAGATAATCTTTATTCTGATCATTTCTGTCAAAGGTATTACTAAAAATAACACCTTCTACGGCTGGACCCCCATATTGGAGAATATCATCCGTCATAGCCCAGCCACCGGTTATTACAGGGATTTTTGACCCGGTCTTTCTAATCTGTTGACAAAACATGGCCGTATCAATAGCACCGGCTACTATCAGTATACCGTCCGGTTTAGAATTTATTAACTCACCAGTCAGATTCATAAAGCTAACATCGGGAGAGGATGTAAATGGCCTGCTTAAAACTATCTGTCCGCCCAGCTCTTCATATTCTGATTTAAAATTACCGTACCATTCCTCAGAATAAGCGCGATTTGACAAGTCATACGCAACAGCCATCTTTTTAAAGCCCATCTTTTGAAAAGCATTTACTGCCATAAGAACTGTCGCCGTTTTATTAGGTGGTTGGACCCTGATGAAGTAGTCATCTATACCGCTCAGGCTGTTGGCGCTGGTGGTGGGGCTTATTAACAATACTTTTTCCTTATTGACCAAAGGCAGTGCCGCTATGGACATGGCAGTGTTCATGTGGCCGATGATAGCCACTACACCCTTATTTATCAGTTCCTTATCAACCTGCACTGCAACATCCGGATCTTGTTTTTCGTCTTTGATAAGAAGCTCCACCATGTGACCTTTAATGCCGCCAGCTTTATTTATCTCCTCAACAGCCATGACGACTCCATTCCGGCCAGATACGCTAATATCTGAAAGACGCCCCGTCAGATTACCGACAAAACCAATTCTATATTTTTTTTTGTCGCCACAACCCGCCATTCCCAACAATAAAATAACAATAAGGAGCAGGGAAACTAATTGAAAATATTTTTTTACGTTCATCATATTCCTCCCGGTAGTGATAACCCCAAAAATAAAAATCGGCCACTTTAAAGCGTGGCCGGTTGCATCACTGGTTACCGCCGCCTCCTGATGCCCAAAAAACGGAATGCGGCTCTCATAACTTCCACAAGGAAATTTTAACATAAAAAATAACTATAACAAATATTTTTTCGATGAATTTCGACAAATATCCTTATTTGAATATCTGAAGTAAAAAAATAGTTGCATCTCTATGACAACTGATCTAACTTATTAATAACAACCACTTAAAAAAATTATTTTAAGTCAATCAAGATACGATGCCTCTTGATGTGAAAAATCGGAATAGGCAGCCGTGACTATGAATTAATTTTTCAATAGGTTTATGACCGAGTCAAATTCTCTTCGCAAGCAGCAATTATTTTTCAATTAAATAGTTCGGAGTGATCATATTGTCAACAGCGATCAGGAATCTGCAGGAGTTATTAGACGTAGCCGCTGGCAGGGGGGAGGCGGACCTCTACCTGAAGGGTGGTTCTATGGTGAATGTGCTCTCCGGTGAGATTTATCCCGCAAATGTGGCGGTCTGGCAAGATAAAATCGCTTATGTGGGTGAGAGCAGCAAAATGGTGGGATCTAATACCACGGTTATTGATGCCGGGGGATACTACCTCTGTCCCGCTTTGATTGAGCCGCACTACCACCCGTGGATGATTTACAACCCTGTTAGCCTGGCTGAAGTCGCTCTGTGCCGCGGGATTACCACAATGGTTTGCGATAACCTTTTTTTCTTTGTCCAACTGGGGGCACAGGGCCTATTAAAATTGATCCAGTTCCTGGATCACCTGCCGGTTAAATTTTTATGGCTGGCCCGTGCTATCCATCAGTCGCCGGACCCGTGTGAAGAAGAAATGTTTTCAACCGGCAATTTACAAAAGCTCTTTTCCGACCCGCGCGTCGTAAAATTGGCGGAAATCACCCGCTGGCCACTAATAGTGGAAGGGAATACTTCAATTTTGGAAAAGATCTGTCTGGCCCGAGAGCACCGCATCGGTATGGAGGGCCACACCGCGGGCTGTTCTTACGACCGCCTGAACGTGATGGCTGCGGCCGGCACGGAGTCGTGCCACGAAGCAATCACTGCACAGGAAGTTGCGCAGCGTATAAGGTTAGGTTATTGGGCGATGCTCCGCCACAGTTCCCTAAGACCGGACCTGCCGGAGTTGCTCCGGACGATTACAGAGATGAATCTGCATACCGGCAGAATGCTTTTTACCAGTGACGCTTGCGGTCCGGGCTTTATCGCCAGGGAGGGGCTTTTAGACGGGATGCTGCGTCTGGCTGTAGCAACGGGGGTAAACCCTGTTACGGCACTGCAAATAGCCACGATTAACCCGGCCACCTACCTCGGGCTGGAAAAGGAGCTGGGCTCAATCAGCCCTGGCCGGCGGGCTGATATTCTCCTGCTGCCCGACCTGAAGAATTTTACCCCCCACATGGTCCTCTCCGGCGGACAAGTGGCCGCAGTGGACGGAAAACCTGACGCTCCGCTGGTTGCCCCGGACTGGGATAAGATGGGTTTACACACCAATTTGCCCAGTCCAGATTTGCTGAATAATCCCTCTTTATTCGGAGTGCCTTCGGATAAGCCGGAGGTTTTCCCGGTAGTTGATTTCGTCTCCGCTGTCATTACCAGGCAGCAGGACCGCCTGCTTCAGCCGCGCAGTGGCTTCCTGGAGCGGGAAGAGGATATGCTTTACTGCACCCACATCGACCGTTACGGCAAATGGCTGACTAACGGCTTTGTCAAAGGAATGGGACGGGTAGAGGCGTTTGCTTCAACATTCACTACTTCGTTCGGCCTTATGGTACTGGGCCGGGATCGTTCCTCCATGGCCCGGGCCGCCGCTGAAGTGGCCGCGATGAACGGCGGAATGGTCCTGATTGAGAGCGGCCAGGTATCGTTCCGCCTGCCACTCCAACTAGGAGGATTAATGAGCGATAGTCCCATTTCAACGTTAACCGGCAAAGTTAATGAACTGGAAGAGCTGGCCAGGGGGTTCGGCTACCCTTACAATGATATCCTGTACAGTATATTGTTTTTATCATGCGACTTTCTGCCTGGCTTGAGAATGACCGCATTGGGCATTAAAGATGTGAAAAGTCAGAAGATCATCGTTCCTTCCCGAAATTTTCCAGGTACTTTCAAGGCACCGGTTAACTAAATCACGGGACCACCCGTTTTATGGGTGGTCCTGACTTTAAAATTACATCCTTTCTGATGCCAAGCGTACTTACATAATTTCCTCTTGACCCAAAATGTCTGCTTCTCTATTGTTTCAATTAAGGAAGCCGTGAACCTACCACGAAACGATGGACACTAAAAACGCACAATACCTAGCTGTCTCGCATTATCGCTCACTATTTAATTCTTAAGGATGATTGTATTAACGTATATGTTTCCCGCCTGAAACCTTAATTAGGGCTATCCGTTTCTTTACTTTTTATTTTTCGTTTTATATTACGTTCACGCTGTTTATATAGAGGATCATCAAAATTAATAGTTTCGGGATCAACCAACCACCGAAATTGACCTTGAGCAGCGGCTTCATCCAGAACTTTCCGATAACGAGCATAATACATCGGAGCGATTGAAACCAGTTTATCCCATTTGGCACTAATAGCAAGTGACGGACAAATATTTACACAGTGGAAACAGTAAATACAAGGAGTTTGTATGCGGGGCGGGTCTTCTTCAATATTGATTCCCTGGACAGGACAGTTTATCTCACACGCATGGCATTTAGCACACTTGTTATTATCGATGCCAAGCTTTGGCATAACCTGACCCAGGAATTCATTAAAAGGCTCTTTGTAATAAAACACCGGGCAACCAATACCAACAAGATCATAATCAGACAACAGTTTCACATCTACATCATTCAAATCCGTTATATCGCATTGACCATTCAGATCAATAATTCCACCCTGAATACATTTGGCTACTCTGCGTGTATTTCCTGTTTGGGAGAAATATATTATCAATGATTTTATGTTTTTGTTGCCTCCCTGCACTTTTCACTTTTGTACTGTAATCATGATGGTATTAAAGCAAGGCTAACTATTATGCACTTATAAATAAATTTCCGGTTCTTTTCTTTCCAAACACTTCTTATATAACAATTCCATTCCTTGAGACCAAAATATATTATCAATTCCTCTTGCATGTGACGGACAATTCTTTACACAGGCAAAACATAATATACATAAATTCATATCGTTCTTAAATTGGACTGGCCGTCAACAGATATTGCCTCTACCGGACACACCTCTAAACATCTATTGCACATAGCGCAACATTCTTTTAACGTTTCCGGCGCTACTGGGTATTTAGGCATTGTTTTATTTTTGTAGTCACTACTGCCGGGTATGGAAATTTTATTAATATTATCGAGCGTTATTAAGGAACGGAACTCTTTTTGAATGGTTGCGCCAAATAATTTTGCCCTTTCCAAGTCCATATCGTCTGGCCGGCCATGAGCCATCGGCAGTTTTTCAGAAGAATAGGAATGTTCTCCAATAAATGCAGCACAAGCAATTGGTATAAAACCTGCGGCACAAGCCGTATCATATAATTCCTTTAACGAATCTTCATATTCACGGTTTCCATATACAACTACTAATACTGCATAAACATTATTAACATGAATTTTTGACAAATAATCCGTCACTTCATTTGGGATTCTTCCATAATATGCCGGGGTTCCGATTATGACCAAGTCAGCATTTAAATCAACATCAGCATTCTCTCTAATCTTCTTTTTCGTAAAATCTATTGTCTCCAGTGTTTCGCATTGGACTGAACCTGAAATGGTTTCAATAATTTTCTTCGTGGTTCCCGTTGGGGAAAAATAAAGCATTATTAATTTTTTAACATGCATCATTCTCTCCTCCTCCCGGGTTATATCTTTACATGCATTTCCCACGCGGGTATGGTTTAGTTGCATCATTCCCGAAAAGAGCAGGGAAAAGTATCCTGCCCTTTTAGTCTAATACTTTATTATACTGTACCTGATAGTATATCTTCCAATCTCTTTCTCACTATCTCATTTAAATCGGGATGAGTAAGGATATATAATCTTTCCTCCCTGATGGCAGCAAAGACAGCATCTGCTACCTGTTCAGGAGATATCACCTTGAATTGAGCCTGAATGTCGGCCCAGATGGCCTCTTCCATTTCTGGGCTCACCGGCGCCTCAGAGGAATCTGACTTCAATTCCTCCGGCCGGTTTCGGGCTGAGTTAGTAATCCGGGTCTTTACAAAGCCGGGACAGAGTACCGAGGCTTTTATTTTCGCACCCCGCCGGGCCAGGGACGCGCTGAGGTTTTCAGACAGACCCACAACTGCATGCTTCGTAACCTGGTAGGCGGCGCATGGATGGAATGGCAATAGCCCCGCAACGGAAGCTGTATTAACAATATGGCCCTCAGTATCCTGGGAAAGCATGATGGGTACAAAGGCCCGAAGGCCGTGGATGACTCCCCAGAGGTTGACGCCTATAACCCATTCCCAATCGGTCAGGCTGCTTTCCCAGATTGATTCGCCCGCGCCAACTCCGGCATTGTTGCAAAGAAGATGCACCGCCCCAAAAGTATCCATAGTCTTCCGCGCCAGCGATTCCACCTGGTCAACCTTGGCAACGTCCGTCAAGACTGCCAGCACGTTCCCACCCATGGCTGCCAACTCTTTTTCTGCCTGCTCCAGGGCAGTTTGCTCGACGTCGGCCAGCACCACCCGCATACCCTCCCGGACACAGCGTTTGGCCAGGCCCAGCCCGATGCCGCTGGCCGCGCCTGTAATTACCGCCACCCTATCTTTAAACTCTTTCATGATTTTTAACCTCCACCTCTTTTGGTTATCTAAAAGATACCAGAGATAAAGAGAGAGATCTTGAGGTTTTTTACAGTAATCAACTAAATCACTGGCATGTATAAATAAAACTTCCCGGTCTTCTCGTATTCCTCGGTATATAATTCAAAAAAGTCAATGCCGATATTATGGTTAAACTCTAGCCCGGTTACAATAAGCCATTTATAAACATCTTTCTCCACCGTGCGAAAATTCAAACCCATGCTGCCCGGGTACCTGAATATAGCGTACCTGGACCCAGGAATGCTCCTCTCGGCCAGCCCGGACCGGTCACCCTGGTGATCCTCTTCGGCTATGCCGTAGAAACAAAAAACGCGGGACGGATCGCTGCGGTCTGCGTGGGCGACGCTGAACAACCGCTTGATAGTACCCCGGACAACGTACTTTTTTTTAAAATCAATGACCAGGCGAAAGACCTTCTCCAGTTCGCAGGAATTATGCGGATGAAAAAGGACTTCCTTTCCCAATAGCTTTATTTCCTTTAGCTCCCGGCAGGAGTAGTCAACAATAATGTCCTTATTTTCATTCCTGAAGTCCCGCTCCACGATATCCAGCTTTTCCATTAATGAAACTGAAATGTTCTCCTTCCTGTAGCGGTGCGGAGTAACGTAAAACACTTTAAGAAAGCTCCTGGTGAACTGCTCATGGGAATTGAAGCCATACTTAAAGGCAATGTCCACTACCCTGCGGTCCGTGTTTTTCAAAGCAACGGCAGCCTCGGAGAGCCTTCGCCCCAAGGTGTATGACTTTACCGTCTGATTGGCCACCGCCCGGAATATGCGGTAAAAGTGCGTGGGAGAGATAAAATACCGGGCCGCCAGTTCCTCATGGCCTGGGTTCCTGTATAGGTTGGACTCGATATATTGGATAGCATCATTTACTATTTCCAGGTAATTCATAAACTCCCCCGCCAGGAAATGAGGTACCATTATTATGACTATATTCTATTGTTTTAATGTCATAAAGACAAGATGGTGTCAGCCTTGGTTCTATTTATGCTGTATAGCCCTGTTGACGGCATGCAGGCAATCTTACTGCCCATGAATTAAGTGAACTAGCCAATGATTTTAACTGGCAGGAGTATGAACAAGGCGCTGATATCATAAAGCGAGGCCAGACGGAGCACTATTATTATGTTTTAATTAAAGGACAAGCTGAAGCGTTAATTTCGACGCGGGGAAATAATTCCTGGAAAGTTAATTCCTTCGGCCCCTGTGATACTTTCGGTGAAATCTCTCTGTTTACCGGCAAGCCTGCGCCAACGACGGTCCGGTGTTTAGAAGATTGCCGTGTTTTAGTATTAAATGCTGATAATTTTGCCCGGATGCTCACAAGATGGCCTAAACTTTATTATAAATTCATTGAACATCTATACAATAACTTGAATGATGCTAATCGTGAAATATGGGATGCCAAATATAAAGATTTATTACGTTCAACCCTGCAGATAACCCAATATGAGGATAAATTTTACGGGATTTGGGGAAGTGCCCGAACGACCAGGGAAATTGAAAATAAAATTGATGAGCTCGTTTACATGAAGGAAAACTTGCTTATAATTGGTGAACGGGGTACAGGCCGGCAAATGCTGGCCTGGTATTTACACAAACGCAGGTTTGGGGAATCGGCAACCTTTGTAGTTGTTGACGGGCGTTATTTTAATCAGCAGTGGAGCGAAACCATGTTACAAAACCAGAACCACCTGATGTTCCTGGCCGTCATCGATTAATTCAACGTACGGACCTTCCTTCACATCTCGCTCCGCAAGCGCAACGTCCCGCCCGTCATACTTGAACGCGGTTACACCGCCGGATTTGTGCGAGGGATTTTTGACAGTAATAAGGTAGCGTGCACTGCCAAAACGGTAGCTGACGGAATACTCCGGCCATGCGCAAGGAATGCACGGGCGAATGTACAGCCTTTGGCCACGGCGGCGCAGGCCGAGGATCCACTCAACCCCTGCCTGATACATCCATCCCGCAGCGCCGGTGTACCACGTCCAGCCGGCCCGCCCTTTGTGCGGGTCCACCGTGTAAACGTCTGCCGCCATGACGTAGGGTTCACCGGCATACTTCCGCACTTCATTCGGCGTACGCGTGTGATTTAGAGGATTTAACATCTGAAATAATTCAAAAGCCTTGTCTCCGTCGCCAAGCCCACACCAGGCGATAATGCTCCAGATGACACCATGAGTATACTGGGCTCCGTTCTCCCGGATTCCGGGCGGATAGCCCTGAATGTAGCCGGGACTCGGATCCGTGCGTTCAAAAGGCGGCGTCAAAAGACGTGCGACGGAAAGATCCCGGTCCACCAGTTCACGGTCGAAGGATTGCATCGCCTGCAGTGCCTTCTCTTGCGGTGCCGCTCCGGAGATGACCGACCACGACTGGGCGATGGCATCGATACGGCATTCCTCATTGTAAATAGAACCCAGCCACTTACCGGCGTCGGCAAAGGCCCGCCGGTACCACTGCCCATCCCAGGCATGCTCTTCCAGCGAGGAGGCCAACTTATCGCGTACCTCCCGGTAGCGTTCCGCCCGCTCGACATCGCCGCGCTGCCGGCAAAGTTCCGTGAACCGGTTCAGCACATCACAGAGGAACCAGCCGAGCCACACGCTCTCACCGCGGCCTTCGGCGCCGACACAGCTCAAACCGTCGTTCCAGTCGCCGATTCCAATCAGTGGCAGCCCGTGTTCACCGAAACGCTGTAAAGCCCTGTCAATGGCACGCAGGCAGTGCTCGAAAACGGTGTCGCTCCGGGAAGAGATTTGGGTAGGCTCGCATCGTTCATGTTCACTCTCCCGCAAAGGTTCACTATGCAGAAACGTCACTGCCTCGTCAAGTATACTGCCCTCCCCTGTATGCTCGACATACCGCCCGGCGGCATAGGGCAGCCACAGCAAATCGTCGGAGAAACGCGTACGGATGCCGTGCTGCGTCTCTTCATGCCACCAATGCTGCACGTCGCCCTCTTCATATTGATGTGCGGCATGCAGCAAAATTTGCGCCCGCGCAAAGTCGGGACGGGAGTGCAGGAGCGCCAGAGCGTCTTGTAATTGATCGCGAAAGCCGTACGCGCCTCCCGCCTGGTAAAAAGCGGATCGCGCCCACATTCTGCAGCCAAGGGTCTGGTAAAGCAACCAGCCGTTCAATAGTAAATCCATCTCCGGGCTGGGCGTAGAAACCGAGGCCTGATCCAAAACACCATCCCAGAATTCCCTTATCAGATCAAAGGCCTGATCGCAGACACGGTTTTGGCAGTATTTCTGCGCCAGTTGCACGGCGGCGTCCCGGGAATGTTCGCAACCGAGCAAGATGCAGACTGTCCGTTCGGCACCAGGCTCCAGGGTTAGCTTGGCCTGCACCGCACCGCAAGCGTCATAAAGAGGTCCTGTTTGGCCTGAAAGGCGCTCCCGGGCAAAGGCAGCGGGATTTTCCAATGTGCCGTTGCGGCCGAGAAATTCGTTGCGGTCTGCCGTCCAGGACAGATCGTCCGTCCCGGCAGCTTTCCCCTGCGCTGCGAATTCTGCCGCAGAAAGTGGCTCTACAGACGTTTCTGGTTGCGAATACACGCCTAAAAAGGCTGTGGCATCGCGAAATGCCTCCTGATATGCGTTGCGGGCCAGCATGATTTGAGCAGATTGATCCCACTCCGTGATGATGAAAGAGGCGTTCGCCTGGCGCTGTACACCTAATACCCATTCAGCGTAATAGGTGACGGAAAGGCGCCGCCGTTCGGCAGTCATGTTCTGCAACCGCAATTTGACCACTTTGACCGGATCATCCAGCGGAACAAAAACGGTCATTTCCTGCCTGACACCGTGTCTTTCGTGGCGAAAAAGCGTGAACCCCCGGCCGTGGGTAACAGTGTAAGGCTGGTCAGCGTGAGTAGCAGACGAGACAGAAGAACCGTCCCCTTGTCTTGTTGGCGTGGCAGACCATAGCTCGCCGCTCTCTTCGTCCCGCAAATAACACACTTCACCCGGTGGGTCGAGCACAGGGTCGTTAGACCACGGGGTCAGTTTACACTCACGGCTGTTACGCCACCAGGTGTAACCCGTGCCGAGTTCGGAAATAAGACAGCCGAAGCGTGGATTGGCGATTACATTGATCCATGGCGCCGGCAGATGATTGCCATTTTTAAGTATAATCCGATACTCCCGGCCATCCGGCGAAAATCCTCCCCAGCCGTTGAAGAACATCAAATCACGTACGTCGTCCGGCGCAAGTGCAGCGAACCTGTTTAAAGGCACTGATGGCGCGAGTGGCGCCGGGAAGACGGTATCCCTCCGGGGCAGTTTGGTTTGCGCCTTGAGGCTGGGACCGTCTGCCCGCAGCACAACACGGGCTGCGGCAAGCAGCAGTGTCCTGTCCTCGTCCGGCAGCTGACTGGCATTGATGATAAAAATGCCGCCGGGCCCTGCACCACACCGGTCAACCACTTGTTCCACCGCCCGCCTAAGTGTTTCCTGCAAATCCTGCTGGTATCCTCCCGCCGATTCGTTCAGAATGACCAAGTCGAAAAGTAACCCCAGGCGGCGAAAATACTCGTGCCCGGTCAGCAGTTTAACGACAAACTGCATATTGGCCAGGTTCTCGACCCGTACCAGGATCACCGGCACGTCTCCAGAAACTCCGTATGCCCAGAGGCCGGACTGCCCTTTTACATTGGCAGTGATACAAAGCTTTCGCTCCTGCCGCAACGGCGAAGTATACAACACCTGGCCCGCAAAAGTTTGCCAGGCCATGGCCTGGGCAGCAGTCAGGTGCAAATGCCGAAGTTCGATTTGACTGCGATTCCATGCCAGTTGAAATGTTCGTTCCACCACCAGGTCCCCCGAGAAACGGCTGACTATGTCCATCGCCTCTTCCTTTGTGCCTGCCACAGCAGTAACAGCGTTAAGTTGCACCTGTGCACCGGGCTCGATGCTTAATCGCCTCCGCATGATCAAGGCGGGGTCGGCCACAGAGCCCACCGTACCCCGCAGGCGGGAACGGATTCCCTGAGGCTGGGAGAGCGTATGGCCTCGGCCAATAAAGCCGGCCCGATCGGTCTCGTATTCCAGCGATCCCAGCGTTAGGCCTGTGACCATCAGCGCATGCGCCGTCCATAACGGTTTCTCGTCTTCCTGGCGAGGCCTGCGCCGGGCCAGCAGGCACTGGACATCCTCCGCATATTCCGTTTTGATAAATAATTTGCTGAAAGCCGGATGCGCATCGTCTGCGCAGGGAGGCGCCAGGGCCAGTTCAAGAAACGTTGTGACTTCGATGATCCGCGCTTCATATCCGGCGTTAGTAAGCGTCAAACGGCGGACTTCCGTATTCCATTCCGGAGACACGCAGATTTCCAGGCTTGTCTGCACGTCTCCGTCCACACGCATGAAGGTAGCTCGATCAAGGGAAAATTGCACCCGTTGTTCAGAAGACGGGACACGGCACGGCTGAAACGCCGGCGACCATACCACGTCGCGGGTAACGTCACGGATATACATATAACTCCCCCAATTGTCCAATACCGGATCCTCCCGCCAGCGCGAGACGGCCAAACCTTCGTACCGGCTGAACCCGCTGCCGCTGTTGGTCACACTAGTCAACAATGTCCCATTGGAAAGGACACAGACCTCGGGTGCAGGCGTGGCCGTGCTGAGGTATTCGCGCTGGGCGCCAGTCACTGCCGGCCTCGTATCAGGCACATGTACACATGCAAAAGCGGGATGTTTAATAATTTTAGGCCGCGCAGGGAGACGTTCCTGCAGCAGCAGTTCTGCTGCCTGCACACGCTTGTCACGGTGAAAGCGCTCGTATATTTTTTTCGGCGCCAGCAAGTTGGCCAGAGCGAGCAGGCTCATTCCCTGATGATGAGCCATAAAACTGCGGATGACCACGCTGGTCTGATCCTTCGGCAGCCGTTCGGACGTGAAATCTATGGCTTCGAAGTAGCCATATTTTCCACGTGCGCCAAGCTCCTCCAATTTGCGCAAATCCTCCAGCCCTTGACGCTTCGTAAACGTTAAGGCAAGGATTGTCGCGTACGGCGCCACAACCAAATCTTGTTCGAGGCCGCGCTTGAATCCAAGGCCGGGAACACCAAAGGCCCTATATTGATAGTTCATCCGATAATCAAAGGCGTAGTAGCCGGATTCAGAGATACCGAACGGGACCCCCCGCTGATGCGCGTATTCGATTTGCCGCTTGACCACCGCACGGTAGGTGCTGTCCCAGACGGTGTTTCGATAGGTACGCATAAAAAGCCAGGGCATTAAATATTCAAACATTGTCCCGGACCACGAGAGCAGAGTGACCCGCCGCCCTACCCTGGTCATTGTCCGCCCCAGCGCATACCAGTGCGACACAGACACATGACCGAGGGCAATGGCAATAAAGCTTGACAGCCTTGCCTCTGATGCCATCAGGTCATATAGGATCTGATCAGGTTCACGCAGCCTGACGTTGTAGCCTAAGTTGAATAATTTGGACTTATGGTCGTAAAGTGGGCGAAAGTCTGTCCTGTTTATCAGCGCCTCTAAGCGAGCGATCAGATTTTGCCCGCATGCCGGCCAATCCTCCCGGACGCTCTTGGGCGATGTTCTGCCATCTGCCGTCTTCTCTTGCGCCCGGACCCCAGCGGTCACTGCTACCGTGCTCCCGGCTTCATCTTCATCTTTCAGTGCAGGCGTTAACTCCCCGGCGAAGGCAACATTAAAATCCTCCGCCTTTTTACCGCGATACTGATCAAAACCTGGCTGTTCGTCACCTTCCATGTCCGACATGAGCCACTCCGCCAGCCCCTCTTTGACCGTCATCAAACAGCCGGCGAAGTTGCCGGAATCCACCGTTGACACGTACAGCGGGGGTAATGGTTCGAGGGTGACCGTGTCGTACCAGTTGTAAAGATGGCCTTTCCATTTATCCAGGTGCTCAACCGTACTGATGGTGCGTTCCAAACGCTCAATCAAGCCGGGCGTATCGATGAACCCGAAATCCCGCGCCGCCAGCGCGCAAGCGAGATAAAGCCCGATGTTGGTAGGCGAAGTGCGGTGCGCGAGCCCGTTGGGCGGCTCGATCTGAACATTATCAGGCGGCAGCCAATGATCTGTTTCAGTAACGTAGTCCTCAAAGAACGCCCAAATCTGTCCCGACAACTTTCTCAATTCTTCTTCCTCAGCCGCTGTAAGGGGACGCTCGGGCCGCTGCACGGGCCGTTCCAGCCAGCGGACCGCAAGCGGTGCCATAGCCCATATAGCGCAAAGGGCCAGGCCTGTCAACTGCAGCTCCGGAACGGTACTGGCCGCCGCTGCCAGCGCAAAGAGCAATATCAGCGCGTAACCTCCGTACATACCCAGCAGCGCAGGGTAGCGCCCGCCCTGGCTGCGGCGTTCAACTTCCGCGGCGCTGATCCATTTCAGTAAATGACGTTTGGACACGAATAAGCGGTACAGGGTGCTGGCGATTGCGTCCAGCAACAGCACGCTTTGGAACGGCAGTGTGATAATAGTTACCAAAACTTGACCGGCTGTAGCCAGCAAGCTCCGTGGACGCCAAAACGTCCGCCTGATCGCCACCAATTGGCGAAGCAACGGTAAAAACAATGTAGCGAACACAAAAGCGAGCCATCGCCCGGGAGAACCGGGTAAGAGGGTCAGGCCGAGCAGCAGTACTGCAAACTGCGCCGGCGGCAGTAAACTGTGCCGGAGATTGTCGATTATTTGCCAGCGGGTAAGGGGGGATAAATCAACCGGCACAAGCGTTCCCCGCCGGTCACGGGCACGGTGAAACAGCCATAGGAGTAATTGCCAATCGCCGCGCGTCCAGCGGTGCATTCTCTTCTGATAAGCGCTGAACGTGGATGGGTACTCATCGATTAATTCAATGTCCGGCAGCAGGCCGGCGCGTATAAACCCGCCTTCCAATAAGTCGTGGCTGAGCACCCGGTTTTCTGGAATACGTTCACACAAAACTTTCGCAAATGCGTCAACATCGAATATACCCTTCCCCGTAAAAATACCCTGCCCTAACCCGTCCTGGTATGGATCGGAGACGGCGAAGGCGTACGGATCGATTCCCGGATCTGCCGACCATAAATAAGCAAATCGCGAACGTAAGGCCGCCCCGTGGCTAATGCCGATACGCGGTTGCAGAACTCCGTATCCCTCGATGACCCGTGTACGCGTACGGTTTAACCGTGGCCGGTTGTAGGGCAGATGCAGGGTGCCAATCATCCGCTGCGCGCTTCCCAGCGGCAGTTGCGTATCCGCGTCAAGGGTGATGACGTAACGGATGCGCGACAAGATAGCTGTGTCCCCGACTACGCAGTCGTAAGTCGTATCCGTCCGTCCTTTAAGCAGTTCGACAAACTCCACCAATTTGCCTCGCTTGCGCTCCCACCCCATCCATACCCCCTCGGACGGGTTCCACAACCTGCAGCGCTGAAAGAGGTGAAATGTACTCCCGCCCGTGCGGGAGTACGTGCAGTTTAACTCCTCAATGCTTGCGCGTGCAGCGGCAAGGACGGCAGCATCCTCTGGCAGTCTCTGCGCATCTGCATCAACAAGATCACCCAGGAGAGCGAAGTGGATATTCGAGTCGCGGTTGGCCAGATAATGCAGTTCCAGCCGGTCTGCCAATTCCTGCACCTCTTTGACTGTGGACCAGATTACGGGAATGACGACCATAGTGGTAGCTTCAGGTGGAATCCCATGCGAGAAATCGTATCTCAACAGCGGCCGTGACCGCCTGGCGCACTCTATCAGCCAGTGTGCCGCCGTGACAGCCCACTGGCTCGCGGGCAACGACAGCGCCAGCAGCAGCATCGCCCACTGTGCAGTGTTGAAGCTGGCGCCCCCTCCGATCCATACGGCGAATCCGAGCAGGACGACCATGAACAATCCTGTAAGGATGGTGAAATACGCGCCGGTGGCACGACGCAAAATTCCTGTTTCCGGCAGATACCGGGGAGTGCTGCACATTTTCAGCGCGCGCCGCAGCTCCTTGACACCATCCGGTTCCAGCAGGTAGTAAGGAGCAAATGCCTGGCGCGGCAATTCTTCTAAATTTGCCGGACTGCCGGCAGACTCAGCCGCCTGCGCCCTCTCCGCGCACGCCTGCTCGTATTCCTGCGCTGCAAGCTCGACGGCCTGCTGCGCGACCAGATTTTCCGGCACACGCAAGCGGCGTGCCAATTGCTCAACGCGCCTCCGCAGCACGTCGCGGCTTGAGAAATCAAGCAGCGGGTAGACGCCTGCGCTTTCTTCGCGCAGAGTGTGCTCAACCATGCAAATCTGCTCGAACCGATCGCTCCATTGCAGGCGCGAAATTTTGCGCATGCTTCCGATGAGGTTGCCTGTGGTCACTTGATAGGCAGCCTGAAGCTGATACTCATAGGAGACGATTCGATCAAGGCTGTCAGGGCCATTTTCAAGTTTGCAGATCAGCCATTCCCGTACGGTTGCTGAATCGTCCGCCCATTCACGAAGGTGCCTGACCAAGTGGACGATCAGCGGACCGGAGAGCGGCATATCCTGGCCCGCTTCTTCAAGGGCAACCTGAAGAACATCAGGATTCAACTTCGACGGCTCTATGCGCGCCAGCAACCGTTCGACTAATGTACACACTTCTCGCCGCTCGCGGACCAGTTCCATTACTTTGTCCAGGCGCCGGATCAAAGCGATGCGCAGGATAAGAGGAACCGCCCACGCCTCAGCAATAGTCAAAACCGATACTTCCTGGTAAAAATTGATGTATGAAACCAGTGCGTCCTCATCTAGGTGCCCGTCCACATGCTCAAGATAATCAGCACAGATAGACAGTATCCTTGTCTTGCCGGTCTTGCGCAGGTGCGGCATTTCCAGCAAAAAGGCTTCGGAAAGTTGGTGATGGACGACCAGCACCTGTTCCTCGATGAACTCAGCATGATCGAGCAGCCATTCTTCCGCGGGCTGCGAACAGTTTGCACAGCCGTCCTGCAGGGAACGTATAAACACACGCAAATTCTCGACGTCCGCATAAAACTCCCGCCACAGGCGCTTTGAGGACTTAAGTCTCACGTAAGGGCCGTGTGTCAGTGCAAGTTCATGGGCTTTTTGCCGGAGCTGTTCAGTATTTAGAATCATCAGTCCTCCCGAAGAATATCAGAAGTTGATAGTAATTTAGGATTCATTACCATGCGATGTTATGGAATCGGAAACAGTTAAAATATTCCCCGTTAGGATATTAATTATTAATTAATTTTGATTTGCCCTGACAAAAACAGTAGAAGGGTGGAATTCCAGCAGATTGTATGAAAGAAAAACGGTGTGATGATAGGGTTAATTATGTTGGTTTCTGCCAAAACTGCGGCTCTAAATTGGGGGGGGAAATGAGATAGGAGATGATTCCAAAAACCCCACCGTTTTACGGCGGGGTTTTTACACCTTATTGCATTTTGAGTTTTTTATCCAATGCGGCTTTAAGCAAAAGGTAGCACAAAGAACTGGAAAGCAAGCCCGTCACAGAGGTCCCCCAATATTTGGGAAGTCCCCTGGCAACAACAATACCGGTCAGTATAGCGATGAATCCGGGGATATTTAATTTTTGCGGAGATTTTGCCGGGGTCTCCTGTCCTGATAAACGGTTGTTTATAAAGAAATCCATTAACAGTACCCCTAACACAGGTGAAAAAAGAAGGGCTAAAAAGGAAAGTATGTCTTGTAAATGCTGCTCTATGCCCATTACCGCCAGCGCCGTGCCGGCAATTCCGGATACAAGGGTATTTTTCCAGCGGCTGATTTTGGGGAAAATGTTTGTTACGGCAAGACCGGAGGAGTAGAGAAGATTAAAGTTGGTTGTACCGTTGGCGATGAATATAAAAACCAGGGCGGGCACGCCCAGGCCGAAACTCTGAATCTCCTTGACAGGGTTCCACTCACCGGTTGCAGCGGTACAAAACATACCAATCAAGCCAAGGAAAAAAGACATGATAAAGGTGCCCGGCAGAACTCCCATCCAGTTACTGCGGTTGTTAAGGGTATAACGGGTAAAATCAGAGGCCGCCAGGGCTCCGGCTATGTACCCCCCGATGACCAGATCCACACCCTGCCAGTAATTCAGGCCCCCGGTTTTTACATAATCCAGCCTCATTTCCCCCAAATTGTTACTGAATAGTTCAAACAGTATCCACAGGCAGAACAACGTTAGTAGCGGGACAGAAAAACAGCTATACCGTTTTATTTTCTCAAAGCCGAAAATTGCTGCATAGGAATTAAATATGCCCCCAATAACAATAAACAAAAGGGGGTTACTAACCGGACCACTAAAATAAGTAGTTGATAGTCTCAATTAAAGGATAGCCTCTTTAATAAACCATTAACCCACCTTATGAATATTGCAATAACAATATATATTGGAAAAGAATATATGTACTTCCATTTTAATAACTGATAATATCCCAGTTGTACCAGTATTGGCTCTGCTATAAACGCAAATATCCCGGCTATAACAATATGGCCGATAATAAACCATTTCCAGGATTGAATGTACTGGTAAAAGAGCATGTAAGTTACCATTAAAACTGATATATCAAAAACAATAAGAACATCTAATAAGGGAATGAGTTGATAGTGGTATTCCCAAAAGTCATACTCTACACCAATTGCGTCAAAGGATATGGTCATTAAAGAAACCATAAGACCATAAGTTAGAATTTCAAATATTCTTTTTTTGTCTATAAGCTTCCACCAAACAATCCAGGGTAACAAAAAAATAACCACTAAAAGCCACCACTGCCAGGTAAACAAAATCTCATTAACCCATATTTTTTGGAGCATCTTATCTGCCTGTGACTGGATTTCAGATTCTTTAATGAAAGAACTCTTTGCTTTCACGTTAATGATACCTCTATTTATGGATTTGGTTTTTCTCTATGGTACCGGTTACAAAAGTCACGTACCATAGATTATGCCCTTATTTAAGCAGCTACAACCATCTTGTTCAATGAAGGTTATGTTTGTCAGGATAGAGTCTCAATATGCTTTCAAAAAAGGCTGCTGACAAATTGTGTTTGTCAGCAGCCTGAACCGCATCTTGAGGGTGCGCCTATAATATTCTTAAAAATGACTTTATGTTTTTCACCTATTTTGGCGGCTAATTTAGGGACCGGCATCGGCCGGACCGTCGGCTGCGTTATAGTTTAGCTCCACCCATGCCAGACCTCATGGCAATAGCCAACCGTGACCTTGGACCCGTTCCTCACAATTGGAGTTTTAAAAAGCAACGGGTGAGCCAGCAGCATCTCCTCCTTGTCGTGAACGATATATTTAAGATTGCGTTTGGCATATTCTTTTCCCGCTGTGTCGATAAGGTTTTCCAGGCTCACCACTGACTTGACCTTGTCCAGTTCGCCTTTGCTGAGTCCCCGCACTGTTAAGTCAACAAAATGATAAGATATGTTGCGTTCCTTGAAATAGCGCTCTGCTTTCCTGCTATCCTGGCATTTTTTTGTGCCGAATATCTGGATGTTCATCTCGCCGCCTCGCTTCTTCCGGTGTTTTTCAAGAAATACAGTATTCAAGCCATGATATATATTATTGCAGCTCAGTCGGCCCTTCTTTATTCAGGTATAGGCGAGGCTTCTTTTTTTTTGTTAAACAGAGTCGCCATCAACAACATGCCTATAAAAAACAGCAGAGCTGATAGCTCGTACATGGTGACCAGAGAAAACTTAACTTTCAGCCAGCCCGCCAGGCCTATCATGCTTGCCATGGCACCCATAAACAAGGGGGTGAGTACTCCGTTAACACGGCCGATTAGCGCCTCTTCTGTTTTATGCAATATTAGGGTATTGATCCCTATGTGAATGCATGGGAAAAAAAGGCCGCTCAGGAATTGAAATGCCAGTGTCAATACCAGACTGGTTGACAGCCCAACAACAAAAATAGATATAGAGCTAACAAGCAGACCCAGCGCCAGCAGCATCTGGGGTGAGATCTTCTTCGCGATGCCCATCACCAGACCTCCACCTATCAGCATGGCAATACCGTTTACCATCAGCAGCCATTGTAAATTTTCCTTAGGCAGGCCAAGGCGTTCCACCACGATAAATACTCCCAGCGGCTGAATGATGCCAACCGCCAACCCTACTGTAAAAAAAGTACCGCCAAGGGTTTTTAAAACCTTATTGGACCAGACATAGCGAAAACCTTCAGCCAGCTCATGCCAGAAGTGTTGCTCCGGCCTTGCAGTTGTTTTTTGCTGATCTGGCGGGAGAAAAACCAGCGCGGAGGCTGACAGCAGAAATGCCACCCCCATCACGCCAATGGAGAAAGAGATGCCGAATGTTTGATAGACAAAGGTTCCCAGCACAGGCCCTATAATCATAAAAATGGCCATCAATGTTTGAAACATTGCCATGCTGGCTTGCAATTTATCCGCTGGTAAATGCGTTTTAAAAAGCTTCATGGCGGAAGGTTGTGAGAACTGCGAAAGTATAGCGGAAACAAGCGTGACAAAAAATATTGCTTGCCAAGTACCGTAAATGATCGCTAAAAGTACAATGATCACCGACAGTGCGCTTAATAAGTCACACCATATCATTGTACTTTTCGGCCGCCAGCGGTCTGCAAATGTACCACCGATAATAGAAAAAAGGAAAATCGGCGCGAACTCTGCAACGTATATAAGGGATACGGCAAAAGGGTTATTATCAGTTTTCTCCATTACAAACAGGAGTATGGCAAAATTTCGGACCCAGATTCCTATTTGCAGGAATATTGCAGACATCATAATGGCTTGGATAAATCGGTTTTGAAAAATACTGGTTGATGCGGTCAAAGCTTTTGGCATTCTATTTCACCTTTCGTGAGAACTTTAGTATCTTATCAGGTGACGATTTCTTTTTGTAGAAAGTTCCTAATTATTGATCATAACCAGTTTATCCCAAATCACAGATATCGTCCCCTGTTTCGCTGCCTTGTCCCTGTCTCGTCTGATTGTCAATTTTAATCTACGAAAATTTATATACTTTTAAGGGTGTTACTTCTTTCAGGCATAATTTTATCGTAGGGCCAGCCTATAATTCCACCTTCCAGGTTATATACATTTGTAAAGCCCTTTTCTGCCAGAAATCCAGCCACGTCTGCGCTTCTCCGGCCTGACCTGCAATAAATGATGAGTTTGCCTGTTTTGGGAAGAGCATTGAAATCACTCTTAACCTTTCCCACAGGAATGTTTACGGCCCCGGGGATATACCCCGTATCAAGCAACTCTTCAGGTTCCCTAACGTCAACAAGAAATAAATCTTTATCATTTTGAAGTATTGAGTTGAGTTCCTGCGGACCTATGTTCTGGTATTCTGGAACAGCCTTTGGCGAGCAACCGCTTATAACTGCTGCCGTTAACAATATCAGTAGTATAAATTTGGGACAAAAAGGGGTCAGGCTTGCACTTTTGCATTAATATGAGTTGCTGGTAAAGTGCAATAATGCAAGCCCGACCCCATTACCATTCATGTCGTCTTTGCTATTGTTGATATGCCTTATACAATCTGCACCGTCATCCCTTAAATTAGCTAGCATTACTTCGAAATGCAACATCAAGAATCGTCCCTACTTGCCAAGACTTTCAAGCCTTTCGTATAAATCAGTTTTTCTCCCACGTACCCATGAACTATATACCTTCTCTGACAGCTCAGGGGGGAGGGGAAGGGAGCTTAAATTGTTTTCCTGATAAAGTTTAAAAATCTTTTTAGAGTATTTTTCGCAAAGGATAAAATCTCCGCCCCAGGCAAAGCAGCTTCGCATTTTTTGATAAATGTCCTCGAATTGATGCTCTGTGATGTTGCCAAAGGATATATTCAGAAACTCGCAAGGCTGTAAATCACCCTTGGCATTTATATAAAACCTGTCTGTGCCACCTGCGGTACAGCCAAAAACAGCTTTATCTTCTTCAATAATCTGGGCAGAAATTGACGGGTATTGAGAAAATTCTGCTTGTAAGTTGTATTGATTTACCTTTGCTCTAATATAAGCCAGACCGTCCGGTGTGAACTCAATATCTTCTTTGTCCAGCCAGCCACCCGCTGGCTTGGGTTTGATTATTTGGATCAGGCAGGCCTTGAAGTCCCTGGCCACCTCCATAATTCTTTCAAAAGTACCGTTATAAAAATCCTTGCTCATCAGACATGTGTTAAAAGCAACCGCCAGGCCTGCGTCATGACACATATTAACCCCGGCTTTAAGAGTATCCCAGGCATAGTCCTTGCCCATAAACTGATTGAAAACATTTGCATCGGGGCTATGCAGAGAAAACATAATAGCTGTTACATTCATTTGTTTTAGTTCCGTCAACCTTTCTCCCGTCATGCCAACACCTGTTGAGTTTATCCAAATTTCTGATCTATCGTCAATTGATGAGCAAATCTTCTTCAACCTGTCAAAGACCAAAAAAGGCTCTCCACCCTCAATATTAAAAAAGGCGATACCCATATCCTGGAGTTTTTTTGCTGTCTTGATGAGCATGTCAATATCCGCATCCCTGCCCCGGTCAAGCTTCTGGTAACAATAACTGCAGTTATATTGGCAGGCTGAGGTAATAGATATCAATACAGTTGTACAGGGCATTTTTTCTTCGAACTGCATGAATTTATTGCAGGCAGTGTAAAAGGCCCTGGAAGGAAAACCCGGTACATACAGCCCCAACCTGGTATTGCCCCCTATTTTTACAAATTTATTGTGCTGCATCCTGGACAGAAAAAATAAAAGTCTTTTCAAAAAAAGGATGAACCTCTTTAATGAAATCTCCCCTCTGCAAAGTACAGGGATAAAGTGAAAAAAGACACTGATTTTTAACTTCTGGTTAAACATTATTTTATGCCGGCCTGTAACATTGCTTATTATCATGGTCCAGCCCCCCTTCAGATCAGCTCTTGCTCCTTATACCATAAGACAGTTTTTTTAATGCCTTCTTCCAGGCTGTACATATTAGTAAACCCGAGGAGCCGTTCTGCCTTCTTAACTGAAAACTCCATATTGTCATAGAACATATTTACCCTCCCCCGTGTTAGAAGCGGGGGGTTCTTAGCATTAAATACAGTGTATAAAAGCTCCATGATCAATGCTGCCGGATATATTAATGTCTTGGGAATATTCCAGGGCTTTTTTATACCTGCTTCAGAGCAAAATAATTCATAAATCCGGTCCATGCTTTCAGCTCTTTCATTGCCGATTAGCATACAATTTATTCCTGTCAACTGTTTTTTGAAGGCCATGAAATAGGCCCTGGCAAGGTCACCGGCATATACTACATGAAACTTGTTTTGCTTTGAGCCTGGCAGAAAGGGGATACCGGCCCCGGCAGTTTTAAGGTATTCATAAAACCCCGTATTTAATTCCCTTTCACCATAAACCCAAACAGGTTCTAATACGGTAAGGTTTAAACCATGCTTCTCTGCAAAATTGATGGCCTTTTTTTTGGCTAAAGCTTTGGTGTCACGGTAGAAATTCAATCTGCAGGGGAAAACGCTGTCGCCAAAATATGGATAATGGGAGTTGTAAGGTGATTTTTCATCCTTTACATAGGGGCTGCTTTCTTCTCCGTAAGCAGAATTTGAACCTGTCATAATGATGTCTTTGATACCGGCATTAACACAAGCGGTAAGTACATTCACCGTACCTGTCACATTGGTGCGATAAAATTCGGCAAAGTTTCCCCAGTCGGCTACTTTAGCGGCATTATGAACAACACAATGGTACCCGGTGAATGCCTTTGTCAAATCACCGGCGTTCCTGATATCGCCAGCCCTAAGCTCCACCGGCAGACCTTTAATGTTTGCAGTAATACTACTTTCCCTTAAAAGGCAGCCAACCCTGACTTGATTTTCGCAAAAAGCCCTGGTAATGTGGCTGCCGATAAACCCTGTGGCTCCGGTAATCATGACGCTATTCATTTTCATTAAACCTCTTGAGAAGTATTAATGCATTGTGCCCTCCAAAGCCGTAGGAAGCGGTTATGGCGTATTTAATTTTGGTATCAATTGATTCCAGGGGTAGATTGAGATTGTCCATGGGCTCGGAAGTTAAATTCCCATGTATCCTGGAATCCTTTATGGATATTGCCGCAACAGCAGCCTCAATTGCTCCGCTGGCGCCAATGCTGTGCCCAAGGATACTTTTGGTGGAGTTAATATAAGGCTGTGTATTTTTGTCGCCAAAAAGATTTTGTATTACTTTGGCCTCAATTTGATCATTTGCAACTGTTGCTGTTCCATGTGCATTGATGTAGTCAACCTTAATTCACCTGGTAATCTTCTGAAAAAGCCTGATCATATCTGCGCCGGACGGGTCCATCTGTACAATGCTGTAAGCATCGCTGGAGCATTCATAGCCAACAATTTCTGCATAAATACCGGCGCCCCTTTTTAGAGCGCTTTGAAGTTCCTCAAGGACAAGCACGCAGCCGGCTCCTTCATTAAATAAAAACCCACTTCTCTTATTTGAGAAAGGCAAGGGCTTTCCGTCCTTTGCCCTTGTAAGGGTTGTCAGCATGTCAAAGCCCCTCATTATAGCGCCATTTTTTTCTGCCAGGGCTTCAACGCCACCGGTTATTGCCGCATCACATCTGCCGGATAAAATATTTCTGTATGCCTCGCCTATGGCATAACTCCCGGAGGCACAGGAGGCATTTACAGTATAACTAAAACCTTTAATACCAAATAGTATTGATATCCAGGCAGCCGCCGAATTTGGCATCAGCATGGGAATTACCATTCTGTTAAACCTGGGTTTTGTGTGATCAGCGCCATAACCCTGCCCGTCAATGTCTGCAACATGGGCGGTGTAAGATTCCAGTGCGGTTTGCAGGCTGCTCATGCCAATTCCGATTATGACTGCGCAGTTGTCAAGACCGTCAACTTGAAAATATTTATCGTTGTTATTGATCTTAAATCCCGTATCCTCCAAAGCCAGCTTTGCGCATAATACCGAGAGTCTTGCTGGCTCTTCCATCATACCTTCAATTGATTTGTGGACTCCTGAGTCCTTCAACGAAAATTCCGGCTTGGGCACAAAATAACGGGATTTAAAAGTATAGTTCTTTTCATAACACTTTGGTATCTGCGAAATGCACGTTCTTAAAGCATAAATACTATGGGAAAAATCCTTTATCCCAATCCCAATGGCTGTTGCCGGACCTATACCTGTGATTACAACTCTTCGTTTCAAGTTGGCCTCCTTAAAGCAAGGAAATTGTTACTATTCAGGTATTCAGAATTCAGACCCCCATGCCGCTTAAAGCGGTACCAGCAGAAGGGTGAAAATCTGTTTGTAGTTATGTCATTCTGAACGAAGTGAAGAATCCTAAGATCCTTCGCTAACGCTCAGGATGACATTTCCCTAAACTTATTTTCAGGGTAGTTACAGAAAATTTTTAATATCCCTTAAATAGTCTTTAATATCCCGGTAATCCCTGGCCCTTAAATCGTACGTTGTTAAGTCAATTTTCCGATCTGCAGCCCAAAGCGATTTGCTGCCTTGTTCTTTTATTTCACCAATATTATAAAATTGTAGCTTCATCTCTTTTGATTCCTCAATAAATTCTTCATAGGACTCATTACTTATGGTAAAAAGCAATTCGTACTCGCCGCATTCGCCTAAAAACAATACTTCTTTTGGTATGTTCATGACCTTTTCCAACAACAAACCGCTTTTTTTATAGGGCAGGTCGCCAAGTTCAAAACCCGCCTTACTCATCTCAGAAATAGCATTGAGCGCGTTAAACACACCGTCGCTTGTATCAATGCAGCAACTACTGTATCTTTTTATGAAGTCTGCCTCTTTGCTTCGAAGCCTGAAGTAATTTTTCCATCTCTTTGCTATGTTTCTAACTAAAGGGTTTCCGGCGTACAGTTTAAGAGCCGCCTCTATGTTGCCAATCCCTATTTCGCCGGAAATAAAAATCAAGTCCCCAACCTTTGCCCCGCTCCTTAGCATAGGCGGACCCTCCAGGTGGCCGATTACTGATCCGGTATATCTCCAGGTTCCGGATATCCCAAAATCCCCGCCAATAAACGATGCCCCCGCTTCCTTTAGCACATCTGCAATGCCCATAGATAGTTTTTCGACGTATGCTTTGGTCCACGAATCACGAATAACCAGGCTGTGCGCATAATACCTTGGCCTTCCCCCGGAAGCCAGGATGTCGCTTATACTGCCTACTGCCATATTCCAGCCCAGTATATATGGATCTTCATCTCTTAACAGGTCTTCTTCCGAAAATTCGTCTATATTGTAAATAAGCCTTTTACCATTAAAATCGATTATTTCAGAGTCCGATTCAAACAATTTATTGAGCTGGTTTGAACTCCTGGGCATATGTTTATTGATTGTCTCAATCATTTCTTTTTCTTTACTCATAGTAAACCTCACATATCAGGTCCAACGGGTCTTGGGCAGTTTCAATCAAACAGGGAAGAAAACCTCTGGGATCACCGTCGAACTCCAATTCAGGATTACCGCTGCTGCCGTGAACTTCTATGAATTTGGCATATTGCAACGAGATTATGTCGTTATTAACAAACTCCTTACCGCTGTATACTTTTCTAACCACACCCAACCAATCTGTAAAGCGCATATTTTTGACAATAAGGTTGTAAAAGCGGCTATCTCCGGGGGATAAATCGTTTTTAACCTTTATTCCCGAAGCAATAAAAGTCGTCCTCCCTACGGCTATATTGAAAACCTTTTCCATAACCTGTTTCTGGCCGTCAAAATTAACTGTGAAGTTACAGGCCTTATAATTTAGCAGTGTTTTGATAAGGGCGACAAATGTTCCCGCATAATCTCCAATATATTTTCTGATCCCACTATTTGCACTCCTGGCAAGTGAAGCACCCAGGCCAATATTGGCACAACAGGCAAAATAGCTTGTTTTTACGTTTTCGTTTTTAATATTTATCGGCTGACCATCCAACCCCTGGTCATAAAAGCATGCATGGGTTACTTTGCCGACCTGAATTTTTTTGCTTTTCCCTGTAAGCAGCATATTAACGGCATGGTCAATTTTTAGTGGGATATTGTAACTCTTACAAAAGTCAGGGCTTGTGCCGGTATATATAACAGCAAGCTTTGAACTGGAAATTCTTCTGCCCAAAGCATCATAAAACCCGTTTAAGACCCTGTTAATCGTTCCATCTCCTCCGACAGCAACGATTACATCACAACCCTTTTTGTTGGCCTCCAGGGAAATGGCGTATGCATCTTCAAGGGAGGAGGTTAGTTTGAATTCGTAATTAATGTTTTCATGGTCAAGAATAGCAAATATCCTCTTAAAATTGTTTCTGCTTTTTCCGCCTCCAGAACCTGGATTCAGAATAAAGAAATATCTCATTTATGACCTATCCTTTTGATAATTGCGGCTGCTTCTTCAATAGTATCTTGTGACAAATTGGCTCCTGCAATCAACCTAACCCGTCCTTCGTTTACCGGAACGGAGGGCTCAATAAAAGGTGTTGCAAGAATCCCATTTTCAAAAAGCCTTTTTGCGGTCGCAAAGGTATTTTCCTTACTCCCTGTTTTAATGGAGTTAATCGGGGCATTGCTTGACACCACTGCAAATCCTGCATCAAGCAGGCTGGCAAATATTACTTGCTTATATGAATCCAGCCTCTTCTTAATGGTTTCAAATTCTGAATGCATAATTTCCAGGACAGACTCGATGCCAGCCAGGACTGACGGCGTAAGCGCGGTAGAATAAACCAGGTGCGGGCAGTAATATTTAAGATATTTCACAACTCTTTGCTCTCCGCTGATTATTCCGCCTGAATTAGCCAGGGCCTTCCCCAGGGACGCAGTATAAATACCTCTGTAGCCGTCTATTTTCTGTTCTTCCAGAATCCCTTTTCCCGCTTTACCCAGTACTCCCAGGCCATGGGAGTCATCTATTACGGGCATTGCATTATATGTCTCACACAAATCAACTATTTCCTTAAAAGGCACGATACTGCCATCCGTGGAAAAAACAGACTCTGTAACAACAAAAACCTGCCTGTAACCCGGGGAACGATGCAAAATACCTTCAAGATGCTCCAGATTATTATGTAGAAAAGGTCTGATTTTACAGCCTACAGCTTTTATTCCTTGAATCAATGAAGAATGAGCAAACCGGTCAACGATAATCAGGTCTTCCCGGCCGGCAATTGAACTAAACAATCCATTATTGGCCTGGTAACACGAGGGTAAAATAATTGCCTCCTCAAGCCCGATAAAGTTTGCCAGCTTTTCTTCCAGCCTTTTATACAAATCGATGTATCCTGTGGCTATAGGAGTGCCGCAAAGGGATGCCCCATACTTTTGAACCGCCCCTACAGCAGCCTCTTTGACCCTGCTGTCCGCAGCCAGGCCAAGATAGTTGTTGGAAGCAAGATTGATCATCTTATTGCCGTTAATAACACCCTTTTCATCCAACCCGGATTCTATTGTTATATAATACGGATTAAAGCCCGTGGCCCGGGCAAGGCTCTCATCCAGGCTGAATCTGTTATAAAAATCCTCCAGATACATACTGTTTCTCCTCACAAATACTCTGCTCTGAGTTTAACCGCAATATCATTTACGGTAACTATGCCTGCAAAGTCTTCTTCATCAATGGCAAGCGAAAATTCATCCTCCAGGGCTGAAATAATCATCAGCTTATCCAGTGAATCAATCATCAGGTCTTCAACTAACCGGGTTTCAAGAGTAATCTCGGGCGCTCCTTGCAAATTATTCTTTAATATAGCAATAATCCTATCCTCCAAATTCATTTCAAGACCTCCTGTAGCACCGGGTTGGTTGGTCAGAATCGCACATTATGGCGCAAATATTGCAATTAGTGCATTTTGAAATATAGTTTTCGTCTTGCTCTAACTTTTCTACAATGTCCGGCTCACAAATAAAGGGCCTGCACATACTGACAAAATCAATATAACCCTTTTCCAAACACTGGCTCATTTCCTCTCCCGTCCTGAAACCCCCCACACAAATAACCGGAATACCAGTCAATGCTTTGGCGATTTTGGCATATTCGATATTATAAATTGGTGTAAACGGCTTTATTTTCAACCTTAATAATGGGTAAAAAAGCGCATTAAAGGCATGTCTCATAATACCATTATTTGTTTTGAACACAGGGTTGTGCTTTAAAATTACCTTAAGGGGTATATCTCCTCTAAAAATATTTAGCGCATAATCCATAGTCCCATGGCTGATTTCAATTCCATCAACTTTTTTGGAATCAAGAAAGCGGATCAGGTCTGCAAATTGTCCGGTGGTAAATCTATTAAAATAGTCGTCGCCGCCGCTTACTTTTACCAGTAAAGCAAACTCATTTCCACACTTATACCTGATCTCATCAATAACCAAATCTAAAAATTTTGTGCCTATGTTGGTATCGCCATCGACTCTAAACTCATCTTTTCTATTGTTGATGGAAGGTAAAATAAACTGATGTATAAGATAGCCATGGGCAGCATGCAATTGGACACCATCAAATCCAGCCTTTTTAGCAAATAGGGCCGATTCTGCAAACCTGCTAACCAACGCATATGTCTGTTGTGTAGATAATTCCCGGGGAGAACCACCAAAATATAATGACCTTTTTTTAGATACTCCCCAAACATCCTGCCCCGTTTCTTTTTTCCTTGTCTGCCTGCCGGTGTGAGCCAACTGCATGAAAATTTTGCAGCCGTATTTATGTACATCATCTGTAACCGGCAAAAAGTATTTACTTTTTGCCTCACTGTCAATTCCGGCCTGGTCTGGATGCATAGCTTTTCCTTCAGGTGAGATAAAAGCAAAACCTGTACAAATACCTCCTACCCCGCTTGAGGCCAACTTCCTATATAACTGTCTATATTCGGGCAAGGGGTGTCCCTGGCAATCACACATTCCCTCGAAAGTTGCAGACCGGAATATTCTGTTCTTCAACTGGTATGGACCTATTTTAGCAGGTTCAAACAGTTTCAAATCAATATCCTCCAGTCAACTAACCTAAGATTTGGGATTGGTGTGTAAATCAAACAAAAATCCTACAAACATATACGAAACTAAAAAAAGCAACATAGCCAGTTCGGTATTGAATAAAGCGATTAGGGTTGCCTGCCCGCAGGTGCAGGCTCTGAAATTAGCAGCCAGAGAATAATAAGTCCTCCTACCCTTGGGATTTTTATAATAGAGATATCCGGTCCACAGCTCTAGAAAAAACGTTAATCCAGCCAGGATGAGGAACATATTGTTTACCCTTGCTTCAATAAAATTATTAAAATAAAGCAGCGAAAAGATTACAGCGGGGAGAAAAGCTGAGATGGCTGCAATATATCTTGATTTATCAATCCCCAGCTGTACAATAATAGTCCTTTTATCTGCAGCTTTATCACCTGCGTAGTCTTTGAAATATGTATAAAAGGTCATCAGGCCATTCATTACTGCTACCAGTATAAGCACCGAAACCCGGCTGGATGTAAAATACGGTGACTCCGTTGGACCTGCTGCCAGAAATCCGAAGGCAGTACACATGGAAATCATGAGGCCAAATACAATATTGCCAAAAATACCGTGGCCTTTTGCGTATTGATATAAGAAGTTTAATACAATCCCCAGGATTGCGGAAATGAGGGCAATAGGTTCCAGATAAAAGTATGTAATCAATAAAGTCATGATCAGTAATAAACCGGATAACGCCAGAGCTTTGGGGGGGTCCAGTTCACCGGTAACCATGGGGCGCTGAGGCGCATTGATGCTGTCTTCCTTTAGCCCTAAATAATCATTGATAATCTGGTTTATACCCCAGCTTAAAAAAAGCATTACCAGTATTACTGCCTTTTTCTCTGTTGAGGGGACCATCTCAATTGTTTGATAGGGGGATTTGGCGATATATTCATAAAAGGCCATGCCAATCCAGCCGGAAATCCCTGTAACAAAAGCGTAATAAAGCCTCATTGATTTAATATATGCTTTAATAAATGTCAGCACTTTATTTACCCCCACTATCTGAACAGAGCTCCTGCAGCCTCTTTTTTATATATTCATAATCAAAGGACGAGCAGATTCTATTCTGACCACCTAAAATCCTGTAGTGCCGGGAAACTATATTCTGCTGAAGGATAAACTCTTCCTTGCTTTCTGTATTCACCCACCAAACTTTTCCACCCATGGTTTTGTCATAATTACTTTCATAACCGGTAAAGGCCAAAGATAGGATAATATCCTGGGGGTGGCCTCCAAAGGTCATCTCAAGCACTTCACTATTTCTAAAAATTGTACACAAGGTTACAGCCCCTGCCCAGCCAAGAGTGGACCTGCCTTTTTCAATCTGAATTAGAGTTTTCTTAGAAATACCTAGAATTTCAGCCATTTTATCCTGGGTATAATCACTTTCAATTCGTATCAGCTTTAATTTTTCATCCACTTTTTTTATAAAATCATCTCTTGTCATATAAAACAACAACCCCTTTAGTGTAATTTTACACCTAATGTGACATTTGTAAATAGGAAAATAAAAATATGCTTAAATATATGACTGTTACAACTTATAACAATACCCGGTAGTCACGTACAATTTGTTTTAATCAATTTGTCAATCAAATTTTTTAAAGAAGGTGAAGAATATGTACGGCTGGAGAGGCTCTATTCTTAGAATCAATCTATCGACAGAAAAAATTACTGTACAACCGCTTGAAAACAGTTATGCTAAAAATTTTATTGGTGGCCGGGGCTTTAACTCGATGACATTGTTTAAAGAAATAAGTCCGGGCACTGATCCATTGAGTCCGGATAACATACTGTGCATTGCTCCGGGCACTTTTTCAGGTACAGAGCTGGGACTGTCAAGCAGGACAGAAATAAGCACTCTTTCACCTCAAAGCGGCATACTGGGTGATGGCCCCGCGGGTGGTTCATTTGCAGCTTATCTCAAACGGGCCGGTTATGACCCGATTGTGCTAACAGGTAAAGCAAGCAGCCCCAAATATCTTTGGATTAACAACAGTGACATAGAATTGAGAGATGCTTCTCACATCACGGGCAAATCAACATGGCAAACCACCGATACACTCATGAAAGAGCATGGTAAAGACATCAGTGTGGCATGTATAGGCCAGGCCGGTGAAAACCTTGTCCGGTTTGCCTCCACTATTATTGACAAGTATAATTCCGCTGCCCGGGGAAGCGGCGCTGTTTTTGGTTCAAAAAACCTCAAGGCAATAGCAGTACGGGGCTCAGGTAAAGTGGAGGTTGCTGACGCTGAGGAATTTGGCAGGCTTGCCCGTGAAGAAAGGCATTTTATTAAAAATGATGATTTTATCCGGGAAATATCCTCTGTTTATGGATCACATATTGGGCATGGTCAGATGGTTTCCGGGTTACCGCTATTTCCAGGAATACTGGCCTCCTGAGACAGTACCCAAAAACCTAACACCTGAGGCATGGAAAGAATACGAAGTAGGGAAAAGCATGCCACGGCTGCACAATAGGATGCAAAAACCTATTCCATGGACCCATTCCAAGCGGCATATAGCCTTATTCTATTAAAACCTGAAAAGGTAGTTCACATTCATTATGGTAGTTTTGAATTATTAGTCAAAGATCCTGCAGAATTTGTTAAACTTAGCAAAGAAAAAGCCCCGGATGTGAAAGTGATCGTGCTCAGCCCCGGAGAAAAAACAATACTTGGTAAAAAGTAAGCCCAATTCAGTCAAATTCCCAGAATCAATCATGGCCGGGGTCATAATCCCGGCCATTGTCTATTATTATATTCCGTCATTTTCTAATCCAGCTATCGGCCCATGCACTGAGCTGGCTCGGGTGTCATCGGTACAGGGTGCTTGGGATGTTTAAGTCATTGTCCGGCTGAACCGGTTGGATACTCTGTTCCGGCTGGATAATCTCCTGGACAGGATTGGGAACCGGTTCCACAGGGATTTTTGGCTTCTGTAGTTTTTCCAGCGGATATTTTAGCTTCGAACTCAGATCGATTACAGCTTCGTCGCTTGACGCCAGCACCTTGCCGTCGCTGCCGGTGAAGGCCGCCGCATAAACATATTGCTTGCCTATATAAAGTTTGGGCTCGCTGAAGGTATAACTCCCATCGGCGGCCGTTACGGATGTGCCTATCTGTACCCACTGGGGAGGCTTATTGACGCAAATCTCCGGCACAGGCTTGTAAATCTTCACTTCTTTCCCCGCGGCTGGTACGGCTCCGGGCGAAGGTGAAAGGACAGTCAGTTTTCCCGTGAGGGACAGCCCGTCCGGCTGTATAGACAGGGTGTATGGTAGATCATCCATTACCTCCAGCGGTGGCTTGGCGGGATTGGCGGTGGGAATATAGACTTTAATGCTCCCCCCATCGGGAACTACAATATTTGTTTGATCAGGCTTATAAGTTTCCGTTTGAAATCTGCCGATGGTGTGATTATTGGGATTGTGGTAAAGCCGGGCCAGGGTGATTTCCTCGATTTTGGCCGTCAAGTTGTCTTTCACGCCGTCTGTTACCTCCACGTACCACCGGTGGTAATAACCCGGCGGCCATTCAGTGATGGGGAGCGGCACATCGATGCAGAGATCTTTACTGTTATCGTAGGGATGCGGCTTGGGCTCGTCGTTGGGCCGGTCCCAGACCACCAGCGACGCTTTGCCTTCTATACCAATTTTTACGGTAAGATTATTACGTTCATTTTGATGATTAATTCTGATCCGGGCCGAGTAAGCATGCCCGTTCAATGAGCGGTCAGAGGGAAGATTTTCAAAATATCTCACCCAGTCAAAATTATCTGTAAGCTGGTCGTACGGAATGGTAAAGAAGCCGTTTCCGCTGGGGCCCCAATGATCTCCCCAACTGTTCAGGCACTTGAAGGCACCGGCTCCGTCATCATAGCCCACAATCGTGACGCAGTGCCCCTCCGGTGGGTTCGGCCCGAGGAGTATTGGTATAGATCCGCCAGCGATTACGGGGCCATAGCGGCAAAGCAGGCTCTTTACGCCATCCACGGTTGGGGTGACGGATTCACTGTAGGTCTTGATCCTATAGAGGTTTGCTTCTGCGTTGCTGGCCGCCGATGGCTGCGGCATCGCGCTGAAATCCCATTTCACCGGATCGCCGTTTTCGTCGGTTATTAACTTGGCCTTGTCATAGTCTGTCGGCAGGGTAGATTCCGGGCAAAGCCCGTTATTCTCCAGGAGGGTCTTGGTGACATTGCTGCCCGGCACGCTATTTTGCATCAGTTGGTCCTGTCGGGAATGAAGATACCAGAAAGAAAGATCGGGGGTGTACGGATGCTCCATTTCCTTCAGGATGTCGATACTGTGCACGATGGACCGGCCAATACACCCACCCCAGCCGTCCTGGTTCCCGGTCAGGGTAACATACTGGGAATAATCCACCTTAAGGGGTTTGTCGAGCAGGAATTTACTCGGGTCCAAAGGCTTGGCCTGTAATTTGTCCCTGTATATATACGCGGCGTCAAATTTCTTTTCCGTAACAGGAAGCAGCAAATAATTGTGAACTGATCCGGACAGATCGGCATCCGTCGAGGGAGTCGATTGGGCCGGCTGCCCGGCAGCCTGTTGAGACGAATCAGACGGTATAGGCTGACCGGCACCGGAAGTAATGCTCACTTTCTTGTTTATTCCATCCCAGTCAACCTGCGCTCCCAGCGCTTCGCTGACGAAGCGCAGCGGTACCAGGGTACGGTCATTCACGATACGGGGCGGCACGTCGAGCGTTACCTGCATCTCGTTTTTATAGGCAGCATTGCTCCCGATCTGCAGACGGACGGACAAATCCCCTTTTTTAGCAGTAACGCTCTGGTCGGATTCATACCATTCTACCGTGGCCCCTAGGGCCTCGAAGATCGCCCGCAGGGGAACTAGCGTGCGGCCCTGTTCAAGTGAAGGGGCCACATCCATCGTTAGAGGAGACCCGTTGATAAAAACCTGGATCTTCCCCGGCGGCTCGGGCTGCGGATTTATTGCCGTCGCCGGAAGGGTGCTCAGGATAACCAACAGCAAAACAATAGCCAGAAAAAAAACTGATTTTTTTCCTATATGCTGGTTTTTCAATTTCTTCACCTTCCCTTTCTTGTGGTTTCAAATATTTGTCATGCTTTTCATTCTACAAGAAACCGTAGCTGTCTCATATACCCAAAAGTATTAGAAAAATGGTTTTTATACTTTTAATTCCACTGTTGTGTTATCATTTGATTAACCGGAAAAGAATATCATTCACCCGGGGGTGATGTCATGCAGGAGAGGAAAATACTGGACCTTGTCGCAGCCATTGGTGCTATACCGGATATTGACGAAGTGCGCCGGGTAACCCTTGAGATGCTTCGTAAACTGATCTGGTTCGATCATGGAAACTTTTTTTTAAACGACCCGATGACAGGACTTGTTCAAGGGAATCCGGTTTTATTGGATACCCCGCGTGAATCGCTCGAGCCCTACCAGCGGTATTACTTTCATATTGACGAAGTCCACCAATCCTACAGCGCAAGCGGTAGATTAGTTGCACGCAGTACGGATCTGCTCGCGTATGAAATATGGACAAAACAAAGTGAATATTATAACGACTTCCTCCGGACCTATAGCACCCATTACCTGTTGGGATTTGACTTAAAGGAAGGACAAGCGGTCTTTGGCGGGCTGTGCCTTCACCGCCACAAAAGCACCGGCGACTTCAGCCCGGAAGATGTCTACCTGCTGCAACTCGTCTACCCGCACCTGCTGAACCGGCTGCAGTGGCACCACGCCCTGGAAGCCTCTCGCCGCAAGCTGTGGATGCCTCAGACACAACAGGCACATATCGCTTCGGCATCTCCTTTTGTCCCCCTCACCACCCGCGAACGTGACATAGTAAAACTGGTTATATCCGGGGCGGCAAACCTGGAAATCGCCGCCAGGCTGGACATCTCGGTGAATACGGTCAAGATGCACCTGCAAAATGTATTCAACAAACTCGGAATCAAGAGGCGCAGCCAGTTATTAGCGCTTTGCCTGACAGCGGGGACAGCTTTCGAAAGATAAGAAATCATTAAGTAAAGAATGTGCAATGGTATACTTCGACCAGATCGGACATGTCGTCGGCAACAACGTTGACAAAGTAGAACAACTCGGGACCTTTGATATAAGTTCGAGCTTTACAGCCTGTTATCCCCGACCTTCGAGGACGGGGATAACAGGCTGTAAGCGAGATAAAGACCGGCTTGCCGACACTGGAAAGAGCGGCGATGGCGTAGAATCGATAGTCGATAAGCTCCCTCAACAGTCACAATGGCGGGTTCTTACCTTGCCTCAGAAAATGTAATTAGCCGCTATAAACGGCTGACGACCTTCTCCGCCAGGCCCTTGGCCAGTTCCAGGTTTTCCGGCTTGCTGGAGTTGCCCACACTGATGTTTAGGTAGACATTCCCCTTCAATATGTGAAGACCATTGGTGCCCCAAAAGGCTTCGTCCCCGATACCTGATACAGGCTTGGCATCCGTAAGGTTCTTTTTTGTTTCCGTATATAGCTGTTCCACGTTGTATCCCTGATCACGAAGGTTCTTCCCCATGCCCTCGTTTTGAACCAGCCCGATCTGGATAAACCTTCCCGTATTTTCTGACACAGGCGAATAAAGGCACAGCTTTTGCCCCAGCGGATTCTTGGTATCCGTGAATTCAGGCTCCTTTACCTGCTCGCCCAGGGCGGCTTCCGCCTCGGCCTTGGTCAGCAGCGTGCATGGGTCAATCAGCCCCTTGGCCGTCTCTGTCTCTTTCGCTCCCCCGGCATCCCCCTGCGGCGCGACGGCCTTGCCGGAATCGCCGCAGCCTGCAACAAACAGAAGCACACAAAACATCAAAAGGGCCAGACATGGTTTTGTACGCATATTACCCTCCACTTATTCCTGAGATTTGTTTATAATGATAACTTTTGAAGCGTTGCCGACCCACTTTACTACCGATCCTACACATGAAATATAACAATAAAAGAGGAAAACCAGTACACCCGAAAGTATTACTTTGCTAAATCTAATTTGTCTCCGTGAGCGTGAACCACACATCCCTCACATAAACCGTCCGCTGACTCACTCTTGGAAAAATACCGACTAAGTCGAGAGTCCTTGACTTAGTCCCTTAGGAAGTCAGAGGCATTTATTATTATTTACCACTATATGTCACTATATCTAAAATATGCATAGAATGGAATGCAAGCACTGTTATTGGATGACGTGTCTTTAGGTTCGGACTAAGTCGGCCGGCATATTCCAGGAGGCTGCGGGAATAACCTGCAGCCTCTTTTTTTTGCAGGGCCAACGCATCCCAAATCCGCCGAAAGCAAATAAGAATGGTATATGACAACAGAATTACCGCGATCATAATTGCTCTTTAGCCAGATCATCCAGTGTTTTAAACGCATATCCCTGCGCCTTAATGTCTTTTAGTATCCTGTCCAGTGCCATGGAGTTGTCCCTGGACACTGCATGCAGCAGTATTAATGCGCCATTGTGGAGGTTATCCATTACCCCCCGGTAAGCCTGTTCAGGTCCGCCTGACATGGGTACCCAGTCCACCATGGCCATGCTCCAGAAGATGTTGTGATAGCCCAATTCCCTGGTCACCGCCAGGGTACGTTCGCTGTACTCGCCTTTGGGCGGGCGCAGGTACTTCATATTCTTCTTGCCGGTGATATCTTCATACATCTTCTCCACAACCTGCAATTCTTTTTTTATCTGACCGTTGGAAACATCCGGCAGGCTGGGATGGGTATTTGTATGATTGCCAACAATGTGTCCCTCGTCCACCATGCGCTTGACCAGTTCCGGCTGGTTTTTTAGGTAATGGCCGGTGACAAAGAAGGCGGCTTTGACACCATTGGACTTAAGAGTATCTAAAATTATTGAGGTATAACCGTTTTCGTAGCCCTCGTCAAAAGTAAGGTAAACTACCTTACCCTTGGGGCTGCCGATCCAGTATGCGCCATATTTATTCAAGGTACTGCTAATTGAGGATGGCATTTCTGGCTGGTAGTGCTCCTTGTTTCGCTTTAATCCCCAGCCGCGCTTGTTATTTGATAACGCTGCCATTGGAGTATCCGAAGTCTTATCCCCCGTCTTAACCTCAGCCCCGCTTACGTTGTTGACAGTTGCAGCGGCAGTTCCCGGAGTCCCGTATGAGTTTTCGCTCACGCAAAGGGTTTCACTTGCATGGATTTTTTCTCGTTCATTCGACCCCGGCATTCCCCGCCCGTCCATGTTAAGGTAATTCCTCAACATATAACCGGAAAATCCCAATAACAATATAATCAATAAAGTTATATACACCCTTCCATTACTTAACCTATTCACAATATCCTCCCCGGTAAAACTATTACCAAATATGATTGACCAAAAATTGCTAAAATATTACACAAGCCATGATCAATTCCCGCATATTGACCGGCTTTATCTCGCTAACAGCCTGTAAGACCCCGTCCTCGAAGGTCGGGGTCTTACAGGCTGTTAGCTCGTTTAATTGGGGACATTCCTCCAACCCCAAAGTCAGGCTCCAAATGGAGGTGTGTCCCCATACCTTTATGTTCGCTCTAAGAGTTCGGTAGGGAAATAGCCCCTTCCGAACCCAGGACTCACTTATATATAAGCCCTATGTCTCTTGGAGCCAATTAGAGAACCTCAGCCGGCTCCCCGAAAGGCGCCCCGTCTTTAAAACTCCCGGGCTGCTGTCCCTGGGTGGGTCCACCCGCCGGAATTACCGGTGGTCCTCCCTCCGGCCCGCCGGGCGGTACTCCGGAAGGTTTACCAGGTGGCCCTCCCCCACCAATCGGCCCACCAGATCCCGGCGTACCTCCTGGACCTGGTGGCTTGCCTGCTCCAGGAGGTACGCCCATACCGGGAGGCGCCAGGTGGGCAAACAATTTTAATTGTTTCAGCCTTTCATTCTCCACCGTCTTTTTACTCAGAAATAGGCTCAGTGGAACGGCCAGCGCCACAATTATTGCGACCACTATATAGGCATCCGCGATGCCGGATATAAAGGCTTCCCTTTTAACGATGGAAGATAGTATTCCCGGCGCGCCCATGGCCGCAGACTGTGGCCCCATGCCATACTGTATCAGGTAAGCTTGGATATTATTGATGACGTCCACAGTAGCGGGTGATGACCAGTTGGCTGTTTCGGACAGCATAGCGGCGTGATAATCCTGCCTGTGCAGCATTACATAGGTTAAATAAGCTATACCAAATGAAGATGCGATCTGCCTGACCAGATTGTTTAACGCAGCGGCTCCGGCCACCATAAAGGGCGGCACGGTATTCATACCGGCAGTGGACAGCGGCATAAAAGCCAGGCCAAGGCCGAAAGCCCGCTTAACCAGCAGCCACTGCAGTTCATAATAACTGGTGTTGTATGTAACGGCATGCAACTGGAAGGTTATTATAACCGTGATGCCCAGTCCAATCACGCAGAGGGGCAAAGCGCCTATTTTATCAAAAAGCCTGCCGCTCAAGGGCATCATTAAACCCATGATTAACGCCGAGGGCATTATCAGAAGACCGGTTTGCATAGGTGTGTAATTTAAAATATTCTGAGCGTAAAGCGGGATCATATAAATCACAGAAAACAAGCACACGGTAACGCAAGAAATGGCTACCAGGGTTATACTAAAGGTACGGTTACTGAATAAACTCATATTTATGAGAGGGTGTGGCGTTATACGCTCCCAGATGATAAACATAACAAAGCAAAAGACTGCTATTATAAAAAGGTCAACGATGTACAGTGAAGTCCAGCCCTTATCCTGTCCCTTGCTGAGCGCCAGCAGAATGCAAAAGCAGGCCGTCCCGCTCAGTACAATACCCGGTATATCCGGCTTTAAATCCTTACGCCGGGGAGTTTCGCCAAGCAGTAGATAGGCCAGAAATATGGTGGCCACACCCAGGGGAATATTTATTGTGAAAATCCATTCCCATCCGAAATTATCAACCAGATAACCGCCAAGGGTCGGCCCCACAGTAGGGGCTACCATGGCGGAAATGCCCCATACGCCCATGGCCATGCCCATCTTTTCCCTGGGTACGATGGTAAAAATCATGGTCATGGTCACAGGCATGATCATGCCTCCGCCTATGGCCTGCAGCACTCTGGCCGCCACCAGGGAATTGTTGTTCCAGGCCAGGGCGCATACTGCCGAGCCTATGGTGAAAACCCCCAGGGAAAAAATATACATCTGCTTGCTGCCGAAACGGATGCTTAAATAACCGGTCAGCGGTACCACAACACCGGAGACAAGCAGGTAAGCCGTCATTACCCACTGAATGGAGTCGGGCGCTACGCCGAATATGGCCATCAGTTTCGGCAGGGCCACATTTACTATGCTGCCGTCTAATATGGCCATGAAGGAGCCGATAATCAGCGTCATCATCGCCAGCCAGGGAATGCTGCCGGGCGGGCCGTTGTGATCACAGGCGGGCCCGGTCATAGCCTTGCCCTTTATTTCCGACACCGGCTCTCACCTACTTAAGATGGATTTTGACAATAGCGTTCATCCCCGGCAGCAGTCTGCAGCCTTTATAGTCGCTTATGGCAATTTTAACAGGGATGCGCTGCACCACCTTGGTGTAATTGCCCCCTGTATTCTGGGTAGGCAGCAGTGAAAAAACCGAATTGGTGGCTTCGCCGATGGAAGTAACCTCACCAGTAAAATTTACACCGGGAAAGGCGTCCACGTTAAAGTCTACAAACTGGCCGCTTCTGACTTTGTTTAACTCTGTCTCCTCAATGTTTGCCGAAAGGTAGACACTGTTCAGGTCGGCCACCATGGCCAGGGGCTGACCTGGCACTCCCACTTCTCCCACGTTACCAATCTTTTTAACCACCGTGCCGCTAACCGGGGTTTTAATAACCGCCATATCCAGGTTAGCCCCCTTGGCCAGGGTAAAGTCCACCTGGCGGGCGATGGTATCCCCTTCTTTTATACTGTCGCCTTCGGCAACATACATTTCGGTGATTTTACCCGAAATCTGGGGGCTGACCTTTACTATGGTGGCGTCCACCCTGGCGTCATCGGTCTGCACATAATGACTGCTCATATACCAGTAGTAACCGCTGACCGCAAGCAGGGTAACAACCATGGCGCCCAGCACCGCCAGCATGATCTTTTTCTTTTTATCCATCAGTGCTCACCTGCCTTATTACTGTTTCTCTCTGGGGTTTACTTTGGTTCCGTCCGCCAGCGTCGACGGGCTGCCTACAATCACTTTGTCTCCGGCATTAAGGCCGGAAATAACCAGTATATTTTTATCATCCAGAGGAACAGTTTTCACCTGGCGTTTACTGGCAGTTCCTTCCGAGACAAGCAAGACCGTCTCCTTGTCGCCACTCTTTAGCACAGCCTCCCTGGGCAGGCTAATCCCATTACTCTGTTCGTTTTCCAAAGTCACCTCGGCGTACATGCCAGGCTTCAGCAGGTGATCAGTATTGGGTATTTGAATCTTAACCTGGTAGGCCTTGGTGGTGGGACTGGCCGCCAGGGCTATATTGGTAATGGTGCCCTTAATGGTTTTATCAGAAACGGCGGCTACTTTTACATCCACCTCGCTGCCTTCCCGCAATGAATTTATGATGCTTTCATCCACATCGACCCGGAGCACAACCTTGTCCAGATTTACCACCGCCAGGACGGGATCACTGGTCCCGGCCAGTTCCCCGGGGTTAATATAGCGGGCTGTGACAACTCCGTCGATTGGTGAGTTGATTATGCTGTTAGCATAATTAGCCCTGGCCAGAGACAGTTGGGCCTCATAGAGTCGAATAGTCTCCGGCACTGTACCCTTACTCACTATTTCCACATTTTTCTTGGCTGATTCAAAGGCGCTTTTGGCCATTAGATAAGCTTTTTCTACCTGATCGAAAGACTGCTGGGATACCGCCCCGCTTTCCAGCAGCGCTTTTGTCCGCTTGTAATCTGCTTCCGCATTTTTAAAAGTAACCCCGGTGGTATCCAGGGTTGTTCTGGCTACATTCTGTAGTGAAGGAAGATCCGAGTTTTTGGCCTTGTTCAGATTTGCTTCCGCCAGTTGCACCGCTGCAGCCAGTTCCCCGGCGTCCAGGCTTACCAGCAAATCGCCGGCCTTGACGCTGCTGCCCACATCCACAGGTATTTTTGCCACCCTGCCCGATATTTTTGACACCAGGCTGGCCGATGCCAGCGCTTCCAGCTTGCCGCTGGCGGTGATGCCGCGTTTTGTGGCGGCCTCCCTGGCGGTAATTACCGACACCTCCCGGCCGCTGTTTTTACCCGGTTCACTGTTTCCCTGCCCGCAGCCGGATACTGCCAATATTAAAACCAGTAGGGCGATGCAGGTTAAAAAACCCCTCCGTTTAAACATGTCGTATTTCTCCCCTTATAATTTAAATTAGTGCTCGTAAGTCGCTATTTGGACGGTGACCAGCATCCCCTGGTGGCCGCAGCTGCGTCCAGTATTTTCCTCAATATTCTTTCCAGTTGTTCCTTTTCCCCATCCGAAAGCATGGCGGTTACCTCATACTTTGCCTGCGTGGCCATCTCTTCCATTTCATCTTGCAGGGCAAAGGCCCTGGGAGTTAAATTTATTAAATACGTGCGGCGATCTTCCGGATCCCTGCGCCTGGTTACCAGACCATCCTTTTCTAGCCGGTCCACTATTCCGCTGATGGTTGTCCTGTCCGTGTTCATACAGTTGCCCAACTGTATCTGGCTGAGCCCATCTCTTTTCCATAAGAATGCCAGCATTGCGAATTGCGGGGGTGTAAGGCTATATTTATTCAGCTTTTCCTTGAAAAAGGACGAAAAATATTGATGGGTCTTGGCCAGCAGAAAGCCAAGGCTTTTTTCAACTTCATACCTTTCCACTGCTATCACCTCCTGCACCTTACCATTTTATCATAACACTGACAATCAGTACAAAGTTTTATTTAGGTACCTGACGTCCGCAAATAGAAACCGCCTCTGGCAGGCGGCACGGCTAGCCATTTACAATACTTAGTTACCCGGTACCCCAAAGCGGATGTTCAAATCAATTATCTCGGGACTGTTGCCCAGCCTGACAGGAGGGCCCCAGGTTCCGAAGCCTACGGTGACAATCACGTTTAAATCTCCCTTGTGTAAATAACCCCGGTCGATTTCAAATATTCTCTGGGTGATGTAATTCAGGGGAAATATCTGGCCGTGATGGGTATGTCCCGAAAGCTGCAGATCTACCCCGTTCTTCTGGGCCTCCTCCAGTTTGTATGGCTGGTGGTCCATCAGAATAACCGGAAGTGTTTTATCAATACCCTCCATTACCTGCGCCAGATCTTTCCTGGGCTTTCCGGTGAATGACCTGCCGGCCAGGTCATCCCTTCCTGCCACGTAAAAACTATCACCAATCCTTATATAGTCATCGCGCAGCAGCCTTACCCCGGCCTCCCGCAACAGCATGAAGTCCTCCTCCGGTTTGCCGCCGATATATTCGTGATTACCGGGAACGGCGTACACCCCATACCTGGTGTTTATCTCCCGCAGTGACTCTCCCATGCGCTGCTTTCTGAACACCCCGGACTGCTCGATAATATCGCCGGGCAGCAGCACGATGTCCGGTCGCCTTTGATTAATCATGTGGATTAGCCTGTCCAGACGGTCCCGGTTGACGATGCTGCCCAGGTGGAGATCAGAAACAACAACAGCGTGCAGGTTCTTTAAATCACCCGCAGGCTTGGCAATATTTACATCATAATGCAGTATTACGGGAGTTCTGGCGTTCCAGGCCCCGTAAGCCAGTATGGCGGCAACCACAGCCATGGTTGCCAGACCCGCCAGAACAGGATTCTTTTTTAACACCCCAGGCAAGAAAGTTAACCGCTGGTCTATAAAGCGGAGCAAATCAACCGCGATCAGAACCAGGAAGGAGTAAAACAGCAGGGCAAGCCAGTACGAGCCTGCAATCTCCAGCGCGTTATCCAGCCAATCCGGCAAATTATTACCGGCAAACCTGCTGATAAAATAGGTCAGAGACATTGCGGTAAGGGCTGTCCAGTATATTTTTGCGCCCGGGGGCGGTACCAATCCACCTAAGACCTGCCAGAGCCGAATTCCTATATAGTAGTTAACGGCGGCATAAATGCTGAAAAATATTGTAAAAAAGAGTATGAAATTTAATCTCATTCTATGTAATCCTCAATAGCAGTTTTAATTATATTTCCACAGATTAACAGAAAAACCTCCAGCCTAATAGTTAACCTGTTAGAAATACCCTCGTCTGCCTACTGCGTAACGCTACCCTGTATTAGCATCATTTCTAAAATCACAAAAGCCCCCTGCCACACCAGCAACAGGGAGCTTTTCATACTATTCCGTTTTGCTAAAGCTCAGGGAACCGATGTTGGCCAGCACTACGGCCACCGCGGCCATCACGGCAATGTCCACCGTCAGATCCCATCGAATCAGGCCGGCCTGGCGGGCCATTTCCGCCAGTGATATCTTTACGCCCTGCCCTACATTCACCATGGTATCGGAAAATACAATGTTTCTGATGGCGTCAACACCGTAGCTCAGCGGGTCTATTACCATAAGGGTTTTCATCCAGTCAGGGGCGGAGTTAATGGGAAACATCGCGCCGCTCAGGAAGTAAAGAGGCATCACTATGAAGTTCATAATCATCATAATGGCTATTATCCATATTTATCAAGTTCTTCCTTGACATCCATGCCACTAAAGCGGTACCAGCAGTGAATGAATAAGTTAATAAGTTAAGAGCCTGACCCCTAGGCAAACCTTGGTTTTGCTAAAAGTGTACCCAGATAAAACAGCGCTGCGAATAAAACGATGGTTGCCCCGGTCGCTGTCGCCCAGTAATACGACATGAGTAGTCCCGCTATTCCGGAGGTAAGTGTTATTAGTACGGAGACCACATGGTACTGCCGCATATTACGGGAAACGTTGCGCGCGGCTGCAGCCGGTAAGATTAAGAGCGAATTGATGATTAAAATACCAACCCACTGAATGGAAATCGTTACTACCACCGCCGTTACAACACAAAACAGAGTCTCGACCAGGCGGACCGGGATACCCCTGCTGAGCGCCAGGGATGGATTAACGCTTACCAGCAAAAACTTATTGAACATCATTACCCACACAAGAATAACCCCTATGAGCGTGAAAGCCAGTAAAAGTACTTCTTGCGGGGTTATGCTCAACAAATCGCCGACAAGAAAACGTGAGAACTTATTAAACCCGCCGCCCCGCGAGAGGATGACGATGCCAAGCGCCACCATGGTGGCGGCAACAGCTCCGATGATTGTATCGGTGGAGTCGCCGGTAAATGTCTTCAACAAGGAAATAGCAACGGCCAGAACAATGGAAAATATCACCATAATCCATAAAGGGTCCTGTAAGCCCAGCAGCACTCCGATGGCAATCCCGGTTAGAGCAGAGTGTCCAACAGTATCGGAGAAAAAGGCCATTCTATTATTTACCACCATCGTCCCCAGGATAGCAAAGGTCGGGCCGACCAGGAGTACTGCCAGAAGCGCGTTTTTCATAAAGATGTGCTGAGTCCAGGCAAATGGAAGAATATGGTCGACAAAAGCATACCATGTTTCCATCATGCGTGCATACCTCCGCCGCTGAGAATAATTTGTGATTTCAAAGGAATTTGCTCCATCTCTTCTCTGATAGCCGGCCCGTAGTCCCGCAATATTCTCTCGTTGGAGAAAACTTCTTGCGGCGTCCCGCAGCACTGAACCGTTCTGTCAAGGAGGACGATGCGGTCTGCGTAACAGGACACCAAGGACCAATCGTGGGAAACCAATATAATTGACAGGTCATATTGTTGACGCAGATTAGAAACCAGGTCATAGAATAAATCTTTGCCTTGTACGTCAATACCGGATACCGGTTCATCCAACAGCAGCAAGTCGGGACTCTGATCGAGTGCCATGGCGAGGAGAACCCGCTGGAGTTCTCCTCCCGACAAATCCCCCAGACGCCGTTCCAATAGGTGATCTGCCTGTACGCTGGCCAGGCTGGCTAAGACACGTTCCCGAAGGCGTCGGGAATGGCCAAGGCAAACCGGCCAGGACGATAAGCAGGCTGAAAACAAATCCAGTACACTGATTGGTGACCCGGGGTCAAAGTCAAGCCTCTGGGGAACGTAGCCAACGACGGGGTTTCTCCGGCAATCCTCAGCATCAAGGAAAGTCAATTCACCGGTATGGCTTATTTCCCCCAGAATGGCTCTTAAAAGCGTCGTCTTGCCTGCTCCGTTTGGGCCGACCAGGGCCGTTAGCTCACCACAATGAATGTGGAGGTCAATACCTTGTAGAATTTCCGTTTTACCTACTGTTACCCCGAAGTTTTTTAGCTTTGTACAGCATAAGCCACAAGATGTTCTTTGTGATTTTTGAATGACACCGGTATAAGTCATATTAGTTTAACGCCTCTTCCAAAATTTTCAGGTTGGATTCCATTATTTTTAAATAAGCGTCCGACTCCATGGGACCTGTCACCACCGGGTCCAGGATATATACCTTAGTCCCTGTTTCCCGGGCGATGGTCTCCGCGGCTTTGACCGAATACTGGGGCTCAGCGAAGAGCGCCTTGATTTGGAATTTTTCAACGATATCGATACTATCGGCCAACTCGGCGGCACTTGGTTCGGAGCCGGGCTCCCTTTCAATCACAGCTACAATATTCAGGTTGAGTTCCCGGGCAAAGTAGGGGAACGCCTCATGAAAGGTAATAATATCCCGCTTCTTAGCGCCATCTAGGGCCTGATGCATCTTCACGCGAAGCGCTTCCAACTTATCAACGTAAGCGGTGGTGTTGGCGTTATATTGCGCGGCATGGTCCGGGTCAAGCGTGGTCAGTTGCAGCCCGATGTTCTTTACCTGCTGCACGGCACCGGATATACTCACCCATACGTGAGGATTATCGCCTTCCTCTCCTTCACCTTTTATCAGTGGTATACCCTTACTCGCCTCAATGGTTTTTAAATCAGGTAGTTGTTGAACAACTTTATCCATAAAGGCTTCCATCCCGGCGCCGTTAACAACAAATATCTGAGCTTTACTAAGAGTTTTTAAGTCATCAGGATTGAGTTGATAATCATGCAGGCACCCCGTTGTAGGCTTGGTCATATTGACGACTTTCACACCTGGTACATCTTTAGCTACGTTTATAGACGCTATGTACATAGGGTAGAACGACGTGGCGATGATCAATGTTTTGCCTGTCGCTGATTTTTCCGGCGCCGGAGAAGTTTGTCCCTGACATGCCGACAAAAAAATAACCATAGCGATTAGTAAAACAGCAGTCATTATAAGGATTGCAGATTTCCTCATTTTTTAAACCTTCCTCTCTCTATCTTCAATTAATCAGTTTTTAGCAAAGTAATACCGTTAGCGTTCATCATTCCAGGCGGCCGGCCAGCACTATCTAAACCCCCCTTTCGCTCAAGGTTTAACAACTCACAGATTTATTAAAAGATTTTTCTACCGGCCTTTCCCTGCATAGTTGGCAATAGCCGAAGATCTCAAAGCTGTGCTTTGTAATTTCAAACTTTTTTTCTTCCTCAATCTTTTCAACTTCCAAAAATTTAAAGGGGCAGTAGTCAATTACTTCCGTCAAACCACACTTTAAACACACAAGGTGATGGTGGTGCTTTCCTAAATCTAATTCGTACCGGCTTTTACCCTCCCGAAAGCTTAACTTGCTGATAATTCCAATTTCTAAAAAAACATTCAGATTACGGTAGACCGTGTCAAGGCTTATGTTGGGATATCTCTCAACAACCTTGCGGTGAACTTCTTCGGCGCTCAGTGGCTGATTATTGTTATTGTCCATGAATGCCTGTAATATCTCCTGTCGCTGTGGTGTAATTTTATAGCCATTTTTACGAAACTGCTCGATGGCGTAATCATCCTTCACCACGATTACCTCCTAAATAATTATATTCCTAATTACAATTTAATATTACTTATATATTGTATAGTACAAAATGTCAAGCGCCTGGGTTTGCCGTGAAACCTTTTCCAGACAAAATAGAAATGACGGGTATTTTCAATATACCCTGCCCGGGCAATGTCGTCCAGGAAAGGTTTGTATTAATCAAAAAAAAGCGGTCACTCCTCATCCGCTCTTACAAACCGCTTAGTTTATTCTTGCCTATAACCCTCTGCTTCCCGCCCTGGAAATTATTTGTTACAATATAACTATCTACAACAACTAAAGGGTGGATTACTCTTGGAAAACAATATGGGAAAATTACAAATAAATGAAGACCTTGTACGGGAAAAATTTACAGATATCAGCCAGGCTCTGTTTTTACTGAAAAACTACGCCGGGATAGAAAAAACAAAACTGTTAAATGACTCTACGCTTCTCTCTGCTGTCAAATACCAGCTCATAATCGCATTGGAAGCCGCTCAAAATATCTGCAATCATCTGGCCGCCCGGCTGACCAGGAGATCTCCCGCCAGTTATGCGGACTGCTTCAGAATATTAGGCGAGGAGAATATAATCACTGAGGACCTCTCAATAATTTTGGCATCCATGGCCAAATTCAGAAATTTGCTGGTACACCAGTACGGCAAAATCGACGACAATATAGTATACTCCATATTAAAAAACAGTTTAACTGATCTGGAAAAATATATGCAGGAAGTATCGGCTTTTCTAGCCTCAACCGCCCGGACGGAGCATAAGATAAATGAACATGGAAAAGTTTAATATCCCCGAAAAAAGAAAAAGGGAAATTGTAAGTATTATCGCCGGGGCTCTGTCCAACCACCGGGAGATACTGTTTGCCTATTTGCACGGCTCATTTCTCCAACCCGGGCACTGCGGAGACATGGATGTTGCCATTTATCTGGACAGTGACAGTAACAAAATAAATACTCCATGGGAATATGAAGCCCGGCTGGCCATGGAGCTGGACCGCCTGGCCGGTATGCCGGTGGACATTCACATATTAAACAGTGCCAGCCCTGCCATGCGTTATCACGCCTCCTCCGGGGAGCTGCTTTTCAGCCGCCGCGAGTTGGCCAGGTACACCTTCCTGGAAAACACCTGGAGGGAATATTTCGATTACCGTCACCACCATAGAAATTTTATGAATGATTTACTCGATGGAATTAAAGCAGATTAGTTATAAGATTTCTTGAGGCCTTGAAGGATTCCGGTAAAAACGCAAAACAACCTTCATGGCCTTGTCCATTCAAAAGGTTTGGAGGAATAAAGAAAAATCACTGTATACGGGGTTGCCCAAAACCCCGTATACAGCTTTCGAACGAGGATAATTCCGGTAACGCGTGTCTGAGCGTCCGCATTACCGGGATAAGGAGGGTTAAAAGCTATGCCAAGTTTAGCTATTAACAGAACAATATTTAGTTGTCATATGGGGGAAAGAGATATGTTTATCATTAAAAGCCATCGGCCTTATATAAAATACAAAAATAAATTCGGGTAAAATAATTACTAACCTATTACATCATACCCGGCTTCTTTTATCGCTTTAGCCAGATGATCCCGGCTGGCCGAGCCTGTCACCACAACTTCCTTTTTATCAAGATCCACCTGCACATTTTCTACACCATTAATCCCTTTTAGGGCCTTTTCTACGGCCATTCTGCAGTGGTTGCAGCTCATACCTTCAACTTTAAGTATAGCTTTAGCCATTTTCTGCCACCTCCTTTCAATTCCATACATTCTTATGTTCCGGGTTATAGCGTTTTAAGAGCAGTGAATTGGTCACCACTGATACCGAGCTGAAAGCCATGGCCGTGCCACCCATGAGGGGGGTAAATACGCCGGATATGGCTAAGGGGATGCAAATTAAGTTATACACAAAGGCCCAAAACAGGTTTTGCCGGATTTTACGAAGTGTTTGGCGCGACAGCCGTATAGCCGAGGCAATGGTCCGCAGGTCCCCGCGAATGAGTATTATGGGGGCGCTCTCCATGGCTATGTCGGTTCCTGTTCCAATAGCCATACCCACGTGTGCGGTGGCCAGAGCCGGGGCGTCGTTAATGCCGTCACCCACCATGGCTACTATTTTACCGGCGTCTTTAAGTTTTTGAATCTCCTGCGCTTTGCTGTCAGGAAGGACTTCGGCAATGACATTATTAATGCCCGCCTGCCGTGCTATGGCCAGGGCCGTGTGCCGCTGGTCCCCTGTCAGCATGTATATTTCCAGTCCCATTTGCCGTAGTTCGGAGATTGCCTCCGTCGCATGCTCTTTGACGGTATCCGCCACAGCTAGCAATCCTGCCATTTTTTCGCCCGCCATGACCACCATGACGGTCTTTCCTTCTTTTTCCCAACCATTTTTCCGTTCCAGTACCGGTGACAAATCAATCCCCTGGGATCTGGCCAGGGCTTCGTTTCCGATATGCCAGATTTCATCCCTTGCATTGAAGCGAATTCCTTGCCCGGGAATGGCCTCAAAGCCGCTAATGTCGACCATGGGGGCATTGAGTTCTGCGGCATGCTTAACGATGGCCTGTCCCAGGGGGTGTTCCGACTTTTTCTCCGCCGAGGCGATAATTCCCAGCAGCTCTTTTTCTTCAAAGGAAGAAAGGACACAAAAATCTGTTACGGAGGGTATCCCCCGGGTAATGGTTCCCGTTTTATCCAAAACCACAGTATCTATTTTGCCCGCCTGCTCGAGATATTCTCCCCCCCTGATTAAAATACCCTTTTTAGCTCCAACGCCTGTTCCCACCATAATGGCCGTGGGAGTGGCCAGACCCAGCGCACAGGGACATGCAACAACCAGAACGGTAATCATGTGCATTAATGATGCGGTAAACCCCCCGCCACGCAAATACCAGCCGGTAAAGGTAATTAGCGCAATAGCCACCACAGCAGGCACAAATATACCGGATACTTTATCCGCCAGGCGCTGGACCGGCGCCTTGGAGCCCTGGGCTTCTTCCACCAGGCGTATAATTTGGGCCAGGGCGGTTTCATTACCTACCTTTGTTGCCCTAAAAGTGAAGCTCCCCTGTTTGTTTACGGAAGCTCCCACCACTATATCGCCCGGTTGTTTTTCCACCGGCAGGCTTTCCCCGGTGAGCATGGATTCATCCACGCTGGAGCTTCCTTCCAGTATTACTCCGTCCACCGGGATGCGCTCACCCGGCCGCACCAGAATAATATCGCCGACCTGTACCTCATCAACAGGCACATCTTCTTCCGCTCCGTTACGTACAACACGAGCGGTTTTGGCCTGAAGGCCTATCAATTTTTTTATGGCCTCGGAGGTTTTCCCTTTGGCTATGGCCTCCAGCAGCTTTCCAAGTAAAATTAGAGTAATCAGTATGGCGGACGATTCAAAATAATATAGTTGCCAACCGGCTAACAGGGAAATTAAGCTGTAAAAATATGCAGCCGAGGTGCCCAGCGCCACCAGTACATCCATGTTTGCCCCGCCGGTTTTAAGGGAATGATAGGCTCCGCGATAAAACTGCCAGCCTGCTACAAACTGGACAGGGGTGGCTAAAGCCAGTTGAACCCAGGGGGCGAGCATAAATTGATGCTGTCCGAACAGCTCTGATAGCATCATCCAGGACAGGGGAAGGGATAAAACAGCCGCAAAAACAAATCTGGCTGTTTGCAGGCGTATTTCATTTCGCCGTGCTTTTTCTTTTTCGTCAGTGGTAGTGTCCGATGCCTGACGGGCTCCGTAACCAAGATCTTCTACCGCTTTTCGCACTTCTGCATTTGAAACCAGTTCCGGAATATATTTGATGTTTGCTTTACCTGTAGCCAGATTGACCACCGCTTCCTGCACTCCGGGTAATGAATTCAGTTTTTTCTCCACCCTTGCGGAACAAGCTGCGCAGGACATCCCGGAAATCAGCAATTCCGAGCTTTCAGCCGTTTCGCCATACCTCATGCTCCATCACCCACCTTCTTGTGTTATTTAAATGCCTTATTTTTTAACAAATTCGGATAGGAATATCCCCTTATTTATTAATCAATCTGAAAATTGTTTTCGTCAATTCGCCAATGACCTCGTCATCATCAGCTTTGAGTTGCCCCTTGATACAGGAATGCATATGCTTTTCCAACAGCAGCCTGGCTACTCCGTATAGAGCGGACTGAGCGGAAGCTATCTGGTTTAATACATCGTCACAATATACACCTTCTTCGACCATTCTTTTAATTCCCCTCATTTGCCCTTCAATACGGTTGAGACGGCTGATAAGCTCTCGAACCGTTTTATCATCATGCCAGCTTCTTTTACCACCGCTATGACAATTTGGGCAACAGTCTTGTTTATGTTCATCCATTTTGACATCACCTTCCTATTTCCATGATCATATAGTATACCCCCCTATACTATATGTCAATGAAATTTGGGGATAATTATAAGGCCCTCGAAGGTATTTATAACTATATCATGTAATTTTATCCACAAGATTTAAGATAAAACAACAAAGTACCACGCGCGTTCCTTATTAAACAAGGTATTACGTGGTACTTTTATCTCCCTTATGCAAATACGGCGTTCACCACCCTTAAATGATTTAACAGCTCACCCAAACTTCCCAGGTCAATCTGGAAACGGACGTCCCTCCCCCTTTTCCTCGTAGGCACGGCCATCCCGAATCCTGTTGACCAGGCCATAGATTTCCTTTGTGGAAGCGGACGACTGCTCGGCCAGTTTACGCACCTCATCTGCAACAACGGCAAAGCCGCGGCCCTGCTCACCAGCACGGGCAGTCTAGATAGCAGCACTCATTTTATGTACCCCCTTACTTACAGCGGAGTTCGTTATCTGTTGATCAGAGGATACCATTTATGAGTTTGGCAAAATATGATATGTACCATTGGTTTGGTATGATTTTACTCACAGTTTTGCGGTCACTAATCGCTCAAATCATACTTGTCCCTTAACAGCAGTGATATCTTTGTCAGTGTTTGGTATGATTTTTCTACAGTCAGATGCCCGTCCGGGTTGATCAGACAGCAGCGGGCCGGGGCCAGCCAGGCCTGTTTTAATATTTGTTTTATGCCAATCCCCCTGGATGCCAGGTTGCCCCAGACTTCCTCCAGTTTTACAGCCAGGGCTTCCACGGTCTCTGAATTAAGTTCTTCGGTAAGGGTAGGAACAATACCCCAACAGATTATGTTCCCTGCATCCAGAAAAGCCTTTACTTCTTCCGAATACCTGGAAAATATCTGCCCACAGCCGTATGCGTCAAGGGAGAGAATATTAAGATTGAGTCCGCTTAACAGGAAAGACCAGTCAGGGTTACCACACAGGTGCACACCCCTGGGACCTTCAACCCTGTTTAAAAAATCACCGAAATCTCTTTTCGCCCGGTCACTGCTGTAACCCGAAAAAGAACCAAAAATTATCTCCAGACCCGGTTCATCAACCCATACGAAGGGGTTGGGGTGAACTTCTTTGAGCTGGCGGTATTGCATATTTAACTTTTGCACAATAAACTCATACATAAATTCCCTTATGTCATCGTCATATATTATCGGCTTTAAGTTTTCATCTACAATTTTATGCCCGTAGCTTATAGGACCGATGCTTTGCCCGCGGATTACTTCGTAACGTGATAAATCACAGGCTAAAAAGGCATCAAGGGATGATGAAAACTGTTTCGAAAGCTTATATATTTCTTCATTTTCACTTTTTATGGAATAATCTATTAATTCTTCATAGAACAAATCTGTTTTTAAACTGATCTTTTTCTGCCCGGTATCAATGACAACTCCGGGAAAATGTTCACTCACCTGAACGTACATATCTTCGTAATAGCTGTAATGAGGCAATTGCGGCCAGAAAGGAATATCCACTGTCAACGCCAAGTCTAAAGCCGCTTTAATATTATCGTGCGGAAGTATCCCCATTGCCGTAGTCCTGCAGTTGCCTTTCAATAACATATAAACACCCCCATCATTTAAACTTAAAATCAGTGTTTGAGTAACCTTTAAAAAGGCCGGCTAATAAGACGACCTTTCATAAACATAGCCGCCAAAGGGTATAAAACCTGCAACTTTACCCATGGACCCGGTGTCTACGTCCAGTAAAACTTCCCGGCAGAACACCGGAAGCCCGGTACGGTCCACAATATAGCCCACATGCTCCTTGGGCAGGGTGCGGTCTATATATTTATCTATATAAGCATACATATTGGCGATCACTTTCAGTACGGCGTCTTCCCCCACCCACTCCATAAAGGTGCGGGCAATGCGAGGATTCTTTTTGCCAGTGCGCCCCATGATCACCAGGCGGTAATATCTGTCCCCCCGAGTCCAGGCCGAGGCCGGGCACTTTAGTATGCACTCGCCGCAGCCCAGGCAGCGCTGATGGTCTCTTTTTACCTTGTAATTAACCATGGAAAGGGCTCCGCTGGCCACTTTGCGGCAGTTTTTCATACAGGCCTCGCAGCCTATGCAGCGATCCGGATCATATTCCGGCAGCACCATACCTATTACGCCAATATCCTGCATATGGGCCTTTATACAATCGTTGGGGCAGCCGGTAACAGCTATTTTTACATGAAAGTCATTGGGATATATTACTTTTTCAATCTTCCGGGCCAGCTCAGTGGTGTTGAAATTGGCAAAAGGGCAGACGCTGTTTCCTATGCAGGCCGAAACATTCCTGGTGCCTGCGGCGGGGTATCCCCCGTTCAAATCATTTATTTCCACACCTATGGCAGATTCCATGCCGGCCAAAAGGGGGGCCATAATTTCATTTATTTCCGCTATTTTTACCATGGGTATGCCGGGTATTTCGAAGCCCTGACGGGTGGTTATATGCACCCTGCCGCTGCCGTATTCTTCGGCAATGCGCTTTATTATATCAAAATACCTTACATCCAGGCTGCCTCCCGGGACCCTGACGCGCAGTGCCGTAAATCCCCTGTCTTTGGTTACCCTGTAAGCATTTTTAATCAGTTTCTTTGTATTTATGTCCAGCACACTCACACCCCCTAATCAATAAGCTCTTCTGCCCTGGTATAGTTAAAAACAGGCCCCTCCAGGCATACATAGGTGTCGTCTATTTTGCAGTGTCCGCACTTGCCCAGCCCACAGCACATTTTTCTCTCAAAGGATACCCAGATGTTTTCCCTGGCAATATCCCTTTTTAAAAATTCCAGGGCTGAGAATTTCATCATAACCGGCGGGCCCACTATGATAACCCTGGTGTTGCCCGGGTTCTGCACGGGTACTTTAGTTATTAACCCGGTTATCAGCCCTGTGGAGCCGTCCCAGGGGCTACTATTTTCATCAATTTTATCAACGGTAATTTGCACATCTATTTTTTCCCGCCAGGCGCTTATTTCGTCTTTGAACAGCATGTCTGACGGTGTTTTAAATCCGGCCAACAAGGTAAGGCTTTTCAGCCGGCCTTGCCCTGAGCAGTGGCGGCTTAAAATACTTTTTACCGGCGCCAGGCCCGTGCCTCCTGCGGCTATTATCAGATCCCTGCCGGTGAATTCCTCCAGGGGAAAGCCATGGCCGTAAGGTCCCCTGATAAAAAAGTGCCCTCCGGGCTTTAATTCGTGAATAACTCCGGTCAGCCTGCCTACATTGCGTATGGTCATTTCAATCCAGCCGCTTCCGAAATCGCTTACGGAAATAGGAGCCTCGCCCACCCCGGGGATGGATACCTCCATAAACTGCCCCGGCCTGACATCCAGGTCTGTAGCCAGGCGATAAGTGTAATCACTAGCAGTCTGGGGCATTACTCCGGTAATCGCGGCTTTGAAAGGTAAATAGGCATTATTCATGGGCGCTCACCCCGCTTGCTATTGTATTGACCCTGTTGATGCAATTGGCAAAAGAAATGTATTCGGGGCAAACGTCGTCACAGCGCCCGCAGCCCACACACATGTTGTAGCCGAATCTTTTCCTGAAATCATATATTTTGTGCATTACTTTAAAGCGCATGCGGTCGCCCTTTTCATTTCTAAAGCCATGCCCCCCGACCATGGAGGTAAAGCCGTCAATCATACAGGAGGCCCAGACTCTTCTGCGCTCACCGCATTTGGGGTTATCTTCATAAAAAATATCCTGCATGGTGAAGCATGTGCAGGTGGGACAGGATACGGTACAGTGCCCGCAGGCTATGCAGCGGGAAGAATATTCCTCCCATAGGGGATGTTTGAACACCTGCCTGTCGATATTTTCCGGGACGGTTACCTTTGTGTGGTTCTCCTCCACAAAGCGGGGTATCATTTCCACAGCTTCACCGTAACCGGTAAAAATACCGGCAAAGTCCCCCCTGGCGTCGCATTCCTGGGCATCACCACTTACCCGCAGCATTACATCGTAATCCTCCAGCCTGTTGGTGCCCATGGATACACAAAAACAGTTTTCAAAACTTTCCCGGCACTCCATGACAAAAAATTTTACCTTTTTCCTTAATTCCGCGAAATATATATCTTCACAGCCACCGTTGCGCAAAAAGATTTCATCCAGCCGCCTGAAGGCGTGCACATCACAGGCCCGGCAAAAAATAATAATACCTTGATCAGGCACGGCCGGCCGGCTGTATTCATTTTCGGTAAAATAAAAAAGTGTCTGGGTGATGGGATAGATTATTTCCTTTGGGGAAAACCTTGATTTTTCATTAAACTCTATCTCCCCGGCACCGCGTATTTCACGGTAAGTTACCAGCGGGGTGTCCGAAAAGGCGCCCTTTCCGGGAAGCTTAACGGGAGCGGTTATTATATAATCCCGGGATAACTCTGTTAGTAATTGGTCAAAAGAATTATTTTTAATATAGACTCCCAAAAATACTCACCTCCGGTATTTACCAAATAACTAATTCTTTACAATCATAAGCCAACTTAATTATATTAGTGCCGTCACAAAGCTGAAATGACATTTGTCACACTCCGTAAAAATGAAAAGGAGAGCCCTGACAACCCTCCATACAATAAAAATATATCATAATATGTTTAAGCTATTTAGAGCCCGTTTTTGACAAGCGTTCCAGAAGAAGTTCCATAATCCCGGCCATAACGGGTATGTGGAGTATGTCTATAGCCAGGTTTTTAGCAGATTTATATTTACACATATTTCCTGGCGGTTGACCGTGACCGCCTTACCCCGGCGAAATTCGCTCATGGTGCGGTTAGCAGAAATACCGCATCGCCGGGCTCATCCTCCATAAAAACAATTCGCCCCTTTTGATAAATGCGGTAAAAAATAAGTCCGGCTATTTTCTCCAACTGTTCTTCATCGAGCCCTGCAAATAAATAAAAATTTTTAAGATGTTCTTTTTCGGCGGCCATAATCCATCTCCCGCCCTTCTATTTTAAAAATCCGAATTTAATCACCGTTGAAAATATTTTCCGGCCAACAATAAATTATACCAGTAAACTCTCCGGCTCCTTGAATGGGATTCCTTCAAGGTAATTATAGCAAACATGTGTTTAGTTAACAAGAATGGTAAAATATCCGTGCCGATAAATTTAACCTATGCAGGAAAGTAGTATATTTTGCTGAATACCATATAAAACCATATAAGTTACATACTTTTGTCACAGTTTTTTATAAATCCTGAGTTTGTCGACATTAATTTCCAAGCCGCGTCTTATAAGGGTTTGTGGGCTTCGAGAGTTTATTTTTATACATGATAACTGAAAGCCCTGGCAATGGTAAGTTGGAAAAAATTGTAGCCAAACTAAGGATAGTAATATTAATATAAAGGAATACTATTTGAAAGGGGTGATGGGTGAGGGTACCCCCTGAAACATACAGGATCACTATCAAAATATATTATGATTATTATCCTTTTACAAAAAGGGTAAATATAAGTGAGCCTTGGGTTCGGAAGGGGTTATTCCCCTACCAAACCCTTAGAGCGAACTTAAAAGTGAAGCTCGAAATCTCTGATTTCGTTAGCTGAACTTTCCCTTTAGGGTTTCGGAGCTTTACAGCCTGTTGATCCCCGACCTTCGAGGACGGGGTCTTACAGGCTGTTAGCGAGATAAAGTGGTCCTGGGAGGCGAACCCATTTGAACAACTAAAAGCAACGGTTTTTGTTAATATGGGACTTGATAACAAAGAAAATGCTGATGAATAATTAACTGGGGAGGTTGCTTGAAAATGAACCCAAAGATTAAATATTTTCTGACGGTTGATAATGCCTACATAGACAAAGGAACCGGAAAATTAACAGCACAGGGTTTATTTGATACTTTGTATATCACGATGTTTCCAACAAAAGCGCCCAAATTTTTTGTTGTAATAGGTCTAATTAATATAGAGGGCTCAGCTGAAATATTGCTAGAAATAAACAATCCGGATGGTGAGAAACTGGCGGAAGTTAGCGGAAATGTGACCGCACACTTCATCAATCAAACTGAACACATAATAATAGAAATGAATGAATTTCCTCTTCCACAAGAAGGTACTTACAATGTTCATGTATATGACAAAAATAATATGGAACCTTTAGGCTCCTATTTTATAAATGCCAATTATCCTCCTCAAAGATATTTCCAAGCAGGAGAAATAGAAAAAATATTAAATAATCCGGACCTTGTTCAAACTGTATTAATCAAGATTAAATGTGATTATTGCGGAAAAGAACATAATTTTTCCTTGAACTTAGACAAGAACAAGTCTATCCCGGAAGATTATAATCCTTTCCCGAAGAATGATTTACTTAATTGTTGCGGGAAAAAAACAATCAATTTGACTGGCATACGACGTGAATTAGAATGGACATATGGCAATCCAATGAATGAAAAAAAGAATAGTTCAAAGTAAAATTAAACCCCCGACCAACTGGTCAGGGGTTTAATTATTTCACGTTGAATATTAATCTGTCCCTGCGGGAGCATAGGCATTAAAACTGCAATATCCGCCTTATCGTTCTATACCGTCCCGGGCAGGTACTCCTTTTTCGTAGTAATGCTTTTTCTCCACCATTTCCGTCACCAGGTCTGCCGCCTCTATAACCTCCTGCGAAGCGTACCTGCCGGTAAATACCACTTCCACGTTCTCGGGCTTGGTTTTTATGATCTCCAGCATTTCTTCCGTTGTGATCAGGTTAAAGTAATGAGCAGTATTAATCTCATCAAATATAATTATATCGTATTCCCCTGAATACATGGCCTTTTTGGCTTTTTCCAGGCCGTCCCTAGCCATTTTCACGTCCTCCTCCAGAGGAGGATTTTGAACATGAACAAATGTGTCTTTGCCGTACTGCTCAATGGTTATATATGGCTTACACATTTCTGCCGATTTTAATTCAGCATAGTACTGCCCCTTCATAAACTGGCCTATATAAGTTTTTAGGCCCCGTCCCATGGCCCGAAAAGCCAGACCAAGGGAAGCCGTGGTTTTACCCTTGCAGTTTCCGGTATAGACCTGCACATACCCCTTCTGTAAAACAGATGCGCCCAATGTAAAACCCCCTTACCTTTTTTGAAAATCTTATTCTTTTCTCAAATTTTCTTGATACTTATTACTGTATATGCCTGTTGCGCCAATAGCAAACGCAAGATGCCGCAGGTTATAAAAATAAGTTCCCGGTGAGTTGCCCACCCACCGGGCACAACAAGATGAAAAAGGAGTTTGGGTTAAGAAATCTATAATAAACTTTGTAATTTGAAAAATACTTCCGGCAGACGATGGCGTCTACCGGACCCCAAGGGGGAAGGGGTTATTGATACCTCTGGGAAAGATTGTTTTTCAGGGATGCAGCAAAGCTGTCAAAATATAGAAAACCCGGCTTTTCCGTAAAAGCCGGGTTTTTCCAAAAGGTATGACACCTTTAGAATCAATACCCTGTGAGCACCTGGCCTTTTCACGGAAGGCGATACTTAATCTTCGTTCAGGCAGGTCTCCTGACTCGTGGCTCTTAGCGTATCCCCCGCCTTCCCGGGCTTTCAAAGACCCAGTGGCATTTGGGGCAACTCCCCACTTACAGTGGCCGGACCGTCCGGGATTTACACCCGGTTCCCTTTTCACCCCCGGCATGACCGGGGAAACCTGAACATGTTATTTAATTACATGTATATTAACACCATCTGTCTTCTTTGTCCACTAACTTCTGAAAAAAAACCAGCCTTTTTACAACTAACGCTACTCTTGCAACTTCGACTTTGCCCTCAACATTACCCTCAATTTTACCTTCCAGCAAAACCTGCCGCTTCATCTCGTCTGAAATAAACTGGCTTCCTCTGTGAATAGGGGTTACTGCTCGGCCTTCTCCTGTGACTTAAACTTATTAATGACGTCAGGGATGATTTCGGCCAACTTGGCCAGGCTGCCCTTCTGGGATAGAGAGTACACCTGTGTATTATCTCCCTGCATTATAATCAGCGCTGAAGGGGTAAGTTTCATGCCGGCGCCTGCACCGGTACCTTTGCCTCCCTGATGCTGCCCATCCTGTCCCTCGCCGCTGCCTAAGCCAAAGCCTACGGAAGCGGACACGATGGGAATGATAGTTGTATTGCCGCTGATAATTGGCTCACCGACGATAGTCTTAGTGGAAATAAGATTCTCAAGGCGGGATACAAGCGATTCAATATCTTCCTTAAACATACTGGGGAACCTCCTTTGATTTTTTTCTAATGAATTTCTTTTTAAGCTGTGCCCACCAAAACCTCCGGGCCGGCTCTGCCAGGAGAAAGCGGATGGTGAGCCATATGATTACAATGGGGACGATCCGGCCTGATGCTTCCCCGGCTATATCGATAACTGCCCCACTGAAGTCGGCATCCAGATCAAGATTATATTGCCCGGCCTGCAACGCAGCTAATACGCCGGCTAGCAGTCCGGTTAGGGCAGGGTCATCGGCGCCATAGACACCGCTCAGCCGTAACTGTAGGCGGAAGGATTTAAAGAGCCTTTTCAGGTATCCCAAGGCGGCAAGCAACAGCTGCCTGCTGAGCACAGCACTTATTGCCGTGAGATTGAGCCCGTGCCTTTTCTTCCGACCGGCTTTTTTCCTAACCTTCCTTGCTGCCTTTGCCACCCTGGCATCTCCCGGTTTCTTACGGTGGACAGGGAGCGCCATCCCGGCAAGCCGTAGACGGAAAGCAGTCTTTTTCCCGTTTATTTCAGTATCAGCGGCAAGCAGCCCCCAACCCCAAGAAAGCCCAAGCTCCAGCCGTCGCTCTTCCGCACGCAGGCAACCCCTGGCCTTAAAGGTCAGCGGAACACTTAACAGCCCCACAGGCAACATAACCAGAATTACTATCAAAACTGTCCACCCACTCAAGGCCAGTCACGCCTCCTGTCGGCTACCGTGCCTAACACGGATCTTGGCATAAAATACACCTCCAATCTACGTTACTGTAAATCGAAGGCGTTGTCGAGCACCCCGTCCCCTTGACACCCCACAAAAGGATCAATTCATATTCTTCTTTATTTCTAGATATCCCCCAAAAATAACCTAATTAAAATAATACCACGTATCCATATTCAGGAATGTATCTGTATTTATATCAAGTCGCCAATATAATCCAGCAAATCTATTGCACGAATAATACCTACCGCTTTCTTTTTCTCAAATACTGGTACAATATTAACGGACTTAGTCATCATTAACTCTGTTGCCTTAGTTATGCTTTCATCTGCCTGAACAAAGGCTGTTATTAATGGCCTAATAGCCTGCTTTACCTCTAGAAGAAGATAGTCATGAAGTGGTTCAGTCTGATAGAAATACACCCAGGAGATATAAGGATATTCATGCTTCTTGCGAATTTTTGCATTCTTTTTTATTACATTAAATATGTCCCTTATAGTTAAAATTCCAACTAATTGTTTCTCGCTTTCTATTTTTTTGTCTCTACTAAAAACGACCAATGAACGATGCTGTTTACCAGATTGAATGTGTTTTTTAAGAACTAATACAGCATCCTTTAATGTATCAGTGTCATAAACTACTGGATAATCAGATATAGGGATCATTAAATCTCTAATCTGTTTATTTTCCGGCATTCCATGACCTCCTTTTTTCGTGTGGGCTCCCTTTTAACCTACTTAAAAGTCAATAGGCCCCATAAATTTATTATAAAGTTAATATATAATATTATTACGTATAGGTCAAATACCTCTTCCAGGGCAAATGCGGGTGGCCTCCCAGAAATGCTCATGCATTTTTCCTTTCCTCCGCCCATAGTCTCTCAAGGGTTGTCAGGATTACCTGCACACCAACAGGTAATGATTCTTCATCAAAATTAAAGTAAGGACTATGGTTTGGGTGTACATATCCCTTTTCTACATTACCTGCTCCGAGAAAGAAATATGCAGCAGGGCATACGTGACCGTAATATGCAAAATCCTCACTTCCCATTACGGGTCTGGGCATATTGAATAGTTTAATGCTGTTTGATATGGCAGCATCCCCAATGATGTTTGTAATTCTTTCATCGTTAATCAAAACAGGATAGCCATTTTCATAGCTTATATCTGCTGAGGCGCCATATGCCTTACATATTTCTTCGGTAAGCTTGAGAAAATTATTTTTAATTCTCTCCCTAACCTTTTCCGACAATGTACGTACTGTACCCTTTAAAACTGCAGTTTCGGGAATGATATTAGCGGCAGTACCCGCATTAAAACTCCCAACGGTCAGCACAGCAGCTTCAAGGGGATTAACTCCACGGCTGATAATTGATTGCCATGCATTCACCAGCTGCGTGCCGACAATAATAGGATCAATACAATCATGGGGCCTGGAACCGTGCCCACCACGCCCTATTACCTTTACACAAAACTCATTAATCGAAGCCATCAGCGAACCAGACCGCAGGCTAATCGTTCCTGTCGGGAGCAGCGTGGTCAGGTGCATACCCAAGATTGAATCTACACCCTCCAGAAGTCCACTTCCTATTACTGAAACGGCACCACCCGGGAGAAGTTCTTCCGCCGGCTGAAAGATTAAAATCACCTTTCCCAGAACATCATTGTTGTACTTTTTTAGCATAGCCGCCAATCCCATAAGAACAGCAACATGTCCGTCATGACCGCAAACATGGGCCACCCCCGGCACAGTAGAAGCATATGAAACATCATTTTTTTCCTGAACAGGAAGGGCATCAATGTCCGCTCTTACCGCTATAACAGGTCCTGGTTGGTCTGCTTCAATTACCGTGTATACACCTGTTCCTGCCAACCTTTTTCCTTGAAGCCCCAGTTTATTTAACTCTTCCAAGATATACTCCGAGGTTTTTTCCTCCTCGAAACTAATTTCAGGATTACGATGCAGATGACGGCGAACTTCTCTGCAATATTGTAAAAGTTCAGGTGTTATTTTCATCTTATTCATCCTGACATACTCCTTCATGATAAAGTAAATGCTGCAAACATAGGCTAATATTACTAAACCCCGCTAATATAGCCCTTTGGCATTTTTTTTGCAATACGACCCCCGAGGGTGTAAAAAACTGTTACCTTCCTCGTTCATGAAAACATAAAAGGCAAAAAGAAATAGGGGCAAAATGCCCTAATTCCCTTAGAATAAGCCTTTCCCTTTCTATCCTTCATGCATATGTTCAGAAAAATCAAGCCGTTAAAATGACTAAATGACTACGCTTCATCCAAGAAGCCGTCGGATATTACCGACGGCTTCTTGGCGTAATGTCTATTTGGAATTTTTTATGCAAACTTTTACAGTCTCATACCACCATTTACACTAAGGACATGCCCGGTTATGTAAGAGGCATCATCAGACGCTAAAAACAGAGCGGCCTTAGCAATTTCTATGGGTTCTCCCAATCTTCCAAGCATGGTTTGCTTTGCAAATTTATCAAGAAGATCTTGGGGGACAGTCTTAAGAATATCTGTCATAATATATCCCGGAGCTATGGCATTAACTCTGACAGCGTCTCCCTTCATAGCGAATTCTTTTGCCCAACTCTTCGCCAACCCGATAACGCCAGCTTTTGTTGCTGCATAATTAGCCTGGCCAATATTGCCAAACTCACCCACAACTGAAGAGATATTAATGATGGACCCTTTTCCATCCGCTTGCATGACAGGACCAACGAAACGGGTCAGATTAAAGACCCCTTTCAAATTGATATCCACAACGAGATTCCATTGCTCGTCGGTCATTTTTCGAGTTAGCGCATCTCTTGTGATACCTGCGTTATTAACCAATATGTCAATTTTGCCATACTTTTCTTTTACATATTCCGTTAATGCCTTACAACCTTCCACATCAGTTACATTGAGTTTATATCCCTCAACACTGTCGTTTTGATAAGTTAAATCCTCCATGTCGCAAGCAACAACTTTAGCGCCTTCCCTGACAAATTCCTCTGCCATAGCCTGACCCAGCCCGCGTGCACCACCGGTAATAATTGCTACCTTTCCTTCAAGCCTTTGATTACACACTTTGTCAACCTCCCAGTTTTTTATTTTCTGATGTCGGAACATATAATTGTAGTGCCCCGTTATCAAACAAATTTTTGATTAACTTAAGTGTTATGACCCCGTAGATCTAATCCAAGGTTTATGTTAAGGAAAAAAATGACAATAAGAATTCTGGAACAAAATTCGGGGCCAGACCAGTCGGTTACGCTACTAGCTTTTCCCGTGACAGGCGTTCAAATACATTCACGTATTCATCGCACCTAGTTGAGAATATTTGGACAATTTAAGTTTAGCATGGCTGGACTGTCTTGTATATAACTATTTTGCTTATTCCCAAACCTTGCCAACCTCAACCCCCCGGCAAAGCGGAAAGAGTTGATGCAGGCGTTAACTAGAATTCTAGCGTGTAATTAAGACCGGCAGAAGTTTACTGATACATTGGGCGTGATCGTGTCAAAAGGACCGTCCACCATACTCATCATTTTCTAAAGCATCAACAGGCATATAGTTTTTGTTTAAAGCCAGCAATTCCTCTTTTGTAATCGTAACTGCTTTTCCCATTTTCTCATGCTCCGGGACCAGTCCCGAATATCATGATCCTGGTTGATTATCAAGAGTCAGAACATCTACTTCTAGCCCACTATCTTAACCGCGTTCTCTTTTATCATCGTAACCAGCTCTACAATTTGCTTTTGTTTTGAGCCATCAAACAGCTTGATAAAACTCTGCGGTTTATCAAAAGGCGGCTTCATGAGCTCGGAGACATTTTCAATATAGCCGTTTTGCACAATATAATCAATGACCTTTTTTACAAAAACAATTTGCGTCTGGCTGAGGGACTGGTCATTGATAAATTCAGAGAAAGCGACACATGCCGCTTCATATTCCAGCCTGGCAATTTTACGCACGAGCAAGCCGAACGGCGTATTCTGATATTCCCGCCTATAATCCTCTGCTGTGCCAAGTTCTCCTGTCAAGATATGCTCCAAACTCCCGTAGTCGAAAGCAGTGAGCGGAATATTGTTGCGCAGCTTGTAAATGGCAAGATGGTCACGGTTTTTCTCAATATAGCGGTTTACCTTCAGCTTATATTCTTCAAACTCATAGGCAGGACCTAATCCTTCCCCTTCTTTGACCATGAGAATATCATCGGAGAGGTTGGTGTATACCGGGTTTCTTCCACCCTCATCAATAATAAACTTGATCAGACTGCGCAGATCCACACGCACCTTCTCAAAGTCCAATATATCGGAGCTCTGCCAAAACTCGTCTGATCCGATGGTGTTGATAAGCTCCAGCTTTTCTTTAATCTGCGAAATAGCAGCACGCCTGGCAAGATTGGTGCAGATGTTGATAAGCTGCTTTTTGCCTTTTCTAAACTGTGGCCTTCCCTCAATCTGGGCAATCATCATGCCGTACATAAAATTATCAAATCGTTTGGCAAACTCGTCCGTATCATCCATATAGACAATCGGTGCAAGGAAAGCGATCAGGTTGTGTTTATCCAAATCAGAAAGGCAGACAAAAGCATCCGCACTTTTATAGTTTTCAATGTATTGCAACTGCATTTTCACCGATACCAGCTCGGTATTCAGCGCGTTTATCTGCTGTACAACAGTTTCTATAAGGTCTGTACGAATTGCCTGATACGGCTCACCGATAAAGGCAGACTGCTGCAGGTGATGAATCAACCGAACCCGCTTCGCAAAGATCGCTTCGGAAAGACTCTGTGTTTCATTGCCCTGCAAGCCCTTTTTGTGTTGACGGAAGAATTCAAAGTTCCCGAGATAGTCGAAAATGACAAAATGGGTTTTGTCCTGTCCATCTCCGAACAGATTTTTGCAAAGCCTTGTACCGCGACCAATCATCTGCCAAAATTTTGTTTTGGAGCGAACACGCTTGAAGAATACCAGATTGACAAGCTCCGGCACATCAATGCCTGTGTCCAGCATATCCACCGATACGGCAATATGGGGCTCTTTTTCGGCAACCTTAAAGTCGTCAATAATGGTCTGCGCATAGTTGTCGTCACAAATTACACGCTTGGCAAAGCTGCCGTGATATTGAGGATACAGTTTATCAAAGCGCTCGATAATATATTGGGCGTGTTTTTTGTTTTGAGCAAAGATGATGGTTTTCCCGAGCCTGTCACCGCCGGCAACCTTAATGCCCTTGGTCATTAAATCTTCCAACACCATGTCAACGGTAGCCTGGTTGAAAATATATTCGTTTAGCGCAGGGGAGGGAATAAAATCAGGCATGGCGCCATCTTCATCGGTGAAATCTTCTTCATAGCGCGCCTTATCTTCTTCGGAAAGTTCATCGTAGGTAATGCCCTGCTCCAAGAACTTTGTTTTTACCTCAATGTTATGGTAAGGCACCAAAACGTGGTCTTCCTCCACAGCGGTTTCATAGGCATAGGCATAGGTCGGCACGCCTTTTTCCATCTCAAAGAAATCGTAGGTATTGCGGTCAACCTCGGTCTTTGGAGTAGCTGTCAAGCCAACCAGCACGCCGTCAAAATATTCAAAAATAACGCGGTATTTTTTAAATATGCTTCTGTGTGCTTCATCCACCACAATCATATCAAAATGGGCGGGGGTAAACAGACGCTTGCCGTCATCGCTCTTCGCAGTGTCAATGGCGTTAAGCATGGTCGGATAGGTTGAAAATACAATGCGAGCATTTTTATCGTCTTTATTGCTTAAAAGATTACAGAGGGACATATCCGGCAGATGGTTCCTAAAGGCGTCCTTGGCCTGTTTTACCAGGGCGGTTCTGTCCGCCAAAAACAAGGTGTTGGTCACATAACCGCCACGGGATAAGACATCGGTTAAACTGGATGCCGTTCTTGTTTTGCCCGTGCCTGTTGCCATAACAAGCAGAGCTTTTCTGTGCCCGGTTTCAATATTCTCACAAACCGCGCGGATGGCTTCTTTTTGGTAGTACCGGTCGGTAATTTTATCGTCAATAGGTATTTCGTCTAACACCTTGCGTTCGTTTCGGCGGTTCATCAGCTTTTCAAGGTCGGCTTTTGAGAAAACGCCGCTCACCTTACGCTGTGGAGAGGTTACATCATCCCACAGATAGGTTTCAAAGCCGTTGGTGGTAAACATCATTGGCCGTCTGCCTGTCATTTTCTCCAAGCAGTCGGCATACAGCTTGGCCTGATGAGTGCCAATCTTCGGGTCTTTTGAAGTGCGCTTCGCTTCGATAATGGCAAGGGGCAGCCCGTCTTTGCCGTAAAGCACATAATCGGCTTTGCCTTTTTCTTCGTTATTAGGCATACCGTAAAGCTCCACTTCTTCCCTGACATCATCACCGAATACCCAACCCAGGAGCTTTAAGTCCACATCTATATATTTTTTACGAGTGAGAAATTCCGAAATATCCTCAGGTGTGAACCGGCGTTCTTCCTTATGCTGCTCTTTGTCAGCGGTAAACCGTTCACTCATGGCCCCAATCTTGGCTCGCAGAGCTAGTTCTGAATCCTTTTGCTCGATTAGGCTATCTTTTTCTTTGATTTTTGTTTCGTCAAGAATGACCTTTTCCGCAGGAATATTAGCTTCATTAAAATAGCGTTCTTCATAGTTTGCACCATAGCAATAATCAATCCACTGCACGAATTCAAACAAAGAAGAAAGAGACAGGATGGCATCACTGCGGCTGATGGCTTTTTCCGTGTGTACCGCAAGGTTGCCCAGCTTGATGATATAGGGCAACTTGCTCCATGTTCGGTTATCCATAGCAAATTTAAAAGAAGGTTCATGAATTAACGACTGCAAATTGTCCTTATAGGGCATAGTGATGGTGTTATCAGCAGAATACACCCATTTCACCGCAAGCTCGAAGGCCTTGCGGCTACCCACCGCCGCCATTGCCGGAGAGGTGGCAAGCACACGCTCCGCTTCGATGCAAGCTGTAGCAAACAATGTATATTCTGTTTGTCCCTGTAAGAATTCAAAGTTTGCAGACATTAATATCACCTCATTTCCAATGTCATTCTGAGCACAGCGAAGAATCTTATTCCCCCAAGTCACGTCAGTTTTCAGATAAATCCTTCCACTGTGGATTTATACTTTCTATTAAATCGATTTTTTTCCGTCGTGTCCAACCCTTAATCTGCTTTTCCCTGGCAATTGCAGTTTTTACGTCAATTGTACTATCACAATAGACTAACTTATTCACATTATATTTCTCAGTAAATCCTGGAATGAGCTTATTTCTGTGTTCATACATGCGACGTTCAAGATTATTGGTAACACCGGTATAAAGGACCTTATTTGACCAATTTGTCAATATATAAACGTAGTACATTAGACGTACCCCTTGTCAAGATTCTTCACTTCGTTCAGAATGACAAAGACAATTAAGCTAATACCCAGGCCACTTATTCAAAATAATCGCTCATTAAGCTGTCAAACAGGTACTGTGTTTCGTCGATTGCCTTTTTCACAAGGGCTTTTTGTTCTTCAATTTTGGTGACGATTTCGGCGAATTGATTTTGAAGTGGGAAAGGTGGAAGTGATATTATAAATTTATCAAAAAATGACGTTGGTACTCTTTTTTGACCTGCACTACCACTCATATTATTTTCAGCATTTTCACGAAATACCGACAAGACTGTCAACCGATAGAGCCACTCGCTATTGGATACACCTTCGATTGGTCTTAATACATGAAATTCAGTTGAACCAAATCCAATATTGTTTTTTAAGTTTCTAGCAATCGCTCCCTTGCCATTTTCCATACAAGGAGTAATTTTTGCAAACAATACGTCATTTTCATAAAAATAAGTGAACCCCTTCTTTACATCTATATAATCTCTTATTTCTGTTGTATCAATGTCACCGTTTATTGAAACACTAGGCATCGCAATAAAAGATACTTGGAAATTGTCAGTAAAATTATCTATCTCAGATTTTTTAGGATTGATGTAACAACACCTTGATAGTTGCTTCATTTCCCACCTCTTCTCATTGGTGACAGGGTCACCGAACATATCATAAAAGGTGGATTTGATAAGGTTGTTCAACTCTGCAAGCTGCTGTTTGCGCATAGCAAGTAGTTCTGTGGCAGTGTTCATCTTTTGCGCGATTATACGCTGAATATCAAGTGGCGGGAGAGGAATTTCAAGTTCACCATATTGTTGTGCATTTATATTAGGTTGAGCAACCACTCGCTTATTTGACTCAATAAACGCTTGATAAATTGGCGTTTTAGTATAATAGTATACATATTTTGAATTTGCGACTTTTTCATTGGGAACAAGTCTAATTAAGTAACCAGCATAAATGCAGGGGCCATTTTCTTTGTGATATAAAAATGTTTTACCAACAGTTGCTCCGCTTCTCGCAAATAATATATCCCCCTCTTTTAGTTTGTATTTTTCGTCTACTGTACTTGGAGAAACGGGATCATTGTTGAGTCTGCCTGATTCATTAATATCAGTGATACGAATGTATCGAATTTGCCCATCATATTCAATAGCTGAAGCACCAGATCCATATTCCAACTTTCGCATTGCAATGTTTTTTAGCTTTACCTTTCTCCACTTACTCACCGATAAGCCCCCTCAACTCCTCCATCTTGGAAGCAATATCAAGGCTCAGCTCATCAAGGCGTGTCATTATCTCCATTGGAGAATCATAAATCACCTTTTCATAAACAACTTTTTTATAACGATTGATGGATAAATCATAGTCATTGGCTTCAATGGCATACTTGTCCACAAAAAAGCTCTGCTCGGTTGGCTTGCGGTCAACTTCCCCCTCAAGGTTATGGAAACGGGCAATAATATCTGGAATATCATTGGCCTCAATGGCAGAACGTTTATCGTCCAAAGAAAAACCATCGGCTTTCATATCGTAAAACCAAACTTTATCGGTGCCGCCAGCGCCTGTTTTGGTAAATACAAGAACAGCAGTGCTAACACCTGCATACGGTTTAAATACACCGCTGGGCATGGATATTACCGCCTGCAGCTGATGATTTTCTACCAACTCTTTACGCAGGGCTTTGTGTGCGTTTGTTGTGCCGAACAAAACACCATCCGGCACGATGCAAGAGCAACGCCCGCCTTTGCGTAGCATCCTCAAAAAGAGGGCCACAAACAAAAGCTCTGTCTTTTTGGTGTTGCAGACTGCTTTCAGATTATCGTTAATGCTCTCAGCATCTACTGTACCAGTAAATGGTGGATTTGCAAGGACAATATCATAAGCGGAAGAAATACTGTTCTGCTTGGAAACGCTGTCCACATAGTCGATATGGGGCTGGGTAATCGAATGGAGCATCAGGTTCATGGCGGAAAGGCGCAACATGGTTCTGTCGGTGTCAAAGCCTGTGAACATCTCGCCAGCAAAATGCTCCCACTGCTCGCTTGACATCCCGGCTTCATAGTGCTCACGGATAAACTCGGCAGAGGATACCAAAAACCCTGCGGTACCGCAAGCAGGGTCACAAATTTTATCGTTTGGAGTTGGGGCAAGCAGCCGCACCATCATGTCACGGATATGCTTTGGTGTTCTAAACTGGCCATTTTGACCTGCAGTGGCCAACTTGCCCAGCATATACTCGTAAAGGTCGCCCTGCATATCAAGATCTTTGATATCGTGTTCATACAGCTCATCTAAGCCTGTAATAATCTTTTGCAATACCTGCGCGGTTGGGATTAAAAACATCGCATCCTGCATATAGCGGGAAAAAGCGGAAGCATTTTCTCCGTTCATTGCCTTGATAAAGGGAAATACCTTTGTGCCGACAATATCATAAATCATACGGGAATCCTTAGTTTTAAATTTGCTCCAACGCATGGCCTGTCCATCTTCATTCTGCGGGAAAATCTTAGGCATCGCTTCGCCGCTTAGAGCCTCAAATCTCTCATTTTCCAGTTCCTTTTCATCCAGTGAACGAATAAACATCAAATAGGTAAGCTGTTCTATAACGGTTAAAGGGTTGGTAATTCCGCCAGCCCATATATCCGTCCAAATTTTATCAACCTTGTTGCGAATTTCTCCTGTAAGCATCTGTACTGCTCCTATCTCTGATTATATATTCCAAGAGCTTTCGGTATTTTCTATCTGCCAATTTTTCGCCAACTAAAAAATATTATACCACCTCAACCGGACAACTTGTTAATCAACTAATCAAATATTCCTCACACCTCCGCCGTCCGGGCAAATATACGCCAATATTACTAAACCCGCTAATATAGCCCTTTGAAATTTTTTTTTGCAATACGAACCCCGAGGGTGCAAAAAAGCTGTTACCTAACTCAGTTTAATTATTCGAATTCGACGGTACCTGTTGTATACAAGTACACCTCCTGATCTTATGCATAAAAAATCGCCAACCCTCAAGCTGACGATGTAAGGTTAACAACTGTATTCTATTTTTCTTCGTCCTCCAGTAAATCACCGAACAGAATACGTGTATAATCCCGCCTGCCGTATAAGATTCTCGACACGAAAACAATTCCATCTTCGTACCTGTAAAATATCAGATAATTGGCACAGACAAGAAAACGATATTCTGTCTGAATATCCACGATGGAAGATAGCGATGCGCCAATTTCAGGATGCTCCGATAGCCTGCGTATTTTTTTCGTGATTTTAGAAACCAGATTTACAGCCGTCTGCGGATTACAAAGTTCCTGAGAAATGTAGCCTTTAATTTCTGCCAAATCATTTTTGGCTTCGGGCGAAATTTTTAGCCTATACATTCTCAATCCCCAGTTCTGCTTCCACTTCCTCGATACTCATCCATCCTTTTTCTTTTCCAGCCTGCTCTCCCTGGGCTAGCTGTGACATCAGCTTCAGCGAAGCCCTTAACTTTTCATATTCATTAATATCGATAATGACAAATTTCCCTCTGCCATTTTTGGTTAAAAACACAGGCTCGCCTATGGCAATATCTCGCAGGACCTCATTATAATTCCTTAAATCGGAGATGGGTTTGATATTTGGCATAGATAACAGCTCCTTTCGTTGCTGTTGTTATTATGCCCTTATTATTCGTAAAATACAACAGCAAATTTAAAAATTGGTGTAGCCCCCATCAATTTGCTGTTCTTGGCGTAATACAATACCAACCTAAGTTATCTCATGCTGAAAGCGTTGTCAACAATTGCCATTTTTGAAACAATCGGACGAACATCCCACATGGACCGTCTGGCCGCCTCAAAACAGGCTTCATGAAGCATCTCGAAATCCGGCTTCATTGCATCTCTTTGAGCTTGTTCGTAGTCATTTATTCTTTCATAGCCTGTATAATCTCCTCAGGCAACCGCTTGGGTTTCATTCCCGGTCCCACACATGCGAATTTCACTTTACCGTCCGCGAGCAGTTTTCCGTCAATGGCCCGTAGCACCTGCTGGGCAAGGGTAAAAGAGGATTTTCTAATTTCCAGCACGACTGTTTCCACTCTAAGCAAATCGTCATGTAAAGCCGGGGCGCGGTAATCAATCTCCAGGTGCACAACCGGAAAGACGAAACCTCGCTGTGCCATTTCCCCAACCGAAACTCCCCGGTCACGAAAGTATTCGGTCCTTCCTCTTTCGAAGAACTTCAGATAATTTGAGTGATAAACCATCCCGCCTGCGTCAGTGTCTTCGTAATAAACCCGAATTTCCATAAAATACCCTCCGGTAAATATAAATGCAACAGGCGTGAACCCGGCAAAAATGCTTTTGCCATTGGATTCAATGCTTCCTGTAACCTGAAAAAGCAGAAACCATGCCAAGCGCCAGATAGATACCACCAGAAACGTATCGCTGTCCCCTCTGTAAGGCACCCCGCCGCTTCAGCCAGTTTCCGACCGTGCCTGCCAACAACGCATAGATGCTGTCGGTACAAATTCCAAGTCCGACTAACGTTAACCCGAGAAGGAGCGTTTGTTCCCAGATATATCCCCGTGACACATCAACGAACTGAGGGAGAAATGCAAGGAAGAAGAGCGCGGTTTTTGGGTTCAAAACCGCTACAAATGTTCCTTGGAAGAATATATGTGACAGTCTTTTACGTTGGACTACTGTTGGGGTGTAGTCGTCATTACTAAATAGACGTCTTATGCCGAGATACATTAGGTAAGCGGCACCAAGATACTTCATTACGCTAAAGGCGACATCCGATGAGGCCAGAATCGCTGACAATCCGGCTGCGGCAGCAACAGCAAGAATTCCGCTCCCCAGTGCATTGCCAAAAACAGATACGAGACCTGCCATACGTCCCTGGTCAATGCTGCGCGTCGTTATATAGAGAACAGATGGGCCAGGAATCAGAAGCAACACCAGCGCGGCGATAACAAATAGTCCAAAACTATGTGGATCTAACATAGTTAACCTCTTTCTGTAGTGCTATTATATATTACCGTTTAATAATACTTATATAACAATCATAGCTTTTATCAGTACTTCCCGTAATAGTAAACCTATTATCTGAAAGTAAAAAATCCATTAGTTGATTATCATCAAATGCTGGATAACCCTCACAATACAACTCCAAATATAGTTCATGAACAGTTCTTGGCTTTCTTTTTTTCTTTAGGAAATTATAGCAATAATCCAAAATATTATTGTCTAGTCTCAGAATACTTGGCTTAATAATCCAGTTTATAGCTGTTTCATCTTTCCCGATTGCAAATAGTGCATCCAGCAGACTATGCTGAATATTGGGATTATCAGGATATTTTTTATGCAAACCATCTAAAATGTTAATTGCTTTCTCATATTCCTTATTAAGCACATAAGCCTCTCCAAGACTCCATTGACAATCAGAATCATCAGGATACTTTTCAGCTTTCTGGCGTCTGTATTCTACCAAACCTTCCCAATCTTCCTGATCAAAAAACTCAGCGTCAGCTTCCCATTCTTCCATATCGTCATATTCGTCATCATATTCATATTCATCTTCATTTCCCCATATTTCCTCATATTCAACTTTATAACTCTCAAATTCATCACTGTAATGTTTCTTTAGTCTCTCAAATAGCTCAAACACAACTGGACATACTGCACAGTTTTCAACAAGGTTGATTAGTCTTGTCAATATTTCTTCTTTATCGGTAAAAGGATATTCTCTGCAATTTGCTGGTCTGTGTTCATAGACTGAACAACCACTTTCAGCCAAAAATGGACATGGCTTTTTATTTATTATGAAACCTTCATCTGTTTTGATAAGGTACTTGTTTTTGAACTCAGCGGCAGTTAATTTGAATTGTGCTGATATTACTTTTATTTCTTTTCCTTTAACTATTGGTGCAATAGCCTTACAGCAATTGGAACAGGCAATACAGTCATAATCCTCAAACAGTTCCTTGTGTAGATTATGTACGATATTGTCCACTTCATCCGGGTCCTGACCCTTTAAGAATGCACGCAGCATCCAATTCTCTTCTTCAACTCTTTTAAATGCCTTTTGCAGTTTATCAGGCGGTAGCACCAATAATCCCTCCATCTATTTTACAATTCAATCTTGATTTGCACAAAAAACCTTTTTTGTATACTGAAGGATTACTCAAAACCAGCAAATAAAAAACACCCCAAATCCTCTATTCATCAGCCTTTCGCCCTCTCAATCCTCGCGACGGTTTATAATCTCTTGAACTCTTCCAATTTGCCCATCGACGAGTCTTACTTTAATTCCTCTTGGATGTGCCGGTGAGTTTGTCAGGACATCTTTGACAACTCCGCGCGTCCTTTTCCCCGTCGCTTGATCTCTTTTTAAAATAATATCCACAGTTATACCAGCATAAACATTTTTCCTATTTTGACCATCCATAAAACGCCTTACCCCTTCTTTCTATGCAAGCCGCCATTTAAAAACGCCTCTTTTGTTGTCGAATATCTCGGACGTTATACGCACAGAGTTGCCATATCAAACAATCGTATTTTAAGTTTGGGAAACGGAAATGTCAGTTTCAAATGGCGTGATTACAAGAACGCCAACAAGTGGAAAATTATGACCGTTTCAGCTGATGAGTTCATCCGAAGGTTTCTCATTCACATCTTACCCGTCAGGTTTATGAAGATTAGGCATTATGGGCTACTCGGCAATCACAACAAAACCTCTAAACTGTCTCTTTGCAAAAGGCTGACGAGTACGCCTGTTTTACCGTTTGAAAGAGCTTCCACCCTCCAGCTCATACAGAAAATCATCGGTAAAGATGCTTCGAAATGCCCCAACTGCGGTTCGGACAAACTCAGTCGGTATATGGGCTTTGGAAACGCTCCGCCAATTACCACTCAAACTGCATAACTCTAAAATCATGCCCGTTTTGGGGAGGGGGAGGCTATGTCCATTTTACTACATTTAAGAATTTTCGGCATTGTTGTATTCGAAAGTACTGCTTCAACACCTTGAACATCTTATTTTTATGGAGGATACGAACGATTGAAACTCCATAGATTGTGCCTCTACCTCCGCAGTTTCGTGCTATCCGAATTATCCAAAGTTAGGCCGCTTTTCTGAGCTCAAGCAAAAAAGTCATTCTTTTTAAATAATGCAAAGCAATTGCTTTTTTTACTTTTACTTATCCTCAACAATTCTCGCCACGCATTTATCACATTTTTTACATTTACCTTTTAGTAGGATACCATTCTTATCATCATGCAAAGTATATTTAACAATAGTGGTTACTCCGCAAACAGAACAAAAAACATTTTTTACTAGTCGTTGCTGTATACTCTTGGGAAGCTTGGACCATTTTTGAGCTGCATTGAAATCTGTCACTGACATGGTTAGTCCTCCAACAGCTAACATTTCTTGGCAATGGGTTTAGTGTCTACCATATTAGACATGATCTATATATGATGCTCTATCTACTCCTCACCCCATCGGTATTTTTTATTTTGGCGTAGCCTATCAATTTTACAATTTAGACAAAGGCCGTTATGACAACAAATCATATTGCCACAATCAGGGCAGCTCCACTTTTCCTCTTCTTTTCTAAGAAAGTTTTCGATGCCATGTTCTTTTACGTCTCTTAAGTTTTCTATCATGCTCATATGATATTTTGTGCGGTAACGTTTATCAAGGGCTTTGAGGCGTTTACAGGGAAAGTCCTTGCACTCATAACAGAATCGAACGAGTCCTTTTCCAAGTACCTCGCACCGGTCGCCCATATGAAGACAGTTTTTGCCGCGAGGCAGACAACCCCCGCAATAAACCCTTTTAAAGCCATGCTTGTTCAAATCATTTTTCATCGCCAGATAACTGACGCATACCCCGCAATTCATCCCGCAGGGAGCAATAAGCTTTTCCTTCATCTTTGGCCACAACCTTACACTCTAAAATAATAATCAGATGATATGAATAATGGGTTGTTACGATGTTAAGACGTTAAGAAGCAATACATTACAGACTACCCCAAATCTCAAGCGATTTTACTTTACCAGAGTTGTTAATATAGTATCTAGCAGCAGCTAGTATTTCTTGAATTTTATCAGGAATCGGAACATTTTTACTAATGGACGGTTGCACAACAACTACTCTTCCAACAAGTTGTTTGTTCTGTTTCATAGTCTGCCTAAATTCATCAAAACTACCCACCAGGAATTGACAATGATTCGACCTCCTTCTATCCATAACCTTTTTCAGAAAACCAGGTTTAGTTTTTAACCAAATAATTGATTTAACTGCTTGTCCCGCAACTTCATATATGTCATCAACACTACTATTGTAATTTTCTGCTGTCATCTTTTTAACATGAAACAGTGTTACTTCAAGAGTAAATTCATTTTCAATAATTGTAATAAAATCTGCTATCTCACTCGATGAGTGATCGTATATTATGTATTTATATTTAGCCTCTTGGCGTAGTATTTGTTCAAGTGTTGTCTGAATAGATATCCCATTTGAGTGATATCTAGCATCATTAACTTCAATCTTTCTATCAGTTCCATAATGATCCCAGTCAATTCCAATAATATTATCTGAACTAAAAATTATAGCAGCCGGATTTCCTTCGCAATACTCAATTCCTTGTATCATAATATCGTCTGTAGATTTAAAAATTAACGGATATTCATTTAGATAATCGACTAATAGTATCCGATCTCTGCCATAGATTAATCTAATCTTAGGACTAGATGAAATATATCTTCCTTCAATATCACAGATAATTTCTTCACTAAATTTTCGAGAGTTAAATTCAACTGTAACACTATCTTGCTTAATTTCTTTTATACATGGTGTAACATCGGTCAAAATATCTTTGTATAAGTCACTTTCCTCACTATATAGTACGGGTGGTGAACTATATGTTCTACCCGAGTAATCACATATAAAAATATTATTTGGATATTGTTTCAATTGTGTAGGTATAGGCAAATAATCATAGTTTGTATTAGTTTTTACCGTTATTCCTGCATTATCGATCTTTTTGCCATTATAATCACACCAACGTATATATTTCACACGATTCATTTTATACTTAGGGATTTTCTTAAACGATTTGCAAAATGATTTGACAATCGCATCATAAACCGCTTCAGTTTTAATTTGTGAATATATAAATAGTAGTTTAAATTCTTTTTGGTAGTGAACTATATATAAATAATTATCATGATTATGTCTTTTGCTCAGAAGCCCCTTCCCAAACAAACATGTGTTTGATATAATTATATAAACACTTGTTTGGGGGGATCTGCAATGGCAAAA